>Ga0224508_10004393_pt1 | contig 11532 bp, 11 predicted proteins | sample SF_Jan12_sed_USG_4_FD_170157 | JGI IMG/M metagenome (GOLD analysis project Ga0224508, IMG submission 170157) | Sediment microbial communities from San Francisco Bay, California, United States - SF_Jan12_sed_USGS_21 | ecosystem: Environmental > Aquatic > Marine > Sediment | place: USA...
GCTCACCGAAGAGATGGTTACGCTCCTGAACCTTTACGACGAAGGGTATATCAAGCCCCACGTCGATCGAACCTTCACCTTTGAGCAAGCCGGCGACGCTCATGCCTACATCGAAGCAGGCAAGAACGTCGGCAAGGTCCTGCTCACACCGTAGCCATGCCGGTCCGCGTTTGCTTCGTTTGTCTTGGCAACATTTGCCGCTCTCCAACGGCGGAGGCCACTATGCGTCTGCTGGTCGCAACCGAGCGGTTGTCCGACGCGATCGAAATCGACAGCGCCGGGACGGGTGACTGGCACGTCGGTGAGCCGCCAGATCGGCGCGCGAGAGCAGCCGGAAAGCGCCGCGGCCTCGAAGTGAACGGCCGCGCCCGATGTTTCACCTCGAAAGACTTCGTACGCTTCGAATACGTCGTCGCGATGGATCGACACAATCGCAAAGACCTGCTTCGCCTCGCGCCGGACGACATTGGTCAACGAAGGGTTTTTCTCTTTCGAGACTTCGACTCCGATGGACCAAGCGACGCAGACGTGCCTGACCCGTACTACGGAGAGGGAGACGGCTTCGAGACGGTGCTCGACATCTGCGACGCGGCGTGTCGAGGATTGCTCCGTCACATCCGGGAACGCCACAAGCTATGACTCCCAGGTTACGCGCGGCCCTCAAGCAGCGCCTTGGCACCGCAGTGAAGAGCGCGCGGTCGCTCAGCGGCGGGGATATCAACGAGGCATTCGAAGTCGCATTGGAAGACGGCAACCGAATTTTCGTGAAGACACACCCGAACCCTCCGAGCGCGATGTTCGAAGCGGAAGCTCATGGGCTTCGTTGGTTGAACGAAGCTGGGGCCGTCCGGTTGCCCGAGGTGCTAGCGTTCTCCAACGATGTTCCCGCGTATCTCGCCCTCGAGCTGCTCACGCCAGGCAAGCGAACGCCTAGCTTCGACGAGGAGCTCGGACGTGGGCTTGCCGCGTTGCATGCCCATGGTGCTCCGTCATTCGGCCTCGATCGAGACAACTTCATCGGAATGCTTCCGCAGAGCAACACGCCGGTGGACGATTGGCCGTCGTTCTATTGGCGACGACGCCTCGAGACCCAGCTACAGCTGGCGACCGACCGTGGATTGATCGACTCTGCAACAGGGAACCAATTCCAGGCATTGCAACGGGTGCTCGCCGACCGCGCCGGGCCCAGCGAGCCACCGTCTCGATTGCACGGCGACCTCTGGGGCGGGAACCTGCACGCGGATGACGGCGGCCGCCCCTGCCTCATCGATCCGGCAGTCTATGGCGGGCATCGGGAAGTCGATCTCGCGATGATGAGGCTATTCGGTGGCTTTAGCGAACGTGTGTTCGCGGCCTACGAGGAGGCATGGCCGCTCGCGCCTGGGGCCGAGGCGCGCGTTCCGGTCTATCAACTCTACCCGCTTCTGGTGCACGTAAACCTGTTCGGAGGTGCCTACGTCGGCTCGGTCAAACGCGCGCTATCGGAGTGCGTGTAAGCCGTTCTTGACATGCAAGTTTCGGAACCCAAGATCTCGCTGGTGACCGAGACATACGCGGTTCTTTTGATCGACCACGGCAGCCGACGCGACGACGCGAACGAGTTGGTCGAGCACGTTGCGGAGATGGTGAAGACCCGAATGGACGACGATCGCATCGTCGAGGTCGCCCACATGGAGCTTGCCGAACCGACGATTGAGCACGGATTCAGGCGATGCGTCGAGCAGGGTGCGACGATCGTGGTCGCCCATCCCTTTATGCTGGCACCTGGCAGACATGTCACAGAGGACCTCCCGCACATGATCGCCGAAGCCGCGGCGTCTCACCCAGGCACCAAGTACGTCATCGCCGAGCCCTTGGGCGCGCACCCCGGCATCGCCGAAGCCGTAGTCGATCGCTGCGCTCGCGCGCTCGCGGACGACACCCACAAGAGCTCCTAAGGAATCAGCACGATCTTGCCGCTCGTCTTGCGCGAACCGAGGGCGGCGAGCGCCGCTTGGGCCTCCTCGAGCGGGAAGGTGCGGGAAACCACCGGCCGGATCTTGCCTTCTGCAAACATCCTCGAAAGCACGAGCTGTGACTCATGAAGCACGTTGGGATCCTTCTCGAAGTAGAGGCCCCAGTGGATGCCTACGAGTGAGAAATTCTTGAGAAGAACACGGTTCATCGCGGCCGTCGGGATTCGTCCACTCGCGAAGCCCACGATGAGGATCCTGCCCTCGAATGCGATGCATTTCGTGGAGGCATCGAAGGTGTCCCCCCCGACGGGGTCGTAGATCACATCGGCGCCTCGTCCATCCGTGAGCTCGTTAACGCGAGCGACCCAGTCTTCGCCGCGATAGTTGATGACGAAATCCGCGCCGTTCCGTCTAGCGAGCTCGAGCTTGTCTTTCGTTCCGGCGGTACCGATGACGCGTGCACCCAGGGCGGCACCGATCTGAACGGCCGCAAGACCGACCCCGCCCGCAGCTGCGTGCACCAACAGAGTCTCGCCCGCACGAAGGCCCGCTCGATGGACTAGCGCAACGTGAGAAGTTTGGTAGACGAGACCCGCCGCTGCCGCATCTTCGAACGACATCTCGGACGGTATGGGGAACACACGATCCGCCGGTGCTGAAACCGCGGATGCGTAGCCGCCGTGCGTCAGTAGCGCACTGACCCGGTCCCCGCGAGAGAACTGCTCTACACCTCCTCCGAGATCGGTAACGACTCCTGCCACTTCCGCGCCTGGGGCGAACGGCAGCTCGGGGCGAACCTGATACTTGCCCTGCGTGATCAGGATGTCGAAGAAGTTACAGCCGACGGCCTTGACCTCGATGCCGACTTCGCCCGGGCCGACCGCCAAGCTCTGCGACTCTTCGACCTCGAGAGCGGCAGGGCCACCGAGCTCGCGCACGACCATCCGATACATGACCCCGGAGTTTGCACGCGAAAACGCTCGCCGACTAGGCGAACACCCAAAACGCACGGCTGCCTGGTATAAGCGGGGAGTGGACGGGCGCAAGCGACGGCACTCACTCCCAGCCGGGGTACTGCCTACGGGGGCCCCTGCCGGGGCCGAGGACGCGGGATCACGGGTTCGAGCCAAAGCTCCACCAGCTGTATCCAGACTCGCGGCCAGTGTGCCCCCTCCGCCACCTGCACGTCGCGCCCGACTGCTCGTCGACGAGCTCATCACGCTCGGCCCTCACGAGATGGCGTCGGTGGTGAGACGACTGCTGCCGCTCGGCAACTTCGCCCTCGAGGAGCTGGTCAAGAGCTTCCCGGGGCCCTTGTGGCGCCCTTCGCTTGCGACGGACACCCACCTGCCTCGCCCGAGCCAAATCTCTGCCTCGGCCGCCGCGATCGTCGCCTTCGACCGGGAGGCGGTCCCATACGTCGTGCGCCTCATGCGACACCCGAGCGGGCACGTGCGTTACTACGCGATCGTGATGTGCGGCGCGTTCATGGAAACCGATCTCATCGAACCACTGGCCCGGGCCGCACTAGACGAAGACCGGGATTGTCGACGGGTAGCACTCCACATCCTCAGCGCGTACCAGCACGAGCCCGCATATCGTGGGGCGCTCGCTGCCCTAAGGGAATTCACATCCGAGGAGGCTGGGGCTCTCGTGGTGCGGCGTCGCGCGATATCGGCCCTCACACAGCTGAGGGACGAAGCATCTGCATCGCTCTTCGTGGATTTAATGGCCGATCACGACAGGGGCATCGCAACTGCATGTCGGGTCGGCCTGCGCGTCCTAACCGCCCACGACTTTGGTTTCCTACGGGAAGCATGGCTTCGATGGCTAGCCGAGCGCGGGCAAGAGAACCGCATCGAGTGGCTGATCGAAGGGCTGGGCGACGCGCGGAGGAACATTCGTCTTCTCGCGTCTCGGGAGCTGTGGCACTTCACGCGCTTCCTTGAGCCGCTACCAGCAAGTGCGCATCGCGATGAGTTTCTAGCAGCACGGCGCAACTATGAACGGTGGTGGTCGAAGCGGCACCCGCAGCAGGAATGACTCAAAGCATCCCACTCTCCGTAAGATACGCGCGCACGGAATCAACCCCTTCGAACCTGACCGCTTCAATCCCGCCCTGTAACGCCGCTTGGCAGTTCCTCTTCCGGTCGTCGACCAACACGAGTTGCTCCGCGGGAACCCCGAGCTCGTTCAGCACGCGAACGTACGCAGCTGGATCGGGCTTACGCAACCCCGTGCGGCACGAGACGAACGTCCAATCGAGGAATCGGGATAGCTCGAGGCGCTGTTCGATCAGCTCGTACCACACCGGATAGTTCGAGAACGCGTGCATGGTGAAGCCGTGGCCCCGTAGCTCGGCTAGGAGCTCTTCCATGCCCGGCAGCCACCGATACGCCGTACGCACCACATCGACGAAACCTCTACGGTCGAAGTCGCGACGGTCCGCGAAAAAATCATCCAGAAACTCGCTTTCGGTCCGCCGATCCACCTCGAACTCGACCCAGGCGGTCGGATGCTTCGCCGCGAGCATCGAATCAAAGCTCATTCCGAAAAACTCGGGCATTTCGGAGAAAAAGGGGTCGTGGACCAACGTCCCCATGACATCCCAAAGCAAAACCCGGGCCATCGTCTTAGCCTACCGCAGAGCCGCCAATTTATCCGGCGCCTGTTTCTCGAGATCGTGACGCCGTAGCTTGTCGAGGAATGTTGTTCGCTTAAGGCCAAGCATCCGCGCCGCCTCGCTCTTGTTGCCTCCCGCCCGGAGGAGTGCGCGCTCGAGCAGTCGGCGTTCGACTTCTACGTACGTACCGCTGAGTGAATCGTCCCCTCCCCCTGCGGGCCAAGCCAACGGCGGAAGATCCGCGAGGCGGATCGACTTGCGTTGCGCCCGAGAAACAGCCAACTCGACCACGAACTCCAACTCTGCAACGTCGCCAGGCCAGTCGTGCGCCACCAGACCGGCCATGGCCGCCTGCTCGATCCCGACGGGATCTGATGCCAACACCCGGCAAGCCCGATCGATCGCGAGAAGCACCAAGGAGGGCACGTCCTCGCGTCTCTCTCGGAGAGACGGGATCGCTAGGTCGGATCCCGAAAACACATTGGCCAGGGTGGGGTCGAGGGCGCCACGTCTCTCGAGCTCCGTCAACGGCGTCCGCGCGGTCGCGATGAGCCGCACGTCTGCAGAGTCTGCGCTTTGTTCTACGAGCGCGGTTGCAAGCCGTGCCTGCGCTGGCGTCGGAAGCGCTGGCAAGTCTCTAAGTAACAAAGTTCCACCAGCTGCGGACCGGAGCCAGCCTTTCCGATGGGTCTTTTCGGAACCGAACAACAGGCTCATAACCAGGTCTGGTGTTGCAGATGAACAGTCGGCCACCACGAACGGCGCCTCCCATCGCGGCCCTCGATCATGAATGAAGCGAGATATTGGGAGGACAGGAGCACCCGCCTTAGCGATCAGCAAAATCGGTCTGCTGCTTGGCGCAAGCTCGATGGCACGCGTTTGCACGCGCCGCATCGATGGACTGTAGGCCACGTGCAGGGTTTGGTCTTCAGCGAGGCCGCGACCCAGCACGTCAAATTGTCCACGAAGTTGTTCGAGCTCGCCCTCGAGTGCCTCGACGCGATCCTCGGCGCCACGCTGAAGCGCCGACAGCTCGTGGATGTGACTCTCGGCGCGACGTTGTGCGAGCGCGGATGAGAGCGCCCCCCCTAGCGACCCACCCAGACGTGCCAGCGCGTCGAGCTCGATTTTCGACAGAGGCTCTGTGCGGTCCCCGATCGGCAAAAGGAGCAGTGCCTCGACGTGGTCGAGGTGCGAGCATGGAACGACTGCCCCGATCGCACCGCTCTCCATCGTGTCGACCAGCCCGCGAATCCCCGGGTCGCGTACCACTTGGCTCCGGAGGCTCGAGAGGTCGAGCACCCCGGTCTTCCCGCCGCCGAATACGGCATGCACGATGGCGGGGGGTGCGTCTGCCGACCGAATCGAGGCGCGGTTGGCGACATCGAGCCGGATCCGAAGTGGCGGTTGAAGCGCAAAAAGCTCTGGAGAGCCGTCTTTTTGCCGAAAAACGTCGACGAACGGAGCGAGCGACTCAGTCGCGATCTGCTCGAGTGTCGCGCTTGCAACGAGGCTCTTCCGCGCAGCGTGCACCCCTTCTGCCAGTCGGCCCGAGGTCGTCCACGCGAGACGGTTTCCGAGTCTCTTCGCACCGGCGAACGTGACCCACCAAAGAGCACCGATCCCTGCCGCCGCAAAACCGAGTTGCCAGGGTGCATCGGAAAGTCGTGACGCGAAGAAGAAGCCCACTCCGAATGAAACGACACACGCCGCGAGAAACGGAACGCCGACGCGCCTCAGTGACCTCCAATGTGGATCGATCCACGCCAAGTGCCCTAGCCACAGCAACGTGGCGACACAGAACTCGACGCAGACCCCCAACACACCGCCGAACGGTCCAAACCAAGCGTACGCCAACGCGACCCCAAGGCTGGCCAACGCGATCCCCGAAAGCGCCCCTTCGAGAGCATGGCCACGCTCCACCAGGAAGACCTGATGAAGCGCTCCTATTGCGATCATCCCTGCGACGACGACGAAGCCGAAGGTGGCGTCGGGCAAGAGGCCCGCGTCAGCAAACGTAGCCGCGATAAACGCGGCGACCGCGAAAGCAGTGAGAATCGCGTAACGACCGCCGGGCCTGAGCGATCTCGGCAGCACGAGATCGAGCATGACCATTGCGGCGCTCAGCCACGCGACGCCATGGGTCCACATGAGCGCGTTCGAAGGCGCGCCGGCAGTGGCGACCGCGACAGCGAGCGATGCGCCCATCCAAGCCAAGCGCGAAGTGCCGCGCATTGGTGGGGCGGTCAGCAGGACAAGGGGCGTCAGCGACAAGACGATCGAAAGAACCGCGATGACACCTTCGTGCGAGGGGGTGACGCGGAGCGAAGCCCTGGCCGCCAGAACATAAAGAACAGCCGCAGGACCCAGAATGGTGAGGAGCCTCGGGATTCGCACGACGACGGGACAGTCTATCACTGGCGGCGGGCTTGACCAGAACCGTTCTGTTCCGACTGGATGAACATGCGGCTCCCGACCTCTTGCCACCATCGGCGATATTTCTGCCGTGCCGCTTCCCGTTCACGCTTTGGAAGGCCTGGGTGATACCCGAAATACTCCTGCGTCAGGTGCTTGAGCTCGTCGCTCGCCCGGCGACGAAGGCGCTCGTCCGAATGCATGAGCGCATCGATCAACCATTCGACACGGTGGAGGGAGTCGTTCTTGTCGAACCAAGTGAGCCACTTTTTCCTCGAAGTCCCGAAGTCTTGGCAGCTCAGTCGTACCAGGCTCGCGTGTGCGGCTCGGGCGACCTCGACCTGGGAGCTACCGACCAGCGACACCAAGAACTCGAAGGATTCCACGTCTCGTAGTCGGCCCAGTGCCTCGATGGCGATCACCTGCGATTGCAGCTTACGGCCGTCGCGCGCGCGCGCTCGGAGACGTTCGACCAACTGCGTGAACTCTGCTTCGCAAGCGTAGAGCACGCTCAGCGCTCGGTATGCCCCGCTCCGAACCCCAGCATCCGAATCGGAGAGCCGCTCTCCGATCGGCTCAACTAAGTCCGCGTGGACGAATTCCGATGCAACGAGGGTCGCGTAGTAGCGAACATCCGGATCCGCGTGGTCGAGCAGAGGAATCAGGTAGGGCACGGAGCGCTGCCCGAACGCGACGAAACTCCGTGCAATCGGCGAGACGTCCCGGCCGGCTGGAATCCGTGCGTGCGGCTCGTTGCGATCAAACCACAACCTGCCGGGAAATTCGCGCGCAAGGGCCGGAAGGGCGCCCTCTCCGACTGCCAACAGCGGCAGGATCACCATTTCGTCTTCAGGTCCCGCCGCGCTCAGTGCCGCGATGAGCTGCTCCACGTCTTCGCCAACGTCGATGATGACGCTTGGCAGTGACGTTTCCGGAGTGTTCGGAGCCGGTGCGGGTGCCCAACGCGCTTTTTCCATTGGCTCGGATTGCTGACTCGGAGGCGTAAAGCTCGGCACGGACGCGCCGAGGGCGAGCACGTCGTGAGTGAGCGCGCTCCCGTCATTGTCACGTCGGTGGTCCGGGGGTACCGATCGCCTGCGCGCTCCTGGAGGCTCGGAGTCGGGTGTGTTTGGAGGGGGGGCCGGCTTCCACCCCGAGGGTGGCTCGACATGCGGCGCTGAAGAGCGCGCGGTCCCTGGAGGGGCCCCCCGCGAGGAGCGAGGGCGTGTTGTCGGTTGCCCGAGAACCTCCGCTGGGCGGGGGGGCATGCTGTAACGAGTGGCGTCGATGAAACCGGACGTGGCCTTCGCGCGCCTGCGCCCCGGCGAGGCGGGATCCGAGTCTCGAAAGGTCCCCGCGGGCACCGGGGGCCCGATTTGAGGGGCCACCGGCGGCGGAGGTTCGGTGTCGGCGATGCCTACCGGGGCAGGAATCGAGGACTCCACTCTTGGATAGGATCCGGAGATCTTTTTGCTCGGTGGGAGGGAGCTACGCTGCCCTACGCCCTCAAACGGTGCAACGTAGGGAACGGCGTCCTCCTCGGCACGATCGAGCTCCGCGGCGAGCTTGCGCATGCGGGCCGTCATTTCGATGTCGTAGTGCTTGGCCAGACCGGCCTCCACACGCACAGAGCACGCCACGCGTTGCACGGGATCGACGCCGAGCTCAAACGCAATCTCCCGCAAGATCGCGTCTGACAGCGGCCGGTCGACCGTAAGCACGATCGCATCTTCGGTTCGCGCCAGCGGGATTACGCGGTGCCGAACCGCAAACTCCCTGGGTAGCATACGAGTCGTCGCGAGCCGGACCTGCATGACCTCCGCCCTTGTCGCGGGCATGAGCCCATAAACGGCGGCGCAGTAGGCGCTCATCTGATTCTCACTGACGTACCCGAGCTCGAGCAACACCGTGTCCAAGTTGCCACCCCGAATGACCTGCTCCTGGATCGCTTCCTGGACGCGATCGACCGCGAGAAGCTGGTCGCGGACCAATAGCGAGGCGAGCACCGACATCCTAAGCGCCATGTTGGCGTCGGGGCGGTCGAGGTGTCAACGAGGTTGTAAGAGATGTGCCACGCGATCCCGGACCAGCGCCATGGCGGCTGGGACCGCTGTTTCGACCCGTAACACCTGGTCCCCGAGACCGACAATGGCGAATCCGGCGCCTCGAAACGCCTCGAGCTCGGGGTCGGTGAACCCCCCCTCGGGCCCGATCGCACACCATATCTGTTCAGGAAGCTCGGCTAGCGCATCCAGACGTGCGATGGCCCGCGCGCCAAACACGACTCCAAGCGCGTTGGCGGGAATCTGGTCGAGCCACGCGCCACACGGCTTGGGCGGATGAATGAAGGGCACATCGTTGCGCTCGGACTGTGCAGCGGCTTCGCTCGCGATTCGGCTGAGGCGATCGATCTTCGACTTGGCGCGCTCCGGATCCCAGCGCGGAACCGTGCGCTCGGTTTGCATGAGAGCCACTTCGTCGACTCCGAGCTCGGTGGCCATGCGAACGCAGTCGTCGATCTTCGATCCCTTCGGGACTGCAAGCATCAATACGAGACGCGTCCGTCGGAACCCGCCTTCGCTCGCCGGTTCTGCTTGGCAAACGACCTCGTCGTCGCCGATGGCTCGAATGCGCGCCGGTGCCTCCCTGCCTCGGCCGTCGAAGAGCACCACCTCGTCACCGACCTTCAATCGAAGGACACGCACGTGTTGACTTGGTGCTTTGGGCAGCGCAACCGTACCCCCCGTATCGGGAAGCGAGGATGCGTAGAATCTCCGCACGCTCATCGAACCTCGGGCTCCATACTCACGAGCAGGTGGCGTTTCGATGTCGACATCAGACCTCGACCATGCGTGCAGAAACATAAACGACGAGGAACAGCACCCAAGTGATCGGACCGAGGCGGTTCCCTCCTCGCCACGCGACCAACGGGGTCGCAAAAGGAATCAGGAAGCCCAAGTAGCGCCAGGTCGCGGCGAGCGGACCGGTCAGCACGCCCCAAGCCATCAGCAGGTGCGTGAACAGAAGCGCGGCGCCCGATACGGACCAAAGCGCAAGCAACCAGAGTTCCACACCCCACTTCTAGCCCATTGTCACCAGTCTCCCAACGGAACAGTCAGACAGGAGCGGCGTGAATCGGGTCGTCAGTCTGCTACCGTAGCCCCGCGAAGGAGGTTCGGTTGTCTTCGAGAATGATTCGCATCGGGTTCGTGGGCTGCGGCGTCGTTGGCACTGGGGCGTTGGAGATCTTGCGTTCGCACGCGAAGACGATCGAAAAGCGCTTGGGCGCGACACTGGCGGTGGAGCAGATCGCCGTGCGGGACCCAAAGCGGCCCCGGTCGGAGTTCGTCCCCACCGAGTTGCTGACCGACGACCCCTTTGCCGTCGTCCGGAACCCCAACGTCGACATCGTGGTGGAGGCGATGGGGGGGCTCGAGCCCGCGGGTGAGCTCATCCGGGAAGCACTCGACAGTGGCAAGCATGTCGTCACGGCGAACAAGGCGCTGCTCGCTAAAAAGGGCGACGCGCTTTTCGACCTGGCGAGACAACAGGGGCTCGACCTCTACTTCGAAGCCGCGGTGGCCGGAGGCATTCCGATCATCCGGATGCTTCAAGAGGCACTGGCCGCCGACGAGATCCTGTCGATTCAAGGGATCATCAACGGCACGAGCAACTACGTGCTGACCGAGATGGCAGAGCGTGGTCTCGACTTTGCAATCTCGTTGAAAGCTGCGCAAGAAGCGGGATATGCAGAGGCCGACCCCAGCCTCGACATCAACGGTGGCGATTCGGCGCACAAGCTCGCAATCCTCGCAACGCTCGCGTTCGGGGTGCGCGTTCATCCCGAGCACATTTCGACCGAAGGAATCGACATCGTTGATGCATTCGATATCGAGTTCGCAGACGGGTTCGACTACGCGATCCGCCCAATCGCGATTGCCTCACGATCCGAATCGAATGTGCTCGATCTCCGTGTCCATCCAGCCTTGGTGCCTATCGACAGCCCTTTGGCCCACATCACCGGGGCGTTTAACGCCGTGTCCGTGACCGGAGCGCGCGTGGGGACGTGCCTCCTGTCGGGGCCCGGCGCCGGCCCAGGGCCCACCGCCATCAGCGTGGTGAGCGACGTGATCGACATCGCTCGGAACTTGCTCAAAGGCGCGTCCGGCAGGGTCCCGAGCTTCATTCACGACGAGAATGCCGAGCCCAAGGTGCTTGCCCCAGGTGACCTCGAGGCCCGCTTCTACCTTCGATTCACGGTCCGAGACGAATCCGGGGTCTTGTCTGCAATCACCGGCAAGCTCAGCGAATTCGCGATCTCGATCGAGAAGATGTTCCAGAACGTCGACCAGGAGGACCCCGGAACAGCCACCGTCGTCATGCTCACCCACGAGGCTAAAGAAGGGGCGGTCCGAGAGGCCCTCCAACATATCGATGCGCTCCCGCACACGTTGGCCCCCACGCGTCTACTTCGCATCGTAGGGTGAAAAAGGGCGACAGAGAGGCCTGGGCGGCGTACGAAATTTGTGCTTTCCCCAA
>Ga0224508_10004394_pt1 | contig 11528 bp, 11 predicted proteins | sample SF_Jan12_sed_USG_4_FD_170157 | JGI IMG/M metagenome (GOLD analysis project Ga0224508, IMG submission 170157) | Sediment microbial communities from San Francisco Bay, California, United States - SF_Jan12_sed_USGS_21 | ecosystem: Environmental > Aquatic > Marine > Sediment | place: USA...
CAGCCGCCACCGTAAATCAAAAGCGTCAGACCGCCATAGGTTGTTGATCCGAATCCGCTCGCGCGACTGTTGCCGATTCGAAATTCGAGATCCATCCGCGGCGCGACCGGCCACAGGATCGAAGCACCGATGCTTTTGAGTCTCTCCCCGTCAATCGAAGAGCGATCCTGGCTGTAGTCGAAGTTGATTAGCTTGAGCCCCAAGGAACGCTCAAGACCGACTGTCTGGTATTGCTCAATAAAGCTGTGCGCCAGAGTGACCGCTGACGTACTCAAGAGATTGAGACGGTCAATGCGCGGCAAGAGCCTGACGCCTCGCGGATAGTCGTAATCCATCCACGAGCCGTAAGTCTGCCAGTTTGGCGCGAAACGGTACCGCCAGTTCAAGCCGACCGCATCGGCATCAATTCCTACGCGGCGAAGATCGGTCAAGATCGGTGCGCCCGCGCCAGAAAAGTAAATATCGATGTCTCGATCCTCGCGTACCAGCGCAAGCCGATAGCGGTCACCTGCGAAAAAAATCTCGACCTGCCTGTCGCTCGACTCAAGATTATTGGCGTCTCCCCAGCGCTCTGCGGAGAACCCGATCCCAACCGGTCCGAAATTATGATCGATACCCAGTTCAATGAGGTTGGCTCTGACATCTTGCTCGGTTGAGGGGGCTCGGCTGCGGCCTGCGGTCAGAGAGATCCAGGTTTCGTCTAGAAGCGCCAGATTGAAGCTTGCGAATAAATTCTCATATGACTCTTCGTCTTTCGAAGTGGACAGAATCAATGCCCAATCCCGGCCGACGCCGGCCGAATTCATACCCGAACCGCCCTGCGCGAACGAAGGTCCAGTGACGAGTAACAGTGCGAGCAACGCGCCCGGCGTCTTAAACCAGGACATAAAAAATTACCACGGCAAGCAAGATCCGATATATCGCAAAGATGCCCATCCCGACGGCTCCGATCAAGCGCAAGAATAGCGCTATCGCGACAAAAGCAGTGACTGCCGCGACTAGCGTCGCCGGTGCGAGGGCCTGCCAGTCGAGTGTCTCGGGGGCTTTGGCGTATTGAACGATTTGATACGAAGCCGCCATGCCTATCGCCGGGATGGCGAGCAGGAACGAGAAGCGGCCGGCGGCTTCACGGCTCATTCCCATCGCCAAAGCAACGGTCATCGTAATGCCGGACCGCGAAGTACCGGGAATCAAAGCCAGCGCCTGGCCGATGCCGATCAGCATGACGTCTTTGAGGCCCAGCCCGCGCTCGCTGCGCTGGCCGCGCCGCCAACGATCGGCCGCAAACAAAAGGACGCCGAAGCCCGCGCTTGCCGCTGCGATGACCAATGGATCGCGTAAAGCAGTCGCAACGAAATCGGCGCTGACGATACCTGCCAGCCCGAGTGGAATACTCGCCAGCAGTAATTGCCGTGCGAGTCGACCGTCGGCGGAGCCTGCAACGAACAGGCCCTTTGTCATCGCGACAAGGTCGTGTCGAAAGTAGACGACGACAGCGCCAAGCGTTCCGAGATGAACGGCGATATCGAAACCCAGCCCCTGGTCGGTCCAGCCGAAGAACTCCGGAACCAGAATCAGATGTCCCGAGCTCGATATCGGCAAAAACTCTGTCAGCCCCTGAATCAGGGCAAGCGTGACGGCTTCGACGATATCCATCTGGGAACTCAAACAGGCGCGAGCAGCGATCTTAGCAGTTCACGGAAGGCCAACGCCGTGACGTCAAAGCCAGTTTCGAAAGTCTCTACCCGGCAGCGAAGTTTGCTTAACCGCTGACGTCAACCAGATCAGCTTGAAACGCTCGCCCATTTCACCGGGCAGGACCAGTGTTTGCATGACACTCGCATCCTGTGGTGACAGCTCGCGCGCGGAGAGAATTGGATCGCGCGCGATTGACTCGAGCAGAAACTGAGCCTGGGTGGTAAAGCCTGCGACCTGAAAACCCGACGCCCGCGCGATCGTCGAGACCGCGCTGAAATCCACCCACGCCGTAAGATCCTGAAGCCCAGGCCAAAGCAGCGGATCGGAATGAGCGCGCTGACGAAAATGACACATCAGCGTTCCGTCAGACCGTTCCGGCCGAAAGTAGTCACGCCGCGGCATGCCGTAATCGATCAGCAGCAAGCCACCGTCAGCAATCGCGCCGAGCACTTCGCGGAGCCAGGGTTCGAGCAGCAGTCGAAGCTCGGAGCGATAGCCATCCGCCAACGGCTGCCCGAGATCGGATTCGAGTTGTGACACCGCATCGCTCAAGGCGGGATCCGCGGGCCCGGGGACAATCACCAGTCGGCCATCTTCCACGGCGACGCCCAGTGGCAAAACCGTCGCTCCAGTTTTTACGAAGCGGGCGACCGGTATCGCGTCAATCAATTCGTTGGCCAAAATGACGCCCCGAAATCCCGGCTCCGGAAGTTCATCGAGCCAGCGGACGGCCGAGCCGGCCGATGCAAGTCGCGCCATCTGGCGCTCGCGAAGATCCGCGCTGGTCTCGAGAATCGAATAGCCGATTTCACTGTGACCTCTCGCTGACAAATGCTTGAGCAGTTGTTCCGCGAGCTTGCCGCTCCCGGCGCCCAGCTCGACCACTTGCTGCGATCCGAGCTCGCGAAGTAGTTCATCAATGAAAGGCGCAAGCGCAGCGGCCAGCCAGTCGCCGAGTTCCGGCGCTGTCGTAAAATCTCCGCCGGTTCCAAGCTTGACCGAACCCGCGCTGTAATAACCCAGACCGGGTTCATACAAGGCCAACTGCATATAGCGCTCGAAGCCGAGCCAGCCGCCGCCGGCATCGATTTCCTTGCGGATCTTCGCGACCAATGCGTCGCTGATGGCAAGCGCGCGGTCGTCGGGAAGGGGAAACGGCTCTGCGTTCAAGAGTGGCTTCGGTCGGGAACTGAGTCACGATAGTGTAACCTTCACGCCCCGGGAAACGACGGAGCGGTCGTTGAGCGAAACGACGACATCACTCGAAGGTAAGTGGGCACTGATCACCGGCGCCGGTAAACGCATTGGCGCAACGATCGCTGCGCGACTGCATGCAACCGGTGCCAATGTCGCGGTCCATTATTTTCGGTCAAGCGAGTCGGCCGACGCGCTAGCGGGCAAACTTAACGCCAAACGCGCTGGCTCGGCCTTTGCAGTCGGCGCTGACCTGCGCGAAACCGATCATCTCGAAAAACTGATCGACGATGTCGTCGCGATTTCGGGTCGGCTCGATATGTTGATCAACAACGCGTCCAGTTTCTTCCCGACCGAATTCGGCAAAGTCACGGAATCGGACTGGACCGATCTCGTCAACAGCAACCTGAAGGCGCCGTTGTTTCTATCGCAGGCGGCATTGCCGCATCTTCGAGCAGGCAACGGTTCGATTATCAATATGATCGACATTCATGCCCGACGACCGCTTAGAGACCATCATGTCTACGGCGCGGCCAAGGCTGGCCTTGCAATGTTGACGCGCTCGCTCGCTCGCGACCTGGCCCCGGAAGTCCGCGTCAACGGCATCGCGCCCGGTGCGATCCTCTGGCCGGACGATGGAATGCCCGACACGGTAAAACAAAACATCGTCGGCAAGATACCGCTGGGCCGCCCCGGCGAGCCGGACGACATCGCGAGCACGGTTCTATTCCTGGTGCGCGACGCGCCCTACATCACCGGTCAAATCATCGCAGTCGATGGCGGTCGCAGCATTGGCTGGTAACGATCAGCCGGCATCGAGCGCGCCAATGCGCTTCAGTGTCACGATGCCTTCCGCACGCGCGTCCCAAGCCTCACGAATCGTGACGCCGGTTACCGGATGTTTAAGGCCCGGTGCGATCTCAGCGAGCGGCGCCAGCACAAAAGGATAGCGAAGGATATCGGCACGCGGCAGCTTGCGGGCTGTATCAACGCGCTTGCCAAACAGCAACAGATCCAAGTCCAGCGTCCGCGAACCCAAACGGTCGGTTTGATTCCGACCGCGCTCATTCTCGAGCTCGGAAAGTATCGCTTCGACCGCATCGGCGTCGGAATCTACGCCGAAACCGACAACCAAATTGAGAAAATCCGGACCTTCAAACCCGAAGGCGGGACTCTGGTAGACATTGGAACGCGCACAGACGCCGAAGTGCGCTTCAAGTTGAATGATCGCCCAACGCAGATTCGGCTCGGCATCGATATTGCTGCCACAGCCGACAAATACTTCAAGCATAGTCATCGGTAGAGCGTTCGATGACGACGCCGACGTTGCGCGAACCCTCGATAGCACCCGGCTTCGATACGGATAACTTGACCCAGGAAACGCCAAATTCGCGGACCACGATTTGCGCCAGCGACTCTGCCAACGTCTCTACCAGCTTGTATTCGGATGATTCGACGACACTGATCAAGTGTTTAGCAATGCTCTTGTAGTCGAGTGCATCCTTAATGTCGTCGGTGACTGCCGCCTTGCGAACATCCGTTGCCATCTCGATATCCAGACTAACGGTCTGGCGAACGCGACGCTCCCATTCCCAGATCCCGATGACCGCTTCGACCCGCAGGTCCTGAAGAAATATTTTGTCCAAACTGATCGTCCTCAAGTCGAGCTGTCGGCGGGCGGCTCGAGTTCGTCAAGCGGCCAACGAGGCCGGGCCATGATGGTCGGCTCGGCTGGGCGATCAAGACGAAGGCGGGCTGCCCCGGCATAGGCAATCATCGCACCGTTGTCGGTACAGAATTCCGGCCGCGGATAATAGACGGCAACACCTGTCTCGTCGCCCCAACTGGCAAGTTTCTGCCTGAGCTCCCGGTTGGCACCAACGCCGCCGGCGATGACCAGCCTTTGGCGACCGATTTCCGCAACCGCGCGGGCGCACTTTTTGACCAGCGTTTCGACGACCGCCGCCTGGAAGGCGGCCGCCAGGTTTTGTGTCGCCTCCGTCGTCAGCTGCCCGCCGAGTCGTTGCTTTTCGGTTTCGATGACGCGACGAACTGCAGTTTTTAATCCGCTGAAGCTCATGTCCAATCCGCGATCGATCAGCGGCCGCGGAAAATCGTAGCTGCCGGGGTCGCCACGCTCAGCAACGGCTGCGAGCGCTGGTCCGCCGGGATACGGCAGGCCCAGAAGCCGTGCGACTTTGTCGAAGGCTTCGCCGGCGGCATCGTCCAGCGTGTTGCCGACGACTCGATACTGCCCGAGGCCTTTAACGTCGACGAGCATGCTGTGGCCGCCAGAAACGAGCAGTGCGACGAAAGGAAATTCGAGCGTGTCGGCTTCAAGTCGACCGATGAGCAAGTGCGCTTCCATGTGATGAACCGGCACTGCCGGAATCCCCAGACCGTAGGCCGTCGACGCAGCGAAGGCACCGCCCACCATCAGCGCGCCAATCAGTCCGGGCCCGGCCGTGTAGGCAATACCGTCGAGTTCGGCCGGTTTCAGGCGCGCCTCAGCCAAAACCTGGTTAACGAGGCCCGCCAATTTCGCAATGTGATCTCGAGACGCCAGCTCCGGAACAATGCCCCCATACGGCCGGTGGAGCTCGATCTGACTGGCCAGCGCCTCGGCCGCGATACCGCGGCCTGTCTGATAAATCGCCACACCGGTCTCATCACAGCTGGTTTCAATCCCAAGAACGCGCATCGCGGCTTTACACCCTGGCACCCGGCCCGTTATTATTGGCGGCTGCCGGCTTTAGCCGGCCTATTTTTTTGACCATTGATCGAGACTTTATATATGCCAGGCGTTCGGATCAGAGAAAGCGAGCATTTCGACGCAGCACTGCGCCGTTTCAAGCGATCCTGCGAGAAGGCCGGCATTCTGACAGAGTTGCGCCGACGCGAATACTACGAAAAACCGACCCAGGAACGAAAGCGCAAGAAGGCCGCGGCCGTCAAACGGCACATGAAGCGCAACCTGCGCGCGGTCGGAAAACGTATCCGCCTCTACTGATCAGCTCGGGCCCCGACCGGTGTCCATCTCAGAAACGCTCACCAACGATATGAAGGCTGCCCTGCGCGCCGGCCAAAAGCTCGAGCTCGGCGCAATCAGAATGGCGCTCGCTGCCATCAAGTCAAAAGAAATCGATGCGCGTGCTTCACTTGATGACGACGCGATCATCGGCATCATTGGCAAGCTCATTAAGCAGGGCCAGGAAGCTCAGCAGCAGTTTGAAGCGGGCGGCCGAGCTGAACTCGCCGAGAAGGAAGCCGCTGAAATTCTCGTATTTCAGCGCTACATGCCCAAGGCCCTCAGCGACGAAGAATGCGAGGCACTGATTCGGCGCGCCATCGACGATGCGGGCGCGACAGAAATCAAAGACATGGGCCGCGTAATGGCGGCCATCAAATCCGAAGCCGCCGGGCGTATCGATATGGGCGCGGCGAGCGGCCGCGTTCGGCAAATCCTCACAGCCGATTAGGGTTGCTATGCTAAGGGGTCCACGAGGACACCTTTGCTATGAGCAACCGCATTCCGCAGTCATTTATCAACGACTTGGTCGCTCGCACCGACCTCGTCGATCTGATTGGCGCGCGGGTCACCCTGAAGCGAGCCGGCAGCAACCATAAAGGGCTGTGCCCTTTTCACGACGAAAAAACGCCGTCATTCACGGTCAGCGCCGACAAGGGTTTCTACAAGTGTTTTGGCTGTGGCGCCTACGGCAATGCGATCGACTTCGTCATGCAATACGAGAACCGTGACTTCCTCGACTCGATCGAGATTCTCGCGGACATGCAGAACATTGAGATCCCGGTCGAGCGAAGCGCGGAACCCACCGACCAAAGCCAGGCCTTATACGAAGTATTGCTCGAAGCCGATCAATTCTATCGGCAGAAACTGCGCGAGAATCCCGAAGCGGTCGGTTACCTGAAGAAGCGCGGCATCGATGGCGCCACCGCGGGCCGATTCGCACTCGGTTTTGCGCCGGATGGCTGGAACGCCGTACTCGAACAACTGGGGGCAGACCAGGCGGCGATCGACCGCCTGATCACGGCCGGGCTGGCGGCGCAGAACGACTCGGGACGGACCTATGACCGGTTCCGCAATCGCATCATGTTTCCGATCCGGGACGGCCGCGGTCGCGTGGTTGGTTTCGGCGGTCGGCTGCTCGGCCCCGGAGAACCCAAATATCTGAACTCGCCGGATACGCCGCTGTTTGACAAGAGCAGAACACTGTACGGCCTGTTCGAAGCGAGAAGTAAACCGGGCCGGCCGGAACGCTTGATCGTCGTCGAAGGCTACGTCGACGTCATCGCACTCGATCAGCACGGGCTCGGACCGGCAGTTGCCACGATGGGCACGGCAGCCACACCGGAAAACATGCGTCAGCTGACACGGCTCAGCGACAAGGTCATATTCTGCTTCGATGGCGATCGCGCCGGCCGCGACGCCGCCTGGCGCGCGGTTGAATCGATCCTGCCTTTTGGCGGCGGCAAGGTGGCAATCGAGTTCATACTGCTGCCCGATGGCGAGGATCCGGACTCCTTCGTCCGCGGCCGCGGCGCGGAGGCGTTCGAAGCGCTGGTGAGCAACTCGACACCGCTGTCCAGCTTCCTGATCGATGGCGCCGCTCACGATCTGGATCTTGGCAGTGCGGACGGGCGGGCAAGGCTCGCCGGCATCGTGTTACCCAAGCTCTCGAAGTTGCCGCAGGGCCTATATCGCGAGCTGATCGTGACTGAGCTTGCCGAAAAAACCGGGATCTCGGCTGAGCGGCTGCTCCAGCAGATCGAGCCTGCGCCGCCACCCGGTTTGCCGGCGCGGCGCGGCGGTGTCGGCGGCAAAACGGTCATGCAGAAAGCGGTCAGCCTGTTGCTCCATTTTCCTGGCGCGGGCGCAACGGCCGGCGACGTGCCGGGCCTCAACGAGATCGATATGCCGGGAGCAAGCCTGTTGCGACGGCTGCTTGAAATCACGTCGGATAATCCCAGGATCACGACCGGTCAGCTGATAGAGACCTTCCGGTCGGAGTCGGAGGGCCGCTGGGTCGAGCGATTGGCCCGCGAGGAGCCGTTGGACGACGAATCAGCTGCGCCGCATGTGCTCCGGGACAGCCTCGAGCGAATCGTCGAGAACCACCAGCGGCGGGCCCGGGCCGACGCCCTCCGGCGCCGCAACGACCAGCCCGCCTCGCCTTGAGGCCACCGAGGAAGGCTCGGGACCCAGGAATTTTTGTGACGGACTCTGGTCTAACCCTGACAGACCCCGGTATACTAGTTCGTTAGCTTGCGCCAGGAGGAACCACGTAGAAATGGAAGCCCCATCCACCAAAAAACATGATGACGAGCGTCAATCGCAACTCAAGTTGCTGATTGCGAAAGGCAAGGAGCAAGGCTACCTCACCTACGGCGAGGTTAACGACCATCTTCCGAGCGATATCGTCGATCCGGAACAGATCGAAGATATCGTCAACATGATCAACGACATGGGCATTACGGTCTACGAAAAGGCCGCCGATGCCGAAGCGAAAGTTCTATCTGACGATGCCGTCTCGGACGACGAAGCAGCCGACGAAGCGGCGGCCGCACTCGCAACGGTGGACGCCGAGTTTGGCCGCACCACCGACCCGGTCCGCATGTACATGCGCGAAATGGGCACCGTGGAACTCTTGACCCGCGAAGGCGAGATTCGAATCGCCAAACGCATCGAAGAAGGCCTCGACCAGGTACGCGCTGCGTTGTGTCAGTTTCCACTGACCTTCGACCTGCTGCTCGGCCTGTACGACAAGGTCGCACTCGGTGAAGCGCGACTGCAGGATTTGATCGTCGGGTTCATCGATCCGAACGCAGAGATCGCTAATCCCCAGGCACGCACGAGCGAAGACGACCAGAAAGAAAAGGTCGTCGATACTGGGCCCGATCCGGCCGAGGTCAACCGAAAGGTCAAAAAGATCAAACGGCTTTCCAAGCGCTACGGAGACCTGCTCCAGAGCGAAGGCATGAAGGCAGCCAAGACCGAGAAGGCGCTCAAGTCGCTGGTCAAGGAGTTCATGGAGCTCAAGCTCTCACCGAAACTCTTTGACCGGCTCGTTTTGCAGCTACGCGAGACGATCAACGGCATACGCACCCATGAAAGACAGATCATGGCGTTGTGTGTGCGCGAAGCCGGGATGCCACGCAAAGATTTCATCGCGAGCTTTCCGAAGAACGAAACCAACACCTCGTGGATCAACAAGCACATTCGGGCCAAGCGCAAGCACTCGTCGCAACTCGCCAAGCTTAAAGATGACATCCTTCGCATTCAAAAACGCTTGCTGAAGCTCGAGGAAATTACGGAACTCAGTATCGCTGAGATCAAGGAGATCAACCGCGAGATCTCACTTGGCGAAGCGCAGGCCCGGCGGGCCAAGAAGGAGATGGTCGAGGCAAACCTTCGTCTCGTCATCTCGATTGCGAAGAAGTACACCAACCGCGGCCTGCAATTCCTGGACCTGATTCAGGAAGGCAACATCGGCTTGATGAAAGCCGTCGACAAATTCGAGTATCGCCGCGGTTATAAATTCTCGACGTATGCAACCTGGTGGATCCGCCAGGCCATCACGCGTTCGATCGCAGATCAGGCGCGGACGATTCGTATTCCGGTGCACATGATCGAGACGATCAACAAGCTCAATCGCATCTCCCGCCAAATGCTGCAGGAGATGGGGCGCGAGCCGACGCCGGATGAGCTCGCGGTGCGCATGGAAATGCCCGAGGACAAAGTCCGCAAGGTGCTGAAGATCGCGAAAGAACCGATCTCAATGGAAACGCCGATAGGCGATGACGAAGACTCGCATCTCGGAGATTTCATCGAGGATGTCACGGTCTCGTCGCCGGTCGACTCGGCAACCGACTCAGGTCTGAAGGAAACGACGCACTCGGTACTCGCGGGGCTGACGCCGCGCGAAGCCAAGGTGCTGCGAATGCGTTTCGGTATCGATATGAATACCGATCACACGCTGGAAGAGGTCGGCAAGCAATTCGACGTGACTCGCGAGCGCATTCGGCAGATCGAAGCCAAGGCGTTGCGCAAGCTTCGGCATCCGTCGCGTTCGGACCAACTCAGAAGCTTTCTGATCGAAGATTAGGGGGAGCCTCCCCCTGTCACGTGTCGTGAATTCCGGCCGTCAGGAAACAGGCGGCCGTTTACGCCGTCGTAAACCCATGGCGAGCAAACCGCCGCCGAGCAGCACCAGCGTTCCCGGCTCCGGAACCGACACGGCATACAGGTCGACACCGAAAGGCATAAAGTAATCACTGATCGGCCAGCCGGTACCGAATTTGACCTGCGCGTAGGCATCCAAGGTCTGGCCCCAGAGGACGAAATGATCCGGCGAGAACTCGTTCGGCAGCCCGGCACCCATATTGAACTGTTCGAATACCAGTGTGCCTTCGGCGCCATCGAGTGCGACGTTCAGACTCCACAGCGCGCCGCCGAGCTCGCCGCCGTTGATTTTGATCTCATCGAAATATCCAGCGCCTGAGTTAGTGTGAAGCACGCCGGAAATATCGGAAAGGACGCCGCCGTCGAAATCCCCTTGAAGGTATCCGTCGGTGATGGCGTACAAGAAGCTTGGCGCCTGATTGCTGGCCGGGCACATGAACAGGTCGTTGTCTGGCCCGCCCTGACAACCGTCGGCGGAGTGAACCCAGCTGGCCGAAAAATTATTTTCGGAATAGGACTGGACTTCAAACGTCAGCGGAATTGCAAAGGCATGCATCGGCAAAGCTACCAGGAGAAAAAAGACTATTTTTCGGATCATTCGCGATACTCAACTCAAAAACCCAGTCCGATTTGCCATGCCATAGGCACGGCCCCATGACCCATACAAAGCAAGCTCCGTGCCAATCTATATCCCTATGTTTCTAAAGTACTTTATTGGGTTTAGATTTGGTCCACTTGGCGTTTGTATAGTCCATCGACGCGAGTTCAGCGCTTTTGTGACGCAGGTCACAGTTTGCTTGTAAAGCGATCCGACACGCGTTTCAAACACGCGCGCAATCGCGATCAATTCGGTTTCCAAGCGTTGCGGTAACATCACCACCGTGGGCCTGTAGCTCAGTTGGTTAGAGCAGGGGACTCATAATCCCTTGGTCGTAGGTTCGAGTCCTACCGGGCCCACCATCATGAACAAAAACTTAGGATGTGCCGGGCCAATCCGCTGTGGGGTGCACCACGGATTGGCCCGTTACACGCACTAGCGACCGCAAAAACGCGCTATCCTCTGCTGCTGAGTTATCGCGACAATCGTTAAGTACCGGGGGTTGATTCCATGAGCAGACAACATCGCTCGTTCCTTCTTGCTTCGCTCCTTCCCGCCTTCCTGCTCGGCAGCGTATTCGCTGTCCTGGGGGGGCAGGAAGTACGAGCGCAGCCGGCCGGCCAGTCGAACTGGTCTGATCCAGACACCTGGCCAAACCGCCAGGTGCCAGTCGCAGGCGACAAGGTCACCATTGCACGAGACAAGGACGTCATGCTCGACGTCAGCCCGCCGGCGCTCGGCGGTCTGGCCATCGACGGCAAACTCACCTTCTCGAACGAGGTCGACCTGGAACTGGTCACCGAGTGGATCACGTTGCATGGGGAGCTGGCGATTGGC
>Ga0224508_10004395_pt1:7500-11525 | contig 11525 bp, 7 predicted proteins | sample SF_Jan12_sed_USG_4_FD_170157 | JGI IMG/M metagenome (GOLD analysis project Ga0224508, IMG submission 170157) | Sediment microbial communities from San Francisco Bay, California, United States - SF_Jan12_sed_USGS_21 | ecosystem: Environmental > Aquatic > Marine > Sediment | place: USA...
TCTACATCCGAAGTTTGCTGCTCGTCCGATCTAAAAGAAAGATTTTTTACTGTTAGCTTTGATTTTATTAATTTATTAATTTGATGAATTTGCGCTGGTATTGGCATTGTCAATATCTCTAAAAGTAAGCTTTTTTGGGTATAGGTTTGCGTTACAAGCAGATAGAAAAGCATACCCAAGTAGTCTAAATCCGAAGTTTGCTGCTCGTCTGATCTAGAATAAAGATTTTTTACTGTTAGCTTTGTATTTATTAATTTAATTAATTGACTGATCAATGATTTTAATATCAGATGACCTCTGACGAGCAGCAAACTTCGTAGTTAGACTAATTAGGTGTGGTTTCCTATCTGTTTCTAATATAAACATATACCCAAAAATGCTTGGTTTTCAAGATATTGACAATGTCTAATTTAGCTGTATGCGCAGTGTTGTGGCTACGCGCTATTTGCCTTACTACATAGGCAAGCAACCCAGATTGTCAATATCTCTAAAAGTAGGCTTTTTTGGGTATATGTTTGTGTTACAAGCAGATAGGAAACCATACCCACTTAGTCTAAATCCGAAGTTTGCTGCTCGTCCGATCTAAAATAAAGATTTTTTACTGTTAGCTTTGTTTTTATTAATGTAATTTAATTAAGTGACTGATCAATGATTTTAATATCAGATGACCTCTGACGAGCAGCAAACTTCGTAGTTAGACTAATTAGGTGTGGTTTCCTATCTGTTTCTAATATAAACATATACCCAAAAATGCTTGGTTTTCAAGATGTCTAATTTAGCTATGTAGCTGTATGTAGTAGGCTAATAAAGTACTGCAAAATGATGTTCATCTGTAATCAGCTACATCAGTAGTTAGCTAGTTAGCAAAGCTAGCTATTGTAATTACTACCGCTTTCAATCAAGCAAGTATCTGTCAGCGCTCATACCTCGATGAAAACACCAGTACTCATTTGACCATTGAAGTTAAGCATCGACGGGCGGGGGTAGTACTTGGATGGGTGACCGCCTGGGAACTCCTCGTGGCGCTGACTTTTTTGTCGCATTTTCACGTATACATGTACAAAACAATTTGTATCTGCTTCGTTATGGTAAAACGGTGCAATATCAGCTTTTTTTAATCTTGTCGGCAAAATTAACGAGTAGTACTAGCAGTAGTATATAAAATCAGTTGCTTTTTTGCTACATTCTTTATGCATTTGTTTAGCAACTACTTTGTTGTGGTTATTGTAAGATCGTATAGTATACAGTGTAAAGCAGTTGCGACAAAAGGTTAACTAGATAAGTGCAGTTTTTATGCTATATAGATGGTCTCACAAAAAGGCTGGTTTCAGAAGTATATAATAAAAAAAGTACCTTGTTCTCTTTGCCTTTTCTGTAAGGTCTCTATTTGGCGAAGTTGCAATTCATTGCATGGTAAGAGACCCAGGTCCACATGACCTGCTATTTTGACAGCCAGCGATGGCTATTTAGAATAAAAATATATTGACTGGTCCAACTGCTGTAAGCATAGTCAGTCTTCTTTGCTTTTTTAGTGAGTTAGTGAGTAGCAAAGGAGAAGCGTGCATGCCTTGCAGTGTAGACTGATGAGTTTATTTAGGCGCGTCCGCATCATCGATAGCGTGGCTAAGTGTCGCAAAAGGGTGCGCTTTATAGGTCACATCCAATAACATTGCCACATGCTCAGAGTTGCAGAGTTACATCATCACTCAAGCTGGCTGCATCATAAAATAGCCAACTAACCGTGACTCGTTGCACCCATCAGCAGTTGACCTCTTGAAATGCCACACATACATGTGGGTAGAAAAAAAAGTCCTCAGACCTTTGTGCCCACCATGGCCAATTCACAGATGCTACTTAGAAAAATATGAGTAATAACAAAAGGTACAAGTGGTCTGAAGTATGAGACTACTGACAGCACTGCTATGTATTGAAAATAACATGCCATATGTAGAGCTTGTATATTCATTTAATGTTAGATTGCTGTGTCTAGCTACGCTGCTAAGCAGACATTACTCGAGGGCAGGATCCGATCCAAGATAAAAAAAGTTGAAAAAGTGCTTAGTTGTATGCTAATTTCGTGACCCGTTGGCCCCCTAAATATGCCAATGGCCTTGAAAATGGGAGATAGCAAAGAAAATTGTAAGTTTTTTCATATTTACTGACCGGTATGTTAAATTTGTAGGAATGGTACAGCCATGCATTCCCGCTCTAAATACGTTTCTGACCGTTCCCATGCGTTTTTTCTCCACTACACCCCTGATTTTGGGCCTAGTGGGCCGGGCCAGGCAGAATTTTGACTATAGCTCTGCCATGCAGTCAAGCTAGTTTGGCTAAAAAGGCTGCACTGTCAGACAATGCATTGCAATGTGTCAGGTTGGGCATTTGGCTGTATAGGCATTCAGCTTTTGCTGTTAGCTACATCAGTAGTTAGCTAGTTAGCATGACTCCCGGACAATTGCCCCGCAGACAATTACCCTAACTCCCTTAACCTAACACTGTCCAACAATTAGCTAAGGCAATTGTCCGCACACCAGTTAGCACAGCTAGCTGCTCTAATCACTACCGCTTTCAATCAAGCAAGCATCTGTCAGCGCTCATACCTCGATGAAAACACCAGTACTCATTTGACCATTGAAGTTAAGCATCGACGGGCGGGGGTAGTACTTGGATGGGTGACCGCCTGGGAACTCCTCGTGGCGCTGACTTTTTGTAATTTTCAACAAGAAATGGATCACACTTCTTAGAAAAACATTTATTTCTTTATCTGAATAATGTGCCACAGCTTCCTTCTCCACCAACTCAGTCTAGCGGTCCAGCAAAGGAAACGCTTCAAGCATCCTCGGCAGCAGTCTCTGATTGGTTGTTACAGAGTTACTGCAGTCTCCGCCTGCATCAAATTATTGTTTTTTTAAATATGTAATATGCTTACTGTTGTCATGACAGTTCTTATTATAGAAAAACACTTTTATTTCATTTACAAAATGTGCCAATCCTGGAGGCACTGCAATACCAGGCCGACACGTGGCAGAGGTCAAGCAAGCCTGAAACACTCTGCCAAGCAACAAAAATAAATTTAACCACAGAGTAATCCATTGGATTACGTTCCAGTGATTAAACTAGAAAGAACAGATACTACACTTTGATCTTAGCCAATAAGGCCGAGAAGCGATAAAGAGCATGGTGTTTGCTACAGAAATGTTACCTGTAATAATTTATATTTACTTATTTTGGGAAAATATGGGAAAAATAAAATTCACGTGATTTCCACTTTAACAACATATACTTGGTGATACTATAGGGTTTCATCAATATTTTTATTCATACACCCCATTGTATTCTTCTTACATGAATAATAGACATTAATGCCATAATATTTTTATACTACTTCTAACACTACTTGCTAAACATACCAGTAAACAATGTGTTACTTGATATCTTGCTTATTATAAGTCTACATAGTATCAAGTGTCGCATAGCGTTAAAAAGCTACGGATAACACCTACACAGCCTAGAGTATTGCATTCTTCGTACATGAATAAAGCTGATTCGATTCTGGCACCTAACACGCACAGACAGTCTACTGCGTAAGATAACTGTCGTAAGGCAGCAGGTGGCTATTTGCACCACCTGTGAAACAGCCTACTGCGGACTGGTGTCCATCTGTACACGCTGTGCTATGAAACTGGTGAGATTCGAACCTATCAATGATGAATGGGGGACTGATGCCGATTCGATAGTGCAAAGCAACAAGCACAGACAGTGTACTGTATATGGTGGTGATATGCAACACTGTATGAAAGTGCGTAGATTCGAACCTATCAATGATGAATGGGGGACTGATGCCGATTCGATAGTGCAAAGCAACAAGCACAGACAGTGTACTGTATATGGTGGTGATATGCAACACTGTATGAAAGTGCGTAGATTCGAACCTATCAATGATGAATGGGGGACTGATGCCGATTCGATAGTGCAAAGCAACAAGCACAGACAGTGTACTGTATATGGTGGTGATATGCAACACT
>Ga0224508_10004396_pt1 | contig 11524 bp, 9 predicted proteins | sample SF_Jan12_sed_USG_4_FD_170157 | JGI IMG/M metagenome (GOLD analysis project Ga0224508, IMG submission 170157) | Sediment microbial communities from San Francisco Bay, California, United States - SF_Jan12_sed_USGS_21 | ecosystem: Environmental > Aquatic > Marine > Sediment | place: USA: California...
GATACGGGGGCAGTGCCGGCGTCATACACGCTCCGAGGGCACCAGCCGGTACTCGGGCACCGTGCGACCCCGCCGGTTTCTCCACTCATATCGTGCCCGCGAGCCCGCCATACGGGCCAACTCGACTGGGAGCACTCCGCCGCTGAACAGCACCTGCTCCCCGAAGGAAAGGTGGGGCGCCGATGGCTCGTACTCGAACCTCTGCATGGCTTTGTGAGCGACGCTTTCGATGAACTTGATCTGGGCGGCTGACAACACCTCTCGATAGCGACCTATGGAGTCCGTGCTGATGGCGGCGGCCGGCCGCGCCCCGTACGAGCTGTTGCTGCCCTGATCGCGGAAGCTGCTCGCCCCCTCCATTCCCAACATCGCGGCGTCGTAGGGCTCGTCAATGAACTCGCACACGTCGCGCATCGTCGCCTCGGGTCGAGCGGCGAGATCTTCGTAGCGGATCACGCGGTATTGATCGGGGTACCGGTCGGCGTTGACCGAGGCGAAGCGTGACGATGACAGCCACTCGGCCATGCCCGCTCCGGTGCCACCCAACCGTCGTTCCCATCGAGTCTGTACGGATGCATAGCGATCGCGCGGGTCTCGCATCATGTGCAGGATCCGGGCACCGGGATAGCCGGTGAAGATCGGTTCGGCGTAGCGCTCGGTGTGGAGAGACTTGTCACCCCATCTCGGCTTGCCGATGCGCTCGGCGTACTGCCGTTCGACCAGTTCGAAGAGCCGGGCGTAGGTCGGTTCGCCCTGTCGAAACTCTCGCTCGATAGGGGAACGGTCGGGTGACAGCTTGAGGAGCCGCTTGTACCGCATCATGACGTCGAGGCAGCGTTCCAGGTTCTCCGGCTGCGCCAAATCTCCGTACTGGCCGTAGAAATAGCGCCACAGGTTGGTGCGTCGCGTCATCGCCAGGCGGGGGTGTGACGCAAGAAGCGCATACAGCAAGCTCGTCCCGGTTCGCTCGATGCCGGCAACGAATACAGGGCCCCTGGGTGTGTCGCTCATCGCGATGCCCGCCGTCTGACCGACGAGGCGCCGAAAGCGTCCCATGCCAGCATCGCCGTCCGGTTGGCCGGCCATTTGACGATGTAGCGTGCCGCGCCGAGTCGGGTCCGTTCCAGCGGGTCGGCGACATAGCCGAGAGCCTCGAGACGATCGGAGGCGTAGCGTTCGACAAATGCGGCCGCCGCATCGTTCGGGCTCAGCTCTGGCGAGCCGGCGGCTTGGCCGGGCAGGGCATCGAGCGTCTGCGATTCGTACTCCTCGCCGACGAAGCTGGTGATGCGTCGCAGCGTCGCCTCGGGCTCCGCCGCCAGGGTCTCGTAGCGCACGACGAGGTACCGGTCGGGGTATCTCGCGAGGTTGCGGGCCGCCAGATCGGCGGAAAAGAGCCACCTGGCGGTGAGCCAGCCGAGCCTACCCACGTGACGGTATGTGTGGTCCCATCCGTTGCGGCGGGGGTCGCGGATGAGGTGGATGACCGACGCGTCGGGGTACGCCTGGAAGATCCGATCGGCGAAGGCCTCGACCAACCCGAGCTGGTCGCCCCAGCGGGCTTTGCCCATCCGAGTTGCATGCTGTGCGTGAAACAGGGCGAACAGACGACCGTACGTCGCGTCACCCCGAGCGAACTCGGTGCGGATCTGCATCACATTCGGGTCGAGCTCTCTGATACCTTCATCTCGCATCATGGCGTCGAGGCATCGCTCCCGCTGCTCGGGTTGTGCCAGGTCGCCGAACCGCCCGTAGAAGCGCGTCCACATGTAGGTCCGCCGCGTCATCGCGATCCGCGAGTGGGCATCGAGCGCAATGCGGAGCGGAGTCTTGCCCGAGTGAGAGAGACCTCCGAGGAAGATCGGTCCGTCTGTCATGTTCCTGGAATCCATCGGTTATCCGAACGGTCAGCCGCGGCGCTGTCGCCGTCGAACTCGCTCGTCACGTCGGGTTCTATCCGCATGCGACGACCTGGCTGATGGCCGAGCCGTCGGGGCCAGCGACGATGTGCGGTCTCTGCTGCGCTCCACGCCACGTACCGCGCGTAGTTGCTGGGCCACTGGAGAGCAGCGAAGGTGGCGCGACTGCGTGCCGAAAGCTCGATGTGCTCCAGGGGATAGCCATGGCGCCGCATGGCCTGGCCGAGGTGGAGCTGGAGAAACATAAGCTCGGTCTCGGGAATGCGCCCCCGGAAGCGCCCCAGGTATTCGCTGGAGAGCGTCGGGCCCTCGTCGTGCACCGCGCCTGAACCCAGTGAGCCGCGGAAGTCGGTGGCGGCTCCCAATGCCATCATTGCGGGCTCGTATTGCTCGCCGAGAAATTCACAGACGGTACGGACGGTGGCGTTCGTGGACGTGACGAGGTCCTCGAAGCGAACTATGAAATAGCCGTCTGGGTATCGGCGAATGTTCCGCTCGGCCAACCGGATCGAGTAGCGCCAGCGCGCTGCTGCCCCACCCGCCCGTCCTCGGCCGTCCGGCCACTTTGCGAGTGAGGCCTCGTATCGGTCGCGCGGGTCACGCACCATGTGAATCACCTTGAGGCCCGGCCATGCCGCGAACATCTCGTCGGCGTACTGCTCCACGAGGCCTGATTGCGCCCCCCACCTTCGTTTGCCCTCTCGGTCCGCGTGGTGCACCAAGAACAAGGAGAACAGTCGAGCATAAGTTGCAGGTCCTCGGGCAAACTCCTCGCGGATACGCGCGAAGTCCGGCTCCAGGAACCGTACGTGCTTGTACCGGGACATCTCCGCAAGGCACTGAGCGAGGTTGGCGGCGTCGTCGAGACTCCCGAATCGCTGGTAGAAGTACGTCCACATGTTTGAGCCAACTGCCGGGATGTCGATCTGCGAATGCGACGAGAGGAACGCTCGCATCGTCGTCTTGCCGGATCGGTCGAGACCGACGATGTAGATGGGGTCGCCGCTGGTGTCCGGCTCGCGCCGGCCGGATTGGTCGTGCCGGCCATGACGTCGTGACATCATGACGCCCTCGTGGTCCGGCTCCTCGTGGTTCGGCCCACTGCCCACCCCCACTCTGAGGGCACGCGGCACCCGCGCAGCGGAACGAACACGCTCACGACCCGACGGCGTGCAGGTTCGGAGTGTCGGGATGGTCGGTGCTCCCGTAGCTGGAGACGCCGATAGAGACGGTGGTGCCATCGCTGCCCAACGTGGCGTCGGAGAGCTCTGCGACCTCGATCGCTGCCTTCCAGACTGTCAACCAGACCATGAGGAGCTCTTCGGCCTCGTCCGAGGGAAGCTCGGTCTCGATCACCCCGTACCTTGCGTTGCCGAGCGACACGATCCGTGCGTTTCTGCGGTAGAGCGGCATGCTGGAGCGAACAAGCTGATCGAACTCGAGAGTCTCCGCCTCGGAGCTGCGTCTCCTACTGATCGGGCCTTCACGAACTGCGGTGAGCAGGCCGACGGTGAACGACGTGCCGTGACGTCGGGCATGGGTCAGCTGTTCGTGGAACATACTGTCGAACCCGCCCGTCTCGAGGAGCTCGATGCCATTCACCGCGTCTTCTGTATCTGCGCCAGCCTTTGCGGTGAGTGCCTCGAGACCGACTGCAATCCCGGCGGCCAAAAACAATCCGAGAAACACTCCGGTTGCGATCGTCAGCGGAGTGTTGGGGCCCACGGGTTCCTTCGGTACGCGCGGTGCGTCGAGGGGTGCAAGCTCGAAAGTCTCGTCGAGCTGGCCGATATACGACACGGTCTCATCACCCATGGCGACGGCGAGGGCGTACACCGCATCCGGATCCGGTCCTGACACCGTTAGCTCGATGATGTTGGTACCGGTGACCACCTTGCCCGATGTTTTGAGGCCCGACGTGTCGATCCCAGCCTCCACGCGATCCTTGGCACCGGTCTTGATGACGTCGCTGCTCGCGATCCGCGCAAACGTCGAGTTGATCTCGACTCCCCGCACCAGCGTGTCGATGGCGCGAACGGTGTCACCGTCTGCCACAGGTCGCGGCCGGACCACGTAGGTGCCCGTTGACTCGTACACAGGCTCCTGGCCACTGGCGATCAGGCCTGTGAACGCAATCGTCGCGACAAGAGCGACGGCAGCGATCTTCCACCGTTTCTTGACGATCCCGAGGTAGGTCTTGAACTCCATCGGCTAAGCCTCGTAGAAGGATCGGACAGCATCCGCCGATCGCTCCACAGCTAGCGGCGAAATGCCCGCGTACATCGGCAGTGAGAGTATCCGGTCTGCGGCCAACTCGGTAGCCGGGAAGCTCCCTGGGGCGCCAAGTGATCGGTAGGCCTGCTGGAGGTGGATCGGTATCGGGTAATGGATCCCGCTGCCGATAGCGTGGGCCGTGAGGTGAGCTTGCAGCTCTGCCCGCCTCGGAGCTTCGATGACGTACAAGTGGTAGACGTGCTCGTCGGGCTCTGCGGGGCTCGGGACCGTGACGGCCGACTCGGCGAGCAGCTTCGCATACGTTGACGCGGCTTCCTGCCGCCACGCGTTGTGCCGATCGAGATGAGGCAACTTCGCCTTGAGCACGGCAGCGTGAATCGTGTCGAGGCGTCGATTGAACCCCTTGATCTCATGCCGGTATTTCACGGTCGAGCCGAGATTGCGGAGCTGGCGCACGCGTGTTGCCACGGCTTCGTCGTTGGTCACGATCGCTCCACCGTCGCCGAGCGCTCCCAGGTTCTTGCCGGGGTAGAAGCTGAACGCTGCCGCGTGGCCCAGGCTGCCCGTCCGGCGTCCTGCGTAGTACGCCCCGTGAGCCTGGCAGGCGTCCTCGATGATCACGAGATCGTTGTCCTGGGCGATGGTGTCGATCTCTTGCATCGGCGCTGGTCGGCCGTACAAGTGCACAGGGATGACTGCTCGCGTGGCCGGCGTTACCGCATCTGCGACGCGCTGGGGGTCCAGATTCGATGTGGCCGGGTCGATATCGACCAGCACCGGCTGCGCACCGCAGCCCTCGATTGCGCCAACCGTGGCGATGAAGGTGTTGGCGGCCGTTATCACCTCATCGCCGGGACCGACGTCATACGCCCGCAGCGCAAGCTCGATGGCTGAGAAACCCGAATCCACCCCAACGGCGTGTTCGACCCCGCAGTATTCGGCGAAGGAGGCTTCAAACTCGTGAACGGCTCCGCCCAGGATGAAGTCGGATCGGTCGATGACCCGCGCAACGGCAGCGTCGATCTCCCCGCGCAGCGAATCGTGGAGCCACCTCAGATCAACGAAGGGCACGCCGGGCGGCGACGCTTCGGCCGTCGCAGCCACACGCGACTCTCCTCGTGACGAAGTGGACGGACCCGGCTCAGTCATTGAGGCCCAGTCGTCCCGACTGCGACGGGGGCGTGGCCGTTGCTACCGACCACGTGACCCTGGCTGTTGACGAGCGTTGGAGCTCCTCCGTTCTGCAGCGACTGCTGGGCCGCTTCGATGACCTCGAGGACGCGCAGGCCGTTGTAGCCGTCGGTCAGCGGGGTGTCGCCGGACATGATGCTCTCAGCAAAGTGGAGAACCTCGAGCCGGAGCGGTTCGTCGAACCGGATGTAGGGGCTGATCACACTTCCGTAGTGGTAGGCGAATTGGAACTCGCCGAACGTATCGGTGTGGCGGACCGCGTTCACCCTCTTGTCGTACAGCTTGATCTTCTCGAGCGGTTCGACGTCGTCGTAGACCGCCATCTTGTCCCTCCCAACGATGGTGATGCGCCTGGTCTTCGAGGGATCGAGCCAGCTCATTCGGGAATGCGCAAGCACTCCGCTTGGGAAGGTCAGCGTCATGTAGGCAACGTCCTCGATCCCATCCTGCACACACGCCGTGCCGGTGGTGGTCACGCTCACCGGCGACTCGCCGAGGAGATGAATGAGTATGGAGATGTCGTGCGGCGCCAGGTCCCAGATGACGTTCAGCCTGGGGTGGAAGAGCCCGAGACCAACCCGAACGGCGTCGATGTAGTGAATGTCGCCTAGCTCGGTTTCGTCGAGCATGGTCTTGAGAGCGCGAACCGCAGGGTTGAACTCGAAGGTGTGGCCGACCATGAGTATGCGGTCGTTCTTCTCGGCGATCGAGATCAATTCCCGTGCCTCGGCGCTCGTCGTGGTGAGTGGCTTCTCGACCAGTACATGGAGCCCTTGTTCGAGGCAATTACGGGCAATCTCAAAGTGGGTCTCGGGTGGTGTGCTGATGATGACGCCATCCAGACCAGCGTCGAACAGTCGCTCGTACTCGGTCGTTGCAAACGGAACGCCCGGATACCGCGTTTGGATGTGCTCGAGTCGTTCGCGGTCGAGATCAGCGATTGCTTCGAGCGATATCGATGGTATCTCGACACAATTCCTGATGAGGTTCGGTCCCCAGTATCCGCATCCGATGGCACCGATTCTTACGTTGTTCATGATCCCCCTCTTTTGGCGCGTCTAACCGGCGCCTTTTCCTGAGACCACCGCGGGCACCGTTGCCGCGAGGATCTTGATATCTAGGAGCGTGCTCTGGCGTTGGACGTAATCGAGATCGAGATCGACCATATCCTGGAAGGAAGTCTCGCAGCGGCCGTTGACCTGCCACCAGCCTGTGATCCCTCCAGGCGCCGCAAAGCGTGCGAAGTGCGAATCGTCGTAGTTGTCTACCTCGTAGGCGAGCGCGGGACGCGGGCCGACGAGGCTCATGTCGCCGCGCAATACGTTCCACAGCTGAGGCAGCTCGTCCAAACTGGTCTTGCGAAGAAGGCGGCCGACCCGCGTGACGCGTGGGTCGTCGGCGAGCTTGTAGGAACCGTCGGATTCCTCTGCGGTCTGGAGCTCGGCCACGCGGTCTTCGTCTCCTGCGATGTAGGCGGCCATGTAGTCCCGGTGGAGGTCGGCCGGAGCGTTGTCGATCATTGTTCGAAACTTGTAGAACCGGAAGGGCGACAGCCGCCATGCGGTCTTTGGACCGACCGACATCCGCGTGCTGCGGATTCGCTCCTGGCTGTAGATGACCGGCCCAGGACTGTCGAGCTTGATGGCGACGGCAATGATCGCTGCGAACGGGGTCACCGAGATCGCGGCTAGAGAGGCCATGACGACGTCGAGCGCCCGCTTCAGCAACCAGTACCTTCGACGCGTCGAGCCGATCCCCAGCATCACGCGAGACCATCCGTGGCGAGGTTCGTGAGGTGCGATTCGAGGCTGCGCGGTAGTAACTGAAGGTTCCGTCGCGGTCATTTGTGTGGTGCGGCGCCAATCTTGTCCGTGACGGCCCGATTCCCCTAGCTCAGTCGTCGGGTTCCCCATGCCAGTGGTCGAGTTCCCCATGCTTCGTGCCCCCCGGTGCCCCTCATGCCGGGGCGACCCACGATGCCACGGCCCCCCTCGGCAACTAGCGCAAAGCCTAGCTGCTCCAAGCTGGCCATTGTCAAGCTGTTTCAACCTGGGTTGACAGGCAATTCGCGGGGTTGGCGGACAGGCACGATCTCGTGAAGCTCCGTCCCAAACTCGGTCGCCGCGGGGTCTCGTGGAGTCGAGCTGCCCGCGACCAGATGCGCGACGCTTCACGCGACCTGGCGAGCACGAACCCGCTGGAGGCGCGTGGTCGAGGTGGAGGCCCCGACCCCACCCCGAGTGAGCGGTAGCTTGGCCGGAGGAACAAGCTCGGAGGTGGCGCCTGATCTCAGCCGTGCGCAAAGAGCGATCGTCCGCCTGCACCGAATCCCTCTTCGGAAACGTGCGGTGCCGGTCTATGCTCAGGCCGCTGATCCCTGTCCCGGCATGAACAAGAGGAGGCCGGTGTGCAGCGGCCCAGTACCGTCTGGGGATACGGGCTCGCAGGGGACTCTTGTTCGGAAGACGGGCGCGGCGCGTTGGGTCGAGGTACCGGGGGCGCGGACTTCTGGGGGTATCTGTGAGCCGTTCTGATCCAGGGAGTGGCGCGGAGGCTGCTCCTTCGTCGCGCAACCTCCTCGCTGTCGCCAAAGGCGGCGGGTTCCTCGCCGCGGGCGACCTGTTCAACTACGGCAGCAGGCTCGCGGCTGCGCTGGTGCTTGCCCGCGTCTTGCAGGCCGATGAGTACGGCCTGTACACGCTGTCGGTCAGCATGGCTTTTGTGGCCGGAGGGCTTGCCAACCTCGGTCTCGATTCGGCGATGGAGCGCTACGTCGCAGTCCTGAGGGCCAGGAAGGACGAGTCAGGCGTACAGGGCACGCTTCAGATCGGAATCGGTCTCACATTGCTCAGTACGCTGACCGTGAGCGTGGTTGGGTTCTTCCTAGCCGACACGGTCGCACTCGAGGTCTTCGATGATCCACGGCTCGCTCCGCTTCTCCGGCTTGTGGCCTTCATGGTGCCCTTCGTCGTCAGCACAACACTCTTCGCTGCGATCGTCCGCGGCTTCAAGCGGATGGACTACTCGGCGTTTGCGGAGGACTTCATCCAGCCCGTCGTACGTGTGACCCTGATCGGTATCCTTGCCGTCATCGGCCTCACCGTTCAGGTCGCGATCTTCATCTTTGGAACTTCCTACCTCGTCGCAACAGCCGTTTTGGTCGGGCTCGTTCACCGCCTGTTCCCTCTCGACCAGCCGATCGGCCAGGCGCATCGCTACACGAAGGAGATCCTGACCTTCAGCTTTCCTTTCTGGTTCTCGGGTCTGCTGAACCAGATGAGAATCAACGTTCAACCGTTGCTTCTCGGCGTGTACAGCTCCATGGCCAACGTCGGAATCTTCTCACTCGTCACTAGTGCCAACCTGTTGGGCCGCGTCGCGAACATGGCCGTGAGAACGTCATTGCGGCCGACGCTTGCCGAAACGCTCGACCAGGGCGAAACCGAGGAAGCAGAGCATCTCTACCAAGCGACGACGCGCTGGACGCTCACGGCAAACCTGCCGGTGTTCATCGTGATGGTCCTGTACCCGACGGCCATTCTGAGCGTGTTCGGCGAGAGCTTCGAGGCGGGCGCCACGGCTCTCTTCCTTCTGGCGTGGGCCGAGCTGGCAAACGCCGCGACGGGCACGTGCGGCGCAGTGATCGACATGTCGGGTCTGAACCTCGTCAAGTTCCTCAACAAGATCTTCGAGGTAGGCCTCACGCTCCTTCTCAGCGTCCTACTCATACGACAGTGGGGCCTTACCGGCGCAGCAACGGCAGTGCTGGTCTCCTCGGCAACGATTCAGGTCGTTCGACTGGTAGAGGTGCGGATCTTCGTAGGGCTGCACCCGTACAACCTGCGGATCCTGAAACCTGTGCTCGCCGGTATCGTCGCCCTTGGGGCCGGCTTTGGAATCGATCGGCTCGTCCCGGCGGACGGCGGCTTGGTGCAGCTAATGTTCGATGCGCTCGTCGTGGTCGGCGTCTACGCGATGGTGCTTATTGCCCTCGGCCTCTCGGAGGAGGACCGGGTGATCATCCGGGCCATAGCGAGACGTCTCCGCATACCGATTCGCCGGGTCAACAACGAGGCGTGAGGGCGTAGCGTGGTGAGCGTGACGGGTATCCGCAGGGGAGCGAAGGGCGAAGGATGCGGCTGATCAAAGGCGGAGCGGGCGACTTCGCATTCGTAGAGCAGCACCTTCCGGAACGGGAGGCCTAGGTGGCGCAGCAGCGACTCGCTTCGCCGCAGGTTCCGCTGAACCCGAACAGTGGTCAAGGCGCTTTGGCCACAAGGATGGTGACGCTGGGCGGAGTTCCGGTCGCGATCCTTGCGGCTGCGGCGACTGCCTACCTCGGCGCCACTGGCTTGTGGTACCTCGCTGTCGCGGTCATCGCCTCCGTCCCTCTGGCATTCGTGCTCCACCGCTATCCGCTGTCTGTGATCATGATCTGGCTTCTGGTCATGCCGTTTCTCGTCGACGACGCCGGCGGGACCCTTCGCAAGATCTTCTGGATCACGCATCGCGCGCTCCCCGTCATCGCTCTATTGGTGATCGTCGCATCCAGCCGGCTCGGCTTCCGCGAGAAGCAGCTCCCACGCCTCGGTTGGCCAGAGCTTGCGATGGCGGCCTACGTGGTCTTCACGCTGCTCTCTATCGGCTATCTCAGCCAGTCGGACCGCGCGCTCTACGACCTCTACGACAGGGTCGTGATCCCCATGGCGCTCTACCTCGTGGTGCGACTGGAGGAGCCTGACGAGCGTGACCTGAGACGCTTTGTACCGGTGGTGCTCTTCGTACTGCTGTCCCAGGCAGCGGTGGGGTGGCTCGGATGGCTCGCCCCGCAGGCGTTGCCGGGTGACTGGCTCGATCGAGCCGGAACAAGGACCACGGGCTCCCTGCGGGAGGTCTCCGTCTACGGCACCACGATGGTCTTCGCCGGTGCGCTTGTGCTCCATGCCGGATGGCACGCTCACCGCAGGACGCGACGAGTGATCCTGTTCGCTGCTGCCATCCTCGCCGGCGTCATGGTTTTCATGACGTTCTCTCGGGCGAGTTGGCTGGCGGGCTTAGTTGCATTCGCAGCGATCAGCTACGCATATCGGGGTGTTCTGCGGAGGACCTTGATTGTGGTGGTGCCGCTGCTGGCTCTCAGCATTGTTCTGAGTGGGGCGACGCAGTTCGTCGAGTACGCCGATCGGCGCTTCTTGTCCGATGCCTCGGAGGAATCTGCGTTGAGCCGGCTTCCGGTCGCATATGCCGCGCTGAACATGGTTCAGGAACGCCCGATATGGGGATTCGGCTTCGGCAATTTCGACCTCTTCGACCGGCAGTATCAGGAGGCGATTCCGGGTCTCGTCGTTCCGGAGAAAGATCACGCTTCACACAACCTGTACCTCACCGTCCTTGCAGAGCAGGGCGTGTCGGGGTTCTTCGTCTTTGTTGCACCGATGTTGTTCTGGCTGGCCATGGCGATTCCGGCCGCCCGCCGGCTGCCGAAGGAGGGGATTCGCAGCAGGCAGTTCCTCATTGGGCTGTGGGCCATCGTCGCCAGCTTCGTGGTCGTCAACAACTTCTCAAACATGCGTGTGAGTTTCGGCCTCGGCTTGTGGTGGATCGCGCTCGGACTTGTTGCCGCGGTCACTACCACCGCCCTTCGCCCCGGGCCTCCGTCGCCGCGGGCGCCCGGCTCCGAGTCGGCGGCGGATCGCGTTTCAGCTCAGATTCCGAGCCCCGCAGAGCTTCGGGCCATTGCATCGCGGCATCACGACCACGATGCCTGATATCGGGCATCGTCCACTACATTGAAGCGCCACAGGACGCCTGGGGAACAGTGGGGTAGGTCATGCGAGGACATGGTGGTGCATCGATTGAGGGGTCGGCGAGGGGGCGGAGCATGATGCGAGGTAGGTTCGTGCGCGCTTTGGCTTCCTTGGGGTTGATTGCGGCGAGCTTCGGGGCAGTTTTGAGTGCCCCTGCATCCGCCTCGGCACAGACCGGACCCGGCATCACCGAGGTCGCAACGCTCATCAAGACGACCCCGCTGTCTGGGTTGGCTTCGCCGAGCATCGACCCGACGGGGATCACCTATTTGGCGCATAAGGGCCGTCTTCTGATCTCCGACTCCGAGATCGACGAGGAGCCAGGGGTCTTCGAAGGCGTCAACCTGTTCGAGGTGAGCCTCGGAGGTACGC
>Ga0224508_10004397_pt1 | contig 11524 bp, 6 predicted proteins | sample SF_Jan12_sed_USG_4_FD_170157 | JGI IMG/M metagenome (GOLD analysis project Ga0224508, IMG submission 170157) | Sediment microbial communities from San Francisco Bay, California, United States - SF_Jan12_sed_USGS_21 | ecosystem: Environmental > Aquatic > Marine > Sediment | place: USA: California...
GGCCGGGTGGCGTTGGGTCCCTGATTGCCGCTACGAACCCCTTCCAGAAAATTGTGGCGAATTCTCTCCTGAGACCATTCGACAAACTCGAACCCGCCGCTCCCCGTTGTGTGGCCACCGATGTTGACCAACTTTTCGCTGGGCACCGTGTGGCAGGAGAAACAATTGGCCACCACCGGGTAGAGATCCGAGGGCCGCCGCATTCCCGCCCGCCGGCTCCGATCGATACGCTTCTGGCGTGCCTCGGCCGTTTCGTTCCGGTAGTTCCCTGCCGCTCCATAGTCGTTGTGCACATCGATCCAGTCCGCACCCGCGCCGTGGCACGACTCACACGACACACCGGAAACGACCCGGATCCGACCATCGTCGACAACCGGTGTGTAGTGGCAGCTAAAGCACAGGCTGTCGCGCTTGATCAGCCGGAAGCCCATCTTTTTGGCGATCGTCTCGGCTTGCTCTTTGCGATGGAGGGTCTTGAACCCGGTCGCGTGAGGGGTCTTTTTCCACACGTCGAATTCCGCGATGTGGCACTCACCGCAGGCTTCGGCGGTCATGATCTTGTCCGGATAAACCCGCGAGTGCTCGAGAAAGGGGAGATCGCGCGTTCCTTGGCCATACGCCGGAAACGTCGCCAGTAGGAACGTCGCGAAAAGCGACGCGGCCGGCAGCCTGAACTCAAAACTTGAAGGTAACTTCGAAGCGTCCTCCAAAGCGGCTGTCGTCGCCGCCCGCGGCGCTCTCGACGCGGGCCCCAAAGCCGCTCACTCCCAGGACCACCCGCCGCCCGGCGGCAGCCTGGTAGCGAATCGTCACCGCAGCCGAATCGTCCACGCCGCCGGCGAGCCCCGTCCGAACACCCAACTCGGTGAGCATCTGGCGACGGTTCTGGGGCCCGATGAATTTCTGGTAGCCGACCGCTCCACCGGCCACGTCTCTGGCGCGGCTCGACAGCGGGGCGCCAAAGCTCCCCAGCCCCACGGCGGCAAAGTTGATCCCAGCCCGCCCCAACGGCCCGCCCGTCGCCGGACCGCGAGCAGCAGAGGAGAACTCGTCCAGCGCGGCAAAGGTGGTGAAATAGAAGAGGTCGTGCGTGTAGTGCGGTGTCCAGGACACTTCGCTGAAAAGCAGTACACCATCCGTGCTGAAAGCGGTCTCCTGATCGAGAGCGCTCGAGGCGAGCAACCGGAACGACGTGTTGATCTTGCCCAGCCGTTGCACCGCGCTGACTCCCACGGCTGCCAGATCTCCGGTCAGATCGGATCCCGTGACGTAGGCCAGATCCACATCGACCGTCGAAGCTCGAAAATCCGTCGATGTCAGTAGACCAAAGAGCTCCGCTTCGTCGTCCTCGACATTCGAACGATGCACGTTCTCCGCTCCGACATAGAGCGTCGCTCTGAAGTTCGATGTGTTCTTGGGTAGAAGCGTGTTTCGCGTGATCCCGATTCCGTCGATCGAATCATCGATCAGCATGCCTTCCTGGAACAGAAGCGGCTGACGACCAACGGCGAACCCATAGTCCTTACGACCAAAGTCCTCTTTGTCGAGCTTGGGAAAGATCTCGCCGAAGTCGCCTTCGAAGTAGAGGCTCTGGATGTCCGCATTGAGCTCCTCCCGAAACCGATCACGGTCGCCAAAGAGAGCCTCGAAGGCAGGGTCCCCGGGGTCGGGCTCGAGGATATAACTCGTAAACCGCCCGTCGCGGTCAAAGTTGCGAAAACCGATGACCAGCCGCTCGGTGCCCGAGAGCTGTAAGTTGGCGAACAGGTCGAGGCGCGCCGCCACTTCGCTAAACCGAGTGTCGCCCCCATCGAATGTTTGCACCGCGGTGCGCAACGTGCCAAAAAGGATCAACGTGGGCTGCCAGACCGCGCCGGTCGGCAACACGAAACCGGGCTTGATGTTGCCTGTCCCGAGGTAGGGATTTCCGATCTCGACAAGTAACTTGGGGCGCTCCGGAAAGCCCTCGAGCTGAAGCGGGATGCACTCGTCGGTCAAACGGCTGGTATGACGCGGATCGTCAGCCTTCTCCGCGCCCTCGGTCGAGCCGGCGCTGACCGAATCTTCGGCCGAGGCGGGCTGGGCCGTCCAGGGCAACGCCAGCAGAAGGCAACCGAACAGGAGGTTCCGCTTCATCGCGCCATCACCTTGGAGTGCGCGGTCGCGATTTCGTACTTCCGATCCCACACCACGAGATGGCCATCCACGACGCGCTCGGCGACCTCACGCGCGCTCATCCCATAGTCGAATCCGATGTCCTTGATCTCGTGAATCAGATTGACCGGCACCATCCCCGCGATCAGCCGGACTCGCGCCGTGTAGGGTCCGTCGCCGGTCAGCGCCGACGGCTCGACCCGATAGCGCGCCCAGCGCCGGCCCAACGGCTCGATGTTCTGCTTGTGTTTGCGCGCGCCCCGTGGACGACCGGTGAGAATCGTCGACGATGTGGACGGCCTCAAGAACGGCAACGGATCCAGTGAGTAGTTGACCGCCAGAACCTGCTCGCGCTCACCGCCGCGCACCATCCGGGTGACAAAGCGTGACTGCAGGCTGAAGAGATACTTGTCGAGCGGTATTTCGCCATTGTGAACATAGAGCGAATGGTTGTCTCGCACATCGCCGTTAGGATCGAGATCGCCCGATCGGAAAACGACATCGCCGTGACGATCCGTGACGGTGACCTCTAGAAACACCAGCCGCTCGGCATCGAACCCCGTCGGCACACCGTGGCCGTCCGTGCCGCTCTTGACCTCGACGCGAAAGCGCAGGCCTTTCTTCTCGTTTGCCTCGTCGATCAGCACCTCGCCCAAGCGGTAACCGGCTCTCAAGACCTGGAGACGCGCGGCATCGGCTTCGCGTAAGAGTTCCAGGTTCTCCTCGATGACGTCGCGAGCGTCATAGCGGTCGTCGGCCGAACGCCAGTGGTCGGGGAACTCGTAGTCCTCGGGAAGATCGACTTCGAACTCGTCGGTTCCCCAACCACCCTCGTGGTCGAACGTCAGCCACTGCCGGATGGTCGCCATCTCGGAGGCCTTGGTGTTGTGCGGAAAGATCCCCGGGTGGACGATCGAATAGTCGGGCCCGATGAACATGTGACCGGTGAGCTTGCGGCTCCGCGTCGATCTGCGGCCGACCGTTGCTGCCGGCCCCTCGGCGTATCCGGAATCGACACCGGGTTCGATGCCCATATGGCAGTCCTGGCAGGAGACACCGTTGCGCGCCGCCGGTGAGGTCTTGAACTCGCTGAAAGCTTCCTCTAGCCGGAACCCGTTGACCAGGTTGACGTCATGGCAGGTGGCGCAAAACCCGGAAGTCGTGAGCTGGAAGAACTGCTCGGCGCGGCCGTGGATGGCGCGGCCGGCCTTGCCGCGCTCCGGGTTGACGCGGAAGTCGCTCGACGCGATCACTCGCTCGACTTCTTTGTTGCCTGACGGGCCGAAGACCGGCTCGAACAGGTCGCCTTCGACGATCGCCAGCCTGCCGCTCAGCTTGCCGTAGGCCTTGTTGAGCCGATGACAGACGATGCAAGTCACGCCTTCGCGCGACGTCGGATGCCGGTCCATGTTGCTCATGAACTCCGGCTCCTCGAGATTCATCCCAACCGGGGTGTGGCACCGGATACAGAAATCTCCATTGGTGCCGTTGGTGAGCTTGAGCAGCGCACCATTGAAGGCGTTGAAAACCGGACTCATCTGAGCATAGGCGTGTGGCGATACCGACCACTCCCGGTAGTGGTTCGGGTGACAGGTAGCGCAGGTCGTGGCCGACGGGAAACGGTTCTCGAGAAAGAGCTTCTCGTGCTCCTCGTCGGCGCTCGCAGGCGCTGATTCCTCGAGGTTCACATCCTGCGATCCGGCAGGAAGCGCCAACAGCGCCGCCATCGCCAGAAAGACAAGAAGTACCGGTCTTCGATCCATCAACCCGTCCCTCCTCCCGGTAACCGCATGAGGAGCGGTGGCCCCCCCTCAACAGGGCTTCACGGTAACGTAATCTTTAACATGGTTGGTTGGAGCCAGTCAACTCAACAGAGGGCGCCTCGCCGTCGTGACCGGCTCAGCGCTTCTTCTTGGGCAGATAGAGATCGGTAATGGTGCCTTCGAAGATCTCACCGGCGAAAGAGAGGGTCTCGGAAAGAGTCGGGTGGGGGTGGATGGTCAGAGCGAGGTCTCCGGCTTCGGCATCCATTTCTATGGCGAGGACCAGTTCGGCGATCAAGTCACCAGCACCGGGCCCGACAATGCCGCCGCCCAGAATGCGCCCCGTTCCCGGCTCGCAGAGGATCTTGGTCAAACCGTCCGTTCGCCCCATCCCGACCGCGCGTCCGCTGGCCGACCAGGGAAAGGAGCTTTTCTCATACGCGACACTCCGGTGCTCGGCTTCGGTCTCGGTCAGACCCACCCAGGCGATCTCGGGATCCGTGTAGGCCACGGATGGGATCACCCTTGCATCGAATGCGCTCTTGTGACCCGCAGCGACTTCGGCCGCCACTTTGCCTTCGTGGCTGGCCTTGTGCGCCAGCATCGGCTCGCCGACCAGATCTCCGATGGCAAAGATGTGTTCCACGTTGGTGCGCATCTGTCGATCGACCTGGACAAACCCTCTTTCATCGACCTTCAGACCCGCCGCCTCTGCATTCAGCCTGTCTCCGTTCGGCCTCCGGCCGACCGCCACCAGCACACGGTCGAATTCGGCCGACTCGGGTGCCTTGGCCCCCTCGAGCTTCGCTACCAGAGCCGCATCACCGAGGTCGATCGAGGTCACCTTGGTCTCGAGATGGATCTCGGCCCGGAGCGTCTTCTTCAGCCGGCGTTCGAGCGGCCGCACCAGATCGCGGTCGCAACCGGGAATCAGTCCGTCGAGAAGCTCGACGATGGTGATTCTCGAGCCCAGAGCGCCGTAGACCATTGCCATCTCCAGACCGACAATGCCACCGCCCACGAGAAGCAGACGTTCGGGAATATCGACCAGCTCGAGCGTTCCGGTCGAATCCATGACCCGCGGGTCTTCGTACGGTATCCCCGGAATCTCGACCACACGGGAGCCGACGGCGAGGATGGCCGTTTCAAACGAGATCCTGGTCTCTCCGCCACCAGCCTCAACCAGGAGGCTATGCGCGCCGGTCAAGCGACCCACACCCTGGACCACTTCGACTTTCCGTTTGCCGGCCATCATCTTCAGGCCCTTGGTCAGCCGTTCGACAACACCGTCCTTCCACATACGAAGTTGTTCGAGACCGATCTTCGGTGCCCCGAAATAAACCCCGTGCTCTTCGGCGTCACGAGCTTCCGCGATCACCCGCGCGATATGAAGAAGCGCCTTGGACGGGATGCAACCGACGTTGAGACACACGCCGCCCAGAACCGAATAACGCTCCACCAAAACGACTTTCTTTCCCAGGTCGGCGGCACGGAAGGCGGCGGTGTAGCCACCGACCCCGGCTCCGAGAACGACGACCTCGGCCTGAAGGTTGGAGTTGCCAAGATCCTGTGGGGGCGTCCTCCCCGCTGACTGTCGCCCGCTATCCAGCCCGGAATGTTCGGTTACCTCATCTTGGGCGGGGGCACGCCTCGCCCCGACAACGTCCATGCCGGCGCCACTGGGAGCAGCAGAGGCGGCAGAGGTCTCGGCCTTCTTCTCGCTCGCTTCGCGTGATTCCACCTCGAGATCCAGAATCAGGTCTCCTTCGCCCACCGTGTCACCCACCTTCATCCGGATCTCGCGGACAACCCCCGCCCGAGGCGATGGAACATCCATCGACGCCTTCTCGCTCTCGAGGGTGATGAGACCGTCGTCGCGAGCAATCCGGTCACCTTCCGCGACGAGAACCTCGACGACCTCGACTTTTTCGTCGGTCCCGATGTCGGGGATGGTGACTTTCAGAGGGTCAGACACGCGGCAAAACCTCGCTTTCGGAAGACGGCCGACGGAAGCGCCTGCCGCTTCGACCGACTCAATCTCACAGTACGAGCCTTCGGATGTCGGTCAGCACCTGACTCAGATAGGTCGTGAAACGCACCGCCATCGCACCATCGACGACGCGATGGTCGTAGGAAAGCGACAGGGGCAGGACGAGCCGCGGCACAAACTCGCCGTCGATCCAAACCGGCCTTCTCTGTGACCGCGATACACCCAGGATGGCGACTTCGGGAACATTGATGATCGGGGTGAAGAAAGTGCCTCCGATCCCGCCGAGACTCGAGATCGTAAAACTGCCGCCACGCAACTGGTCCGGGCGGAGCCTGCGGGCACGGGCTTGTTTGCTCACTTCGCCCAGCTCTCGCGCCAGCTCGAAGACCCCCTTCTTGTCGACATCACGAAAGACCGGAACGATCAGACCGTCCTCGGTGTCCACCGCGATTCCCAGGTGGTAGTAGTTCTTGAGCACCACGGCATCGCCGTCTTTGTCGAGCGAAGAATTGAGTCGCGGAAACTCACGGAGCGCCGCGACCACCGCCTTCATGATGAAAGCCAGCGGCGTCAGGCTGAACCCTTCGCTCTTTGCCCGTTCTTTATGCGCTTGCCGAAACGCTTCGAGATCGGTGATGTCCGCTTCGTCGTGCTGGGTGACATGCGGAGCGTGAAGCCAGCTGCGCTGAAGGTTCGGACCGGAGATCTTCTGCACCCGCGAGAGCGGCTGACGTTCGATCTCGCCAAAGCGTGAGAAGTCAACCGGCGGTAGCTCGGGCAAAGCAAAGACGCCTGATGACGACGGCTGCTGAAGGGTTTTCTTGACCCATGCTTGGACGTCTTCCGCGAGCACTCGTCGCTTGCGGCCGCTCCCACGCACTTGACGCAGATCGACACCCAGTCCTCGAGCCAAACGCCGAATCGCTGGGCTGGCGTAGATATTGGAGAAGTCCGCGGCAGCGGAAGCGGTGACCGAGTGGGGCGGTGCGGCAACCGCCGGCGAAGGCTCGACGCGCGCAGCCCCGGATGGCTCCGCCTCCTTTGAAACAGACCGCTTCTCGACTACCGTGACATCCGGAGCCGGCGGTGGTTTCGCGGGTGCCTCGGGTGTCTTCGCCACCTCCGGCGTCTCCTCCGTGGTCTCCTCGTCCACCTCCAGGGTCAGGATGAGGTCACCTTCCTGAACGGCGTCACCCGCCTTGACCTTGACGTCACGAACGACCCCCGTTTGCGGCGATGGAACATCCATGGTCGCCTTGTCGCTTTCGAGCGTAATCAACGAGTCATCTTTCGCCACCGTGTCGCCGGTGGCGACGAGAACCTCGACAACATCCACCTCGTCGAGGTCGCCGATGTCGGGAACGAGAATCGGGCTCAGACGGTCCACGGGTCGGGCCTCTCGGTGGCTATTTCATACTTGTCGATGGCTTCCCCGACCTTGTCGGTACCGATCACTCCATCGTCCGCTAGAGCCTTGAGGGCCGCAACCACCACGTGGCGGCGATCGATCTCGAAGAACGAGCGGAGTTGCTCACGACTGTCGCTGCGACCGAAACCGTCGGTGCCGAGCACCGTATAGCGACGGCCGATAAGGGGTCGGATCTGGTCGGGAACCGCGCGGACCCAGTCGCTGGCGGCCACTACCGCGCCACTGCGTTCGCCAAGGCATTGCTCGACATAGGTGGTGCGGGGCGGACTCCCGGGATGGAGTCGATTCCAACGTTCGACCGACTGGCCGTCGCGGGCGAGCTCGGTAAAGCTCGGAACGCTCCAAATGTCGGACGTAATTCCAAAGTCGTTCTTCAAAAGATCTGCGGCTGCAATCACCTCTCGCAGGATCGTCCCGCTTCCCAACAATTGGACATGCGCGCCTTGGGCGTCGGCCGATTCGCCCTGCAACAGGTACATGCCCTTGCGTATGCCCTCCTCCGCTCCCGCGGGCATTGGCCCATGTCTGTAGTTCTCGTTGTGGACGGTGATGTAGTAGAAGATATCCTCGTCTTCCCCATACATCCGTCGCAGGCCGTCCTGGACGATCACCGCCAACTCGTAGCTGAACGCCGGGTCGTACGAGACACAGTTGGGGAGCGCCGAAGCCAGCAGATGGCTGTGGCCGTCCTGGTGTTGAAGGCCCTCGCCATTGAGCGTCGTGCGTCCCGATGTCGCCCCCATCAAAAAGCCGTGGGCGCGAATGTCCCCCGCCAACCAGATCAGGTCCCCCACCCGTTGGAACCCGAACATCGAATAGAAGATAAAGAACGGGATCATGTGGAGACCGTGGTTGGCGTAGGCAGTGCCGGCGGCGAGCCAGGAGGAGAGCGCCCCGGCCTCGGAGATGCCCTCCTGAAGAATCTGGCCGTGGACTTCCTCTCGGTAGTAGGCGAGCTGGTCCGAGTCCTCGGGGGTGTAGAGCTGCCCCGCCGGCGAGTAGATCCCCACCTGACGGAACATCCCTTCCATCCCAAAGGTGCGGGCTTCGTCGGCCACGATCGGAACGACCCGGTCCTTGATCGCCTTGTCTCGGCTGAGAGTCATCAGGAGACGAACAAAGACCATCGTGGTCGAGAGCTCGCGGTCGCCCGAGCCTTCGAGGAGTGCGCTGAACGCCGAGAGATCCGGCACTTCGAGTGGCTCGGCCCGCACGTCTCTCGCGGGTAGGTAGCCACCCAGCGCTTCGCGCCGCTCGCGGACATAGCGCACCGCCGCGGAGTCCTCGTCGGGACGGTAAAAAGGCAATTCGTCGATCTGTTCATCCGTCACAGGGATGTTGAAGCGGTCCCTAAAATGGCGCAGCGCTTCCTCACCGAGCTTTTTTTGTTGGTGTGTGATGTTTTGGCCTTCGCCGGCTTCGCCCATGCCGTAGCCCTTGACCGTCTTGGCGAGGATGACAGTGGGCTGGCCGGTGTGCTCGACCGCCGCCGCAAAGGCGGCGTAGACCTTGGCCGGGTCGTGGCCGCCGCGCTTGAGACGCCATAGATCTTCGTCCGACATGTCGGCGACCATTTCCGCGACCTCGGGGTACTTGCCAAAGAAGTGCTCGCGTACGAACGCTCCGTCGCCCGAGAGGTACGCCTGGTACTCGCCATCCACGACCTCTTCCATCCGCCGTCTGAGCAGACCCGTGGTGTCACGAACCAGAAGAGGATCCCAGTTGGAGCCCCACACCACCTTGATCACGTTCCAGCCGGCGCCACGAAAAACCGCTTCGAGCTCCTGGATGACTTTGCCGTTCCCGCGCACTGGTCCGTCGAGACGCTGCAGGTTGCAGTTGATGACAAAAATCAGGTTGTCGAGCTTCTCGCGCGACCCGAGGGAGATGGCGCCGAGCGACTCCGGCTCGTCCATTTCCCCGTCCCCCAGAAACGCCCAGACCTTGCGCTCGGAGGTGTCGAGGAGGCCACGGTTGTTGAGATACTTCATGAACCGCGCCTGGTAGATCGCCGTGATCGAAGCCAGCCCCATCGAGACAGTGGGGAACTGCCAGAACCCCGGCATCAACCAAGGGTGGGGGTAGGACGAGAGGCCTTGTCCGTCGACCTCCTCGCGAAAGTTCGACAACTGCTGTTCGCTGATGCGGCCCTCTAGAAAAGCCCGAGCGTAGATCCCCGGCGAACTGTGACCCTGGAACATGACCAGATCGCCACCGTGGTCCTCGCTCGGGGCGTGGAAGAAGTGGTTGAATCCGATCTCGAAGAGATTGGCCGCCGACTGGTAGCTCGCGATGTGGCCACCGAGAGCGCTCCCCTTCTTGTTGGCTCGCACCACCATGGCCATGGCGTTCCAGCGGATGATCGACTTGATCCGTCTCTCGAGTGCCGGGTCCCCCGGGCGCTTCTTCTCGAGATGCGGCGGGATGGTATTGGCATAAGCGGTGGTGGCGTTATAGGGAAGATACGCTCCCGAGCGGCGCGCCTTGTCGACCAGAGACTCGATCAAGAAATGGGCCCTTTCGGGACCGTCCCGTTCAATGACGGCGCCCAGAGCGTCCTTCCATTCCCGGGTCTCTTCGGCGTCGATATCGCGCCGGGGATCACTGTTCACCTTCATCGGCTCACCTCGTGTCAAAAATAACCGAACATCCGCTCTTTTTTAGCTTGCCAAGGCCCATCCTAACAGGCCGATCGGCTCGGCAGGCGGTCAGATAGAGAAGCGGCGAAGGCGAATCCGGGACGACCCCTCCCTCACCTCGACCCAGGCGAGATAGAGAACGTCTCCCAATCGCTCGAGCCGGGGGACTCCCGATGAGCGGCCCGCCGCGGTTACGGCCACGGTCTGATCCTCGCCGAGCGGCCCTTCGGGGCCGAATCTCCGGAGCCGGACACGCGCCCCGGCTCCGCCCGCTTTCCCCTCAGAAGCGTCACCGGAAGGGTCCTCGGCAAGACTGAGCCAGCTCACCCAAGCCGAGCCGTCGTCATCCAGCACGACATCGACCCGGCCCATGGAATCGTCACCAGCCACCAAGAGGGGTGGGGCAAAGGTGGCGGCGCTATCGACGGAAAAAGCGAGGCGGACCGTGGGCCGATCCCCGCCGGCCGTGAACCAGGCGACAGTGGCTCTTTCTCCATCGACGGCGATCTCCGGACCGTTGACCGGACACCCCTCTATACGCCAACCGTCCGCCGAGACCGGTTCTGGCGATGCCCAACCCTCCCGGGTCCGCCGAACCAGAGAAATGTCTCGGATTTCCTCCTTGCTGCGGTCCCGGTAGACCACAACCGGTCCCGCCGCGGTGACGGCGGCATCCGTCGAGCAGCAGTCACAAATCCGTCGATCGAGGACCTCGGCCGGGCCCACTTGGCTCCCGACCAGGGCCGTCCGCAAACTCATCGGCCCGCCCTCGACCGTCGCCCGGCCATCGAGCCAGAACGCCCTCGCGGCGCCCTGCTCCCGAACAAAAGACACAAAACCATGTTCGGTCGGTGTGTCGTCGTCGTTGAGGCGACCGAACGGCTGCCAGCTGGCACCGCCGTCGTCCGAGCGCGCCAGAAAGATCGAATACGCGTAGGTGTCGGCTGCCGTTTTTGCCAACCAATGAGCCATCAGCGCTCCCTCGCCCAGGTCTACGACCTCGGGAAAGTCCGCCCAGTTGGCGAAGAAGTCGTCCCCTTCGGAGATCGTGACGGGGGTGCTCCAACGATCTCCGCTGAGCCGCGAGAACCGCAGACGATGGCCCTCGGAAACCGGCTCGATCCAGCTCGCGACCAGTTCACCACCGGCGATTGCCAGGTTTGGACCCAGCGAGCCTACGGCCGCCGGTGGGTCGAGCGAACCCGCGCCACCGGCCAAAGCCGGCTCGAAGTCAACTCCTGATGGACGCCGACCGCAGCCACCAGCTGCCAAAACGGCCGCGGCAAAAACCGCGACAGCGGCCCGGCGGCGGCTCAACTTCCCGCTTGGATCACGCCACAGGCCAGCCGCGCTCCCGCCGCTCCCGTGGGCTGCGAGACCAGATCATCTTCCCCCGCATGAAGAATGACACCCTTGCCGATCACCGAGTTGGCGCCTTCTCCCAGTGTGACGATATCCGACGAGAGCTCCAGATGGCCCTGGCCGGCCTCGCCAATCTCGATGTTTCCGAGATCGCCTGCGTGGCGCTCCAGATCGGCCGGGCCGCCAT
>Ga0224508_10004398_pt1 | contig 11524 bp, 9 predicted proteins | sample SF_Jan12_sed_USG_4_FD_170157 | JGI IMG/M metagenome (GOLD analysis project Ga0224508, IMG submission 170157) | Sediment microbial communities from San Francisco Bay, California, United States - SF_Jan12_sed_USGS_21 | ecosystem: Environmental > Aquatic > Marine > Sediment | place: USA: California...
AAGCAGACATCGGCGTAGCAAAGCGGGAATATGGAATGCTGCGGCAGCGGCATCTGTCCTCAGACCGGCGCGGGCTGACCATCCGTGTCGAAATTACCGATCCGATAGGTGCCTTCCGGATTGCCATTCCGGTTGTACGAATAGTGCGCCACATCGGTAGTGGGCACTCCGTAGCCTCTCGTGACGGGGTGCCCATCCCCGTCCTCTTCGTTTTGCCACATGCGTAGCCATTTCAGCACTTCCGCACCGAGTTCCAGCAGTCCCGCTGAATTGACGTTGGCAAGGTCGTCGGCCGACATCCAGCGATGTTGGCTGGTCAGGCCCTCTTTCGTATCGAGCGCCGGGGCCGCAGTCGGCAGGCGATGGCCGTAGACCCTGCATCGCCATTGCTCCGTGTCGCCGTCCGGAGCCGGGTCGGCAAGGTCAGCGAGCCAGCTGAGCCATGGCAATTGCAATCCCAGCTGATCGCGCGCTTGCGTGACGACGGAACCCATCACATTGCAGACATCGAGAATGCCTGCCGATGCGTCCTCCGACGCCGCATATTTCGGAATCCGCCAGCCATCGGTGTCGTTTCCGAGGACCAGCACCTTTTCGTCGCTGTCTTCGATCAGCAGTCGCCCCTCGTCGACGCCCCCTACGGGCTTGTCACGAATCGCGGCGTACCGACCGTCGCCCCGGTGATAGGGCACGAGATGCTTGGCATCGTCCGGCAAAATGTCATGAACGGACGACGGATAGATGGTTGGCCCGCAGGCAGGCGGCGACGATTTCGCGTGGAACTTCATGTAGAGCCCGGCGCGATCGGCGTTGCCGTAGTTGGGGCGTGGCTCATGCCAAAGGAAGCCGTCCATCAGGACGACATCGCCCTTTTTCAGTCCCGGGTCCACCAGCGTGATTTCGGCGGGGGACGGGACCTGAGCAGCGTCCACCTGATGCACACGTCCGTCTGACGGCAGCACGGTAGTTTTACAGTGCGAACCGGGCGCAACGGTGAGAGGACCCGCAGTTTCCGTGTAATCAGCGAACGGGATGACCGCAAACATCCACTTGAAGAATGAGCCGACACATCGCCATGGCTTGTAGTCGTAATGAGCGCCGCTGCCATTGAGAAAGGGCTTATCGCCTAGGCCCGCCCCTGGCGGACGCATAATTGACCAGTATTGCGACAACGTCGCAGGTTCGCCGAAAAGCTCCTCGACCGCCGCCTTGATTTTGGGGTGCGCAAGGCTCAAATCCGCGATTTCTGGGTGTTCTTCCAGAACCCGCGGGCCCATCGAATGGATGCCTGGCGACGGATAGGCCGGTCCCTTGTGGAAGGTGTCGTAATCGCCGCGGGTAAATGCAGCTCGGATTGGCCGGGCGAGACGATCCACTTCCGCTTCAGTTAGGACGCCCCGAAGGACGAAAAAGCCGTTTTCCTCAAATTCGTTCTTCACTGTTTTGCCTTCTATGGTTGCCATGTTCATCACTCCTCTTGTGCAATCATGATGGCAATTCGAAACGGTCAATCACAACCAGTGCACTTACGACCTGATCATAGCGTGACGTTGCAAAATGTCCGAGTTGGGTCATTAACGGAAGTCGGCAGCGGCACCAGGGATGTCCGCTCCTGAGGCTATAGCGGACGCAATCGATGCGAAAGCGGACATCGCCAACCGAATGTCCGCAGTTGGGTGTATAGCGGAAGTCGATCCGATCCGTTGTAATGTCAGCTTCTAGCCATCAGCAGACATTTGCCATCGCGTTTGGTGTCCGTGTATTTACCGTCAACCGTGATCGGTTTCCAAATTTCTACCGCAAGATGCCGCCCGTAGCATCAGGTCTGCGAGTGGGGTTCATAGCCGTAGAACTGCATGAAGTTGTGTGTCGTCTTTTCTACAATTTCGATATCTTCTGCACTAAGCCTCTTTGCGAAGCCGCCGATAGAATTATCCGATATCTTTTCGCCATACAGTGTTGCGCCGAATATTGAGCCATCGTCTCCTGCATCGGAGCGCTGGATTGCATCAGGATTGATATCGAGCCCTGACCACAAGGAAATCCGCGCCAGCAATTCCTGCTGATTGGTCACGAGGTCCTCATATCGGACGGTCAGGAGGCGCAGGGGGTTTTGGATCAGTTCCGAAGAAATGACATTGGCATAATATCGGAGGAACAGGACCGCCATACCTTCTATTCCGTCAGCCATTTCGCCCATTGGCAATGGCGCACCGGCCATATTTGCGCGCTCAGCGACAACGCTCATCGAGGCGACGCAGTCTCGAGGATCCCGAACGACGAGAATGAATTGCGCATCCGGCTGAAGCAGAGCCAGTTCAGGAAAATACATCGTCAATTCCGGATTCTTCAGGATAAGAGCGCCGCCCGGATTGTGGCGCTCACGAGCGGTCGCCAACAATTTGTCCACGCATCGGGCGAAATACCGTTCGCAGTCGTCGGAATTGGAAAAAAAAGGTTCGAGCAACGCTTCGCCGAGCGCTGTACTTCCCTTATACAGCGCCACCAATTCGCGCAGAAGGTGCGCCTCGGCCACAAAATCGTTTACATCAGGTGCGGTGCAGACAAGCCGATGCACAAGTGTCGTTCCGGAGCGCATTGCACCGCCGACGAATATATCCGGTTTGCTGTGTTCAAGATTTATTGGCACCGGTTGTATCCGATTTCGCTTGGTCTGGTTTCGGTTAGCATTTGAGTGATGCGACCATTCAACCGGAAGTCAACCTAACGCTGAATGAACAATCAATCGAGCACGGAGTGTTGGGTCCTAATCGCGCGAAGGCAAGAACATGTTGAAAGCGTACAATTCGCAGCGGTCCTCTGACTTGGCTGTTAGCTGGCGTTTGATTTACTCACCTAAGGCGGGTGTCGCAGCAATTTTGTGAATTGATGTCGCAATATGACCTCGCCTAAACCGGGATTGGCACGAAATCTGCGTCACGTTTTGGAAATTGGCCGCGTGGGTGGGTTCGATGTTGTCTTCCCAGTGTGGCCATTTACTCGAATCCATTGACCGGAGGTGCAAGAAAAGTGGACGGTTCGCCGAAGATCGTTGGTCAGCGTGCTTGCGCAATATGGTTTACGGGATTGAGTGGGGCCGGCAAGTCCTGCGCCGCCTGCGCTTTAGAGCATCGTTTGCGCGTAGAGGGCTACAACGCCTGCATACTCGATGGTGATCATGTTCGGCGAGGTCTCTGTAGCGATCTTGGGTTTTCCGAAGAGGACCGCATCGAAAATATGAGACGTGTCGCCGAGGTTACGCGGCTCATGGTCGAGGCTGGTCTCATAGTTCTGGTTGCAACGATTTCACCATATAGACGCGAGCGAACGATGGCCCGTGGCCTGCTCGCGCCTAACCATTTCATCGAGATCTTCGTGGATACGCCGCTTGGAACTTGTGAAATGCGCGATCCGAAAGGTCTATACGCGAAAGCTCGCGCCGGTGAACTGCCTGATTTTACCGGCATTGATTCTCCCTACGAGCCGCCGGAGCATCCTGACATTCGCCTCAAACCCACTGACGGTTCACCTGATGCTTGCGGAGAACTCATTTTTAAGCACCTTAAGAATAATTGTTTTGTTTGACGGTCCGCCGTATTGCCATCCTTAGGCAGTGAATGTGTCGACGATTGCAGCTAGACCGCCTCGACTTTACGTGCCCGAGTCGATGTCTGCTGCTGGGAGATGGGCAGACCAAGGCTGCAGCGTTATCCGCCCCGTCGCATATCTCGTCAGCCGAGAGGCTAATCACCGCGCCGATGTCGCCTATGGGTCACAACCGGAAGTCAGGTGCGACCGCTGGAATGTCTGCTTCTGGGGGTGAAGCGGACGTAATCGGTGACAAAGCGGACATCGATTGTCGTTCTGAGTGAGCCTGAAAATACATTAGATTTGATAGGACAAACAATTACCGGAACAGGTCGAACCAATCCTCGCAGTAGGACATATCTGAATGCGGTCGCTTCATCGCCAAGATTTCGCACATCATTCGCTCACAACTATCAACGCCCAGGCCCCGGATACACACCGGCGTTGCCGCAACAAAGACAGTGACGCCGACAACGATTGCGAGTGCTAACGTTTTGAGCGTTTCTTTTCGGTTCATTGAGAATGATCCGGGTGGTTGCCTTACACGTTAATCAAGACAAAAAAACGCCGCGCGAAGGGACAGCGCAGCGAATAGTGTGAGGAGGTATCGCGGATAAGAAATGGTGAAACATTTATACCGTCGGGTTCCAAACTAAACAGTGACGCGGGTCACGCCGCCGGGAAAATCGTTGTGACGGTTGTCACGGTTTCATTGGTCATCACTCAGATCCCTGCTTGGAGCGGCGACACAGCAGGGATTGCTGCATCAATCCCACGATCCCCCCGACCACAAGAACCAATATGCTGGTGATTAAGAGTTCCAGTATTTCAACAAATCCACTTCGCTAACGACGAGTTCATACGCGATTAGAAACGGCCGAAAATCTAAGACGCCCGACGGGTTGGCTCATTCTGACGATTGTTCACCGCATTGAGGATTTGATCTGCTAATTGGCGTGCCTGCTCAGGCTGGTAATTGAGAGCCAATAAGAGTTTTCCGCTTAGGTCATGGTATTCGATCATCACACCTCGGTATTTTGAGGGGTAAATGCGCCAGTTCTCTTTTTGCTTTGCCATTGAACTCCAAATCTTCAGAAATTGTCAGCGCATCTAGGGACGATTCGCAAAGCGCGTCAATCCGATAAGGCTCGAAGCAACAACGCAATTTGGTATGGCAGTAACCACATTTCGCGAAAATCGGCTCACCCACAATCTCATCAATTTAATATCCGCTGTAGGGCGCAAAAATTAAATCCGCGTCACTTTCCATGAGTGAACCACCGTGAAAAGATTCCGCTGAGAGAGGCACAAGCGGGAGGTTGTTTCGGTGCGCTGGACGGTCGTGGCTATTGCGGCATTTTTCAGACCGAAGGCGTCGCTGGTGGCTGAAAACCTTTGCCTCCGACAACAGCTTCTGGTTCTACAACGAAGTCATCCGCGGCCACGACCGCAGAACCGGGATCGTCGGTTCTGGATCCTGGCATCCCGATGGTTCCCGCACTGGCGGAAATCACTTTTGATCGTGACACCGGGAACGGTCATGGCCTGGCATCGAAAGGGATGGAAAGCCTATTGGCGCTGGCGTTCTCGACGCAGAGGACGATCGGGACGGAAATCAATTTCACCGGACGCAAGGCTTCTCATTCGCCGTATGGCGACCGAGAATTTCTGTGGGGACAGAAACGCATCCAGGCGGAGCTGGCGGGATTGGGCATCACTGTCTCCGCCAGGACCGTCGCCAAGTATATGCGAGGCATCCATCGGGGAAAGCCATCGCCCGGCTGGCGCAAATTTCTCGCCTCGCATGCCCAGGAGATCTGGGCCTGCGACTTCTTCTGCGTCCACACGATCTTCTTCCGGACTCTCTATGTCTTTTTCATCATCCATCACGCCAGTCGGGAAGTCATGCATGTCCGTACCACGCGCCACCCGACAAGCGAGTGGACGAGACGGGAAATTGTCGAGGCTTGTGCTTGGGATCTGGAGCCACCGCGTTTTCTCATCCACGACCGCGACAGTCGCTACGGAACATCCTTTGACCTGCGGCTAAAAGCTCTCGGCACCAGATCGGTCCGCACTCCGTTCAGATCGCCCCGGGCCAACGCCATCGCGGAGCGATGGGTAAGATCGGTTCGAACCGAATGTCTGGACCACCTGTTGATCCTGAACGAGCGGCACCTGCATCGCGTGTTGACCGAGTATGTCAACTACTACAACCGTTGGCGTCCGCATCGGTCGCTCGGGCAACGAGCACCTTGCGCGCAAGCGCCGCCCTCGTGCGACGCAGACCGGAAGGGGAATGAAATCATCGCGCGATCCGTGCTCGGTGGGCTCCATCACGTGTACGATCTTGCCGCATAACATGGCGGATTTAATTTTTGCGCCCTACAACCAGCGTAGACCGCCACGGCTATTATGCGTGCGCGCCGATAGATGAGTGGACCCACGATCGACCAACTAGGTCCGCTTACTGACAAAGATCAGACCATAGAGTAAACCCTGCTGCACGTCCGCTTCTGATGCGGTGGACGGCTCCCACCCGCCGGCATCTAGGTGCCAAAGTTGTGGTTTCGGTGAACCACGGGGAAACAGGAGCCGTCCATGAGCGAAGTTACTACGATCGGGATCGATCTTGCGAAGACCGTCTTCCAGGTGCATGGCGTTGACACCGATGGCGCGGTGGCCTTCCGTCGTCAATTGAGGCGCCGTCAGGTGCTGGCCTTCTTCAAGAAACAGTCGCCCTGCCTTGTTGGTATGGAGGCGTGTGCGACCGCGCATTACTGGGCGCGGGAAATCGCGGCTCTGGGTCATGAGGTCAAGCTGATGCCGCCACACTATGTGAAGCCCTACGTAAAGCGGAACAAGAATGACGCTGCCGATGCGGAGGCCATTTGCGAGGCCGTCACGCGCCCGACGATGCGCTTTGTCGCGGTGAAGAGCGCCAAGCAGCAAAGTATTCTGATGCTGCACCGGACCCGCGAGCTATTGGTTCGCCAGCGCACCATGCTGGTCAACGCGATCCGGGCGCACATGGTGGAGTTCGGCGTGGTGGCGCGGGTCGGGCTGCCGCAGGTCAAGGACCTGCTCGCAGTGATCGCCGATAAGGAGGATGAGCGCATCCCACCCCTGGCGCGGACTTGCTTGGAAGGACTGGCGCGGCAGTTGCTATCATTGGAGCGCGGGATCGTCGGCGCCGAGAGGCGTATCCACGCCTGGCACCGGACGAACGAAGAGAGCCGGCGTCTCGAAACCACGCCCGGCATCGGACCGATCACCGCGAGCGCACTGGTGTCTTCGATTGCTGATCCCTCTATCTTTAAATCGGGTCGGTCAATGGCCGCCTGGATCGGACTTGTGCCAAGACAGAACTCAATCGGTGGCAAGGCACGCATGGGGCGGATCTCCAAGAAGGGAGATCAATATCTACGCTGGCTGCTGGTCGCCGGCGCCATGACGGTCATCCGCCACGCTAAGCGACGCGGCACGACCGATCCATGGCTTGCCGGCATCATCGCCGCCAAGCCGACCAAGGTCGCGGCCGTGGCGCTGGCCAACAAGAACGCCCGCATCGTCTGGGCGCTTCTGAGACAGGGCGCAACATATCAAAAGCCCGTAACCGGTTCGGTTGCTTAGGCCTCATACGGGCCAAAGGAGTCAATGAGATTGGCAGGGTGAACGTGAGGTATTGCAAAATCGGTCGAACCGAGGGTCGGGAAAACCCGTTTGGGTCAGGGCGCATCAAGCGCGTGCTTATGATTGGGACCCGATCCAGCGGATCGCATTAGGGCCAGCGGCCATGTGGGCCGCATCAACAGGCCGGACACATGGCAGCACCCGACCACTTTGCAACAACCTCAAAACTATCCTTGCCAAAAGGGAGCCGTCCACACATGACCCGAAGCCGAATTTTATCGGGCAATGTCCCCGATTATTGACGGCCGGACTACACGCGCGCGCGTGAAGCGGTTAGACTCCGTGCTGCAGAGCGTGGGCCAGCAGCCCACGCCGAGGTGTAGACCGTGAGCATATCGACACGATTTGACAACACGCGCAGGATCCGGGCGCCGCGCGGAAATGTCCTCAACGCCAAAAGCTGGGTAACCGAAGCGCCGCTGCGCATGCTGATGAACAACCTCGACCCCGAAGTGGCCGAGAAACCGGAAGAGCTGGTCGTCTATGGCGGGGTCGGGCGCGCGGCGCGTGATTGGGCCTGCTTCGACAAGATCGTCGAAACGCTGACGGCGCTGGAGGAAAACGAGACGCTGCTCATCCAATCCGGCAAGCCGGTCGGCGTGTTTCGAACCCACAGGGACGCGCCCAGGGTGCTGATCGCCAATTCCAACCTGGTGGGCCACTGGGCGACGCTCGAGCACTTCGACGAGCTCGACCGCAAGGGGCTGATGATGTACGGGCAGATGACGGCGGGCTCGTGGATATACATCGCCAGCCAAGGCATCATCCAGGGCACCTACGAGACCTTCGTCGAGGCCGGCCGACGGCATTACGGCGGCGACCTCGCGGGGCGTTGGATCCTCACTGCGGGACTCGGCGGCATGGGCGGCGCTCAGCCGCTCGCTGCCACCATGGCTGGAGCGTCGCTCCTGGCTGTCGAATGCCGGCCGAGCCGCATCGAGCGACGGCTGGAGACCGGCTACCTCGACCGCTCTACCACCGAGCTGGAGGCGGCGCTGGCAATGGTGGGCGAGGCGTGCGAGAAGCGGCAGGCGCTCTCAGTCGGCCTGTTGGGCAACGCCGCCGAAATCTATCCCGAATTGGTGCGTCGTGGCGTGCGCCCCGACCTGGTGACCGACCAGACGGCGGCGCACGATCCGATGCACGGCTACCTTCCGATCGGTTGGACCCTCGATCACTGGGAGGAGATGCAGCGGACCGACGCCAGCGCGGTGCAGAAGGCTGCCAAGGATTCGATGGCAGTCGAGGTGCGCGCCATTCTCGATTTTCATCAGGCGGGAACCCCGTGCGTCGACTACGGCAACAACATCCGCCAAATGGCGCAGGATGCGGGCGTAACGAACGCCTACGACTATCCCGGCTTCGTGCCAGCGTACGTGCGACCCATGTTCTGCCGCGGCAAGGGCCCGTTCCGCTGGGTGGCGCTCTCGGGCGAGCCCGAAGACATCTACCGCACCGACGCCAGGGTCAAGCAACTGATCCCGGACGATCCGCACCTCCACAAATGGCTCGACATGGCTGGGGAACGCATCCAGTTCCAGGGGCTCCCGGCGCGCATCTGCTGGTTGGAGTTGGGTCAGCGGGCGCGGGTCGGGCTCGCTTTCAACGAGATGGTGTCGACGGGCGAGCTGGCGGCGCCGGTCGTGATCGGCCGCGACCACCTGGATTCGGGTTCCGTCGCCAGTCCCAACCGCGAAACCGAAAGCATGAAGGACGGCACCGACGCGGTCGCCGACTGGCCGCTCTTGAACGCACTCCTGAACTGCGCCTCGGGCGCCACCTGGGTGAGCATCCATCACGGTGGCGGCGTCGGCATCGGCTTCTCCGAGCATGCCGGCATGGTCATCGTTTGCGACGGCAGCGACGACGCGGCCCAGCGCATTGAACGTGTGTTGGCCAATGACCCCGCCACGGGTGTCATGCGTCACGCCGACGCTGGCTATGAGGACGCCATCGCCTGCGCACGCGAGCACGGGCTGAACCTTCCGATGATGGAGTCCTAAGTGGCCTGCCCGCATTAGGAGGTCGCGTCATGGCCGACCGCTTCATAATTCGTCCCGGCAAGTTCACCTTCGATGAGCTGCGGGCTCTTAATGACGAGGCGTGCCCGCTGGACCTGGATCCCGACTGCTGGCCACGCGTAGACGCCGCGGTTCAGGTCATCGCCGCAGCGCTCCGGGCGGGCGAGACGGTGTATGGCATCAATACCGGGTTTGGCAGCCTCGCGCGCACGCGCATCACCGCCACCGAAATCAGTGAACTCCAGCACCGCCTCGTGCGGTCGCACGCTGCCGGCGTTGGCCCGCTGCTGCCGGACGACACGGTGCGATTGATCTTGACACTCAAAATTAACAGCCTGGCGCAGGGTCACTCCGGAGTCTGCCGCGAGGTGATCGAGACGCTGATCGCGCTGCTTAATGAGGGCATGTATCCGTGCGTGCCTGCCAAAGGCTCGGTGGGCGCCTCGGGCGACCTGGCACCGCTCGCCCACATCGCAGCGGTGTTGATCGGCGAAGGGCAAGTCCGCGGTGGCGGCAAAATCGTTAGCGGACGCGACGCGCTCCGGCGGCTCGGAATTGGGCCCCTCGTGCTCCAGGCCAAGGAAGGGCTGGCGCTCGTGAACGGTACGCAGGTCTCTGCCGCGCTGCTCGCGAAAGGTCTGTTTGCCGCAGAGAACGTCTTTGCCGCGGCGCTTGTGGCCGGCGCCATGAGCGTCGACGCCGCGCTCGGCAGCGACAGCCCGTTCGACGGCCGCATACATGAGCTTTCCGGTCATCCGGGCCAGCTAACGGTCGCCCAAATTCTGTCGGCACTTCTGCGCGACAGCGAGATCCGTGCGTCGCACCTCGACTGTGATCGCGTCCAGGACCCCTACTCGCTGCGCTGCCAGCCGCAGATCATGGGCGCCTGCCTCGACCTGCTGCACCACGCCGCCGCGGTGCTCGTGCGCGACGCCAACGCGGTCTCCGACAACCCGCTAGTTTTCGCAGAAAGTAGTGAGATCCTCTCGGGCGGCAACTTCCATGCCGAGTCCGTGGCGCTGACGGCCGACATCGTGGCGCTCGCGCTCTCGGAGATTGGCGCGCTCTCCGAGCGTCGCATCGCATTGCTGACGGACTCCAATATGAGCGAGCTTCCGGCTTTCCTCATCGCGAAGCCGGGGTTGAACTCCGGCTTTATGAGCGCTCAGATCACGGCCGCCGCTCTGGCCAGCGAGAACAAGGCGCTGGCGCATCCGGCGGGCATCGACAGCCTGCCTACCTCGGCCAATCAGGAGGATCACGTAAGCATGAGCGCCTACGCCGCGCGCCGGCTGGCGGAGATGGCGGAGAACGCGGCGGCGATCGTCGCCATCGAATTGCTTGCGGCCGCGCAGGGTATCGATATGCGCCAACCGAAATCGACCAGTGCGGCGCTGCAGCGCGCGCTTGTCGAGGTCCGCGCGCGGGCGCCGTTCCTTGACGAAGACCGCGCAATGTCGGCCGAAATCGCCGCCGTTCAGGGCTTGGTGTCGAGTGGTCTTTTCCGTGACCTGGCACCGTTTCGACTCACACCAAGTGGCTGAGCCGGGCCTGTCCCTACCAATAATCTCATCCGGCCTTTGGGTCTTGACCGTTTGATGGATTGTGTAACGATCCGTCGGCGATGTTTGATTTTCTGAAGTCGATTATCTGGAGTCTGTCCCGGCGTGTTGTTGTCGGGTCGTCGGCAGAGGCCGACAATCTGGCGCTTCGCCATCAGGTAGCTGTGCTTCAGCGACAGATTGGTTATCGCCCAAAGATCACCCGTTGGGACCGTCTGCTTTTTGCTGCCCTGTATCGGTTTCAACCGAGCGTTCTGCGATCGATCTCCATTGTGCAGCCCGAGACGGTGGTGCGATGGCACCGAGCCGGGTTTCGCCTATTCTGGAAACATAAATCTCGAAGCAAAACTGGACGGCCGCGCGTGCCGGCGGAAGTGAGGGCGCTGATCCGGGAGATCAGTATCGCCAACCCACTGTGGGGTGCACCACGGATCCATGGCGAGTTGCTCAAGCTTGCGATCGATGTCGCGCAGTCGACGGTCGCTACCTACATGGTTCGGGGAAGACACCCTCCTTCCCAAGCATGGTTCACATTTTTGCGGAACCATGCCGACGGCATCGCTGCATTGGATCTGTTTGTCGTCCCGACCATCGGCTTCAGGCTTCTGTTTGGTCTTGTCATTCTGAACCATGCTCGTCGTCGGATTGTTCATGTCGCTG
>Ga0224508_10004399_pt1 | contig 11523 bp, 10 predicted proteins | sample SF_Jan12_sed_USG_4_FD_170157 | JGI IMG/M metagenome (GOLD analysis project Ga0224508, IMG submission 170157) | Sediment microbial communities from San Francisco Bay, California, United States - SF_Jan12_sed_USGS_21 | ecosystem: Environmental > Aquatic > Marine > Sediment | place: USA...
GGCCTGGGTCGTTCAAGAGATGCAGCGTCGCTTCCCGTCGGCTCCGATTCTGCTGGCCGATTCGGGGAACTTTTCGGACAACCCGAACCCGCAGGGCGACGTGCGCACACGTGCCTTGCTCGAGGGGATGCAACGCATCGGCTATCAGGTCGTCAATGTGGGCGAGCGCGACATCCGCTCCGGTTGGGAGTCGTTCCTTTCGAGGGCCAAGGACTCCAAGCTCGTGTTCCTTTCAAGCAACATTGTCGACAAGGCGACGCACAAACCCGTTTTCGATCCGTACTCCATCATCGAGATCGAGTCTCCCGACGGTTCGCAACGGAAAAAGGTAGGCGTCATCGGTGTCGTTCGGTTCAATCCGATTTTTTCCAAGCCCGGACCCGGCGGCAAGCCGTTGGCGATCGTCCATCCGGCCGAGCCGGTGCGCGCGGCCGTGGCCGCACTCCAATCAAGGGACGTCGACCTCACGGTGTTGCTCTCGGCAATGCACCGCGACGATTCCGCCCGCCTCGTGCGCGATATTCCGGGGATCGATTTCGTTCTCGGCTCTTACGGCGGGATCTACACGACCGACGCGGTTACGCAAGATGAGACGGTGCTGATTTACTCCGGCAACCAGGGGAAGCGTGTCGGCGTAGCACGGGTGTTTACAGGCCAGGACGGAGGCGTGAGCAGCTTTCAATCCAAACTGCACCTGCTGGGAAGCAACTATCCCAGCGATCCGGAGATGCTCCGTTTCGTCGACGCCGCACATGCCGAAGCGGATGGCGCGCTGGCGGCCGCCGTCGGTACCGTCCGCGTGGCTCCCGCCGCGGGACCGACCGCGGGGAGGCTTGCCGGCGATCGGGCCTGCGGTTCGTGTCACACCGAGGTCTACACACAGTGGAACACGACGGCCCACGCCCACGCGCCGCGAACGCTCGCCAACGCTTCCGTAGCGTGTGAGACTTGCCACGGGCCCGGGCGGATTCACTCGGCGAACCCGGGCCGCGGCTACGGGAAGATCACCGTCGCGAGATGTGCGACGTGCCACACACCCGAGCGTTCTCCCGACTTCGATTACTACACGGACCTCGCCCAGGTAAAGCACCACGAGACCCCCCAAGGATCTCGGTGACCGGTCGGGTTCTCGCGGTCGATCCCGGTCAGGCTCGGATTGGTCTGGCGATCTCCGACGCGTTGGGGGTCACGGCCCAGCCGATCGATCACCTCGAGCACGTCGGATCCCGCCGCGATCTCAACAACATCGCGGAACGCGCTCGCGCGAACGACGTGCATACGGTCGTGATCGGGCTGCCGCTGACGCTGGCCGGCGATGATGGGCCGGCCGCGACAGTCTCGCGGCAGATGGCCGAAGGGCTACAGCGGCGGCTCCCCGGCGTCCGAATCGAATTGTGGGATGAACGCTTGACCACGGTGCAGGCGGAACGCACGATGGTCGCTGGGAATGTGCGTCGCAAGAAGCGCCGCCAACGTATCGACTCGTTGGCGGCCACGCTGATCTTGCAGAACTGGCTCGACGCCCAGGCGTTCGAGCGTACGGATTCGGATTGATCCGATCCTCGAAGAACCGTTGGCTTCGTGCTGTGGTCGCGGGATTCTTTCTCGTCGCGCTGGCCGCCGGTGGCCTGGCAGCCTGGTCGTTCAATCAACTTCACCGGCCGTACTCCGGTTGGACCGGCGATGGCGTGGATGTCGTACTTCAACCGGGGATGTCGGCCCGCCGGATGATCGAACGGTTGGCCGAAGCCGGCGTCGTGGAAAGGCCCTGGATGGGGCGGGCCTATCTTTCTCTGACCCGCAGCGGATCGGGGCTTCAAGCCGGCGAGTACCGCTTCGATGAGCCGGCGGGAACGCTGGATGTCCTCGATCGTCTGAGACGCGGTGATGTCCTCTTACACGAGGTGACGGTCCCCGAGGGGCTCGATCTCGATCAGGTCGCCGCGGTCATCGCCGCGGCGGGATTCGCCGACGAGCAGGCACTACGACGGGCATTCGTCGACACGGAGGGCATCAGGGAACTCGATCCGGAAGCCGATGGGCTCGAGGGCTATCTGTTTCCCGACACCTACCGTTTCAGCCGCGATGCGGACGCCGGACGGATCGCCGGCCGGATGATCGAGCAGTTCCAGCGGACCGTGGGGGCGGACTACACGGAGCGGGCGAAGGCGGTTGGCCTGTCGTTACGTGAAGCCGTCACGCTGGCGTCCCTGATCGAAGAGGAGACCTCGGTCCCGGACGAGCGCCGGCGCATCTCCGCGGTGTTCCACAACCGGCTCGAACGCCGCATGCTGCTCCAATGCGACCCTACGGTGCTGTACGCCCTCAAACGCGACGGGCGCCCGGTCGCGAAGCTGTACTCCAAGCACCTGCGTTTCGACTCGGAGTACAACACCTATCGCTACCCGGGTTTGCCGCCGGGTCCGATCGCGAACCCGGGAAAGGGGAGCCTGGAGGCCGCGGTCGATCCGATCGAGAGTCGAGAGTTGTATTTCGTGGCCCTTCCGGGGCGCACCGGACACGCCTTCAGCGAGACGCTCGAGCAACACAACCGCGCCGTGACGCGTTGGCGGGCTTACTTGCGGTCTTCCAGATAGATTTCGTCGCTTTTCTGGATCCCGTGGTAGTTGATTTCGCGGCGGCGGATTTGATCCGAGATTTTCTCGTTGATCACACCGTTCTCATTGATTTCACCCGCCTGCAAGGCACGGTAGTGAAATTTGCAGAAGCCTTCGAGGTAGGCGGCGTCCTGGCAAAATAACGCACCGCCGAAGCTGGTACGGAACCGACAATGCTTCACCGTTCATTCTCCTTGGGGCGCCATGATAGCGAACGCGTTGCCCAAAAACCGCTCTTGCCGCATACGAATCAGTGATCCCCGGTTACGCATTGGCGTATGCCCCGCGGGGAAAAATCCGGACCCCGTACGAAAAGCCGGGAATTCAAGGTTGGCAAGGCTCTTGCGAATGGTATCCGCGAGCCCCCAAATCGGGAACACGGCCCCAAACGCGACGATCCTCCCTGACCCCGGGGATCGTCGCGCGCCGGACCGGAGCGAGTGTTACAGGTGGTTTCCCACTCCCTCGTAACTCGAGACCTCCACCCCCCTCGCGGTGGTCCTTCTCGCTCCGGTCCGGCGCCCTTTTTTGGATCGGAGGCACGGTTGAGGCGCCGGTCGCAACGCTACAATGGATGGCGTGAGCCGGCGTTTCCCCAGGAAGAGCTTTGTCGCGGTCGGGGCACTCCCCGCAGATCGAATCGGTCTGTCCGCGCGACGGTCCTCGCAACTGACGTTGATCGGTGCCTGGGCCCGTGTGGCGGGATCGCGGTTGGCCGCCAGGGCCACTCCCGACGGTGTGCGCGGCGGAGTACTCGAACTGCGGCTGACCGAGGACGACGAAACTTGGACGCGCACGTTGCTCGACTGCGTCCCGACTCTGGCTGCGGCTATCGCCACGGCGCACCCACGGTTGGGGATTCGAACGGTACGTTTAGTGGCGCCGGACGGGAGCGGCGCGGGGCCGGAATTGCCGCTGGCGACGGCGGGAGAAGCAACGCTCGATCGCGATCTCGCTTCGAGCCGCAGCCGGCGGAAGCAAGAGGCCGAAGTTCAGCCGCCGTGCCTGGAGCGCATCATGAGCGCCTACTTGGAGCGCTCCGACTCGTCATCCGGCAAGGGCTGAGCGGCCGCGATCAGTTCGAACGGAACGTTGGTGGAGATCAGTTTGCCGTCCGCATCGGAAACTTCGACGCGGATTCGGTACTCGCCCAGCGGCCAGCGCTCCGACGTCGGCAACGCCCAGGCCTGGGAGTGGTGTTCCTGCGTGGACGTCGCGGCACGTCCGAGGTCGACCCATTTGCCGTTCTCTTCGAGGCCCTGGACCTGATACGACACATCGACCGGAAGGGCTGCCTTGTAGATTTCGTAAAACAATTGAATCGTGTCGCCTGGGAAATAGTCCGACTCGAAGCGCGGGACCACGCGAAACGGCCCCACGGTGTAAGGCTCGTCGTACGAGGTAAGCCCACGGTACCGCAGGCTATCGAGATCCCGCGCCAGGACCACGTCGCTGAACCGGAAGCGCTCGCTCAGCGGCCCCAGGTGCAACTCCCGGCGCATCAGACCGGTCTGAGCGGTATCGGGGTCTGCGACCAGGATCGTCAATTCATAATCGCCCGATGGCACACGGATCCGTGCCTGCGCCAAGCGGTAGGCCTCCTCCTCGCTGATCTTGAACGACGCCTCGTCCAGCACGCGTTGCCCCACACTCGTGCCGTCGCCTTCGAAGGTTTCCTCGAGCGGCCGGATGCGCGCGATCACCGCCGGGACATCGCGGCCGACGGTGTACGAGACATCCACCGTCAGCGAGAGGAGCCATTCTTCGGGGTACTCCGGATGGCCGAAGCGATCGACCCGTGTCGAGATCTCGTGCGACAGGTAGGCTTCCCGGGTTTCGACACGCTCGAGCAGGACCTGCGCCTGGGGCGGGACCTCCTGCAACTTGCCGAGGTCGAGCATGACCGACATCTCGGTGCGCCCGGGCATGCCTACGACGTCCATCCAGCGGTCGACAGCGTCGTCTCCAACGGGCTTAATCGCGTTGGGGTTCCAGAAGACACTGGAGAGCTTCGGGTCGTAGGAAACCTTGTACTCCCCGCCGGCTCCGCGAACAAACGGAACGACGGTGATCGGATCGACGTCCATGCGGCCCGCGACGCGGCCCTCGTAGATCCAGCGGATGACCCCGCCGATGCTGGTCGGATCGGCGGTGCGGAATTCCAGGTCCTCCTGGATCTCGCTCGGGGCGCCGTAGAGGATGTGGATCTTGCCGCGGTCGGTGTGCCAGCCCTCCCGGGAGCTGTCGAGGAACAGATCGTTGGCGTGACGGACCCGTTCCCAGAAGATCTGCCGGAATTCGTTGGTCAGCGTCTCGGGGTGTGGATCCCGGCGAGCCCAGAACCTCTCGATGAAGAGAATCCGGTCCTCGTCACGGGTCTGCGCGCCAAACGCCTTCATTTCGGACTTTTCGGCAATGTAACGGATCGGCCCATCGATCCACTTCTTCAGGTCCGGGGCCTTGTAGGGCTTGTCCTTGGCTCCGAGAGCGATCGTCGTGGCCGCCAGGATTAGAGCGCCTGAGAGAACGAGGCTGGACCGGCCCATCGGTTCACCCCTGTGCAACGGGAATATTGCGGGAAAAAAACCACGATGAGTATAGTCCGGGATCGCTCCCCGCCCCACTTTCCTTGCATGTCCTGGCTGAGGGATTAGATATACAATGTACGGCGCGGTAAACGCTGTCTCACGCACGGGTCAGCAGAATTGGCGGTATGGGCGCAAGACGGTCAACTCTGCTGGGTCGGCGTGCGCGACGATTTGCCGGCGTCGGGGCAAACAACGCTGGAGGGTCTGATGAGCAGGTTCTCGGCGACAACAAAAGAGGAGGCCTGAGTCATGGCCTGGATGCGACAACAGAAGTCGGAAACGGAAGATTCGGCGAGCGATCGGCCCGCCGCGGTGTCCACCCCCAGCACGCCGGCAAAAACGCCCGGACGGGAGACCAGAATGGAGAAGCTCGTGAATATCGGACAATCGGTTCAAATCAAAGGTGAGTTGACGGGGAACGAGGACCTGACCATCGAGGGAACGGTCGACGGCAAGATCATGCTCAAGGACCACAATCTGACGATCGGCGCCAACGCCCGGATCACCGCGGAAGTTCACGCCAAAACGATCACCGTCGTGGGGACCGTAACGGGGAACATCTCGGCCGACGACAAGGTCGAGATCGCACCGTCCGGAACCGTCAATGGAGACATCCGTGCACCGCGTGTCTCCATCTCCGACGGCGCCAAATTCAAGGGCGCGATCGACATGGAACGCAAAGGTGTTTCCGCGCAGCCATCGACCCAAACGTCGAAGCCGGCAGGCCTGTCGGCGGCACGCACCGAACTCCCTCGCAGCGCCACCGCGGTCAAAGCGTAGGAAGTGCTCTTCCGACGGAAGAGCCAAGATTCGGTCGGCACGGCCGGACTTCCGCAACCGACGTCGAGCGATGCGGATGTGCGGTCGTGCCCAAGCCTCGCAAAAGCGCTCGAGCGCATCTCCAGATTGGACAAGCCGCAGGTCCTCGATCTCGGACCGCTGTGCGGGTCGACCGCGGTCTTCTTTGCCAACCGCGGTGCGCGCGTTTGCGTCGAGGGCTTTGAAGCGCCGTCCCCACTGCCGAGGAAGGACAAACACGGCGAGGACGAGGTTCCGAAGATGGAACCGTTCAGGATCGACCAGCCCAGTGACGGATTCGATCTCGTGCTGGCCTGGGAGGCGATCGATTTCACGCCGCCCGACCGTCTGCAGGAAGTAGCCGCGGAACTGCAGCGCCTACTCCGCGAAAAAGGCCTGGTTTTCATACTTTCTCGGAACACCACCGGGGCTCGCAAGACGACCCAGGAGCGGCCCGCCCGGTTTCGGGCCATGGCCGAGGACCGCTTACGACGGGAACCCACAGGGGCCGCGGAGCGGACGCGCTGGGTGCATCCGACGCGCGAAATCGAGCGCGCGCTAAAACCGCTCTCCGTTCTGGGCATCCATCTCCAGCGCGATCAGACGCGCGAGATTCTCGCATTTCGCAAACCCGGTAAATAGCCGTTCCATGATCTCCGAACGCGTCAAGCAGATCGGGATGTCCGCGACCCTTCGTGTGGCCGCGCTTGCCGGCGAGTTGAAACGGCAAGGACGCGACGTCATCGATTTTAGCGCCGGGCAACCCGACTTCCCGACGCCCGACGAGGCCAAACTTGCCGGCGTGCGGGCGATCGAGGAGAACCACACACGCTACACGGCGAACAGCGGGATGCTCGAGTTGCGCGAGGCGATCGTTCAACGGATTCGTCGCGATCACGAGTTGGACTACGATCCCGGTCAGGTGCTGGTGTCACCCGGCGCCAAGGCCAGCTTGTATTTCGCATGTATGACCCTGGTCGACCCCGGAGACGAGGTTCTCGTCCCGTCGCCCTACTGGGTGAGTTACCCCGAACAGATTCGCCTGGCCGGTGGGACGCCGGTGTTCGTCCCTTGCCGCGGTGAGGACGGCTTCCGTTTGGATCCCGAGCGGCTCGCCGCCGCGATCACGACCAAGACAAAGGCGCTGATCCTCAACGATCCCTCCAACCCGACGGGCGCGAGTCATTCCCGGGAGAAGCTGCGGCCGATTGCCGAGCTGTGCGATCGACACGGTTTATGGATCATCGCCGACGAAATTTACTCACGCTTGCTCTATGACGACCGAAAGTTCGTCAGTGTCGCGACACTGGGCGACTCGATTCGTGAGCGGACGGTCATGATCAATGGGATGAGCAAAGCCTGGTCGATGACCGGTTGGCGTGTCGGCTGGACCGCGGCGTCGCCGACCGTGATCGATGGGATGGCCAAGCTCCAAAGCCATTCGACGAGCAACGTGACGACGATCTCCCAGATCGCGAGCATGGAGGCGCTGAACCGCTGCGACGCGGAGGTCGCCCGACGCGTGGAGGCCTTCGAGCGCCGTCGTGACCGCATCGTCGAGCGTCTACGAGGAATCTCGGGGGTTCGATGTACCGTCCCCGAGGGCGCGTTTTACGTGCTCCCCGATTGGAGCGGGCGTATAGAGGCGATGGGCGGTATCGGCGATGGCGTCGAGTTGGCCGAGTTCCTCCTTCGGGAAGCGCTGGTCGCCACGGTCCCGGGGGAGGCGTTCGGAGCCCCGCGTCATCTGCGACTCTCGTACCCCGTTCCGATCGAACGTGTGGACGAGGGCGTCGATCGTATCGAACGCGCGCTCGCGAAGGGCTGAGGGCGGTTCGGCCGGACCTATTGCTTGTCTTTGGGACCTGGAACCATCGGCATTTTGTCGGACTGCGGGGGCGTCACGAGACTCCGGTGGCTGCCACCGGGAATCTTCACTTCCGAGGAATGTTGGGTCTTGGCCTTCGCGTGCCCGGAGACCGCGCCGCGCATCTTCTTCAATTCGGCAAGTTGTTTGACGTAGGCTTCGCCGATCTTGTTGAAACTATTCTGCAAACGGCGGATGTTTTCGCGCGCCCGCTGGGTCGTGCAACGGATGCTTTCCTCACGTTTGAACGCCTCTTCCAGCGCCTGGAGGTAGGGTCCGGCATGGGCGTCGAGTAAGATGCCCTTCCGCGAAAACAACTCCCTGACCTGGATCACAAAGGAGTCGGGCGCTCCGGTCAATTGGGCCAGGCAATTGATTTGTTCCGCAAGCGTCTTCGGCTCTCGCATCGATAGGTCTCCCGTTTCGGTGGTGTTCCATGGGAGTACGGACAAAAAAAAAGGAGTCAACCCACCGATCCGTAACCGGGCGGCAAGAAAATCCCGACAAGCGCGCCAAGACCGTCGCATAGGCTCCGATTCCCTCCGTGCACGTCCAGGATACGCCATCCCGGCCTTCGGTTTCAGGCGATGATAATATGGTTACCCTACCCTGGGAAGGAGAGCATTCGATGCGCCGACGTTCCGACGGCCCGCGTAAACACCGGCCGGCTGCCATCCTCGAGCCGGGGCAGAAGATTCACGATGTGCAAGGCGAGCGCGACGGAGAGATCGTCGATATCGCGCGCCAGTATTCGCATCCGAACGCCGACCCCGTGCACAACTACCTCGTCCGCTGGGACGACGGGATCATCGAAGCGCTCAACGAACGAGCGTTCACGACGAGTTGGGGTCTGGAAGTCAAGGAATAAGGGCCGCGGACGACCCGTCCGATGATCCGACCCCTCGAACCGCAGTTGGCGGTACGTTCAACGGTACACTCGTATGCGGTTCGTAGGCCCCTAGCTCTCGATTAGGAGGCACGATGACCAGATTGGGGTCGTTCCTCGGTGCGGCGTTTCTCGCGACAGCGGTCGCGGCGGCGATGCTGTGCGGTCCGGCGTGGGCGACGTACACCAACTTCGAAAGCTCCCACGTTCACCCCATCGACCTCACGCCCTCGGGCGCGAAACTCCTCGCCGTCAACACGCCCGACGCCCGGCTCGAAATCTTCGACATCCAACCGGACGGATCGTTGGTGGCGGCTCCGTCCATCCAGGTCGGGCTCGAGCCGGTCACCGTGGTTGCGCGCTCCGACACCGAAGCCTGGGTCGTCAACAACCTCTCCGACACCGTCAGCGTGGTCAACTTGACCACCGGCGCGGTCGTCAAGACGCTGGTTGCCGGTGATGAACCCACCGATGTGGCGTTTACCTCGACTCATGCGTTCGTCGCCGTTTCCCAGGAAGACGCCGTCAAGCGTTTCGACCTCAACGATCTGGATGCGGCGCCCGATGTGATCCCGTTGTCCGGCCGCGACGTGCGCGCGCTCGCGGTCTCGGGTAACGCCCAAGACATCTACGCCGTGGCCCTGCGATCCGGGAACCGCACGACCGTGGTCAACGCCAAGGTCATCTTCGGGCCCAACAACTCGAACCTGAACACCGCGCGTTTGACGGCTCTGGATTTGACCGACATCAACTGTTCGACGACTCCGCCGTTATATCCGCCGTTGCCCACGGGGATCGCGCGCAACCCCGCGCTCCTCGATCCCCCGGCGAGCACGAACCCGGTGGACTTCCCGCCGGTGGGGTTGATCGTCGCCTGGGACGAGGCGAGCGGCCAGTGGCGCGACGAGGACGGTTCGAACTGGAACGACTGCCTGACGTACCGTCTGCCGGATTGGGACCTATTTATCATCGACGCGAGTTCGCTCGCGGTGACCGAGGTCGCGGGGATGGGTACGTCGTTGCTCGACGTTTCGGTCAACCCCGCCAACGACAGGGTCTACATCGCGAACACCGATGCCCGAAACGACGTGCGGTTCGAACACCCCGACGGCGTCGGGGGACACGTGGTCGATAATCGCCTGGCGATCTACGATCCGGGTCCGCCGGTCGATCTCGACATCGTCGATCTCAACACGCACATCAACCGCAGCAGCGACCCCGCGACCAACCTCGTGGAGCGCGAGGCCAGTATTTCGCAACCGGGCATGTTGGCCTGGAAAGCGGATGGCTCGTTCGGTTACCTGACGGGCATCGGCACGCGCAAGCTGTTCCGGGTGGACGGCACCTGTCTCGCCGGGAGTTGCATCTTCGGTCCGACCCGTGCGACCCCGGTCTCGGTCGAGGTCGGAGAAGGGCCGACGGGCGTCGCGTTGCACGAGGCCAAAGACCGGGCCTATGTCCTCAACCGCATCGCCCACTCCGTGAGCCTGGTGCAGGTCTCGACGATGACCGAGCTCGACGAGATCCCGCTGCACGACCCGAGTTCCGACGCCACGCGGATGGGCCGTCGTTTCCTCTACGACGCGATCGACGCCTCCGGTCACGGCGATTCCGCGTGCTCGAGTTGTCACCCGTCGGGGGACATGGACGGGCTGGCCTGGGATCTCGGCGATCCGACCGGGACGATGGCGTCGTACACGGACCCGCTGGACAACGTTCGTTTCGTCGTCCCCCAGGGCGGGGTCCCGGTCGAGTGCGACCAGGCGTTCTGTGCGGCCCATGACGGGTTCGATCCACAAAAAGGTCCGATGGTGACGCAAACGTTGCGCGGCATGCTCGAACCGCTGCATTGGCGCGGCGACCGGCCGACGATGAACGACTTCAACAAGGCGTTCGTCAGCCTGCTGGGCGCCAACGACATCGGTCCGATCAACGGGGCTCCCGCGGGGTTGAGCGCCCAGGACATGGAAAGTTTTCGGCAGTTCGCGCTGGCGATCGCGTTCCCGCCCAACCCGTATCGCAGCATCGACGACACGACACCGTGCGGCCCGCGCAGCACCGACCCGTTGTGCGAGGTCTCGGTCCACGGGGGGTTGGCGGCGGGCAACCCGACCGAGGGAGCGTTGCTGTTCGATACGAAGATCGCCGATTCGGGGCAGCCCTGCGTCGGTTGTCATGCGCACCCGTTCGGCGCCGCCGGCGGGGTGCTGGGCGGTGTGACCCCCACCGACCCGACCTCGTCGAGCGCCGCGGCGCTGTTCTTCGGCACCGCCGACGGCAGCCCGCACAACGATCTGAAGATCCCGCACCTGCGCAACATGTACGACAAGATCGGTCCGGTGCTGGCCGCCCCCGGGGGCATGCCACCGGATACCAAGTCAGGATTCGGCTTCACGCACGACGGATCGTTCCCCGATCTCCTGCGCTTCCTGTCGTTGAACAACTTCACACTCGACAACGCCAACCAGGCTCGCGAGGCCCGCGATCTGGCAAGCTTCCTGTTTCACTTCCCGACCTCGACCCAACCCGCCGTCGGTCGCCAGGTGACGCTGGCGGCGGGAACGCCACCGACCGGGACGACCGACGAGGAAACGCTGCTCGCGACGCTCACGACGCTGGGGGATCTCAACGATTCCAACCGCCATTGCGAACTCGTCGCGTCGACCGTGTCGGGCGGTCGAATCCGCGCGTACCACTACGCGGGGGGAGTGTGGGTCACGGATGCGCTTGCCGAGCCGCCGGTGTCGACCACGAGTCTGCGCGAGA
>Ga0224508_10004400_pt1 | contig 11522 bp, 10 predicted proteins | sample SF_Jan12_sed_USG_4_FD_170157 | JGI IMG/M metagenome (GOLD analysis project Ga0224508, IMG submission 170157) | Sediment microbial communities from San Francisco Bay, California, United States - SF_Jan12_sed_USGS_21 | ecosystem: Environmental > Aquatic > Marine > Sediment | place: USA...
CAGCATAGATTAGCCAGAATTCGTGGAGAACGACGCAGACGAAAAGGAGGCTAATGAACAGCACGCCGCTGATCGCGGCTCCAGTGCCGCCCTGAAGATAGTGCGCGACGGCGATCCAAGTCAGAAACAGCAGAAAGGTGATGTGCAGGCGGATGACCGTGCCGCTTACGGATCCGATGGGGATTGACCAACTCATCGCGCTTTGCGCTCCTTCACTACGCTCGACTTCAAGACGACGTCCCTGGCGTCAGGGAAATTGCACCACCGCCGGCAGCCAGTCGCGACGCACCAATGTCGTAACCAGCGCATCCAAGTTCAGTTCCTTTATCGCCACATAAAGAACGATCGTGAGGCTCAGAACGACGCGGGTTGCGACAATAGGTTCGGCGAATTCAGGCAAAGAGCGATTGTTGAGCCGAAGGCCGTTAGTCAAGTTCCAAAGGTGAAGCCGACTACAACCATGGCCAGTAGGGAACCGGCAAGCGAGATAGCAAGGACATAACGCATGCGACCTGTCGTTTGGACCTGACGTACTTATTTTTTGTCGATCGTTTGCATATCAATGGTCCCTTCTTGGATTTTCTTACGTACATATTTTCTACGCTCACATAAGGCTTACAGATCACGATGTCGGAAATCGACTTGCGCTGATGCGCCCAAAAAACGTAACGAGATCCGTTGGTTTCCGAACGGTCGCCGATGGCTTCTTGTGACCGAGAAAAGGATGTTGTGTTGTCTCAATCAGGCTACGTGAAGAAGGCGAGGCATCTCGTTCTGGTGCTGGGCGATCAGCTTGATCGCGATTCATCAGCGTTCGACGGCTTCGACGAGGAGGCTGACGCGGTCTTAATGCTGGAGATGCGCGAAGAGGCGAGCTACGTGCCGCAGCACAAGATCCGGCTGGCGCTGTTCTTCTCGGCGATGCGTCACTTTCGCGACGATCTGGCCCAGCGCGGCTATCGCGTCTTCTACAGCGAACTCGACGATCCGAATAATCGAGGGTCGTTCGCCGACGAGATCGAGCGCTGGGCGCACAAGGCGCGGCCGGACAAGCTGATTGTGGTCCAGCCCGGCGACTATCGGGTCGAGCGCGCCATCAGGAAGACCGCGAAGGCCCCCGATCTGCCGCTGGAGATGAGGGACGACCGACACTTCTACAGCTCGCCCGCCGAGTTCGAAGCCTTCGCCGCCGATCGAAAAAGCCTGCTGCTCGAAGCCTTCTATCGCCAGATGCGGCGACAGCATGACATCCTCATGAAGGATGGTGATCCCATCGGTGATCGCTGGAATTTCGACAAGGAGAACAGGGATACCTTTGGCAAGGACGGCCCACCCGAGATCAAGGCGCCCAGAAGCTTTCGACCGGACGACGTCACCGCTTCGGTGATCGAAATGGTCGACGCCGAGTTTCCCGACAGCCCGGGCTCGCTCAAAGCGTTCGATTATCCGGTGAGCCACGATCAGGCACGTGCCGCTCTTCGCGATTTCATCGACTACCGGCTCGGCCATTTCGGGCGCTACCAGGACGCCATGGCCAGCGGTCGGCCCTATCTCTATCACAGCCGTCTTTCCGCGGTCATGAACCTCCATCTGCTCGACCCGCGCGCAGCGGTGGGCGCGGCGGTCGAGGCTTACGAGGAGGGCGATGCGCCGCTGAATTCGGTCGAAGGCTTCGTCCGCCAGATCCTTGGCTGGCGCGAATATATTCGCGGCATCTATTGGCTGAAGATGCCAGACTACGCCGACATGAACGCGCTCGATGCGGATCTACCGATGCCGGCCTTCATGTGGACGGCCGAGACCGAGATGAACTGCATCCGCCAGTCGGTTGGCCAGCTCATCGAGCACGCCTATGCCCATCACATCAAGCGGCTGATGGTGCTCGGCCTGTTCGCCATGCTGCTCGGCGTCCGTCCCTACGATGTCCATCGCTGGCACATGTCGATGTATGCGGATGCAATTGACTGGGTATCGCTGCCCAACGTGCTTGGCATGAGCCAGTATGGCGACGGCGGAATCGTCGGATCGAAGCCCTACTGCGCCAGCGGCAATTACATCAACCGGATGGGCGACTATTGCCGAAACTGCCGATATGACCCGAAGAAAGCGACCGGCGACGATGCCTGTCCCTTCACTACGCTCTATTGGGACTTTCTGAGCCGCCATCGTCAGAAGTTCGCCGGCAATCGGCGGATGGGCTATCAGCTCAACAATCTCGACAGAAAGGACGACGGTGAGCGCCGAGCGATCAGGAAATCGGCCGATGCGCTGAAATCCACCTTCACTGAAAGGACGTATCTTTAGGCTGAAAACAATGTTTCCTGGGTGACGTCTTCGCCTGATTTGAGAAGTAGCGGAAAGACGATATGGCGACCGACATCAAGAAAGTTCTCTACGAACTCCTGACCGTCGACGAGAAAGCGCGGGTCTGCAAGGACATTCCGGAAGAAGCCTTTCGTCACCAGCCGCGTAATTTTCTGACCCATGTCGTCAGCCTTGCCGGAACCAAACTCGGCGACGGCCTCGCCGATCCGAAGCTCGTGCTCGCCTGGCTTCTGGGCGCGCTTGGTGCACCTGCCGCTACAATCGGCCTTCTGGTGCCGTTGCGCGAATCGCTGGCTTTGCTGCCGCAGCTTCTAATCGCACCGCGCATCAGGGCGGTGGCCAGGAGAAAATGGGTGTGGGTGTTCGGCAGCGCCGTGCAGGGTCTCGCGGTGCTGGCGATGGGCGCGGTAGCGCTCACGCTCGACGGTGCCGCTGCCGGCTGTAGCATCGTCGGCCTACTCGTGATCTTCGCACTCGCGCGCAGCTGCTGTTCTGTCAGCTACAAAGTCGTGCTCGGCAAGACCGTCGACAAGGGTCAGCGCGGAACTGCCACCGGCACGGCCGGCTCGATCGCGGCCTCACTGGTCCTTCTGTTCGGCGCGCTTTTGAGCTTCGGTATCCTGCCTCTGACCACCGCCGCGATCGCCATCGTCCTCCTCATCGCAGGCGCCATCTGGATTGCCGCCGGCACCTTGTTCTCGACTCTCAAAGAAGAGGCGGGCGCATCGGATGTCGGCCAGGGGCTGGCCGCCGTTCTCAGCCAGTTTTCCTATCTGCGTGACGATCCCGATCTTCGCCGCTTCCTCCTGACGCGCGGGCTTTTGATCGCGACGGCCCTGGCGCCGCCTTTCATGCTGGCACTGGCTGGCGAGGGCGGCGAGCGGCAAATCGATGCGCTCGGGCCTTTCGTCATCGCCTCGGCGCTCGCAGGCATGACCGGCAGCTACGTCTGGGGACGGCTCGCCGATCGATCCAGCCGCCAAGTCCTGATGCTTGCTGCTCTGATCGGTGCCCTTGCGACCGGCGGCGTCGCCATCGCCGCCTGGCTCGGTCTCGTGACATCGTCCTGGTCGCTGATTATGCCAGCAGCGCTCTTCGTCTTGATGCTCGCCCACCAGGGTGTCCGCCTCGGCCGCTCGACCCATCTCGTCGACATGGCGAACGAAGACAGCCGCGCCGCCTACACGGCCCTTTCCAATACGATCATCGGCGTAGTGCTGCTCGCGGGCGGCGTCTTCGGGCTGGTCGCCGAAGTCATCGGCTATGCCGGCGTGCTCGGCCTCTTCGCGCTGATGTGCCTCGCCGCAATGGCTGCGGCCGCCAGCCTGAGCGAGGTTCAGGAGGGCTGAGTGGGTCCAACGGCGCTCGCCGACATCACATCGATTGGCATGTTCGGGCACATGGCCGGGGCGGCACACAAACGCTCAGAGAATCGTCCGTTCAAGCGAGGCAACGTCATCGAGTGTTCGGAATTTGCCGGCGCGAAAGCACCTTTGCCGGTCGAGTGATACCGACCTCCTGGTCTTTCGGAACCCTGTCGCTCGGAATGACCATGTAATCGCCTACCGAGCTTTTTTTGCTTGCAGGGCGATCTGTCTGCTTCGTTCACGCGCACCAATCAAACACCCGTCAACCTTCCATCTCGCGGGCCATGACCATGATCGCACCGCCGCTGGCGCTGCTGGATCCGTTGATCAAAATCTAACGAGACTCTGCCTCAGACCGACAAGTCATGTTGGGCTGGTAGCTCCGGTAGCCGGTTCATGATGAGCTCTGCGAATACCAAAGCAAACTCGCCACCAAAACTTGACACAATGACACCAACTTTCCTTCCTCAAGCTTTCTAGCGAGTGTTGCCGATGACGCTTTCTCGACGACAGCTGATAGTCCAAGGCGGTGCGTTCGGGCTCGGCATGTTCGGACCTGGCATGTTCGGACTGGGCGCCGTATCCTCGATCGCCGCGCCCTGCGAACAGGGGCTGAGCTTCGCCGCATTTCGCGATGACAGCGCCTTTGGCCATCATACCGTCCGCTTCACTCGTGGCGGCCAAAGTCTGACTGTCGACATAGAGATCGCCTTCGACGTCAAGCTCGCCTTCATCCCGCTCTACCGCTACCGCCATCGCAACCGTGAAGTCTGGGAAGACGGACGGCTGATCAGCCTTTCGACCGAGACCGACGACAACGGCACGCCCTACGTCGTGAAGGCCGAGGCAAGGAACGGCGGGCTTCGAGTCGAAGGCAGCAGCGGCAGGCTGGATCTTCCGGGCGACATCATGCCGACCAGCTATTGGAGCGAGACGATCGGTCGTCGCGGCGTCTGGCTGGATACGCAAAAGGGTGCTGTCGTGCGCTCTTCGGTGACCGAGGAGCCAACCGAAACAATCGATCTTGCCACCGGTCGGATCGAGGCCGTCCCCTATCGGTTGGAAGGCGACATCAGCTGCCGTCTTTGGTATCGAGACGGCTGCTGGGTGAAGCTGCGCTTTCCGGCCTCGGATGGCTCTGTGATCGACTACCTGCTCGAGCCTGTGGATGGCAGCGCATGAGCCCGTCCGGCGACCCCGCGTCCGGGCGCGGCTGCAGAGGAATGCGCTTTCGCCAAAGACGAAACGCTTCGATGTGGATGCCGAGGATGACCTTGAGCGTCATGAAGGGCTGGCAAAGGGCAAGCCTGAGCAGCTGACCGTCGTCGAGCGGGCGGCGATCGCCGGCGAGGCTCGCGATCATCAGCGGCCCCGCCGCCGTGGTTTCGCGGATCATCACGGCGAGCTTTTCATCCGGTCTGTTCAGGCGAAAGTGATAGCGGGCGTCCGCCTCGATGAAGGGCGAGACGTAGAAAGCCTTGTCGCAGCGCTGGCGGATCGGCCGGTCGTCTCGGGCAGTCGGATCCACCGGCAGGGTATAGGCATGCTGAGCGCCGAACGTGTTCTTGACCTGGTGAATGATCGCGATCAGGCGGTCCCGGCGATCAAACACATAGTAGATGCTGAGCGGGTTGAACACATAGCCAAGCAGGCGTGGCATGGCGAGCAGCAGGATGCGCGCCGGCCGCGTCGTGATGCCGGATTCGCCGAGTCGCCGCTCGACCCAAGCGCGCAGCCCACTGCCATCGCGAAGGCCGTGATCGCGTCGATAGAAGGCGAACAGGTTGGGGCGATCGACCGAGAACAGGCGGAGACGTCGATCGAGCTCGTCCAGGCGGTCGATGTCGAGCAGCATGGTGAACACGCGGTAGACGAAGCGATGCCGCTTCGGCCGCAGGCGGTGATGCATGACCTCGCCGACATAGATGTCGCCGGGAAGGCGCGCTTGGGCAGCTGGCGGCGTTGGTCGCATCGGTGCTTGCTCGATCAGTCGCTCGCCGCCATCGCCGCGGGCCGATAGGCCAGTTGCAGGAGCGAGGCGCGCGCCGGCAGAGGCCGAAGCGACGTGACATTGCTCCACCAAGGCGGCGTGACCCCGAGCCCGGCGGCGACATGCAGGCCCGAGAGCAGGCCATCCTCATGAAAACCGTAGCCCCAGTGGGCGCCGGCGAACCAGATCCGATCCCGCCCTTGAATTTCCGAAAGGCGTGCTTGGGCCTTGAGCGCATCGCGGTCGAATTGCGGGTGATCATAGCTGAACTCGGCGATCGTCATGTCTTCCCTTGGCGGGGCGAGCGGGTTCAATGACAGCAGGATCGGCCGATCGGTGGCGATGCCCTGCAGATGGTCGAGCCAATAGGTCACGGAGGCCGCAGCGCTGCCAGATGCGCCGGCGTTGCTCAGATAGTTCCAGCTCGACCAGACATCTCGCCGAACCGGCATCAGATCCGGATCGTGATGCAGAACGGCGCGATTGGTCTGATAGCGAAAGGCGCCGAGCACATCGCGTTCCGCCGTCGATGGTGTTGCCAGCAGACGCATGGCCTGATCGGCATGGCAGGCGAGAACCACCGCGTCGAATGACTGCGGTTGGTCCCGACCATCGATCACCAACACCTTGTCGCCGCTTCGACTCACGCGCCGAACGGGGCAGGCGGTGTGCGTCCGTTTGCAGAGCGGCGCGCTCAGCTTGTCGACATAGACCCTGGATCCGCCGACCACCGTGCGCCAGATCGGCCGTGTCAAGATATTGAGCAAGCCGTGATTGTCGAAGAAGCGCAGCAGGCTTCTCGCCGGAAACGCGCGCATGCTTTCCAGCGAGGACGACCAGATGGCGGCGCACATCGGCAGGAAGTAGCGATGGGTGAAGGTGTGGCCGAAACCGCCCTGGCTCAGAAAGTCGTCGATGGTCGCTTCGTTCCGTTCGTCCTCACCGCGCAAGTGCCGCCTTGCGGCGGTCTTGAAGCGGGCGATGTCGAACAGCATGCGCTGGAACCTGGGGCTGAACAGATTGCGCTTTTGCGCGAACAGCGCGCCGAAGGTCTCGCTTCCCGCGTATTCGAAACGCCCCTGATCGATACTGACGCCGAAGGACATGTTGCTCGCTCGCGTCGGCACGTCGAGATGCTCGAACATCGCCGTTAGATTGGGGTAGGTCTGCTCGTTGTAGACGATGAAACCGGTATCGACCGGGATGTCGCCCCGAGGCGATGGGACATCGACCGTGTGGCTATGCCCGCCGAGGCGATCTTCGGCCTCGTAGAGCATGATGTCGTGACGCTCGTTCAACAACCAGGCCGCGCTTAGGCCGGAGATGCCGCTGCCGATGATCGCTATCCGCATGATATTACTGAGACCCTGACTTGTTGGTGTAGAACGTGTCGATTGGCGCGAAGAGCCATGTCACGCAGAAAAGCAGTACGCGGCTGTGATCGAGTCAGATCAGCGGGAAGTCGGAGTCGACGATCACGATGAGACAAAGCATCAATCCCTGCCGCGACCTCGATACCTCGCCACCGTCAAACCGTCGCCACCCAATTCCGCCCATAGCCCCGGTCCGATGGTCGGCGATCGCATCCCCTTAGGCGGCCGGCGTTAGTCGCCAGTGGCCCAAGGTGACGGCCGCAGCAGCAAGCAGGCTAAGGGCAAACCTGAAGAACAAGGTTTCGGCTCCATTCGAACGGCAACAGCATCATCATCTCCTTGTCGCGCTGCCGATATAGAGAATGCCGGTGAACGGCAGACGGCCGAACGTGAAATCGCCCTGGCGATCGATGCCGCGGGGGCCGAGCCCGGTGAAGGCCTTGGGTGCCAGGCCATGTCGCTCGAACACAGCGCGAATCTCGTCAGGTCGGATGAATCTTGCAGGATCGTGCGTGCCTTTCGGCAAGAGCTTCAGCACGTCTTCTGCCATGGTGATGACGACGAGGCGCGCCAACAGGTTGCGGTTGATGGTGTCGAACAAGAACAGCCCGCCCGGCTTTAGGACGCGCGCACTCTCCGCGATCACTTTGTCTAGATCCTCGACATGTTCCAGCACGTCGACGCAGACCACCGCATCGAAGGCGTTTTCCGAGTAAGGCAGATGTTCGCCGACGCCGATGTCATAGCGGACGCTCAGGCCCTCTTCGCCGGCGCGGGTGCGTGCCGCGGCAATCGCCTGCTCCGCAGGATCGATTCCGGTGACGTTAGCGTCGCGTTTGGCCAGCGCCTCCGCCATAAAGCCGCCGGCGCAGCCGAGATCGAGCACGTCTTTTCCGGCCCAGTCGATTAGACGATCGAAAAAAGTGAGCCGCGCCGGCACCATTTTGGCAAGCGTGCGCACCCAACGGGTCTGTCCTGTCCACCAGCTTTCGGCGGCATGGTCGTAGATGGAGAGATCGTTTCCAGTCAGCGCTTCTCGAGCGGCAGCCATTGTCAATTCCCACGAAAAAAAAGAGCCAGGAGGTTCGTCCTGGCTCCAATGAGGGGGGGAGGCAAAAAGAAGAAACGTCGAGATTACATCTCGGGCATGATCACCGTGTCGATGACATGGATAACGCCGTTATCGGTCTCGATATCGGCCGTGACAACGGTGGCCTCATCGACCTTGACGCCGTCGGTGGCATCGATCGCGATAGTGTCGCCCTGGACGGAGGCGACCTCGAGGGTCTGACCGGCCAGATCGCCGGACATCGTCTTGCCCGGCACCACGTGATAGGTGAGGATCGCCGCGAGCTGGTCTTTGTTTTCCGGCTTCAGCAGATCGTCGACCGTGCCCGCAGGCAACTTGGCGAACGCTTCATCGGTCGGGGCGAAAACGGTGAACGGACCTTCACTCTTTAAAGTATCGACCAGCCCGGCGGCCTGAATGGCAGCGACGAGGGTTTCAAACTGGCCGGCTTCGACGGCCGTGTCGACGATATCGGCAGCCTGAGCGCTGGCAGCGGCGAAGACGAACGGCGCAACGACAGCTGCGCCCAATAGACGAGAGGTGATGGACATGACTTAGACTCCAACATTGTGAATATTCGATTGTGATGACTTCGAAGGCGTAGAGCGCGTTTGTTTTCGATCTACGATAATTTCTACGTCGGTTAGCTCTTAGCGGTTCACTAATATTAAAAATTATTTAGAATATTTGAGATTTGATTTCGCTAGAGATTTCGGTGGCCGATGCGAAGAGTCAGGCTGCCATGCGCGTGAACACATCTGAGAGCTCCAACGGTCTCATCATCGCGCGCATCAGTCCACGGCGCATGAAAGGAAGCTTGCCGAGTGTCTGCAGACCGGCCGCGCGCAGCAAGCCGATCATACGCCAGTCGCTCGCCACCATGCGATTGAGCCCGTCGACGGCATGGAACCGCGCGCGAATGTCGGGCATACGTTTCTTGCTGTACCTTTGCAGCAACGCTGCCGCGCCTGGATCAGCCATGGTCCTTATCGCCTCGCTGATCAAATCGCCCAGGTGCGAAACATCCTGCAGCGACAGGTTCAGGCCTTGTGCGCCGATCGGGCTCAGTGCGTGCGCAGCCTCGCCAATGAGGACAGTTCTTGGTGCCGTAAGCGAGGTAGCGAGAACGGCGCTTAGAGGATAGCAGCGACGCGCCGACACGCCACCGACATGACCAAGCCATGGCGATGCTTGAATCTCGAGTTCTCGACGGAATGACACCTCATCCAGGGCCATGAGCTCATCGGCTTTCTCGGTTGGCTCGACCCAGACCAGGCTCGACCGTTGGCCTGGTAGCGGAACCATGGTGAAAGGGCCTCCTGGCCAGTGAAGCTCGATCGACGTGGTATCATGAGGCCTATCGTGATCGAAACTGCAGACGATTGCACTTTGCTTATAGTCATGAATGCGCATGTCTATCCGAAGCGCCTGGCGCACAGCCGAGCGACGGCCATCGGCTGCAACCAACAGCCTCACTTCGACTTGCATCCCGTTGTCGAGGTTTAAGATCACTTGATCGTCGTCGACATCGCCGTGGGAGAAGCTTGTGTTGGCGATGAGCGTGATCGCGTCTTGCTCAGCGCATTTCTCAAAGAGCGCGCGACTCAGGGAATCGTTCGGTATGTTGTAGCCGAAAGCACCAAGCCCGACTTCGCTCGCCTGGAAGGTCACGTCAGCATTCGTAGCGCTTTGGTTATTGAGATTGACGATACGAAGGGCATCAAGCGGCGCCGCGTCGCCGACAAGCTCGGGCCATGCGCCCAGACGGTCGAGAAACGTAATAGCGGGGTCGAGAAGCGCTGCCGTCCGACCGTCTGACGCCGCTCGCTTACGCGGCGCAGGCCTTCGATCCACCAAAGCGACGTCCGCGCCCGCTTGCCCTGCGGCCAAGGCCGCGCTCAACCCGACAATGCCACCGCCGGCCACGGCAACATCGTAACGCTTCGTCTCGGACATGATGCTGTTCTTCTCAGAACTGTTGATCTACGCAGGCACGAAGCGCCTTCGGTTCGTCCGGACGCGCATGACGACGTACCAGCCTGCAAGGATGATCAAGAGCTTAATGGATCGCAGCATGGCCATATCAAAAACTCCACGTTGGCACGCTCAGCGTGAAAGCTGCGTGCCGGGCTGCATCGGCGCACCCCAGACATCATCATACATCGCGCCACCGTTGCGCGGATCCTTGAACAGCTCGTCGTAACTCAAAGCCCGCTTCTCGGCGCGGCGAAAGATGTCAGCCGTGAAGAAGACACCGACGAGAAGGATGGTGTGGACAGCGATCGACGGCCCGATCAGCGCAATCGCGCCAATGTAGAGACAAAAAACCGCCGACCACATATAGGCGAGAATCGCCATGTATTGAAAACGGACCATCTTGGGCAGCGCTTGCAGCGGGTTGCGGTCGGGGTCCATCACCATGTCGTAGAGTGAAGTCATCATGACAATCGTTCCTCCGTGTTGGACTCAACAGGTGCATTTGGTGAAAGTGACTTTCGCTCCATTCGGGCGGCGAGTTGTGTTGCCAGAGCTGCCGCTATCGCGCTGACCATGAGACCGGCCGCGAGGTGAGCGCCATAACTCAAGGATGCGCGGATCAGCATCGCCGGTTCCGACGGCGCCATCGCGATAGGGCGATCGCGGTGGCAACACCGCCAATCACGGCCCCTTTAACGAAAGCCGTGGTAGCGACGGCGTAAGATATCAGCATCAAGCTTTCCTCATATCGAGCGAGATCAGTCGTTGCGGCGCTACGCCGTCGATCGCTCAAAACCGCGGCAAAGCGTTGAGGCCGCCAGTTCTTCGAGCTTCACTGCCAGGCGTTCGGCATGTTCCTTGAATTGGGCGTTGCGCTCGCCTTTAAGGCGGTATCGGTCAGCTACCCACTGCAGCCTAGCTGCTTCGCGAGCAGCTTCTCGAAATGTACTGGACATGACTATTCTCCTGCGCTGCGCTCCTGTTCAAACTCCAAAGATTACGCCCACAGCAGCGCGCTGGATCATTCATTGGTTAACATCGGCCAGCACTCAGCCAGAAGCGCCGGAACTGAATAGGGCCGAGGCGAAAATCGCTAGAAAGGATGCTCGAATGTGATTCGGGAAGGCTGACGGCTCGCTTCCCCTTTCTTCATAACGTTAACTTTTGGCCATTTCTGATCCCAAGCAGAGCGGGCACCGTATCAAGGGCAATCAAAAAAACATGTTGATCGACACGCTGCATGTGCCAATGAGGATACGCGCAATGAAACAGAGCGATGGCAAACCGCAAAACGATGGTGGCCGAGGTAACGGTGGCAATCAGAACAACGCCATGTGGCTGTGGCTTGCTGCCGGATCCTTGTTCTTGTTCATGGCGATGTCGATGCAATCGCCGCCGTCGGCGCGTTATGAACGGTTAGC
>Ga0224508_10004401_pt1 | contig 11518 bp, 15 predicted proteins | sample SF_Jan12_sed_USG_4_FD_170157 | JGI IMG/M metagenome (GOLD analysis project Ga0224508, IMG submission 170157) | Sediment microbial communities from San Francisco Bay, California, United States - SF_Jan12_sed_USGS_21 | ecosystem: Environmental > Aquatic > Marine > Sediment | place: USA...
TTTGTTTGCTCCGACGACAGCACGACTATGCGCTCCGAGAAGGGGATGGGCGTGTATTTCTGCACTGCCGTCGCTGCGGCGCGCGTACGCCGGGATGGGAAACGAGTCCCAAGCTCCGGGTTGTCGGGCCGGATCGGCGCCCGCTGGGCGATTCCGCGGCGGCCATCTCGCCATCAGACGGATTAATTGAGCGCCCCGACGCCGTTTCTACGCTGCGCCTACTTCTGGACGAGCCCATCCAAGAGCCGGTGAGGTCCGATGCGGACGGGCAGCCGTTGCGTCTCCTCCTGGCTGACAGCGAGGGCGTTCTTCCGCTCGGTGATCTCGAATTCGACGAGTCCGCACCGGTGCCGGTGTCCCAATCGGCGTTGCCGATCGGCGAACCCAGATTGCTGCTCGACCAGTAGTCGCTGCCCGGCTCGCGTCGCTTCCCTCACCATGTCTTCGGTTTCAAGTTCGAGCTTCGGCTGGCCGATACTCCCGGATGAGGGGTGAGGCACGTCCTCGCCCCGATCGTCACATCTGCGAGGAGACGCTGTGTCGTATCGAGGAAAGAGGTTTGTAGTTATCGCCGCGCTGGCTCCAGCTCTGCTTGTTGGAGGGTGCAACGGTGAGAATGGCATGTCGCCGCTGGTGCCATCGTCCGGTGACACGTTGAGTCTGGAAGATCTTGTATCGTCGGCGTCGGTTGCTGCGAGCCAAGGTGTTCTGAGGCAAGGGTTCCCGCCTCGCGGAGGTTCCGGACCGTCCGTGATGTTGTCGGGGAACCAGACCGTCGTCAACGGCGGAACTGTGGTCCTTGACGTAACCGGTGATGCACCGTTCTCGCAGATCATTGTGACGCTGGCGGGCAAGACACAGGGCATCACAAGCAGCTCCGACTCCGGTCTTGGCAGCTACTTCGAGGTCACTCTGCCGTCGCCCCAGACCTCCGCGTCACTGCTCCTCGCGTTTCCGCAAGAACTACCAACCGCGAGCTTCGATATGTTCGTGGGCGTGGTCGGCGAGGGTGGTGCAGCCGGACCATTCGCGGCTACGGACTTCCGTGTGATTCAGGTCGGGACTGGCGACATCCAGGTGACCCTGTCCTGGGATGCGGATAGTGACGTCGACCTCCATGTCGTCGATCCGAACGGGGAGGAAGTTTACTTTGCTAACACGGAGGTGTCTTCAGGAGGCAACCTCGACCTCGATTCCAACGCCGGTTGCTCCATAGATGACGTGCGCAATGAGAACATCACCTGGCCGACGGGATCTGCCCCGCGAGGCACCTACACGGTTCGCGTCGACTATTGGAGCAGCTGCGACGTTGCGGAAACCAACTACACGGTCCTCGTAAACAACGGTGGCAACGTGGAGGTCTTCAGTGGTACGTTCACCGGACCTGGCGACCGGGGTGGCCTAGGTTCGGGAGTTCTTATCACCACCTTCGAGCGGACAACCGGCCCGGCCTCGGTGGGGCGGCTGAATCAGCGACTACCAGAAGGACCGACACAGAAGCGGTAGCTATCGTTCCGAGTGTGAAGCGCGGCGGCAACGCTCTTCATGCTCGGGGTAAGAGCGATCTCGGGCGGGAACGGGCGCTGTCTTACTTCTGCTCCAGATGCGTCGCCGGATCCCGCGGAGCCGTCACGAGCGCCACTGCGCGTGCCAGCAGCATTCTCGCACCGGCCCGGGCTGCCGACCGGTCGTCGTCCGTCGCATTCGTACCATTCCGATCGGTTCCCACTTCGCCCAGACTCAAGGTGGTCAGGAGCAGGTCATGAGCCTCCTGGAGAGACGGCGGAGCTGTCACGAGCTCGACCTCGTGGCGTATCGTCTGCCAGTCGAACCCGCTCGTCGCCGCGAGGGCGTCCGATTCTTCCCGGTGAATCATCGGGGGCGCGGAGAGCAACAGGCTCTCGATCTGCTGGGTCACTCGAGTGAACCACGTCGCATAGTGCTTCTCCACAGGTGATGGAGGGATGCTGGTTGTACGAGAGCGTTCAGCGGGCTCAGCTGGCGTGTTCGACGCGGCGGCGGAGGGATCTGGCCCGACAATGATGCGGAATTCCAACCCATCCGGATCGCGCTCTACTCGGTAGGTCGAGCGCCGGCTCAGATCGAGCACGACTCGGGTGACTGGCGGACTCGATTGGTTGAGTGCCACCCGCACCTGGTCCACGCCGCCGCGACCAACCAGCGTGACAGGGTCCACGTCCGGAACGACAGACGCAAAATCGACGAACAGTCTGTACGGTGGCGCCGTGATCTCCTGGGGGAGTCCCGACAGCATCCGGTCGCCGACGAGGCTGACCACGACGTGGTCGTCCGATTCCGTGACCACAATGCTGACGAGTGTGCCATGGCCGGTCGGGCTGTCCCCGGGGCTCTGGCCAAACCCCACCGAGACCGCGATCGTCGCTACGACGCAGAAAGAGAACGCGAGCCGAGGGTGCCGTGTATGAGTCCTCACCGGGGCCTCCTGACTCGCCTTATCGGTCGAAGAGGCCGGACCCACTAGGCTCAATCAATGGCGAAACAGTAGAAGTAGCCGTTGCCGCCTGTCCGGACGAGATCCTCTTGGCCGCAGCCATTGCTGCCATGTGCAGCATTCCACGATGACGGGACCGACCCTCCGCCCGTTCGGTCGTGATGTCCGACCTGTGCGCTGCCGGCGCCGTTGCTCGTCCAGTCGCTGCACGTATGGTCTTCGCCGTCAGTGAACCGGGTGCCGTCCAACTGCGATCCGGTCAGAATGTCGTGCTGGTTGGGAGTGTCGCCCCGACCATTGACGACCTCGCCCTGTTCGTTCAGCTGTGTCTCCTTGACGAGCGCGGCATTCGAATAGTGCAACTCGTCGACGCTGCCGGCGATCTGCACGCCGTCGGCGTTGTGCCAAGGACCCGACCCGATACGATCACGGGCATTGACGGTCGTGGTGCTTAGATAGGCTCTCCAGGTCTTCCCGTCGGCCCCCACTTCGGCGGCCAGAAGCTCGCAATGACGGTCGGCGCCTTCGAGCCCCCCCAAGTTGGCGCCGTCGCCGGGTCCGGCGCTGGTGATGAAGAAGCTCATCTCTTCATCCTGCATCGCTGCGGGGTACGTGGCGACTGCCGCCCAAGTGACTGCCAGCAGCGTCAGAAGTGCTCTTCGTGTGGGTATGCGCATGGTCAATTGCCCTCCCTGGGATTCATGGCCGTCCGGCCCGATCGCGGAGTAACAGTCTAACCGGTTCCGCGAGGCCGAATGAGATCAACCGCATGGTCGGTGCGATCTAGGCCAATGGCTGGCTCGCCAGGCCCCGGTTTTGGCTGCCGCATGGACGGATGCCACGGAGCATCAGGGGTAGGGACCGCGGGTTACAGGTGGGTGTTGTGGGCCTCCCGGACCGAGGCGGCCAGAATGCGCCCATGAAGGGAACCGCAAGAGGACAGGCTGGTGTCTGAGCCTCAGACTCCGGAGCCGGACCAGTTTCTTCGTCTTCGTCTTCGTCTCTTGCTGCGATGGCCCGGATCGTCTGTCGATACGTTCGTGCTCGCTCCGGCGGTGACGTCTTCTGACGCATCCGGCTCGGACGGGAACAGCTCGAGACCAGACTCCGGGGAGTCGCCAATCTCGATGATCGTGGGGACGCTCGTGGAGGGCGCTCCTGGCTCGACCTTCGTCGGTTGCGCGGATGCGTCGATAACGGGTCCGGTTGGAGCCTCATCAGCTGGCGGCGCCTGCGCGATCTCAACGGAACCGGCCGGCTCCGGTTGTGCGGTTACATCGGGAGCCTCAGCGGTTGCCGGTGTCGGTGCAGGCACCTCGCTCGGCGATGCACTCTCGGCCGCCTCGGTGTCCCGACGCGGCTCTGGCGATGCTCCGTCCCTGTCCGAGACGATAGGTGCTGGTACCGGGATGAGCCGCGGCGGCCAGGGGCGCTCTACCGGCTCGACTGCCGCTGCGGCAGACAGATATGCCGCAGAATCCCTGTGGCCCGCGTCCGTCTCGCCAGGCCGATCGCAATCCTGGGGCAATGAGCCCGTCCGCGCCTGCGCGTCGCCATCGTCGGGGCCCTGGGGCTTCGCGTCCGGCGGCACAGGCACGCTACGAAGCTGCGCCATCTGCGCGCGCAGATTGATGACCTCCGAGCCGAGGTGTTTGACTGTCGAATGCAGTTGGTTGAGCTCCGCTTGCATCCGCTCGACCGGCGTCGCCCTGAGCACGGGGCTGTCATCGTCGGGCGTCAGGACCCTTGGGACCCGAATCGTGGTGGTCTCTGTTGTTTCGGGCTTGACCCTCGCCTGCTCGAATTCGGGTGTCCACCCTAATTCCTCTGCCAGCTCTCCAAGGAACCCTGCGATCCGATGTTTCATTGATACCCCGTGCCGGCCTAGACGGCATCCGCTCCGAGAGCACGCTCATGCGTCCACGATCCGTGCTCACTAGTTCAAGAGTTATGCCCATCACGGATGTCGCATGTTTGCTGCTGGTTCGGTTTTCCGGTGCCGACCACGCCCCCGTCCGGTCGGCGAATCACGGACTAAAGTCAGCTGACCGTGCGACTCTTCCTGAGCTCGGAGCCTTTGTTCTTCCTTCGCTCGAAAAGACGGCCTACGCGAGTGCCGGGACGTCTGACGACATTATCCGGCTGTCCGGCTAGGTTGCCTCACGGGGGGATTTGGCGGAATTTGTTGCAAAACACAGGGTTCGCTGGTAGTTTTCATTTGACGTCAAGGGTGGTGTCGCGTGTGCGATGCTTAACACCGTGCAGGTTTCTGCACACTAGGACCGTCGTCGGTAGTACGGGTGGGTCCGAACTCCGACGAGTAGACAGAGTGGAGTAACGGAAATGCCCACGACCGGCACAGTGAAGTGGTTCAACGACAGCAAGGGTTACGGTTTCTTGACTCGCGACGACGGCGAGAAGGACGTCTTCGTCCACCACTCAGCAATCCAGGGGGAGGGCTTCAAGAGCCTCATGGAAGGGCAGCGGGTGGAGTTCGATGTGGTGCAGGGAGATAAGGGTCCGGCGGCCGAGAACGTGGTCAAGCTAGACGGCTAGGTTCTGCAGAGACGAGATCATGCAGGGACCCCGCGCTGTCAGTGGCGGGGTCTTTGTTCGTACAGATGCTAGAGTCAGGGGTCATTGCGAGGAACGAGTGCCATCATTTGACGTTGTCTCCGAAGTGAACATGAACGAGGTGACCAACGCGGTCAACCAGGCGAATCGCGAGGTTGAGACGCGTTTCGATTTCAAGGGTACGAACGCGAAGTTCGATCTTGAGGAGACTCAGGTGACGATGCGTGCCCCGGATGAGTTTCAGCTCAACCAGATGTACGACATCCTGACGAGCAAGCTCGCGAGCCGGAAGGTCAACGTTGGGTGCCTTGAGCGTGAGGCTGTCCAGACCAATGTGAGCGACGCCTGGCAAACAGTACAGGTGCGGCAGGGGATCGAGACCGAGCTCGCGAGACGTCTCGTCAAGATGGTCAAGCAGGAGAAGCTGAAGGTTCAGGTTGCGATCCAGGGAGACAAGCTCCGCGTCACAGGCAAGAAGCGCGACGACCTGCAGCAGGTGATCGCCCTGCTGAAGGAGGCGAAGGTGGAGCTCCCGCTTCAGTATGTGAACTTCAGGGATTAACGAACTATGAAGACCATTGTCAACAAGACGCGGCGGCCGCTGAAGGTCAAGCTCTCCCAGGGGCGCGTATTGCATTTGGGACCGACCAAGGAGGGCCGGATTGGTGCCCAGGATGCAGAGCGCGAGACGATCAGGCGACTGATCGAGGCTGGTGAGGTGGAGGTTTTCGACGATGCCTCGGCCGGTGGCTCACGCGGATCAAGAGGGACGGCCGGGCCAGTCCATTCCGACGGCCCCCATCGACAGTTCTCCGGCTCGAAACGGGGCGACCGCTAGCCGTCGGCCTAGGTTCATAGGGACGATGGAGCGCCGGTCCGACGGGGAATCCGCAAGAAGAACGATTCTGATCGATAATAGATGAGCGTGAGCGCTGTGTTCCGAGTTCACGAAACAGCCGAGGGGAGAATCGATGCGCTTTGTGTTAGCCACCATGTCGTTGTTTTTGATGGTCGCCGGTGCGGCGATGGTAGGTCTGGTTGCTCAGGAAGACACCGTCGTGGAGGTCTACAAGTCGCCCACGTGAGGCTGCTGCATGATGTGGGTCGCACATCTCGAAGAGAACGGTTTCACTGTCAACGCAACAGATGTTTCGGACATCAATAGCGTGAAACGCTCGGCCGGCGTGCCGGTGCGAGCGGAAGGGTGTCACACTGCCGTCGTGGACGGTTATGTCGTGGAGGGCCATGTGCCCGCTGAAGACATCAAGCGGCTGCTTACCGAGCGGCCACCGGTTACGGGGATCGCGGTGCCAGGGATGCCGATCGGTTCGCCGGGTATGGAGGGTCCGAATCCCCAGCCCTTCGACGTCGTCGCCTTCGACGACGAAGGCAAGCTGACGCATTTCGCCTCGCATTAGCGCGTTGCACCGGGCCCTCGCTAGAGTGGAACCGTGATGGACACGGCGCAAGTCTCGTGCCCCTATTGTGGCGAGTCGCTCGAGATCTCCGTCGATTGGTCAGTTCACCGGCAGGAGTACGTGGAGGATTGCCACGTGTGCTGCCGACCGATGACGCTTGTCGTCAGCGTCATCGGGTCATCGGGAGGTGGCCGTCCGGACGTGACGGTGCGCGCCCGCTCGGCGGACGATTGACGCGCGCGTGATTGCGTTCTAGAATTTCGAGCAGTATTCGTTTCTTCCCACCGGGCGGTTCCCCAGTCTGCCCATACCCGGCGCTCCCAGCGGCGGGTGCTGATTCTTGATCTGTTCGCCGAAGAACGTGGTGAGTTGGGTTTCCAATCAAGAGGTGACTGGATGGCAAGCGATCGCTTTCTCGTGGTTGGTGTGAAGACGTCGCAACGTGAGTGGTTCGCTCTCTCGAGCCTCGACGCTGACTTGATCGAGGCTGGTCTCGAGCCGAGCGTTGGGCGGTCTGAAGCTGAGCTCAGAGCCCAGCTTCGATACCTTGGTCTGTCCGAGGTCGATATCGACGAGCGCTTCCGAAGCGCCAGGAAGTGGATGGCCAGCGTCACGCCGAGCGCGGTGTCAGAGAACTAGTCCGGCGCTCGCGGCATGGCGTCGGGCGGGTCCTGTCCGGGTGAGACGGCCCATTCCAGGTAGCGCGCATCGAGGCGTGTCTGTCCGAGTGGCGTCAAGCCCGACCCAGGTATGATGGTGCCGTGCGGAATGACGTGCAGGCATGATCGTGACGCGTTGCCGAGTTCAGAGGGTTTTCGTGTTCGGCGTTGTCCTCCTCGTCCCCTTGCTGCTCCGGGCACAGGACCCGTCGCTCGAGGTTGTGCTTGCCCGCGCCGGAGCGTATGTAGCCGATTTCAGGAGCCAGCTTTCTGGAATTGTCTCCGAGGAACGCTACGAGCAGCGAGCGCAGGTGCGCGGTTCCTTCGGTACGAGTCCCCAGCGTGCCGTTCTGCGGTCGGACTTCCTCCTGGTCCGTCTTCCCGGCGTAAACCGACACGTTGAGTTTCGAGACGTCTTCGAATTCAACGGCCGACCCACTCGTGACCGCGACGATCGATTGGCGCGCTTGTTCTTGAACCCCAGCGCCTCGTCGATAGCCCAGGCGCGAAGCATTGTGATGGAAAGCGCGCGGTACAACGTCGGACCTATCTACAGAACGGTGAACACCCCGACCTTGGCGTTGCTGTTCCTGGCTCCGACGTTCCAATGGCGGTCCACGTTTGCTCGTCTCGACTCAGCTGCCGAGCCGAGCCTAGAGTTGACTGAGATGATGTCGCCCGCGGAACGTCAACTCTGGGTCCTCGAATTCGAAGAGACATCACGACCAACGCTCGTTTCGGGTGATGGGAGAAAGGATTTGCCGGCACGCGGTCGGTTTTGGGTCGACCCGGTTGACGGCCGGGTCGTGACGACTGAACTCATCGTAAAGGACGAGAAGGTCGAGGCAATGGTCGACGTACGCTATCGGTTCGATGCACAGGCCGGCCAGGCGGTGCCTATCGAGATGCGAGAGCTCTACCGGGGGCCCAACGGCGTGAGTGTCGATGGAGCGGCAACGTACAGCAATTTTCGGCGCTTCACGGTTGAGGTTGAGGAAGACCTACCGCCAGAGACGGACGAACCACCGATCCCCAACTGATCGACGGGACAGCGACAGTTTTGAGTCTGTCGCGGATCGAGGACGGTCGTCCCCTTTCGCGCGATTTACCGTCTCGGCCCGTCAATTCTTCAGCGTTCTCAAGTCGATCTTCTCATCTTTGGTTGGCACGCGTGTTGCTCCTTACCTTATTTGAGGAGGCCGCGGCGGCTATCGACCAGCCCGCGGATACGTGCGATGGGAATACTCAAGGGCCTACTGGCCAGTGACCATCGGCAGACGCTCGACTTCTTCATTGTTGGACTTCACGACGTCTGCGAGACAACGGTCGACCGAAACGAACTGCTGTATAACGCAAGCGTCCTGGCCCACTACGCACAGGTTTCGACGCACGCGCAGGATGAGTTCCCGGCTCCGACTGGCCTCGGCACGGTGTTCGACCACTTTGTCCTCGACGTAACTCCGCAGGTTGACGGAGCCTTGATGGAAGTTGCCGGTGCGCAATGCCTGTTGCTCGCGGGGTTCTTCGAGCAGCAGATGCGCCAGCGCCACAGCATCCGCTGGTACGCACAACTCGGAACTGGGTTCTTCAGGCGTGCTGCCGCTCGTGAGACGTCTTCACCGAAGGCGCGGTTGCTGTCGTCGATCGCGAAGGGCTTCGAAGACTGGCGGCAACGCCACGAGCGTTTGAGTCGAGAGCTCCGCGACCGTCAGTACCTTCTGACGTTTCCTGATCCACACGGTCCTGAATAGACCGCACGTGATAACCTGGCGTGTTGTCCCGGGCGATGGAGCACACGACGGTGCCTCATCTGCGCGAGCGTTCGCATTGGCACCGGGGTGGAATAAGGGGAACTATGGGAGCGATCGGTGCTGGGGACGGGGCAGGGCCGGAGTCGGGGTGGCGGGCACTCAACGACCGGTTGGTAAGTGCGCTCAAGCCGTACGCGGCGCCGGTGGCGATTTCGTTTGTGTCTGAGGGCCAACCCACATCGGCCGAGAGGCTCGAGGACCCGTACCCAACGCCAAACGAGCACGGTCGGACCGGCCAAGTGCCCGCCGGATGCGTCTTTTGGATTCGCGGCTCCCAGACCTCGTTCGCAACGACAGCGGCAGACCACGCCAACTGCTCGGTCGGCAGCCTCACGCACGGCTTCCTCACGGTTGAGGAGGCGGCGGCGAAAGATGATGTCGGCGCGGTGCTCGAGTCGGGATGGGTCGACGAGGCGGCAGTACGTGCGCTCCCGACGGTCGCGGAGAAGCCGGGACGGGTCGAGTACGGTCCCCTTGCTGACAGCCAGGCGGATCCCGACGTCGTACTGCTACGGATCAACGGCCTGGCGTTGATGACCCTCAAGGACGCAATCCCCAACCTGATGATCGAAGGAAAGCCGCAATGTCATATCGTTGCGATGGCGAAGGAGCAGGGGGCGGTTGCCGCGAGCGTCGGATGTGCTCTCAGCCGTTCCCGGACCGGGATAAAGGCTGAGGAGATGACCTGCGCGCTTCCGGCTCGGCGTCTCGATGAGATCGTGAACGCCCTCGAGTCGACGGCTACGCTCAACCGAGCGATGGCGACCTATGCGTCGGCGGATGCGAAGCGGTTCAAGGACTCAGGGCGCGGGTGAGCGTCCAACGCACTTCACCGCTTGCTCAGGTGCGCGTCGAATTCAGGGAATAGAATCTCGGGAAGTGATCGGCTCGATCGAGTCGCGCGATCGAATCCGGTGGCCTGTTCGTATCGGTGCACGGTCTCGAGCGCTTCAGCGAGCGAGGGCTTGTGCGTTGCCTCGAACTCGACACACTGCACGGCCCGCGTGTCGGACGAGGCGTGGTAGTGGACCACCTCGATGTCCGGGAAGTACCAGACTGTCAGCTCCTTCCGCAGCGACCCGCTCCAGATGACCCCGATCTGACGGAGGAAGGCGTCGACCTGTGCTTGCTGGTTGCCCGCATGATGTCCAAGGTCAAGGTTGATCTCGTCCCGGACCTCGGTGTCGGCCGCAAGAGCCTTGAGCGTGAGGTGATGAAGTTCCTCGTCGTATCGATGACGGATGACGAAGCCTCCGCGTCCATCGATCAGATAGTACGTATCGAGCACACTGATGGATGTGGTGCGCGTTGGATTCAAGACGGCGAGCGCGGCGCCGAACGCTTCCAGGTCGAACTGATCGTCGAGGACAAACTTATGCTCGATTTCCTTGAACCGCAGCTTCTCTGGTCCAGTGTCCGACATGTCACCCTACATCCAACGTTTGAATCGACCGTACAGTGTTCGCCGCAGCTTGAGTGACCTCGGCAGCGAGTGGAGGCCGTCAGCGGTCACGCGAACGTTGTCAGGATCTCGACGTAGACCGTTGAAGATGTCCATCGCCGCCTCAATGGCACGTGTGTCACCTGTGGCAAGCATCGCTTCAGCGAGCCGATCGTGCGCTGCATCCTCGAAATTGTAGCTGCCGAAGGCGACCCTCATTTGGTCGACAAGGACAATCTTGGAGTGTTCGCCGTGTCGGTTCTCGTACACCCGAACGCCAACATCCAGCAGCCGATCGTAGGTGGCGGCTGAAGCGATCCACGCAAGGTCGGTTGCCGGCAAGGCGTCTCGATGAGAATGGTACACCTCGACCTGGACGCCCCGCCCGGCTGCTGCGAGGATCGCAGCGAGGAGCTCCGGAACCGGCTTGAAGAAGAAGCTCGTGAGTGCGATTGTCTTGCGCGCCGCCCGTATCATCTCGACCATGTTGTCGGTGACGACGTTTCGACCGCGCCATCCAAGGGGACCGAAGGGGCCCTGCAGAAGATTGGGATTGCACAGCCAGTAGTCCAGCTCGATCGTCTCCGCCTCTCCTGAGTTCGCGGCGACGACCTCATCCAGCCGGTCGAGATGGCGGTTGTCCACATAGCCGCCGATCTGCCGGTAGCTCTCGAGAAGTGTACGGACCACCGGACCACGCAGCGCCACCGAGTACTCGTTCCATCCTTCGAACGATGACTTCGAGATGTTGCTGCTGCCGAAGATCGCCTCGCCCAACTCGGAGACCTGGATCTTCACATGCTGTCCGCCGCCCAGCCGTCGCTGCATGAAGCGCTCTGGGCGATAGACGGTGACAATCGCCCCTGCCTCACGCAGCGCGCGGAGGCGAGAAGCGAGCGTGCGCTTGGTCTCGGTCGTCATGAGCACGCCCCCCAGCAACTGCCCAAAGCCATCGATGAGCACGTTGACGGTGACGCCCCGGCGCTGCGCGTCGAACAGAGCTGAGAGTAGTGCCGTTCCGTAGCTGTCGTACTCAATGTAGAACGTGGAGACGTACAGGAATTCGTCGGCCTTCTCGATCATCGATAGCCGAGATTCCCACTCGGCGTCGCGGTCCCAGAGTGGACGCAGTGAAGAGGCGG
>Ga0224508_10004402_pt1 | contig 11515 bp, 8 predicted proteins | sample SF_Jan12_sed_USG_4_FD_170157 | JGI IMG/M metagenome (GOLD analysis project Ga0224508, IMG submission 170157) | Sediment microbial communities from San Francisco Bay, California, United States - SF_Jan12_sed_USGS_21 | ecosystem: Environmental > Aquatic > Marine > Sediment | place: USA: California...
GACCGGGTCGGCCCATTGCCTTCTATGTGATTTTCGCGTTTGCTGTCACGGCATCGGTACAAATTGTCGGCATTTACCTGGTATTTGCGAGCCTGATCATCCCGGCGTTGGCGACGCGACGTCTGCAACGCGGCAAGCGGCTACTGATCGGCTACGCCATAGGTGCGTTGTCGTACTTTGCAGGCATTTTGCTGTCAGCAATACTCGACCTGCCAACAGGCGCAATAGTAGTTTGGGCTATGGCGGCGATCGCGCTGGTCATCGGATCATTCCTACCAGGCAAAAGCAATGCACCGTAAAGCGATGGTGACCCTGATTATCGCTGCCGTGGAGCAGCCAACCAAAGGACTACGCTACTAGTGCCTGTTTCGATACTTGCCTGGCCGGGTGCTGTCGTTATTGGTGTTAGCCTCGGTTTACTGGGGTCCGGCGGGTCCATTCTCACCGTGCCGGTACTCGTCTACCTGGTGGGCCAGGACGAGAAAGTCGCGATTGCCGGGTCGCTGTTCATTGTAGGTAGCGTTGCCCTGGCGGGCAGCGTGCAATATCTCAGAGCGCGGCTTATTGACTGGCGCAATGTCGTTATTTTTGGCATTCCGGGAATGGCAGGTACTTACTTTGGCGCACTCAGTGCCGCCTATGTATCAGGTATTGTTCAGCTGTCTCTTTTCGCCGTCGTCATGCTACTCGCGTCTTACATGATGCTCAGGCCATTGCATCTGGACGAGACCAGTCATGCGCCGCGTGAATCCTGGAAGATCGCAACTGATGGACTATTGGTTGGTATTATTACCGGCCTGGTTGGTGTTGGTGGCGGCTTCCTGATCGTGCCGGCTCTCGCGTTGTTGGGTGGATTGTCCATGCACAGGGCAGTGGCGACCAGTCTTGTCATCATCGCGTTGAAATCCTTCAGTGGCTTTTTCAAATACCTGGATGTACTGGACAAGCAAGACCTCGAGCTGGACTGGCAGACGTTGATGCTTGTAACAGGGTTGGGAATTGCCGGAAGTTTCGCAGGCGCGAAGATTGCGCATCGCGTACCGCAACATAAACTCAAACAAGGTTTCGGTGTGTTTCTCATCGTCATGGGAATCTATATTCTCTACCGTTCATTACCGGAGGCGCTGGGCTTTGCTGCCTGAGCCAGGAAGATCCAGACAATGAATATAAAAAAATTATCGCCACGGTTTTTCGTATCGGAGCAGATTACAACCGCGGATCTTGGTGTCGCTTCGGCCCAGGGAATAAAGACAATTATCAATAATCGTCCCGACAATGAAGCCCAGGGACAACCAAAATCAGCCGACCTGGCAGCCGTGGCAGCAGAGCTCGGCATGCAGTTTGTAAACCTCCCCGTAATCGCCGGCAGACTGACAGACGAGAACATCGACGAGTTCGAGCGTGCCAATCGCACCCTTCAGGGCCCGATCTTGATGTATTGCCGTACCGGAACGCGTTCAACCTGCTTGTGGGCATTGAACGAAGCAAAGACTCTGGATATCAATGCGGTGATGGCAACGGCTGCTCAGGCTGGCTACGATCTAACGGCAATGCGTGCCAGGCTTATCAGCCGTTCCGCGGCAACGCCGGCTGCTGCGAGCGAATCAATTCGCAAAGCCGCATCTGCTGATAAGCATGACGTCGTAATCGTCGGCGGGGGTACTGCTGGTTTGGCGACTGCCTCGAGCATGCTGAGACGAAAGCCGGATCTGGATATTCTCCTTATCGAACCGCGCGAGGCACACTATTATCAGCCGGGCTGGACGCTGGTTGGTGCGGGTATTTTCGATCGAAAGAAGACCGAGCGTGCGATGGCCTCGGTGATTCCGGACGGTGTTACCTGGAGACACGCGGCTGTCGCCGGATTCGAACCCGAAGACAACAACGTCGTCCTTGAGGACGGAGAACGTATCGGTTACCGCGTCCTGGTCGCCGCAGCCGGAATCAAGCTCGACTGGGATGCTATTGATGGTCTCGGCGACACGCTCGGCAAAAACGGTGTCACCTCGAACTATCGCTACGACATGGCTCCCTATACCTGGGACCTGGTGCAGGAGTTGAACCAGGGCAGGGCGGTCTTTACGCAGCCGCCAATGCCGATCAAGTGTGCAGGAGCTCCACAAAAGGCGATGTACCTGTCATGTGATCATTGGCTCCGGCAAGGAAGACTCAAAGACATTACCGTCGAATTTCATAACGCTGGCGGGGCCCTGTTCGGCGTATCTGACTATGTGCCGGCACTGTCAAAATATGTCGACAAATACGGAATTGACCTGTGTCTGAATGAGAATCTTGTCGCCGTGGATGGTCCGGCCGGTAAGGCATGGTTTGATCAAACTGACGGCGAGGGAACAACAAGTCGCGTCGAGGTTGAATTCGACATGATGCACGTCTGTCCGGTGCAGACTGCGCCTGACTTCATTCGCCAAAGCCCCTTGGCCAATGACGCCGGATGGGTCGACGTTTCTGCGGAGACTCTGCAGCACAGCAAGTTTGGCAATATATTTTCAGCCGGGGACGTTTGCTCGGCGCCCAATGCCAAGACGGCAGCGGCTCTCAGGAAGCAGGCCCCGGTGGTAGCGGAGAACGCACTCAAAGTGCTTTCGGGCGGCACCCCGCATGCCGTCTACGATGGCTACGGTTCTTGTCCGCTGACAGTTGAGCGTGGAAAAATTGTCCTGGCTGAGTTCGGATACGGCGGCAAACATCTGCCGAGTTTCCCGCAGTGGTTAATTAACAGCTATGAACCGTCAAGGCTTGCGTGGTTGCTGAAGGAAAAGATGTTGCCCGGTATTTACTGGGAGTTGTTACTCAAAGGCAGGGAATGGTTGGTAGATACGGAGCTGCTGCCTCAGGTTCCTGCGTCGCGCGAACATAAAGACGCTGTTGACTAGCAAACCGAAGGTTGCGACCGGGACCAGCCGTGGGCTCGAGAATGAATGATTTTGGGAGATTTGTATGAAACATGATCGATTTGTAGCGGTTGCGTGGTCAATCTTGTTGGCGCTGCCTTTCGCATCGGGCACGGCGATATCTGAGGACGAAAAGCTTGCGCGCGGAGCCGAAATGCTGGCCCCGTTAAAAGGAGAGCTGAAGCAAGCACTCATGGCGGGAATGCAGGGCGGTCCTTTGAATGCGATCAGCGTTTGCAAGGACCAGGCACCTGCTATCGCAGCGTCTCATTCAGTCGAGGGCGTCAAAATTGGGCGCACGAGCCATCGCCTCCGCAACCCGGCCAACTCGGTGCCCGACTGGGTCGATCCTATCCTCAAGAATTACCTTGGTGAAGAATCGGATCGCGTACCGGTTGTCGTTTCCTTGGAGAATAACCAGGAGGGCTACGTAGAACCGATCGTTATCGCGCCGCTGTGTCTCGCTTGTCATGGAAAAGAACTGGAGCCAGATGTTTTGGCCCATATAAATGAGGCATACCCGGAGGACGAAGCCACCGGATTTGACGTCGGTGATCTGCGAGGTGTGTACTGGGTGGAGTATTCTGCGGCAGACTAAACAACCAAAGTAAGCGGAGACAGAGAATGGCGAATGAGGGCTATCACGAGCCAATTGACGAACTCTCGGATGATACGAGAGATATGCACCGGGCGATCACTTCCCTAATGGAGGAACTGGAAGCTGTAGATTGGTATAACCAGAGGGTTGACGCGTGCAAGGACGATGACCTCAAGGCTATCCTTGCGCACAACCGCGATGAAGAAAAGGAGCACGCGGCGATGGTGCTGGAGTGGATACGTCGCAAGGATTCGTCTTTCGAGAAAGAGCTGAAGGATTTTCTTTTTACCGATAAACCGATCGCACATACCTAGCGCGGCGTTGTTTGCTCGACCCGCGCCTGATCCTCGTCTTCTTCCAGTGTCGGTGGTTGCACCGGTGGCAGTGGAGGTTGTGATTCCGACCACCCGGAACGCAGGTTCAGGTCGCGTTGCGGGAATGGAATCTCGATGCCGTACTCGCCGAGCTTGGTCTCCAGTGCCCAGAGGTAAGCGGAGCGGGTTCGAGTGGGGCGCTTGGCACCCTGCCGATTGACCCATACCAGCAGCAGGAAATTCAGACTGCTGTCTCCAAACTCGGTCAGCCAAACATCTGGCTCTCTGCCCTTCATGTTCGTCAGCGTATACGAGACTTCCGCTGCGGCCTCGATGGCGGCCTGCTTGACCAGTTCCTTGTCGCTTCCGTATGCCACACCGAAGGGGATGCGGACGCGTAATATTCTCTCGCCAAGCGTCCAGTTCGTGAGGCGTGTGGTGACGAATTCGGAATTCGGCACAACGATATCTATATTGTCGTTGGTATTGATGAGCGTGCTACGCACGTTAATTGACTTAACCGTGCCGGTGAGGCCGGTATCGAGTTCGATGTAATCGCCGACGCGCAGCGTATGTTCAAATAAGATGATCAGCCCGGATACGAAATTATTGACGATCGATTGGAGTCCAAAACCGATGCCGACACTGAGCGCACCGGCGACGAGCGCCAGGTTGCCAAAGTCCAGTCCGATTGATGACAGCGCGATGAACACCGCGAAAATGACGATGGCGTAATGGGTCAGTCGACTAACCGTATACAGCGAAGCCTGCGTACCACTGGACTCGCTGCCAGCGACGCGTCGGATCGCGTGTCGGATGCCGCGTGACAAAAGCATTGCCACGAACAGGATAAGGAAGGCTCGAATAATGTCGCCGCCCGTGACGGGAGTTTCTCCCACGGAAAACAACGTAACGTCAGTCAGGTCGGCAATTCGAATATAAGCCGTTTTCGCTTTGAGGCTAACGCTTGCCAGCCAGGACCTGAACGCACCCGTGTATTGGGCTGCGGTGTTGTTCACGACTCCTATCAGTAATTCGAGGTCGGCGATCGCTGTATCCAGATCTCCTACCCAGACGAGAGTTTCCTGTGCTGTTCCCAATCGCTGGTCAAGCAGTCGACGCGATGCACGATCGAGGTCATCCCGATTGATGTTCTGGACGGCGAGTAGCTCGTCTTCCGTCTGGAGCTTCCAGTCGGTCGCTTGTTGGCGAACGTCTCGAACGAACTCTGACCAGGCGAGTTCCTGATCCGCCAGCGCCCGAGTATCCGGCGCTGCGAGTAAATCGATTTCAGTCCACCAACGCTGAGCCTCAGTCTGCGCGAGGGTGGTTCTTGCAATGGCCAAACTAACTTCTGCGCCCAGCAACCGCTGTTGCTGCAACCTCTGTTGTGACCGCCCTTGAGCCGCATCCAGATCAAGGCTGCTCGCCGCGATCTCAGCCGCGCGCAGCTTCTCCTGTGCGTCCTCGACATCTGCTTTGTTGCTGTCTATGCGCTCGGTGAGCTCTTCCAGCGTCGCCGATTCTGCAGTGTGCGCCAGTCGATCCGTCGCGAGTTCGACGCGAGAGGTGGTTGCCTGGGCAAAAGATGTTGCCAGCCCGAAGCTTTGCGTCAGGAGTGCGAGGCGGCGAGCGGAAATCGCCAGAGCTGATCGCGCCTGTATGAGTCTTACGGCGGCCAGCCAACGCTCGTCTCCTGCCGCGGCATCGACGTAGTCCTTAAAAACCGCATCACGAATCTGGCTTGCGCCATCGAAAATTCGTCGTTCTCGGTCTACTTCGAGCTGTTCTTCTGCGGCACTTGCACGAGCGCCACGCGCGTCGGCGGCCAGCATAAGCAGATCGTCTATCGAATAGTTCTCCGCAGGCTCAGGTAGCGAGTGTGGTACCAGAACAGAATCGCCGAGCAGCGCGACGTACGCGGTAAAGTTGTCTCGAACCACAACCAGCATCGACGCGGCAATCTCTTGATTTTGAGGCGCCAGGTTCACGATTTGGGCGCCGGCTTCCGTCAAGAACGCGTCGATTCTCGGCTCAATCTCTTCCCGGGAACCGTCAAAGTACGTCCACCAGTTAGACTGCAGGGAATTCAGGTCCGGGGTGACCAGTTCGGTGGCGTCATCAGAATCCTGCGCCGGACTGTTCACGGCGATCAAGGTGCTCAGCAGCAACGCAATAATGCGTGTTGATCGCGCGATCTTCATACGAATTCTTGTTTTCCCGCGGGTATTCAGAAGCCCAGGAGGGACATGCTACGAGAAATCAAGAGTGCTTGCATTGAAGATTTAGGGCGCCTGCGGCGAACGATGGCACCAACCAGTGCAGCAGTTTTGCGACAAACTATCTATTGCGGCGGATATTCGTCGAAACAGGGAATCTCCGTATCATCACATGACCACTCGGCGCGGGAATTTCCGAATATCCGACCCTGCGGCAAGATCTTCAGTTCCGAGGTTACGGTACCCGCTGGCACTACGGCGAATCCGAGAGATGCGTTGCCGCGTGGCAAGGGACTTCCGCAGGTCTTGCAAAAGTGGGTAGTGAAGCGCTCCGCATCCGGCAGTTTAAAGCTGCCGCGATCGTCTTTAGTGCCTGTCCAGCGAATGTCCGAAGTGATGGGAACAATAAGATTGCTGGCGTGGCCCGTGCCGGTTGTCCTGCGGCAACGGGAGCAGTGGCAATGGAGAAATTTTGCCGGTTCGCCGTCGATCTCCCAGGTGACCGCGCCGCAAACGCATCCGCCAGTCATCGGTGTGTGTTCATTCATAGTATTGCCTCCATTTGCTGCCTATTAAGCCAGATTATTGAGTGCGTTCAGGGGTCACGAGAGATTCGACTCTACTTGGCCTGACGTAACCGATCCAGTCGCCTGTCGTGCTGAACAGCCAGTTTTCAGGAATGGCGTGTAGTTCATAGAAGGTCAAATGCTCGCTGTCGGTGAGAGGTACCAGCTCCGGCGGCATCGGAATGCTACGCCGCATGGCAACGTATTTTTCTTCTTCTGTCAGGTAGACGACTTCACTGATCTCGGCCGACGGTGCTTTTCTTGTGGCCGGCTGACCCTCTTGCGGGTCAAGAACAAATATGCGCTTGTAAGAGCCCCAGTCATTCTTGTTGAATGCGGTAATCAGGCCAGACCTGGTACCCAGGAACCAGTTGCAAATCGGATTGACGCCATATTGAGTCAGTACCAGGTCATCTTCGCTAAGCTGGTATTGCTGCCGGAGTTGCACAAGCTCTACGTGAATCTCGTCCTTATCCGGGTAGAGCATTAGCAGGTTCACTGATTCGCCAATCAGCATAGTTACGACGCCCAGAGATGCGAGACCTAACAGTAGACGATTTTGTCGGCTCGACTTGTGGTATTGCAGGTGATAAGCCACGACGATCAGCAATGGTAGTGGCATGAAAAGAACGAGTCTCGGTACAACGCTGAGATCAAACACAGGAAGAACGAGCACGTAAGCCAGCAGGACGTTGCCGAGCCAGAATATGCGGTCGGCCAGCGGCAACGCTTCACTATTTCGTTTGTACGTTCTTAGCAAAACGAATAGCAGTCCAACAGGCAGCAGAATCGCCGCCAGGAACATCAGCTTCCTGGTTAACGACTCGGATGAATAAAGCTCGCCAATCAGAGAATTTGGAACGCTTGAGAGCGCGTAACGCAGAATCCGTGCGTAAGCATCGGCATCGAATATGCAGACTATCGTGAGACCGATCGTGGCTAGAGCGACGACGACGAGCGAAGTTGCCAGTAATTGGCGTGGTCCGGATCTGGAATGAGCGAACGCTGCCAGCAAAGATGTGCCGAACAGCAAAGCGACCGCGAGAGTGCCGAGATGAGTTAGCGCGATGAGAATGAACAGCGCGAGGACGACAATCAGCCAGCTTGTTGCCCGACTCTGCAGCAGCGCGTAAGTGGTATACATAAGGCCGCTGAGCAACAGCAAGCCAAAAGTATTCTTTTGCAGAAGCTCGGGCATGTGGGCGAACGTTAGCGGCAAGAATGCTGCTACGGCGACAAGGATCCACTGGCTACTGGCGAGCGGCCGTGAACCCTGCATGCGGTGAATCAGGAGATAGACAGGAACAGCTATTAACGCTGGTGCGATGCTCATGACGAAGCGCGAGGAATTTACGATCGCCGACGAGAGCTCCATGCCGGACAGCTGGAACAGACTGGTTACTGCAGCATAGAAATAAAACAGCAGGGGCAGATCAGCGTAGGGTAGTTGGCTGCTTTCGAGGATGCCCTTGGCCTGTACCCAATAGTAATAGCAGTGGTTAAACCAGCCGACGAACTCTGGCCGATATAACCAGATGGAGACCGCTCTGGCCGCAAAAGCGCTTGCAACGATGAACAACAGAATTGCTCTGTTACCCATTCGATAGCGACTTCTGCCCATTAACGACTCGACACATTCTGCTTCGCGCTCTGGCAATATAGCAGGGTCTGAGATGGAAACATCAAGACGCTGTGCTTGTAAAAGAAGGCGCTGGGCTTAATGGTTGATCAGTTTCTCAAGGCCACGGCAATTGCTGCATTGCTTGCAATTGTGGGCGGAGTGGCAGAGCTGCGCGCTGAGGAATCAGACGAGCAGACTCCGGCGGCCAGTCCTGCGCTCGAAGTGCTTGCGGCAGAACGCCTCGAAGCCGACAACGCGAGAATCGGGTCGGTTAAGATTATTACCAACAACATATTCGACCTGGACGACCCACTGGAAGATCGCGCCCTGTTTCGGCTCGCCAACAAGCTACACATAAGAACCAGGCAAGACATCATTGAATCGCAATTACTTTTTGGCGAGGGTGATGCCTATTCGAAACGGCAATTGGATGAATCGGAACGGCTATTGCGTACGAAGCGCTATCTACGTGAGGCGGTGATCTCGCCTGTCGCTTACAAAGACGGGGTGGTTGACTTGCAGGTCAATACCTACGATGTGTGGACGCTGAACCTGGCGCTTGGCATCTTTCGCAGCGGAGGAAAGAATGACACCAGCGCAGGTCTTCAGGAATACAATCTCCTTGGCACAGGTGCCCATATTGGAGTCAGGTATGAGTCCAATGTTGACCGCAGGACCAAATCGTTCCAATACAGCGACGGGAATTTTCGGCGATCTTTCGATCAGTTGAGCTTGGCCTATGAGGACAGCGACGACGGATTCGAAAGGGCTGTAAGTTTCAGACGGCCGTTCATTTCACTCGATACCAGGCGCTCATGGGGTATGTCGGCCTTGAATGGCGAGCACATCGACAGCCTCTATGACCGTGGCGAAGTTGTGCAGGAATTTGAACATCGGCGTCAATATCACCAGGCTTTCATCGGTTGGTCGGACGGTCTGCAGCGTCGCCGGGTATCACGATTTTCCACCGGGCTGGTTTACGATTCTCATAAGTTTTCGGGGACAGATGACCCGCTACTGAGTGTACCCGTCCTTCCTGAGGACAGGGAGTACCTCTATCCTTTCGTCGCGGTGGAATTTATTCGAGAGCAATTCGAGAAATCCAGCAATATTGACCAGATTAAGCGCACTGAGGATCGTTTTCTAGGCACTCGATTCCAGGCAAGCGTGGGCTACTCCAACGAAAATGCCGGCTCCAGTGCGAGCGCGATTCACCTGAGTGGAGCGTTTAGCCATGGTCTCCTGACGTTGCCGGGAAAGACCCTGCTCCTGCGCGGTAATTTCGGCTCCCGCATCGAAGACGGCGAGGTGCACAATGCGCAGCTATCCGGCGAGTTGCTTTATCACCAGCGCAATAGCGAAAAGCGTTTGTTTTTTACCAAGCTGAGTGGCGTGCTCGGAAGAAACCTGGACCTTGATAATCCACTCTACCTTGGTGGTGATAGTGGCTTGAGAGGTTACCCACTGCGTTACCAGGGTGGAGACAGGAAACTCTTGCTGACTATCGAGAAACGGTTCTTCACCAACTGGTATCCATTTCGTCTGTTCCATATCGGCGCAGCGGTGTTCTTCGACGCAGGCAGAACGTGGGGCGACAATCCCACAGGCGGGCCCAATCTCGGTCTGCTGACAGACGTTGGTTTTGGCCTTCGAATAAGCAACGACCGATCCGGCATCGGGCGACTGATACATATAGACTTGGCGTTTCCGCTTGACGGCGAAGATGACATCGACGACGTACAATTGTTGATAGAAGCCAAGCGGAGTTTCTGAGGCCAGATAGCTGTGACCAACGGAGTCGACCAATGATCAAAAGAATAAAATGTCTGATACTAGTTGCTGCGGCAATTGCTGCCGGCTGCAACGCCAATACCGAACCAGAGCTGGTGTCGGGTGTGCATCTCGACGCGCTTGACCGGTCGACACGGCCACAGGACGATTTCTACCAGTTTGTAAATGGCGGTTGGCTTGATAGCACAGAGATTCCCGAGATTTACTCTGGTTACACGGTCTACCACGAGGTTAATGAGCGCGTTGAAATAGCCTTGCGCGAAATTATTGAAGCCGCGGCCGACTCGCCGGGTGAGAAAAGTAGTGAGTCGCAACAGGTTGGCGATATTTATGGCAGCTGGATGGACGTCGAGCGTATTAACGCTGCCGGTACTGCACCGGTGCAAAGCGAGCTCGATCTGGTTACCGCTGTCGATTCCGTCAGCTCGCTCGTTGGTGCAATGGCGCAGCTATCCAGGCTTGGTGTCATGGTTCCCTATGCGAACTACATAGAGCCAGATCGCGAGGACTCGTCCCGCAATACACTGTATTTCTACCAGCGCGGCATCACCATGCCGAATCGGGATTACTATTTGCAGCCGGATAACGAAAATTTTACGCGGGCGCGTTCGGAACTAACGCCCTACATCGGAAAGATGTTGCAGCGGTCAGGCCTGGACAAATCAGCAGCAGATGCTGCGGCCAAAGGTGTATTTAATCTTGAGACAGCTATCGCGACCGCACAATGGGACTCTGTGAGCAGCCGGGATCCGCAAAAGACCTTCAACCCGTACCCACTGGAAGACCTTGGTGCGCCGGGCGACAGTCTGGACTGGGAACTGACACTCGAGATACTGGGTGTTGAGGGTCAGGACCGAATCGTTATCGAGCAGCCGAGCTACTTCGCGGCGCTCAACGGCATGCTTTCGGCAGTTCCACTTGCGACCTGGAAGCATTACCTTGCATTTCGAGTCATGGACAGTCGTGCGTTGCACCTCGACGAGGCCACGGCAGCAATCCGGTTTGACTATCGATATCGCGTTCTCAGGGGTCAGAAAGAGGAGCAGCCCCGGTGGAAACAAGGCGTCAATGTTGTGAACGCTTTGGTCGGTGAGGCTGTGGGCAAGCTCTATGTCGCTGAGTACTTCCCCCCGGAGGCCAAGGCCAAGATGGAGGAATTGGTTCAGAACGTTGTCGAGACTCTGGGCGCCAGCCTTGAGGATCTGGAATGGATGAGCGAGGAGACCCGCGGTAAGGCAAAACAGAAGTTGGCCAAATTCACGCCAAAAATCGGCTATCCGGACGATTGGAAGGACTATTCGGCCCTCGACATCGCTGCGGGAGACCACTACGGCAATGTCACTCGCGCTATCGAATGGGAGCATCAACGGGAGCTGACAAAGTTGGCTAAGCCCGTCGATAACAAAGAGTGGTTCATGACGCCACAGACGGTCAATGCTTATTACGATCCCACGAAGAACGAGATCGTGTTTCCCGCAGCTCGTCTGCAACCGC
>Ga0224508_10004403_pt1 | contig 11513 bp, 12 predicted proteins | sample SF_Jan12_sed_USG_4_FD_170157 | JGI IMG/M metagenome (GOLD analysis project Ga0224508, IMG submission 170157) | Sediment microbial communities from San Francisco Bay, California, United States - SF_Jan12_sed_USGS_21 | ecosystem: Environmental > Aquatic > Marine > Sediment | place: USA...
CGCGCACCGCTCAACCGGCTCATAGAATTCGATGTAAAACGACACCGCTCCGGTCAAAACGTATAAAAACTCCTCTCCCGCATGCCGTACCCAACCATTGAACTCAGCGAATGAGCGCGCGCGGATCGTGCTCCGGAATGGAACCATCTTTTTTTCCGTGAGGTCCGTGCATAGCAGCTCATGCTCGTAGGTCGCGGTGGGGTGCGGACGGCCAGCTGCGGCGCGGGTGATGGTACGGCGCCCGGAACTGCGCGTATCCCCTAAAGAAACAAATAGTTGCGGAACATCAATACCCACACCCGCGGTTAACTTCTGGACCAACTCAAAAGACGGCGAGAGTTTCTCATTTTCAATCTTGGAGAGCGTCGATTTGGCCAGCCCGGTGCGGCGACTGGCCTCCTCGAGGGTCCATTGGCGCTGGCGCCGAATTGCGCGCACCCGCTCACCGAGTTTCAGCGGCTCAAATACCGACTCACCGACCCCCACCGTCAAGGTCGCGCGCACCGGCTCATTCATGGGACCGCTGTGGAACTGCCATCGGTTTATACATGTTTCCAACCGTGACAAAAAGTCGGCATATAGGAAAACTCGGCGCTGAGGCTACCGCTCAACGTGCGGCGCTTACCAGACTTGCCGCCGCTTTGTCTGTGACGGATTTCCCGCCTGCGCCTGCGCGTTTGTTGCTGCATCGGGTTGCGGTCAGAGCTAGGGTGGGACAACGCCATTGCTGGCTCCGAATGGTGCACGGCCGCTCTTCTATTTACCCGGTGTGCGCTTTACGATATTGGGGACAGTTCCAAGCGTAGCGGTCTTAGACCCAGGTGCAGCAACCGCATCGGGTGCATCGACTGGCAACATAAATAAGCGAGGGATTCCATGGACAGCGAAGAGAACGGCATCGATTTCAACACCGATGATCGCGTCACCGACTGGGGCCGAATGCACCGGGTACGCGTCAAGCGGATCGTCACCCCGCGAACCCAGGAGGAGCTCCGCGACGCGGTCAAACGGGCTAGTGCCGAGGGACTCAAGATCGCTTTGCGCGGCAGTGGGCATAGCGCCGGCGGGCAATCGCTCTGTGAGGACGGCGTCATGATCGACATACGGTCTTTGGACCGCCTCATTGAGGTAAACGAAGCTGGGCAGACGGCAACGGTGCAGACCGGTGCGGATTGGGCGGTGATGACCCGCGCGCTCGAACCATTGCGGCTCGCCGTGGCGACCAAACAAGAATTTGACACGTTCACGATAGGCGGTTCCCTCGCCTGCAACGTACACGGCAAGACCATTGACTACGGGCCGTTAATCGAGACCACCGATTCGTTCCGCCTGCTCACTGCGGGAGGCGATATCATCAATGTCAGCCGCACTGAAAATGCGGAGCTGTTTCCGGCAGTGATCGGTGGTTACGGCTTATTCGGCATCGTTGTCGATGCCACGTTCAAACTCGTGACCGATCGAGTGGTCGAGAAAACTGAAGTTGTATACATGAATGCCGAGCCTCTGATTGCCAGCTATATCGAGCGCATCAAACGCGGCCCGGCGCTGTGTTATGGGTTTCTAAACGAAGATTGCAGCCGCGGCTATTACGTTACCTACGACGCGATTGACGATAGCGGCTTCGAATTGAGCGAATTGAAGCGCGACGAACTCAACCCACGCCTGTTTAACAAATTCATCGCGCTGCAAAGACACTCGAAGATGCTGCGCGAACGCGCCTTTCATTTCATGTGGGCAGGAAGCAATAGACCAGAGGTGACCCTGGAAAGTCGCCGTCTGCTGTTGTGGGATAAGGGGCCGCGGGCGTTCGACGATATGCTGTTACAGAAATATTTCGTTCCGATCGGGAATTTTTCTGCGTTTTTAGCAGAAATAAGGCCTTTATTTGCGCGCTTCGGAGATGAACTGCCGCTTCTGACCAACCATTTCCGTTATGTTCCCGGGAACGACGAATCTCTGATGGCGTTTGCGCCACAGGATGCGATCTGTCTGATCCCCTGTTATCTCGCCAGAAAAGACGACGCGGGCTGGTACGCGAGATTGAAGGAAGCGACCGAACAACTGATCGATATCGTCCTCCAGCATGGCGGAACCTATTACCTGACGTTCGACAGTATTCCCACCTGCTCGCAGTTCCAGGCAGCGTATCCCAACTACAATGAATTCTTTGCGTTGAAGCGGAAGCACGATCCGGAAGAACGGTTCAGCAGCCTGTTCTACGAGAAGTACACCTCTTAGCAGCGGAACCCGAGCGCGTTACGGTTCGCCCGTTGTTCTAGCCGGGCATCTTATTGAAGGTTACCGCATCAGAAGGAATCTGCGCCCAAGGTTGAGCGCTATCGAGATAGATGTGCATCGCCGGTTCCAACCAGCTGGCATCATCCATACTGCCCGCGGTAACCAAGTACACGTCCGGCATTACCATGGCATGCGTATACAACCGTGAGCCACAGTCCGGACAAAAGTGACGGTGCAGCGGTTTGCCACTGTCGCCGGTCGCTGTGTAGAACTTCGTCTCGCCACTGATAGAAAAAGCGTCCTTGGGCACCGCCGCCAATGTGGCCATTTGCGCTCCCGTGGCTTTTTGACAATCCGTACAGTGACAGTGCGCCGCAAATTGCGGTTCAGCGCTACACTCGTAGCGCACTTTGCCGCAGGCACAGCCACCGCTGAAAGGTGCCGTCATGTGCCGTCCCCTCGATAACTTGGTTAAACGGGTAAGTTTGCTATTACCCGCGCTTTGAATGCGGCACGGCGATCGGCCGCGCCCGGCATTCCGCTTTCACGCACGAAATACCGAAGTGACAATGCCATAAACCGGAGTGAGATTCAAAGCTCGGTGACGCGCAAAGCGATCGACGTAGCGAAGAACAGTGTTACACCGCGGAAACACACGGTATCAAGAATCAGGATCGAGCTTACCCGGGAGACCAGCTCCTGGCCGGGTACGGTTGCCCGGGCGAGTCTATTGCGCAAAACCTAAATTTCCATTCCTTCCCTGAATATCGGGATGATCGTGTCGTCAAAAGCATGGTTGAAGGAGACCTCAGTCTCATCGTCCCAATCGCCCGGGCAAAACTCGGCGATACTCTCGAGCAGTACGGTCCTAAAATTCTCAAGGTCCCGTTCGCCGATATCCAGATCCTTGTGGACATACGCCACACGTATCAAATATGGCCGGATCATATCGATGTGGTCTGAGAACCGCGCCACCGCACTCATCATATCCACCATTTTCTCCATCTGCCCATCCATCTCTTCCGGAAACAGCTGGCGGTAGTGAGGGTATTCTTGGAAAAGGCGCGTGTAAAACGCTTCTACTAACGCCTGGCGTTTTCCTGCCAGGACTTCCCAAATATGCGAAACTTTTTCAGTTTTTGACATATCGACTCCGAATATTGATGCCGAGAACGGCATGAAACCTAGCGGCGCGGCGTTACCAGGGTGAGGCGCCGGCCTCTGCGATTGGTATAGGATAGCGTCCGTCGGGGTTCGGCCACTTGCGCCAAATCAAGAACCCGGTTATTCACCGTTCCGGAATGGGTAGACATGCGCCTTGAAACCCGGATAACGATTGATCTACATCAGTTGCCCCACCCATCCAGCGTGGTACATAGGGAGTAATACCAAAGCCACAGAGGTGCCCCGTGCCGACGGAAGACCTGATTTCACTCCCCATGGACGAACCGATCTGGGAGCGTTTTTTTAGTGTGTATCCGCTAGTCCTGGTCTCGACCCTGGATCCTGATGGGAACCACGATATCGCACCCAAACACCTCGCCATGCCGATGAGCTGGCAGAATTGGTTCGGTTTTGTATGTACGCCCAGTCACCATACCTATCAAAACATTCAGCGCAGCGGTGAATTCACGGTTAGTTTCCCACGCCCGGACCAAGTCGCTCTATCCAGTCTTGCGGCCTCGCCCCGTTGTGATCACGACTCCAAACCGATAATCAGCGCGCTGCCGGTATCGCCGGCGCAGTCCGTAAATGGGGTATTAGTCGATCATTGTTATCTGTTCCTAGAGTGTGAGTTGGATCGAATCGTAGAACCGTTCGGAATCAACAGCCTGATCATCGGCCGTATCTGCGCCGCGCAGATAGCCGAACAAGCGTTACGCGAATTGGACCGGGATGACAATGATGTAATAAAGGAGGAACCGCTACTTGCCTATCTATACCCGTTTCGATTCGCTGTCATCGACCGCTCCCAGGGGTTTCCGAAGCCCGCAGGTTTCAAGCGGTGACTCCGCGTGGCGAAGAGATTCTCAATTACCTAAAGGCGCGTCAGAAAGATCTGATCGACCTGACCAAACGGTTGGTGAGCATCGAATCCCCGTCGCTGGAGACCCACACCCACGGACCGGCCTTGGCTATTCTCGCCGACGCGCTGGCCGACCAAGGATACGCGGTACGGAGACTGGGAAAATCCGAAGACGGAGAGCATCTTTACGCCCGACCCATAAACCCCAAAAAATACCAAGCGTTTCAAATTCTGATCGGTCACATCGACACGGTGTGGCCGGTGGGTACGCTAGACAACATGCCCATTGAAAATGAGAGCGGACAACTCCGCGGACCCGGTGTTTACGACATGAAAGCGGGTCTCGTTCAAATGGTATTCGCGATAACAGCGCTGCGCGATTTAGGACTGACACCGAATGTGACACCGCTTGTGTTCGTGAACTCCGACGAGGAAATCGGAAGTCACGGTTCGCGGCACTACATAGAGAGGTTCGCGCGACACGCAGACCGCGCGTTCGTCCTCGAACCGTCCCTGGGCGAGCACGGTCACATCAAGACCGCACGTAAGGGAGTGGGGCGCTACACGATCCGCGCCAAAGGCAAGGCCGCACACGCCGGTTTGGATCCCGAAGCGGGTGCGAGCGCAATCCTGGAATTATCCCACCAGATCCAGCACCTGTTCGCCCTCAACGATCCGGACGCGGGAATAAGCGTAAACGTAGGCACGATCGACGGCGGGTTGCGGCCCAATGTGATAGCACCGGAGAGCTCTGCGGTCATCGACGTGCGCGTGCCCACCCGGGAAGCCGCGACTCGAGTACACGATGCCATCCATGCCTTGAAACCGGCCACTCCCGGCGTGCAATTGGAGATCAGCGGAGCCATCGGGCGCCCGCCGATGGAGCAAGGGGAGGCAGGCGCGGCAGTGTGGCGGGTTGCGAAAAGCGCCGCCGTCGAACTCGACCTTGAATTGGAACACGGAATGGCCGGCGGTGGCTCCGACGGAAACACCACGAGCCAATACACCGGCACTCTGGACGGGTTGGGCGCCGTGGGTGACGGCGCGCATGCGCACCATGAGTTCATCTTCGTTGACAAACTTGCGGAACGCAGTGCGCTCCTGGCGCTACTTTTACTGGCGCCACCGATGAGTAACAACGCATAAGCTCGTGCGGAGGGTAGAATGGAACACATCATCCATGGTTCTTTGACGCGCATCGCCGACCTGAACAAGGTTGCAGTGCAACCTTTGCCGCGCGCCGATTGGGAATGGGCCGATTACGTGTTAGGCGAAGTCATTGACCCACCAGCGTCCAGCAGGTATATCGAACTGTTCAATGGTCGTAAGGCCTTGGTTGACGTCGGCGATCGCGTTCTTGGAGCGTTCGCCACCCGGTTTGCGACCCTGGAAGCCACCGGCAGCTGGGAAAATATTGGCGATGACGGTGCCATGAGCGCAATGACCGGCGCGGGACTGTTTGGCGCAATCACATCCCGATCGCCGTTGTTGGATGAGCTCATCAAAATGCGCTATGTAGGACACGTCACCCGCGACGGCGTCAAACTCAACATGCGGGACTTCGCGTCGCCGCACGCGACACGGAAGTTGGAGATTCCGGTCCTTCTGATCGTCGGCAGCTCGATGTCGGCGGGCAAAACCAACTCGGCTCGCATTATCATTCGGCGCCTCAAGAAAATGGGGCTCACAGTGGTAGCCGCCAAACTGACCGGTGCCGGCCGCTATCGAGACGTGCTTTCCATGGGCGACGCAGGAGCCGATTATATTTTCGATTTTGTAGACGCCGGCTTGCCTTCTACCGTTTGCCCCGAGGGATTGTATCGGGAAGCGATAACGAATCTGTTGGCGCGGATTGCGGAACTGTCCGCCGACGTCCTGGTGGTGGAAGCGGGCGCTTCACCATTGGAACCATATAACGGCCAGGTCGCGACTTCTATGTTGGAGGGCAACCTGCGTATGATGGTGCTGTGTGCATCGGATCCGTATTCGGTAGTAGGGATGATTCAGGCGTTTGGCCGTCGCCCGGACGTGGTCGCCGGCATCGCCTGCAATACTGAAGCCGGGATGTCGCTCATCGACCGGCTAACTGGTTTGCCGGTATTGCGCTTGATAGACCGAGATTCCCACGCCGAGCTCGATCAGATGTTAAAGCAGCAGCTGACCTGAATATCTGTGCCCGTCAGCGGAGACTAGATACGATCGTAACCGGCCGGCGAAAGGGCCAAATCCCGGTTGGAGCGATCCGAATTCGTACCTGGCGCGCTGGCCACCGACTTTGAGATAATACTTGATCCCGGTCAATCTTCGGCGCACGGAGGATTGTTATTTTCGGCCCATGAATGAACCGAGCAATGTCCCTAGCGAGGCCGAGTTCCAGCGGATTTTCCCGGCGCTCGATGAGCTGGCCCCGGCTCAGGTAACCGTCCTGTTGGCGACCCTTACCGCAGTACGCGTCGGAGCCGGCTCACAAATCGTTGCGCCCGGCAGCGATAACGACTCCCTGTACTTGATTGTATCGGGTCAGGTGCGCGTTACGTTGGAAACCGAACGGGTAGCGGTAAATCTGGGAGAGTTCGGCGCCGGACAATGGTTCGGTGAGATGGCGATGATCGATCCCGCCCCAGCGACCGCGACGGTCAGGGCGGTCGACGATTGCACTCTGGTCACATTGAGTCATGCCCAATTCCTTGCGCTGCGCCGATCCCACCCCGATCTCTGCAGTATCCTGTTACTGACATTTTCCAACCGCCTGACTGGCCGACTCCGACAAACTCTTCAACACCTGGATGCCGACCGCGCGACCGACCAACACCGTGGATGGCTCCTGGGTGCGGTGCGTCGACTGATGGGGGTCGCCGCGAGGTCCGCCACCTGACATGGACATTTACGAGTTTCTGGAAACATCTCCGACGTTCGCCGATTTCACCCGTACGGAAATCGAAGTGCTGGGTAAAGCACTGACCGTTGAAATCTTCCCTGCGGGTCACGTGTTTTATGAGGAAGGAGCCCGGGGCAACACCATGCACATCGTAATCGCGGGCGAAGTTGACGTATCCCGCAAGCGTGCTCAGGGCCGGGGGTACAGATATCGCAATAGTTTGCATTCCGGCGACGTTTTTGGGCTGCAGTCTTTGATCGATAATCGGGGACGTTACACGACATGCCAAGCCGCTACGGAGGTAACCGTCGCGTCGCTACCGAAAACGGCGTTCAATCTCCTTTATCATTCCCACATCGCCATCGCCGAACACTTCCAGTATGTTGTCGCCCGCCAGCTGACCCGAGAATTACGCGCGCTGGACCGCCAACTGATGAACGCCCTATCGTCGGGAGATGTCAACGACCTATTCGGCATCCCGACCTGACCCGGTTCGCGCTACGCGCGTTATTCCGATTCCAGTCGCGCCAAAAATTCGCTGCCCACAGTGGCGGGCACACCCAGATTGGAACCACCGAACTGCTCGATTACGGCGCGATTAATGGCGACCACCGATCCGTTGAGATCGAGCACCGGCCCACCGCTCCCGCCAACGGCGGTTTCCGCGTCGTACGCGACGGTATCCTGCGACACCTGACTGACAATGCCGCGTGTGGCCAGAGGTCTGATGTGCCCCGCACCAGACATCTTCTTCAATACAGCCCAAAGATCCGACCCGGTCATCGCATCGAGAAACTCAGGACTTACTCGAACCATCAACCCCTCGGCGCCCATGGGATATCCGAGCACGACGATCTCTTCCCCCGGGCGGGGCATGCTCGTTTTGAGTGAAAGCTTGGGAATCCCTTTCAGCCCGTTCTCAGCGCGAAGCAAAGCGAGATCGTTTTTCTCGCTGACCTGCAGTATACGTATGTCGAATGGTTCAGATATATCGGGCACGAACAGCGCAAGCTTTTGTATCCTGGGTACCAGACCGCGTTGAATCACCATGTTTGCGTGTTCGTCGCCGAGCCATGGCTCGATGACATGGCGGTTAGTCAATATGTTCCCTTGCTCCGACACGACAAAGCCAGTTCCTGAAAAAACCACATCTACCGGCTCACCCCGTTCGTCGAACGTGAATACCTTGATTCCTTCATCTACTTCAACAGAGCGTAGCGGCATATCGGTGTCGGGATCCACAAATCGATATTCGCCGTAGATAAAGACGGTCGCCGGACTTGCCGACGCGATCACTCGCGCAATTCGGTCCGTACGCGCCTCAAGTGCCTGAACGCGCCTCACTGCCTCAGCCAAACGTAACTCGACGGCGGTCTTGATTTCACGCAAATCTCTCTTGGTTAACGCCTCCGCCCCGGCTCGCTCTAGTAGTTCAGTGAGGCCCTCGATACGGGTTTCCTCAACGGCCAGTTGCTTTTGCAGACGAACGGACTGTACCGCCAGCAACAGCAAAATGATCACCAGAATGGACAACACTACTAGAACCCAGATACGAAACACCGGCGCGGTCTGGGTCGCGAGACCTTTGATAAGATTGCTCAATAAACGAGCGGTTGCACCGAGTCGGGTATGGCCGTCGGCCCGCGCACCGTTAACCGAGTCGCTCAATACCTCCGCCACCGATTTTTGCGGGGCTCCGTCGGCCGGGTAGACACGGAATCGGACCACCGGCCCGCCCCGACCGACCTCTAATAGATCGCCGGTTTTCAGAAGGCGGCTTTCATCAACACGTTCGCCATTCACCCAGACCTGCTGCTCGGGCCCCACTTCCAGTTCATAGGTGTCCTTAGCACGATGTAAAGTCGCGTCGTAGGCGTATGCATCCGGATCCTCCGGAGGCAAGAACCGAACATTGGAGTTGGCACCACAAACGATACGCAGCGTTTTTTGCCTCAAGGTTTCTATTTTCCCGCGGCGCCAACCGGATAATATCGCAACGGTGGGAACCGAGGCGGAAACGGACAATCGGGATTCAGGGGCAGACACGTGTGCCGGGCATGCGCGATTTCCTAGCGAGTGTGTCGATAGTATACAGCGACCCCGGATTGTTACATCAGCCGATTCGCCAGATCACCCACGTAAACCCCGCCCGCCCGCCAAATAGACCCGCGATTCGAGGGTCCATGCAGCGAGCGATGGTGGTGGTATTACCTGCGAGGCTACTTGCTTAGGAAGTTTAGAAAAGCACTCGGATTGGGTGGATGCACACGACCGGCTCCGGGTCAGACAAGCGCACCAGCCATATCAGCACGTTGCTGTAATCGTGTCCACAACAAGAGCTCATACGGGTACGAATCCGGATAACGCCATGGTGAAGCGTTTCTGCGAATCCAGCAATAGGTCGATCTTCAAGTTCAGCACATCCGCCAGTGCTTTCACCAGGGACAAGCCCAGGCCGGCGTGATGTCCTCCGGTACGCGCCTGATCCTTACGCCAGAATCGTTCGAACATTAATGACAGGTCCCGCTCGCTCAAGTCCAATGCCAAATTCGACACGGCAAGTATGACACCCGAGTCCGTCTCCCGGGCGTCTATGGATATTTTGGAACGCTCGGTACTGTATGTAACGGCGTTGGATAATAAGTTCGCGAGGATAAGCGTCAATTTATCCCTATCACTGCGCACGTTCAGATCGTTACTGATACGATTCTCCAGTTCCACATCTTTACCGTTAGCATCGGCCCGCAAACGCTTCCAGCTCTTATCCAGCAACTGCGACAAATTTACAGGCTCGAGTTTGACGACTTGAGTCCCGGCATCAAGGCGGGCCAGCATAAGCAGATTCACAACGGTGCGCTCCATATCATCGGCCAGATCCACTAGATCACCGAAGAAACCTTCAACCATTTCGCGCTCGGCTGGCCACTCCTTGCCCACTTCCGCCAAGGCACGAAGCTCTGCGATCGGTGTCCTCAACTCGTGGGCCACATTACCGGAGAAGCGTTTTTCCCGCTGGAACGCGTCTTCAAGACGTTCCAGCAAGTGGTTAAGCTGGTTCGTTATCGGCAGCAACTCATCGCTGCCACGTTCAGTATCCAACCGTACATGCAGGTTATTGGCATCCAGGCCTTCGACCTCGCGCGCGATCCGTTTCAAAGGTTTCAATCCCTGGCCGACTGACAACCGGGCCAGCAATGCCAACGCGGCCATTAATGATACAAACGCCACGGCCAGAGTGGTTCGCGTCACATTCAACAGCTGATCGAGCTCCTCTCGCCCTGTCGCCAGCAATAGATCCGCGCCGCGTTTCTTGTCCGGGGCGGCGGGCAACGGCAGACGATCCGCTGCCTCCTGGGATACCGACTCCGGCTGATTGACCGCTTCCCCCTCCTTGGCATCCAGCTCTTCTTCATCGTCTAGGTCTTCGCGGGGGACAAAGATAACTTGGACCAATCTTCCTGAGCGGCCGTCCGGCAAGATGAAATCCGCAAACACCGGTTCCATTGACGCCGAAGCCACGCGCGGCAAGCCCGCTTCGCCGAGGGAGGACGATCGCTCGAGCAGTGATCCGTCGTCTAACCAAAGCTCGAAGTATTCCGGCCGCTCCGACTCTCCGAACTCAGGCATGAACTCTTCACTGAAATCAATTTCGACCTCGCCAAGCTCCTGGTCTGTCAGCGAGACCAAGGTCATGGCTTTCGCCAGTAAGTTTCGATCGAATTCCGTTTCCAGTTGTTCGGTTAGAACGCGGTCAATGGCAATACCGGCCGCAGCGAGCAGGACCGCAGTGCCCGCCACGATGTAGACCGTTAATTTCCCTTGAATGGAACGCATCTATTACAAATAATCTAGTCGATGTAATAACCGAAACCACGTTTCGTTTTAATAATCTTATCTACGCCGGCGGCGCCGAGTTTTTTACGCAGATTGCTCACCAGAACTTCTACAACGTTACTCACGGCCTCAGAATCCGCGTTGGAGAGCAAATCCCGCAACTGGCCTTTCGGGATTACGCGCCCGCGCCGGGCGGACAGATACTCAAGCAAATTGTATTCCGTCGGCGTCAAGTTGAGTGCACAACCGCTCGCCTTTACCTTTACCTGTCGTTTCGCGCTATCAACTACAATCGCGTCAATCTCAATCTTGGGAGAATTGAGGTTGTACCTGCGCCGACCCAACGACTTGATCCGCGCCACCAATTCCTCGAACGCGAACGGCTTGACAAGATAGTCATCGGCGCCGAGTTCCAAACCCTGAACGCGATCCTCGATCAGGTCCTTGGCGGAGAGAATTAATACTTTCGCCTGATTATGTGCTGAGCGCAATCGTTTTAAAAGCGCTAGACCGTCGAGGCGCGGCATCATGATATCC
>Ga0224508_10004404_pt1 | contig 11511 bp, 15 predicted proteins | sample SF_Jan12_sed_USG_4_FD_170157 | JGI IMG/M metagenome (GOLD analysis project Ga0224508, IMG submission 170157) | Sediment microbial communities from San Francisco Bay, California, United States - SF_Jan12_sed_USGS_21 | ecosystem: Environmental > Aquatic > Marine > Sediment | place: USA...
CTAATTTTTAGATAATTCAAGTAGAATTATCTATCCTTAGAGGCAGAATTAAACCAGAAGAACAGCAGGATGTAAGTTATTCATATTACAAAAACATCTAGATAAATACAATTGTTTGATTATCAGCTATAATTATGGATATTAAAATCATTTTCATGTTGATAGTTGTTTCAGGTTTAATTGTCAATACAGCTTCTTTTTCTGATTTAGTCTTTGCAGACAAATCCGACGTAGTCAAAGAAGCCAAAGAAAAATCAAAGGAAAAAGCTAAAGAAGAAAGAGAAAAAGCAAAGGAGAAAGCTAAAGAAGAAAGAGAAAAAGCAAAGGAAAAAGCTAAAGGAGAAAGAGAAAAAGCAAAGGAAAAAGCTAAAGGAGAAAGAGAGGATATTAAAAAATTTAGAGATGGTTTGGAGGTGACCTCTTCTAGTACAACAAACACTGAAAAGAGTACAATTTGCCATATCCCACCTGGAAATCCTGCAAAGGCTCACACCATTACAGTAGGAAGTCCAGCAGTTAGTGCTCATAAGGCACATGGAGACTATACTCTTGGATCATGTGAAGACGATGAGTTTAATCCTGATAATAGTGAATTTAAAAAAGAATCAAGATTTTTTGAAGGTTCAGATAATGAATCAAAGACTTCAGAAAGAGCTCAAAGACTAATTGAAAAACTTGAACAACAAATTTCTAATTTAGAGAAAAGATTGCAAAATATTCTTGACAAATATGAGTCAGGTGAATATTATGGCAATATCTCAACTACAGACTCAATTACAAAGTCTTATGTTATTTCCTTTGATGGAATTGCTTCATCAATTTTTGATGAATCGGTAACAACTGAAATGTCTGGAGAATTATTTATGGAAAATCAAGTTACAACACTAGATACCTCAAAATTTAAGATTCGTGCAGGAGAATTAATTATTGGAAACACATTATATGATGTGGTTTTTGGTAAAGCTAGATTATCATCTTCTGGACCAACAGGTCAAGAAGATTCTTTGGTAATAGTATTGCAAACAATAGATTCTGAAGATAATTACAACACCATAAAGATAACACTAGGTTTTAATTCTCCTCTGGAAGGTGGATTTGGCAGCTCGGCAGAGAAATTTGAAATTCTAGAAAACAGCAAGGTGTCAGGACAGTGGATTCTAGATGGCAATGGAGAATCAGCATTAGAAGCCTAGAGATTCCCAAAAAAAGTTATTTTTTTGTGAGGCTGGCAAAATAATCTTTCCCAGCTTTCCGTAATCCTTCTGGAGTCATATCTATTTTGTGTGTCGCAATAGCCCATGAATGTCCAAACGGATCCATTACCGTTCCAAACCTATCACCCCAAAATGCATCCATCATGGGCATAGTAACTACAGCTCCAGCATCAACAGCTTTCTTGAAGGTTTTATCTGCATCCTCTACATAAAAGTGCAAGGTAACTGCAGTTCCACCTATTGTTGTTGGAGATTTCATTCCCATCATTGGAAATTCATCTGCCATCATAACAAAAGAATCTGCAATCTGAATCATCGCATGTAAAATTTTTCCATCTGGAGTGGGAAACGTATAGATTTCGTTTGCATTAAATGCCTTCTTGTAAAAATCAATTGCTTCTCTGGCATTACTCACAACTAGAGACGGTGTAATAGAATGAAATCCATCAGGAATAGGTTTGACCATTATTTGTATGGATTAGATCTAGTAGATAAAAATTGTTTTTAAAAAAACAAAAAGGATTTACACGACTAGATTAAACAAATTACATGTCAGAAAAGCAGGAGTCTGAATCCGGTGATGCCTGGAGGTTGTACGTTGGATCGCTTGCAAAATGGAAGCTATCTTTTGAATTATGGCAAAAGGCAGGAATGGAAGCTATGATGAATTACAACAAAGCAGTTGCAAGTGGCAAAATAAGCAAAGAACTTCCGCAACAAATGTCAAACATGATGAAAACATCATGGATGGAATCAGGAATGGAGCAAATTTCCCAATTTCAAAAAGAATGGCAAAACATGGTAAAAGCAAGTGGGTTGGAATCTTTGCAATATTTTGACGATAAATGGGCAAAATATTGGAGCTCGATGGAACCTGCAACAACATATAGTCAAGCATTAAAGCAGTTTACTCAAACGTGGCAGGACATATGGAAAAAATAAAATCAATTTGAATATATGAAAAAATCAAAGAAAGTAAATTTCTCACAATAATTAGATTAAGAAGAATCTCTAATTTTCAAAACATTATCTACAAAAGAGCAACTGTCAACTTCGGTTTCTGTTGTAATATAGATAATATGGTTATTATGAAGAGGAAAAGTAAATCTTTTGACTTTATCATATTCAGCCACGGCGTACTTGCCTTCACCTATTCCGGATGAGCATTGATTCCTGCTAAACCATGCATCTGTAACATGTTTAATTGATTTTTTTTGATCTTCTTCGGATAGATAGTTTTCGATTCCTTCTCTTTGACCTCCAAAGAGAATGGTTCCCGCTTTATCGAGAATGGTAACAAATCTTATTTTTGGATCCAGATTCGTAATGGAATTATAGAGAGTGTAAAAATTTTCACGATTTGACATCATGTAAGTATAAAACTAAATTACCAATTAAAATAGTTATGTGTGAATATCAGAAAATATTTTTTTCATGGAGTGTCAATTTTGAATTTAATGCCAAAATCACCTGTTTCAGAAATAGAATCAAATTGGGTAATGAGATTCAAGTTATCTGAATAAATGAAAAGAACTAGAGAAAGGGCTACTTCAGAAACAGATAGGATAACTCCTAAGACTATACAGTTTTTTGCTAAATTCCTATCAAAAGATTTTAGCGCGACCCAAGAAATAATACCGCCAATTACCCCTAAGAAACTGGGAAGAAGATACCACCATCTACTTCTAATTTTACTATCTTGAGCAGTCACGTTGAGAATTCCTACAAATCTTGCAGAAATAGTTTCCCACTGAATTATCCAATACTTACGGATTATTGTCCAAATTATCAGGAAGGAAGTACTAATTATAAGAGAGTTTTAAAAATTTAGATATTTTTTTAAATTTAGCCTTTAATACGCATAATCTTGGTTTTATCCATTACAACCCAATATTCAACATTTTGGCCATTTTCTAATTTTCCCTTGACCTCATCATCAATCAAGATGATATCTATGGTCTCAAAGCTTTCAGAATCCATTACTTGGACAGTATCACCTGTGATTGAAATTATTTGGCCAGTTTTTTTGTTGATTAATGGAACATGAATTTGCATGCTGACAGGTCCCACGTGAGGTCTCTTCTGGCCATCAAAGATTCCTTCCGCCACTATTCTTGCCTTTGCAGCACCATGTTTTCCGGGTTTGGATGTATCGTATTCGACAATCCTGCATGGTTCTCCACTAGGTTGATCAGAGTGAGGCAATAGTATGTATGAGCCAATTTTTAATGAACCAAGATCCGCAGGTTTGCTCATGTTGAAGCAGGTTTTAGTCGAATATTTAACTTTTACAACGGGAAGACCAGTAAAAATTTCCCCTGAAATAGAGATTCTATCTTACATTACTCTATGACAATATATTATGGGTTTGTAGATATTGTGATCAAACAGGATCTTCAGTAAATATTGTGAGAAAGAAAATCAAAAGTTATTCTAATTTTATTTCGGAATTTTTAGATTCTGGTTTGGCTGATTTAGATCTTTCATTTTGTTCATCAAGTGAGTTTGAATTTGCTTCATGGGCAAAAAATCATTGGTGTTAATTTGAAATTATTTTTTGGCAAGGATCTTGTTCAAAGTGTTAATGACTTGTACATGTTTTTCAGGAGTGATCCAAAGTCTTTTGTAAATTTTAAAATCTGTTTCCAAAACAATCGCTTTGTTTTTTTTAGGTCTCTCTGAATCATAATGGAACCAATCACGAAAGTTACTCGTACCTGAAATTCTATATTTTCCTGAGAAGGCACCTATTTTTTTCTCATACAGTTTTTTTATGTGGCCTATCTTTACCTCTTTTTTGCCCCAAGGCAAGCACCATGCCTTGAATTTTATTCTATCCTCAAAAATTTGGATATACTTATCGTGGTACAATACTTTCATAGACTTGGGTATATTATTCAAGAATTTAAATTGTTTTTAGGGTTAATTATTTTTGTTCAAAATGAACACACTTGATTTTAAGATAAAATCCAGGTTAACTTCATTACATGTTTTTTCAAATTCTAATGAATTATTTTTTAGAAACTATTAGAATCAAAAAGAGTAATTTACAGGAAGGAAAACATTTCATATTTTTGTATAATTAGCCGAATGAATGTATCATGAATATGAAAAACAATGAAGGGGTTTGGAGGTTAGAATACTTGGAATTTCCCAGTATTGAAAACACTGTTGAACCAAATGAATCTAATGACACTTGTGAAGAACCAGAATAATTTATTCCGTAATCTAGACTGTTCAAAAATCTAGCAGATTTAATGTTTGAAATGAACATACATTTGTTATAATCGATATAGAAAGAATAAATTTTGTGAAAGTACTTCATATTGATGATAACCAAGATATCACCAATTTGTTCTCAGAATTTCTAAAGAATAAGGGTGTCGACATCAAGGTAACTAACGATCCAAGAAAAGGATTAGAGCTTATTAAACAAGAAAAATATGATGTTGTTCTTTTAGATATTCATATGCCAGGATTTTATGGAACTGATATAATTCAATCACTAGAAAACGAAAAAATTCTAAAAGAGCAGCAAATCATAATATTTTCTGGAGCTGATTTGACTTCTAATCAAATTACTAGTTTGTTAAAAAAAGATGGTATAAAATCCCATTTAAAAAAACCCGTTCCCCTTAATGACCTTTTTACTGCAATTTTTAATTGAAAAACTAGTGTTGTCAAAAGTATGCGAGTTGAGAAAACTCTCTTTTATGTAACTAGTAAGAAAAATTCACTCTAAAAATCTAAATTCAGTTTAGTGGTTTTGAAAAAAATGAATAAATTACAACTAGGTGACCATCTGAAAATGGCCGACACTATGAAAATAGAGCAAGCTTCCAGAGGAAAGGTAAGTATGAAAGTTAGTTGGTTTGATGTCAAGGGCAAAAGACATTACCAGTCGTACTCTTTGAAGGAAGGGGAACAAATAGAGTTTTAATTTACTCTTTTTTTTGTCTAATTTGAAATTATATTTTGCGAAAGATGGGAATTATGAATTTAATTGCAAGGCTCCACCTGATTTTATCTACACCATATTTTCTGAGTCTATTGTGATGTTATTATCAGATAGGAAAAGGTGACTGGAACCCCTGATTGAATTGTAAGTAAGGACTCATTTTGGCCAACTGAAAAAGTTTCCACACCTGCCGCAAAATTACTAAGCCATTCAGGTAAAGCAGGACCCCATTCCTCGGCTCGTGCTTCTATCAGAAATCCAATTATTGAGAGTTCAATTAGTAGAATGTAGAACAAAATTAAAGGTTTCATAGGGTAGCTATCCCAAATTGATTCTTCCCATCCATCGCCCAAATATAACAAGTGAAAATATTACTTAACTCTTATCGTGATGAATTTGAAATTATCTTTTGGAAAATAAAAAGAAAAGAGAGTTAATCTCTGTTGGTTCTGTACTTTACCAGATAAATTCCAGCACCTGCAAGTCCTGCAACTGTTGGAATCATCCATACTGTCATTGATTGAATTCCTGCTACAAATAGTGCAGTACTGTCAAGTGGCAAAAGTTCGCCTGCTACAACTGGACTGGCTTGACTAATAACTGTCATCTCTTCTATCTGAGAAAAACCAAAGTTGTAAACACCAGGGGCCAATGTAACTTGAAGTACGTATTGACTAGCTGGTATGGCGGGCCAATTTTGGGCAGGTGGATGGAACAAATGTTCTCCCGTGCCGTCACCGACATCTGCAGTTAGAACTTCATTCATACTGAAAGGATCAGCTATTTCAATTACATTTAGAACACCTTGATTTAGACCAGGACCGACATCACCTGAGATTCCGTTTGGAGCCCAAGTCATAGTTCCTCCATTAAGTGTATCCTCTATTGATAAAGTCCACTCTAGGGTTCCTTGAGCAATGGCAGTTGGATCTTCATCTGCATCAACTTGTACTTCCATGTATGGCATCGCATCAAAACTAAAGACAACTACAACAGGAGCATCTATTACTTCAAACTCACGTTGCCATTCGACTAGACCAAAAGCATCGCTTTGTTGTGGATCTACACTTCCAGTTTTAAATCCCTCTGCTACGTTTCTCCAATCAATAGGAAGATTATCTCCTACTGTTACAATTTGTGCATCACCTCGGTCATAGTCTCCGACTCTGTGATTACGGTTTGGTTTGAATGTATTCTCACCAGGATCTGGATTTCCCTTTAGAGCTTCGTCAGCATCAACAGAATCTATGTTGAAGATACCATCTGCAGCTGCTTGGGTGTTAGTAAAGAGAGGAGTTGTGAATCCGAATTGTGCAGGACCTTGTGGATCGAAAATAAGATTAAAATTTTCGACTTCGTTGTAAGCTATCGAGTAAGATGACGCATATACTGCTTGGGCTGAGCCAAGAATAAGCGTAACTGTCGTTATCATTAGCATTCCTAATAATGCATTCTTCATTACCAAAATTGGGATTATTTGATTATTAAGCCGTATGAAAGATCTGATCTAGATTACCTAATCCATGTTTTAGATACTTTCTATGTTTTAGAATAAAAAAGACAGCCTTTGAGAATTATTTTAAAGAATTTCTCAAGCAAAAAAACTCTAATCATAACGAAAGGCATAACAAAGTTTTCAGGCATAGATAAAGGAGAGACCCCTTTTATTGATTTTCGAGAAGCCTTTTGGGATTAAAGGAAAATTAGCAAAAAAAGGACAACCAAAGTGTAGTTTAATTTACTAACATTGGTTTATTATCTTAAAAATTAAAAAAATAATATAATGTCGTATTCAGAGATGGTCAGGTGTAACCACTACTCGCAACCAAACGGTTCCATTCATTGCATTCATTGTGGAGAGTTGATTGACTAAATTCAAATCTTCAAACTAGGTAATTTTATAATTTTAAAGTTCAAACAGGTATGATTCATATCAAATTTCATCACGTAGACTTCAGACACCTCTTTCAAATATTCTAAATTTTCAGAAATTTTTGATCAAAATTTAATAATTCTGCCATCAAATCCCAATTAGGAGCAAATTTACTACTCAAAACTCAGTTGGAAAATTTTACTTTAGACTTTCAAGAATGGAAAGACTAACAAGACTGGTCATCGCGAGTCCTTTTCTGTTTGCATCTTTTCTTGTTTGATCACAGTATTTTTTTACACTTTGATAACTCTTTTCACCTGAAAGTTCTAAAACCAAAATATTTTTAGAATATGGAAACGTGAATTTTGTGGGTATTGTGCAAAAAGTTTCCATATGTCCATATCCTGCATTTTCTATTTTATTGCGATTGATTAGAAGTGATGCTATTTCCATCATATCCTCATCAGATTCTCCATATTCTAAATAGTATACAGAAATAAAATTAGTTTCTGCTTCTTTTTCTGTTTCAAACAAATCATCACTAATGTCAAATACAAAAGAAATTTTGTCCTGATTATGTTTTTCAAGTTCTTTTCCTACCTTATGATTATCTCTAAATTTTGCCACAAGGTAATGATTTGCAGATTCTGTAAAATAAGGCTGGCTATCAATAGAAAAAGTAGCTGTTGCAAAAAATAATTTTTCAATATTTTTTGATTTTATCCAACTGTCTTTTAATTCAACAGAGTCAATATTATGAAGATAAGGTGCACAGACATAACCTGGATAAGATAATTTAAGCTCAGACATGTTAAAAATTTTGAAGGACAGTATTTATTATTTCTTAGATCAAGCAAATGATCTGTTAAAATCAGGCAACGATAGTTATTTAATACTAAAAGTACTCGTGTTGTTTGTCCCAAGCTAGCTCAGCCTGGTAGAGCTCCCGGCTGTAGTTGTTGGCTTTAGATGGCTGACGATATAGCAGCATATCAGGCATACAGAAACCGGGTTGTCGAAGGTTCAATTCCTTCGCTTGGGACCACAACTTTTTGATCAAATTCGTTACATAACGCCAATGGGTTTGATATTCTAAGAAATAAACCAAAAGTTAAGTTCCCTCTAATCAAAAATTGAAATTATTTTTTGGGAAGGATGTAAATTAAAATAGAATAATTCCACTCTCAATCAAATACCCTATTCTTTCGATAAAATCCCAACTGGAGACAAAATAATGATGATTCATAAAAAGCCAGATAATTTTTCAAAACCACAACCTACTTGGGGTAGGGTCTAATTCAAATTACCATTAAAATCAAAGATTCAGTATTAATTGTATGAAATAATAGAATCAAAATAACATTATGAAGATATTTTTAAAACAAACTTAAGTGTATATTGCCTTAATAATGACTGAGAAAAGAATACTTGTTGTATGTTTTTTTGCAATTCTTTTTGGTTTAAGTTTCATCATAGTTCCATCTTATGCATCAGATACAAACTTTCTGTTCAAATCCAATTTGTCATGTGATCCTACCTTGCCAAAAGATTGTATTGATAATGAGGGTTCAGGACCATTAAATTTGATAGATGGTACTTTTTTTGATTCACCACCCAAGATATTTGTAACATCAGATAAATCAATTTACGATATAGGTGAAACCGTCAGAATTACAGGAGATTCATCTCAACTTGGAATTGTTACAATCACTATTGTATCAGATAAATTGACTATCATATCTGTAAGTCAAACAAAGGTTAAACCTGATGGTTCCTTTTCAGATTTTTTCACCATTCCAAATGAAACTCAAAAAGGACAATACGAAATTAAGGCAAACTTGGATTCTGCTAGTGATTCTCATACAATACAAATTCTTGGCTCTGACTTTGACAATGATGGGATTTTGGATTTTGTTGATTCCTGTCCAAAAGAGGCTGAAAACTATAACAGATATCAGGATTCTGATGGCTGTCCTGACAATTGGCCCACAGCAGACTTGAATCTTTCCTACCTTTCAAATCCTCCTTCTTTTGTTATTGCAGGTCAAACCTTTGATTATCAAATTCAATTTTATAACAAGGGGCCAGAAATGACTCATAGATTTCAATTGATTACTGAATTGTCATCTGGACTTAGATTTGATGAGACATATTTTCCAGATCGAAACTATCACGGAAATATTTTGATTGAAAATCATGAAAGATTTCCTCCAGATTTTACTACAGATTCAAGCTACAGAGTATTTGTACATGATGAGGCCACTGAAGACCAAACCATTACTGTAAAAATTACAAATATTTCTCCTCCAGATGATAATGTCAAGGACAACCAGATCTCATCATCCATTCAAGTATCTTCTATCCCTCCATCACGTATAGACTCTGATGAGGATGGAATAGTGGATGAAATTGATCAGTGTGACTTTGAACCAGAAAACTTTAACGGATATGAAGATACTGATGGATGTCCAGATACGGAGGAAATTATACCTCAGTTTTTTAATATTCCGAAAAATATTGAGGAGTCAACAACTGATCCTTCAGGCCTTTCAGTTGACTATCTAGTACCTAAAGCAATGGCTGGTTTTGGAACACCAAAGGTAACATGCAATCCTCCTCCTGAGTCAAAGTTTCCAGTTGGTTCTACGGCAGTTTTTTGCACAGCAGAAGATTCTTCAGGAAATAGTGTGACCACACAATTTAAGATAGTTGTTACCTTGTCTGATACTACAAAACCTGACCTCTCAACTGAAGTGATTGTTTCAATAGTAATTGGTGCAGCAGTTGTTGTTGGAATTATTATTTCTATCAAAGCAGGTATCATTGGCGGTACGGAAGGAGCATCTAATTCACAAATTAAATCACACCATTCAAAGCAGACAGGAAAAAAACAAGCAGAAAAGAAACGAGCAAAGACAACAAACGTATCTATTGATGTGAGGTTTGACTTTGAATAGCGATTTAGTTGCAGATGAGGAGACCTTCGAGGCAATATTAGCTAAAGTCGATGAAGAGATGAATAATGTCATAGCCGATGATCTTGAAACAAAACTTCAGCAACAATCAGAGAACTTGCAAGAGCTTGCAGACTGGTACAAAAAAGCTGAAAAGGGAACAGATAATCTTGTCTCAGAAATAGCAAATGATCTTGTTGTAAGATTGATGATAAATGTGCCACAACGTTATGTAAATTTGGCCTTGGAAAATATCAAGATCAACACAGAAGATAAAGAACCCTATGTCAAATTCGATGTAAATTATGAGATTGACCCAATTAAACCCTTTATCGAGTATACAATTAGAATCAGTGGAAAAACTATACATGTTAAACGGGCAAGATTTGAAATAACCTCTAAAGGAGGTTTTAAGGAGATGGAGATAAAGCTTGAAGAGGGGAAGAAAAAAGTTTGTCTTGGTACGCTTGAAGCCAATCTAGAATTATTTTTATCAGGGTTGCCTTTTGTTGAATTTGATGAGCCAAAGAAACTAGTTAGTAAGAAAATAAGTGTAAATCTTTCGAAATATTGCTTAGCCTAAAAAACAATTGTTATTTTGAAATTATTTTTTTGGAAATAAAAAAAATATGGGAAAGTTAGTTTCCTCGTACTGGTTGAATGGGACATAAAAATGCTGAAACATTTCTGTCGATTGAAACGTCCCCTTTATCTTCTGCATCAAGTACTGCTTGTTCTGAATCAAGCAAGTATGGCTCTACGTTGAATGTCACCTCGTTTACTATCCAATGACCTCCATGATAGCCACGATCACCTGGAGCAACAGCTGCAATACCAAGTTGACCATTTGTAGAATTAGTTACTGCATAGAAGTCATCTAACCCTTTTTTGATTTCTGATGGAGGAACCACTGTTCTTACAATTTCTCCTTCATAGAACAACATTCCAAATCCTGGTGTTGCAGCAAAGGCAGAACCAGCAGGAATTGCCATTAAGGCAACTATCCCTACAATTGCTGCCATAGGTATGATTTTTTGCATAGTTCAAAAATTTATTTGGGAAATAAAGGCAATTATCCAAGTTAGACCCCAATCTTTCAATTTGTAAGACTCCAAAAATAAAAAAAAGGCAAAAATAATTTTTGAAACCTTTATCTTATTATCAAAAATATTGGAATGGAGGATGTTTTATTCAGCAATCTCTTTTATGCCAACAATTACAATTTCTTGTACTTTCTTACCAAAATGTATTTTTCGTTTTTTTAAAGATAATCAACCTGGTGACTTTAAAAAAAATGATGACTATCAAAGATTTAAGGGTATTTTATGGTACATCATATCTGGTACCAGAGGAGGTCCAAACAGAGCAAGAATTTTGAATTTATTAAATACAGAATCCCTTAATGCTCATCAAATATCAAAAGAGCTAAACCTTGATCATAAAACGGTTGCACATCATCTTAAAATTCTATCAAAAAATGAATTGGTAAAAAAACACAAGATCAATGGTATA
>Ga0224508_10004405_pt1 | contig 11510 bp, 9 predicted proteins | sample SF_Jan12_sed_USG_4_FD_170157 | JGI IMG/M metagenome (GOLD analysis project Ga0224508, IMG submission 170157) | Sediment microbial communities from San Francisco Bay, California, United States - SF_Jan12_sed_USGS_21 | ecosystem: Environmental > Aquatic > Marine > Sediment | place: USA: California...
GTGGAAAAAGAAGGAAAAATATTTGTTCAACATTCCCATTTTTCTGTGCCTGTTAACGACAAGCAGGCTGCAATATTACGCGAGATGAATATAAGCAGTGTCAGGATGGCCATTCGACCGGATGAGGTCGCAATAAAATCTGCTGCTGACACTAACGCTATACCAGCACAAATTTTGATAACCGAACCGCTGGGTGGTGATATGTTGGTTGACGTAACGTTAGGGGAGCAGAAGATGCTGGTTAAAACCAAACCGAATTTTACTGGTGGTATGGGCGAGCAGTGTTATCTGACATTCAATACGGAGCGGTGGCATTTGTTTGCTACAGACACCGGACTGGCCTATTTTTAGCGTATTAACATCCAGTCATAGCCGATACTTATAGCCTTATAGGTAGGGCGTTTTCTTGGGTATAACGCTATAGCGTCATTCGTACTTGGTCATTGTCATTACCCCTGTGATAGGGTTACGGCTATAAACCGCGAAATACAACAAGCGGGGCGTAGGAGGAGAAGCGATGACTGGAAGCAATACCGGTTCGGCGCATGTTAGCCGAATTTACGATAGCATTAGCAATGACCACGCGAGTTCGCAGCTCGATACCCTGGTGTTACGATCTTGGCAACGCTGTGTTAAAGATTATGATCTCGATCCAGCACGTGCATCACGACCGCACATTCTTACAGCCACACGTTTAAAAGACTATCGTGACCCGTTGGGTCGATTTTTATCCATAGCGCGTCGTGGTATTATGCAACTATTTAAGCAAATTGCCGACCTCGGTTATGTCATTCTATTAACAGATGTTAATGGTGTAACTGTAGATTATCTTGGTCATCCGTCATTTGAATCGGAACTAAAACGTTGTGGCCTGTATCTCGGTTCGGTATGGGCCGAACAGCACGAAGGGACTAACGGAGTGGGTACTTGTATTCAGGAACAAAAACCGTTAACCATTCATCGCAACGAACATTTTCGTTCGCCTCACATTACCTTAACTTGTACGGTTGCGCCCATCTTTGATCCTTTTGGTAAATTGCTTGCGGTGTTAGACGTCTCTTCCATGTCCTCGCCGCCTTCCAAGGCAAGTCAACATTTAGCGCTACAACTGGTAAAGATGTATGCCACCATGATTGAAAATGCCAATTTTCTGGCTAACTTTGAACAGGAATGGGTGGTGCAACTAAAAACCAACGAAGATTTAAACGATGCAACGTCGGAAATGTTGATTGCGCTGACAGGAGACGGAAAAATTCTCGCTGCAAATACCGCAGCGCGTAAAACATTCCAGGATAATTTTCAAAATAAAGACGAATTTAACGAGTGTTTTGACGATATTTCAATGTTGTCGTTCGAGCAAATAGTAGCGCACAGCAGTTCCCATCCCGGCATCGTCTTGCCAGTTCGTTTAGTCAAAAGAAACAATGTGGTGTATGCGACGCTTCGCGCTCCAGTACAAAAACACAATGTTCTGCCTTTTATACAAAATCGAGTTAGATCAAGCGTAATTCATCCTGGGTTGGAGAAGTTGGGTGGCAGCGACCCGGTCATGATCGATATCGTTCAGCGCATACGCCGCATTGAGAACAGTGATATCCATATTCTGTTAGCTGGAGAGACCGGAACCGGTAAAGAAGCGCTAGCACGAGCTATTCATGACACCAGCAATCGCCGCAACAAGGCATTTGTCGTCGTGAATTGTGCGGCGTTACCCGATAACGCAATCGAAAGAGAGTTATTTGGTAACGATCTGGGGCTAAAAGTCGACGCAAACTGCAACGGAAAAGTAGGTAAAATTTTACAATCGGATGGCGCTACATTATTTCTTGATGAAATTAGTGATATGCCGTTGTATCTACAATCTCGATTGTTGCGAGTTATTGCTGAGAAAGAAGTTATCTCGTTGGAGGGTGACGGTTCGACGCCAGTAGATTTGCACATCGTGTCCGCGACGCATGCGAATATCGAGGAGATGGTAAATGCTGGTGAGTTCAGAGACGATCTTTATTATCGTCTAAATGGAGTCACGATGACATTGCCACGGTTGAGAGAACGCAAAGATAAGCGTGAATTGATTCAATCGGTGTTTGGAATTGAACAGCAAACCAATCAGATTAATACTATGGCGGTTGATGATGGCGTTTTGGCACTATTAACTGACTATGAATGGCCAGGAAATATAAGACAGTTGCGTAACGTGGTTCGATATATGCTCGCGGTAAGTAACAGTGAATCCATTCAACTTGAAGATTTGCCAAATGAAATCAGAACACCGCATATAGCGGGAATACCCGCCGAGTCGCGACCTGTAACTGGGTTTTCACGTATTCGGAACGAAGTTCAAACTGATGTTAGTGCCAAAGACAAAGTTTTAGCTAGTTTGCAAAAATGTAACTGGGTAGTAACCGATGCTGCGCTCGATTTGGGTGTATCGCGCATGACAGTTTATCGACACATGAAGAAATGGGGTATTAGTCGCGAACCGTAACGTTAAAATATTCTTCTCCTTTAATTTGGCGATCGACAGTTTTATTCTTGTCATATCTCAATTCTAATTTGATGTTGCGGCTTTCTGATTAATTGCCTGACTGGAATTGCTTGATCGGGGTTTGGAATTCGTGCAACCATTCTCCACACTTGCTATCGGTGTTTTGTACGATCAGTGCAGTGACTAGTAAGGAATTTCCACTGTTAGAGGTAACTTGTTGCTGCGGATTCATTCATCAGCTATAAGGTTAGGGCAGATACTCTTATTTGGCGGGTAAAGGCATCTATTATGTTGACCATTTTATCGTCGGACTTTACGAGATTTCATGTTAGGCGTGCGATATCAAAAGGTGTAAAACTTGTATGATCCACGTTGACTACTTAGCATAACTCACGGAGATCAAGAATATGAATATTGCGCTAATCGGTCCTTCAGGCGTAGGTAAAGGAACTCACGCTTCGTTGTTGATTAAAGAATTTGACATGCTGCATCTGGTTACAGGGGATCTGTTGCGCAAAAACTTGGAGCAACGAACGGCGGTTGGATTTTTGGCTCAACGTCACATGACGCAGGGCGAACTAGTGCCGGACGCGGTGGTCGATGCCATGGTTGCCGAATGGTTGTGGCGCGCGGCATCCGATAAAAATATTTTATTCGATGGTTTTCCGCGCACGGTAGATCAAGCACAGTTTTTAGACGAATTTTTTGTCGAAGCCAGGCGTGAACTTGAGGCTGTCATCTATCTGAAAATTTCAAACGACGCTGTCGAAAAACGACTGATGGGACGAGAAATCTGTGCTACCTGTCAGACGCCATACCATGTTGAGTTCAAGCCGCCGGTCAAACCAGGTGTGTGCGATGTTTGCGCGGGCGAGGTTAAGAAACGACCTGATGATATTCCGGAAGTGATTCGTGTTCGCCTGCGAGGATTCAGAAGAGCCTTAGGGCCTGTGCTCGATTATTATCAGGAATCCAATCGGCTCATCACAATCGATGGTGATGGAACCGTGCAAGCCGTTGGCAAAGCCATATCTGACGCAATTGAGCAATTGCAAAAAAGCGGGCGGCCCCGTGGGCCGATGGACGATAGCATCGCGCTTGATGTAACACCCGCTCAAACTGGATTGGCCTCCGCCGGCGAAGTCACCGATTCAAGTTTCGGCTTAGTATTAATTGGTGGGCCAGGTTCGGGGAAGGGAACTCAGGCAGAACAATTGCAAGTGCATTTGGACTTGCCACACATTGCCACGGGCGATCTATTTCGCGAAAACCTGAACAAGAAAACCGATTTAGGGATGTTGGCTAAAAGTTATATGGATAAGGGTGCTTTGGTTCCCGATGATGTTACCGAGGCCATGGTAGAAGAACGCATGGCCCGATCTGATGCGAAGAAGGGTTTCATTCTCGATGGCTTTCCACGCACGTTACCCCAGGCGCAAGCGCTTACGGACATAATGAATGCCGCCAACCGGTGTATTAATGGTGTCATTTACATTCGTGTCTCGGACGAAGAAATCGTACGCCGATTATCCGGTCGTTTGATTTGCCGGAATTGTCAGACTCCCTATCATGTTGACTTTAAGCCACCGGCGGTTGAGGGTGTTTGCGACGCCTGTAACGGCGAGCTGTATCAACGCGACGATGATAATCCAAATACTATTCGCGCCCGGCTTAAAACTTTTCATGGTCAAACAGGGCCGGTGATCAACTACTATCGTGACGCCGGGATACTCGTCGAGATCGATGGAGAAGGTGAAGTATCCAAGGTTATAGAACGCAGCAAAACAGCGGCCGACGAGTTAAACCATCTGTGAAATTACGACGTCTACGATGAAAGCAATGGAAAAGCGAAAAATTGTCTCATACATTAAGAAATTAATTGGACAACACCATGCGAATAAAGAGTAAACTGAATTTGGCTCGCATTTAATCGATGTATTGTCAAACAAGCGCTGAATTATTCATGCCTGTTATATACGCCATGACATGGGCTTTTCCGAAATAAAGAAAATTAAAGAGGCGCATTAAACATACACAATAAACATGCACAGTGAAGTCGGACTTCTTTAAGTTAACTACTTAGCGACCAGCGAGGGAATTATGCTTAAAAAAATTATTCTGCCCGTTATTCTCGTAATTCTTGCATATGGCTTTTGGGTTAGCCCCGATTTTAAGGAGATAGCGGCTGGGGTCGCAATTTTCTTGTTCGGGATGTTATTTCTTGAGGAAGGGTTTCGCGCATTTACTGGTGGAATTCTGGAAAAATTGCTTAAGAAGACAACTGATAAAGTGTGGAAGAGTTTGAGTTTCGGTATCGTCGCTACGACGATAATGCAATCCAGCTCGCTGGTTTCGGTGATCAGTATCTCATTCATCAGCGCCGGCTTAATAAGTCTGGTCGCGGGGATTGGCATTATTTTCGGGGCGAATATCGGTACAACAACCGGCGCCTGGTTAGTGGCGGGATTTGGTTTGAAAGTAAAAATTTCCGCTTACGCGATGCCGATGCTGGCGTTCGGTATTATTCTGGCGTTTCAAAAATCAAAATATCTGAAAGGCGTTGGGTCGGTTTTAGCGGGACTCGGGTTTCTGTTCCTCGGCATTCATCACATGAAGGAAGGTTTTGATGCATTCCGTGGAAGTTTTGACCTGGCCGCGTTCGCAGTAGAAGGCTATCCGGGGTTGTTTCTGTTTGCAGCCATCGGGATGGCGGCGACGGTGGTGATGCAATCCAGTCATGCAACCCTGGTACTCATTATCACCGCTTTGGCGGCAAGTCAGATTAGTTACGAGAATGCCTTGGCCCTGGCGATTGGCGCGAACCTGGGAACCACCATCACGGCGATTATTGGTTCCATGAGTTCTAATGTAGAGGGGAAGCGTCTGGCGGGTGCGCATTTAATATTCAATGTAATCACCGGGTTAATCGCAATAATTTTTATCACTCAGTTCGTCGCGGTGGTGGACTGGATTAGCTTGAAAGTCGGCATCGCGGCCGACAATTACACACTGAAACTGGCAGTTTTTCATACTGTGTTCAATGTGGTTGGCGTCGTTGTGATGGTACCGTTTATTTACACGTTAGCCGATTCGTTGTGTAAATTTTTCGCGGAACCTAAGGAAGATTTAGCCGAACCCAAGTATCTATCCGATGCCGCTATCGACTTTCCCGAAACTGTCATGGAAGCAGTACGTAAGGAAGCCTGGCATTTATTTGACAGTGCCTTTCAGTTAATGGCGCATGGTATGAATTTGCATCGAACCGAAATACTGGAGTCGGAAGATCTCGAAAAAACCATCAATGATGATCGGGAAATCCATGAGTTCGATATGGATGCGCTTTACGACAGTAAGGTAAAAGTGCTTTACGGTGCCATTGTGCATTTTATAAGTCGTGCCCAATCCAGCCTGCCGAGTGAGTTTTCCGAAGAGTTATACCGGTTTCGGCACACGGCGGCGGATATTGTCGAGTGTGTTAAACACATTAAGCATTTTCGCAAGAACGCCACGGAGTATCTGGTATCCGACAATGAATATATTCGCCACGAGTACAACAAGATTCGTTTGCAGATAGCATCTATACTGCGGGAAATATATCGTATACGGGCGGCGAGCGAGGCCGACCCCGAGCAAACACCTGATATTCTTTCATTGGATGCCTATAAACTAGAGGCCGAACACAGTCGCCATGAAATGACGTTGGAGGTCGATGCACTATTACAAAACCAGAGTATCACACCACATATGGCGACATCTTTGCTTAATGACAATAGTTATGCCGAAGGGACGGCCAGGAATCTGCTTAACAGTGCCCAGGCGTTGTTTGCTTCTCATGAGGCCCTCGTCGCGGATGCAGAACAGGAGGTTGTGCTTGACGAAGATGAAATAAGAGAACTATCCACCGATCAGGCGTAACGGGTTTGTTGCACCTGGTCGACTTACATAGGGGCTAAAAATGAATCTCACTGAACTGAAGAAATCGCTCACAAAACTGGTTAGCAGGGAGCGTAAAGGCAAAAAAATAAAGAGCAAAAAAATTGCCAAGGTGTTAGATGGCCTCAAGATTAAGGAAAAGAGATTCAGAAAAGCACTTGATAAAGAAAAATCCAACAAAGTACGAAAGGAATTAAATTTAAAACTAAAAGTTGTGCGGGCGCAGAGTAACAAAGCCCGAAAATTACTGAAGCAACTAGAAGATTAATGTCGCCAACCCAATTCCAAGGAGAACAAAATGGCCGCAAAAAAAAAATCAAAGAGCAAGACTTCGACGAGGAAAAAATCAGCTTCCAAGGCTAAAACAATCGCAAGCCCAAAAAATGCCGAAGACGCGGCCGATAAACCAAAAAAAATAAAGAACAAGGTCTATGAGCAGGAACTGGAAAAACTGCAAATCGAGCTAGTCAAACTGCAGGCTTGGATACAGCATAATGGTTTAAAGGTTGTCGTGATCTTCGAGGGGCGCGATGCGGCGGGTAAGGGTGGCACAATAAAACGCATTACCGAACGGCTCAACCCCCGCGTCTGCCGGGTTGTGGCATTGCCCGCCCCGACCGAGCGTGAGAAAACCCAATGGTATTTCCAACGCTATGTAGAACACTTGCCGGCCGCCGGCGAAATGGTGTTGTTGGATCGCAGTTGGTATAACCGTGGGGGTGTTGAGCGGGTGATGAATTTTTGCACGGAAGACGAATATCGGGAATTTCTGCGCACTTGTCCTGAATTCGAGCGCATGTTGGTGCGTTCGGGCATTAAATTAATCAAATACTGGTTCTCTGTAAATGATAAAGAACAGGAACGCCGTTTTCAGGCCAGAGTAGACGATGTCACGAAACACTGGAAACTAAGCCCGATGGATATCGAGTCGCGCAACCGCTGGGTTGAGTACTCGAAGGCCAAAGACGTGATGTTTTCGCATACCGATATCAAACAAGCCCCTTGGTACGTGGTCAACGCAGACGTTAAAAAACGAGCACGGCTTAACTGCATTTCGAATCTACTTAGTCAGTTTGATTATGAGGATCTGACACCGAAGGCGGTAAAACTTCCAGCCCGAAAAAAGGGGACAGGCTATGTACGACCACCCATGAGCGATCAAACGTTCGTCACTGAGGAATATTGATCGGTTTTGAATGGTCTATCGATGGTAGCGAGCAACGTTACTGCCCGCTATCGATCGCACGAGGCTCTGACAAGGTTGTCCAATTTCTTTTAGACAGTAATGAGTCACTGGAGGACGGTTCTATTTCGACTCAAAATTTCAAAGCGGCAGCATACCGAGCCAGCGAAACATTGCTGGACGGACGAACGCTTCGTATTCGGCCGATTCGTCCGTCAGATAAACAGGCGTTGGAGCAGGGGTTGGAGCATCTCAGTGCACAGTCGGCTTATTTTCGGTTTTTCCAACGCAAAACTCATTTTACTGCTAAGGAATTGGAGTACTTTACCGAGGTCGAATTTGTAAATCATGTTGCCTTGGTCGCGAGTGTATTGAATGACGGGCTGGAGGATCCGGCCGGTGTCGGCCGCTACATCGTGTTGGATAATGCTACGACCGCCAAGGTGGCGGAAATCGCCTTTGCCGTAGAAGATACCTATCATGGTCTGGGAATTGCTACCTTCTTACTGAAACATTTGACTGCTATCGCAAGAGAAAACAGGATTGATTACGTCCAGGCCGATGTATTGACAAGCAATCACAATATGTTGGAAGTATTTGAAAACAGTGGATTACCTGTGGAGCAACATCTCCAGGGAGAAGTGATAGAAGTCTTGCTACGGTTATCTTAGTACGAACGTCAACTCCGTCGTGATAAAAAGTTCCCGGTTGCTCAACAGCGAGTGTCGTGTCTGTAGCGCGAGCTAGGAAAAATAGGGTGCAAGATAGCGATACTGCATAATTTGTAATTCGCGTAATAGATCGAGTCGTCTTTTTCGATCAACCGTTTCAGCGTAATCGAGTATAGCGCTGGTGGTTTCAATAAACAGAGCGGCAATCAGGCGACGCTGTGCAGGTTTTAATTGCACGCCTCGTTTTTTGATCGCGGTTTCCAATTGTTTCGATAATTTAGAATGAAACTCGTGTCTAATTGACTCAAGTTCCGGACATACACGACAAGCGTGACGTACCGCTGCTATGCCAGGAATTCCGGCAAGTTGACTCAGATAATTTGACCACAATATGTCCAATCCTTGTTGCAAAGGAACATTTGCATCTGCCAGCGTTGCAAACTTGTCCACCGCTTCGACAGCTCGTGCGGTATTTCTGCGCGCCAACTCCGCCAGAACCGCAAACTTGTTCGGGAAATAGCGGTAAACCGTACGTACGCGAATTCCGGCGCGCTGCGCCAACAAGTTTGTATTAAAAAGAATCCAGACCGACCTCATCCAGCAATTCGGCCGCGGTGGTGAGGATAAGTTCTACCGAGCGCTGCGCCCGTCGTTGTTGAGGTTGCAACCGAGACGTCAGTTCGACCGGTAGCGATTGTGTGATGTCATTCATTAAATCATGAACCCCCATTAAATGGCCAAGTCTTTAAAGTATGACCTAGATCAAAAAAGGGGCAATAGCTCCAATATATGTTGCATTGCAACAAATTGTTAAATATAAACCTGTAAATGGAGTAAACGCTCCCTAACAACCTTCATCATTCAAAGGAGATTTATCATGAAATTGTCACATTGGATTATTGCCGGAGCATAGGGTTCGGTAGCTTTGACGGGAGCTACGAGTGCGTTAGCAGACGAAGACATTGGTTGGTACGCGGGCATCAGCGCTAATCGTGCCAGCGCGGATTTTGAGGACCGAAGCGATGTTGATTTCGACGACAGTGACACCGCACTCGGTATTCGTGGTGGCTATATGTTTACGGATTTAATTGGCGTCGAAGTGGGTTATCTCGATCTGGGCGATTTCAGCGCCCGCGGAGATCGACCAGGAAACCGTATCGATCTGGACGCCGATGCCTTCAGTGCTGCGCTCGTTCTAAATTGGAGCGTGCATGATTAAATTGATCTATACGGTAAGGTCGGTGCCTATTTCGTGGATGCTAATTCCGACTCCATTGTCGCCGGTGCGCGACTGCGTGAAGACGACACCGAAACGGAAGCATATGGTGGCGTGGGTATCGAATGGGATTTAGGTCAAATTAATTTGTTCGGCGAAGTGTCAAAAGTCGACACCGACGTCAACGATCTCAGCATCGATATCATCACTGCAGGTGTTAAGTACGAGTTCTAAGCAAACTTTCAACCAGCATCGCGGAACCCGAGTCCGGGTCCGCGATATTGTTACCACCAATTTAGATGCGTTTGATCCTGGTCAATGGAAAGTCCACGAGGAAGTGCACAATTCTGATCTAATCGCCATACTGCAAGGAAACAGCCCCCATGTCGAATGTTTCACCCCTCAGAAAACACCCCAAAACCACACGACGAAATCAAGCGGTAGTTAGACCCGCGACCAGTGCGAACAAGTCAAAGAATTTGCAATCTACCGTAGTAGAGCCGCCAACTAAATTCATGAGTGCTCATCTGGCCGATACCATGGACCGTGCCGTGCATGCCTCTATGGGTCGTTATACAGCAGGTTTGTCACCGGAAGGCTTGGCCATGGCTTATCTGGATTGGTTAGTACACTTGAGTATGGCGCCGGGCAGGCGCGCGCGTTTGATCGAAAAAGCGTTGCGCAAGACCGTGCGTCTTAACAGTTATGCGACCAAATTCATGACCGGTGTGGACGCTGAGCCGTGTATTGAACCTCTGCCACAGGATAAGCGCTTTCGCCATGAGAGTTGGCAACAGTGGCCGTTTAACATGTTTTACCAATCATTTTTACTCAATCAACAATGGTGGCACAACGCTACCACCGGTGTTCGTGGTGTTTCAAAAAAGAACGAAGATATAGTGCATTTCGCGACGCGGCAGATACTCGACATGTTTTCGCCATCGAACTTTGTCTGGACAAATCCTGAAGTGTTGCAAGCCACCATCAACGAAGGTGGTCAGAATCTCGCTCGCGGTGGGCAACACCTTATCGAAGATTGGGAACGCGCTATGCGTGGTAAACCACCTGTGGGTAGCGAAAAATTCAAAGTCGGTGAAAATTTCGCCGTCACACCGGGCAAGGTTGTGTTTCGAAATGAACTAATCGAACTCATTCAATACGCACCCAGCACGGAGAAAGTACATGCTGAGCCGGTACTTATCGTGCCGGCATGGATAATGAAGTACTACATCCTGGACTTGTCAACGCACAACTCTATGGTCAAGTATTTGGTCGATCAAGGCCATACGGTGTTTATGATTTCCTGGAAGAACCCAACGGCGGACGATAGGAATCTCGGTATGAACGACTATCGGCGACTGGGTGTAATGGCAGCTCTCGATGCTGTCACCGCTATCGTACCGAAACGCAAAGTCCACGCCGTCGGTTATTGTTTGGGCGGGACCTTGCTCGCCATTGCCGCAGCCGCAATGGCAAGGGACGATGATGATCGTATAAAGACATTGATCTTGCTTGCCGCGCAAACCGATTTCACCGAAGCCGGTGAATTGATGTTGTTTATTAATCAAAGTCAACTTACCTTGTTGGAAGACATGATGTGGGATCAGGGTTATCTGGACTCCCGTCAAATGGCGGGTGCCTTTCAAATTCTTCGTTCGAATGATTTGATTTGGTCACGACTGGTGCACGATTATCTGCTGGGTCAACGGCAACCTATGATCGATTTAATGGCGTGGAATGCCGATGCTACGCGTATGCCTTATCGTATGCATTCAGAATACCTGGAGCGTCTGTTTCTGAACAACGAACTCGCAACCGGTCGCTACACCGTTGACGGCCGCTCAATTGCACTGAGTGATATTCGCGCACCGATGTTTTGTGTTGGGGCAACCCGCGATCACGTTGCACCCTGGAAATCCGCCTACAAAATTCAGTTGTTGGCTGATGCGGATGAAGTGACGTTTCTGCTGGCGAGTGGTGGTCACAATGCCGGTATTGTCAGCGAACCCGGTCACCCGC
>Ga0224508_10004406_pt1 | contig 11509 bp, 6 predicted proteins | sample SF_Jan12_sed_USG_4_FD_170157 | JGI IMG/M metagenome (GOLD analysis project Ga0224508, IMG submission 170157) | Sediment microbial communities from San Francisco Bay, California, United States - SF_Jan12_sed_USGS_21 | ecosystem: Environmental > Aquatic > Marine > Sediment | place: USA: California...
TTGAGTTTCACGTTTGTACTTTTTCCTGAATCACAGTCGCTTGTTTTCAAAATTGCGATGCCGTTATTGTTCGTTGGAGAATTTCCGACAATTGTTTGGCTTTTGATAAAAGGGGTGAATCCACCCCAAGGAGGTACCTAGTCTGGGGTACGGCATTGCCGAGCATCAGTACCATTATTTGTGTTGTGAATGCACAATTGTTGAAGTATCAAATGAAGAAAAAAATGGCACTCGCGTCCTTCGATTGCCGCGCTCCGGCGTCGCCCTGCCGGCTACGCTTCCAAGGTCAGAGGCTAATCCTTGTTTGTCAGGCAGGCGCGACGGAAAATCGGACGTAAGACCGAAAAAGTCGCTGTGACTTGATTGACGAGCGGCCGCTGGTGACCGGTATTGAGAGAAGTAGACGTTCCAGGTGCGATCTCATCTGACACTGTCTGTCAGGTCAGATGTGTGGACTATCGCACTTAGGTTCTCAACGCGCTCCTTCTTTGACCCGTAAGGCTGCTTCCGTCCGCCCCGTATCAGCAGAGTGGGCAGGAGGAGGAAGTCCATAGCGAGTGCCAGGCTGATTGTTAGCGCCGACATCACGCCCATGTCCGAGCTCATTCTGTAAGCCGAGAACGACAGGACCAGGAAACCCGCGACCAGGCCCACCGTAGTCACCCACATAGCGGTGCCTACGGTGTTGAAGGCATAGCGGACTGCCCCGGTTGGGGTCATCTGCTGCTCTCGTCGGGCGCGAAGGTACTTGCTCAAGAAATGGACAGTGTCATCGACGACGATGCCGAGCGTCATCGATACGATAACGGACAAGCCAAGGCCCACCTGCTGCATGAGCAGGCCCCAAACGCCGAACGCCATGATCGCCGGAGCCAGGTTCGGTATCAGGCTCAGGAGTCCCAGCCGCCAGCTGCGCAGTGCGACAACCAGGAGGACGGATATCAACAGCAATGCGCCGAAAGACGCGCTCAACATCTGCTTGATGTTGCGACCGGAAATGTGGGCCCAGATGATAGACAGGCCGGACCCGTGGGTCAGCATGCTCTCCGGCGCATTGGCGCGCAGCCACTCCCGGGCTTCCTCGTCCATCTGCCTGAGCTCCCGGGTGGTCATATCGGTCAAGGTGACGATCATCCGGCTGGCGGATTTGTCCACGTTTATCTGATTGTTCAGGTCGAGGCCGAACGGCAGTGACATCTCGTACAAAAGCAGGTACTGGGCAGCCAGATCCCGCCGGCTCGGAATCCGGTAGTAGTCCTCGTCATCCTCATGCATGTTCATGTTCAGCCGTTTCATCGTCTCCACGATGGTGTTGACGTGCACGACCTTGGGCTGTTCGCGATACCAGGCGGCGAACCGCTCTACTGTCGCGAGATACTCCGGGTCGTTGATTCCGTCCGGCCTTTTAGACCTCAGGGAGTACTCGATTGCGTCGGCCCCGGTCAGCTCGGCTTCCATGAAGTCCGTGGCTCTGCGAATCTCGAAGCTCTCGTCGAAGTACTCGATGAAATCATCGTTGAGTTGGATGCGCAGTGTTCCGGCGGCAAATACTGCGGCTATAATCGCTGCGCTCCAGAATATGGTGCTGCAGTGACGAATAACGAAGCCGGCCAGCCGGTCGCAGGGAGGACATTCCGTCTCAGTAGCCGCGGCCTTCACCCGCACGGGAAGCACGGCCAGTAGCGCGGGCATGAATAAGACCGAGTAGAAGAACGCTGCCGTCACCCCCATGGCGACGATATTGCCCAGATCACGAAACGGCGGGGCATCGGAGAAGTTCATGCTGAGGAAGCCGATGACGGTCGTAATGCTGGTGAGGAAGACCGGCTGAAGGTTGACTTGCAATGATTCTGCGATCGCTTCGTGCTTCGTCTTACCCAGCGCCATGCGGTGAAAAACGGTCACCAAGATATGAACGCTGTCTGCAACGGCCAGCGTGAGAATGATCGCCGGTCCGGCGACCGAGGCCGGGTTCAGAGACATCTGGAGCCAGCCGGCGAAACCCATGCCCGTCGCCGTCGAAAGCAGGATGACGATGACAGTGACGACTGTGCCCGTGAGCGATCGCAGCGCAAGGCCCGTGACCGCGATCAAGACGAGAAACATCAGCGGCAGCAATGTCTCCATGTCGTTCTTGCCGGCCTCGCCGAACGCGTTGTCCGCCATGACTGATCCGGTCAGATACACGGAGATTTCGGGGTGCTTCTCCCGCAAGTCGTCGGCCAATGCCTGTGCGAAGTCGGCGACGAGAGGCACCTCCTCAATGGATGTGCCTGGTATCAGCGTATTCACGTTCACGCCAGTGACGTGGCCGGAGGGGGAGACCAAGCGGCTTACGAGAAGAGGCTCGGATAGCGCAACCTGCCTGATACGGCTGAGCTGTGCATCCGACAAGTTCGCGGCATCTTCGACCAGGTCTTCCACGATGAGCTCATCTCCCTTCGCCCACGTATGCTGGAAATTGCTAACGGAATCGACCCGGTTTGAATAGGGGATTTCCCAGGAAGCGACGGTCAGCGCCTCCACCGCGGCGAGCGTCTGGCGGGTAAAGACGTCATTGTTCGCCGGCGCGATTACGAAAAACACGTTCTGATTCTTGGTGTAGGTATTCTCGAGCTCTTCCAGCGCCCGTAGCTGGGGGTTTCGCTCGCTGAAGAAAACGCGCGTATCGTTGTTGAAAGTCAGCAGGCGCGCCCCGCTGGTTGCGCCCGCAGTAAACAGGATGGTGGCGATGATTATCCACCAACGATGTTTCAGGACCCAAGGCCCGATGTGTTTCTCAATTCTGTCCATTGACATGCACGAGTACGCAGGCGAGAGAGACCAGCACCGCCCCCGATCTCGCATCGCGCTCCGGCAAGCTCCAATTTACGCCCGGGCGGAGGGTCCACAATGGGGGTTTGTTCGAACGAGGTTTCGGAGAGTACCTATCAGAGGGATTGAGGCGAGCCGGCTTTTCGAGGACCAAAGCATACGTAGTTGTACGTACGTCGATCGGGGGCGGGGAGGGCTATCATTCCTAAGCATAATGTATTCTGAGTGACGCCATGCTGATCGAGCCCCTCCTGAGCGCCTACTTTCGATATGCAACCAGGGCGTCTCTGCAGTTTGGCCCGGAATCCTCCGCTGCCGGCATGCCGGTTCAAGCTCCGGAGGGTAAGTGCCTACTCTACGTTCACATCCCGTTCTGCGAGTCACTCTGTCCGTTCTGCTCGTTCCATCGAGTTCAATTGAAGCGCGATAAGGCGGCCCGCTATTTCCGCGCGCTGCGCAAAGAGATCGAGCTCTACCATGCCGCCGGCTTCGATTTTGTCTCTGTCTATGTAGGAGGCGGCACGCCGACCGTCATGCCGGAAGAACTGGTCGAAACCCTGGACCTGATGCGATCCCTGTTCTCGATAAGGGAGGTCTCCGTGGAGACGAACCCTAATCACCTCAGACCGGAGGTTCTGTCGCTCCTGAAGGCGGCACGGGTAAACCGGCTGTCGGTAGGGGTACAGAGCTTCGATGACCGGCTGCTCAAGGAGATGCAGAGATCCGCTCCCTACGGAAGCAGCGCGGAGATCATTAGCCGGCTCAAGGACGTGCAGGGCATTTTCGACACCCTGAATGTCGATATGATATTCAATCTGCCCCACCAGACCCTCGAGTCTCTACAGCATGATATACAGGTGCTGAAGACGCTCGACGTGGATCAGGTCTCCTTCTATCCTCTCATGCCGGCGACCGCTACGCGCAGGGCGATGGCCCATCAGATGGGCGCGGTGACTTTTCGCAGGGAGAAGGAATTTTATAATGAGATACTCGCGGCGATGACTGAAGCATACGAGCCTTCCTCGGCATGGTGCTTTTCGCGAGGGAATGGGATGATAGATGAATATATCGTCGACTACGACGAATACCTCGGAGTCGGCAGCGGTTCGTTCAGTTTTCTCGGCGGCTCCATGTATTCCAGTACCTTCTCGATACCGCGCTATCTGCAGCTGATTGAATCCGGCCGGACCGGGATCACGCTATCCCGGCGCTTCGAGCCCATAGAGCGAATGCGATATGATTTCCTGATGAAGCTCTTCGGCTTGACCATGGATATGGGCGCCATGGAGCAAAAATATGGGGGAAAATTCCAACGGAAGCTATGGAAGGAGTTCCTCTTCTTCCGCACGGTCGGGGCCTTGCAGGCGGGAGCGGGGCAATATCGGTTGACGAAGAGGGGGATGTACTATTGGGTCATCATGATGCGCGAGTTCCTGATGGGCGTGAATAACTTCAGGGAGGACATGCGCCAGCATATACGCGCCGAGTTCATGGCAGAGGTCGGGGATAATCTCAGGCGAAACGCGCGGCAGCAGGCCGTGCCGAAGGCGGAGACGGGTTGATGGAGGATACGCATATCTCTCTCGCCCACGGTAACGGCGGCAGGTTCATGCGGGAGCTCATCCAGGAGGTCTTCGCTCGACATCTGGGAAATCCGGGCCTGGATGTTCAGGCGGACGCCGTGCCGCTGAGCATTGAGGAAGGCCAGATCATGTTCACGACTGACGGCTTTACGGTGCAGCCGCTGGAGTTCCCCGGCGGGGACATAGGATCACTGGCGGTTCACGGTACGACGAACGATCTTGCCGTCGCGGGCGCCGATCCTTTGTATCTGAGCTTGAACGCTTTCATCGAGGAAGGCATGGAGATCGCCAAGCTCGATCGCATAGTTGCCAGCCTGGCCGCCACGGCCTCTTCGCTCGGCGTCCGTGTCGTGGCGGGCGATACCAAAGTCCTGCGGCGAGGCGAGGGGGGAGAGCTCTATCTCGCCACCACCGGCGTGGGGGTCAGGCGCAACGGGGTGACGCTCGGCATGCGTGGCATCATGCCGGGAGACGCCGTCTTGGTCAGCGGCCCGGTCGGGGATCATGGGATCGCGGTCATGCTGGCCCGGGAGCAGTTCGGCCTGCGGGGTGAGTTGAGATCCGACGCGGGAAGTGTCCTGCCTTTGACTCATGCAATTCTCGACCTGCCGGGTCTGCGCTTCATGCGCGATCCCACCCGCGGCGGGATCGCCAGCGTCGCGCACGAGATCGTGCAGGCGACAGGCTGTGGTCTAAGGCTCTCCCAGACAGACATCCCGGTCCGCGACGCCGTCCAATCGGTCTGCGAGATGCTCGGCTACGATCCCTTTTATCTAGCCTGTGAAGGCAGGGTGGTGGCCGTGGTCGCCGCCGATCAGGCTCAGCAGGCGCTGTCCGCGTGGCGGGAACTGCCCGAAGGAAAAGAGGCGGCGATTGTCGGCGAGGTCGCCGCCGGCAGCGCTCGGGTGATCCTGCAGACCGAACTAGGGGGCGAGCGGTTCCTTGAGGAGCTGGAAGACGATCCCCTGCCGAGGATCTGTTGAGCATTTTGTTACTACCTCGCCACGGTAGGCTCTCGGGATGAGACCCGAAAGACGATATCGCATAGGATTGCTGCTCACGGCGCTGGTGGTGTCGGGAGCAGTCCTCGCCGCCGGCACAATGAATTCAGATCACGGTGATCCCATCGCTCCGGTTATCCTCGGTGTGACCGGCATCCTGTTCGTCGCCATCCTCGGCCGTTTCGCCGCACGCAAGTTCGGGCAGCCTTCGGTGCTGGGTGAGCTCATGATGGGCGTCCTGCTCGGCAACGTCGGCTACTTCTTCGGGCTCGACCTGATAATCGTGCTGCGGGAAGGGTCTGCCGTCTTCGACATGCTGAGCCTGGTCCTTCAGGGAGAGCCCATGGACGCCGCGGCCGAGACGGCCTTCGGCAAAGCGGAAGCGGGCCGGGTCCTCGAGATCCTTCAGGGACCGGAAGGCGGGATGCTGCTACAGGTAGCGCACACCGTCGATGTGTTCTCCAGGTATGGGGTAATCTTCCTGCTGTTCCTCGTGGGCCTCGAAAGTAGTGTCGAAGAGATGCGGACGGTGGGACCGGAATCTTTGCGCGTTGCGATAGCCGGTGTCCTGCTGCCCCTGCTGCTTGGCTTCGCAGCAACCCGGTTTCTCATGCCTGAGCTATCTGTCAACACCGACCTGTTTGTGGCCGCTACGCTGGGCGCGACCAGCGTCGGAATCAGTGCTCGAGTCCTCATGGACATGCGCGCACAGCACTCCCGGGAAGGCCACATTATTCTGGGCGCCGCCGTGATAGACGACATACTGGGCCTCCTAATGCTGGCGGTCGTCTCCGGGATCATCGTCTCGGGCGGTGTCGAGGTCACGAATATCCTGGTGATCGTCGCTCTTGCGATCATATTTCTTGGCGGCGCGATCTATCTGGGCCCGTTCATTCTGCGCTTCGCGATTCGAGTGTTAGGACGCCTGGATATCGTCGAGGCCAAGATGTTCACCTCGTTCCTGTTCGTCATGGTGCTCGCGTGGCTGGCGAACCTCGTCGGTCTGGCAACGATCGTGGGGGCCTTTACCGCCGGACTGATACTGCATGACGGCTATTTTAAACACCTGCCCCGACCGGAAAATCATCTGACCATCAAGGACCTGATCACGCCGTTGGAGGTGATACTCGTGCCCATCTTTTTTGTATTCATGGGCATTCAGGTGAAGCTGGAGACCTTCCTGGATTGGCAGGTGGCGGTGCTCGCCGCGGGCCTGCTGCTCGCGGCGGTGATAGGCAAGGTCGCGAGCGGTTGGGCAGCGGGCAGGGGAAACGCCCCCTGGGTGATCGGCTTCGGGATGATGCCCCGCGGCGAGGTCGGATTGATTTTCGCCTCCATCGGGAAGAGCCTCGGCGTCATCGGAGACGAGCTTTTCTCCGCGGTCGTGCTGATGGTGATCGTGACGACGCTGGCTGCCCCTCCGCTGCTGAAGTTCAGCATCCAGCGTCGGGGCGAGCGTGAGTCGGAGGTTCGCTCAGAGCCCTCTTAGTTGCCGCCGCCGGCGGACGGTTCCTCCACGCCGAGGAAGTAGCTAACGCCGATGCCGATGACGAAGACGTCATAGTCGTAGGGCGCGGCGCCCAGGCTCAGCACCTCCGGTATGGCAGCCGGCGTAACGCCCTGCAGCGCCCAGTCTTCAGTGGAGAAATCCTCGTAGCGCAGCTGGAGGTTGCCTTCCAGGCGGGTCGAGAAGCGATACCCCATACGCACGCGAAGCGAGTCGAGCGTGGACTCCAGGTCCGGGAAGGTGCTCATTCCGCTGCCGCCCGTGGCCAGGACATCTATCTGACTCGTGCCCTCACCATGGGTGTAGCCGAGGTCCACATCGAAGAGGCCGCCTATCTGATCCACACGGACCCCCGCACCGAAGCTCAGGAACTCGTCCGAGTGGCTCGCCCGCCAGTCGGGCGTTTGGAAGAACTCGCTGCCCGCCTGCTCCGATTCGATCTCGTCATAGCCCGCGTTGATGTAGAGCGATGATCGCGGAGAGATGGCCCAGTTGAGATCGGCGGCAAACCGAAAGTCGTCAGCCGAGAGGAGCCCCAGCTCCGACCGGGTGTAGCTATCGTCGGCGAGCATGACGGTCCCGCTGACGGAGATCGGCTGTTCAGGAAAGGAAGCCTCGACGGTGAGTTCACCGAACTCGCGATAGCGGTAGGCAAGATGATATTTCCTGAGAAGAGGGTTCTGCCCCGATGCCGATGCCAGGATCGTATCGTAGTTGTCCACGTCGCGTCTCGAGGTGCCGCCCTTCGCCGTCACGTCGACATACGCGTTAGGCCGCCAGCGTATCTTCCCCCAGCCGGACTCTTCGTCTTGGTTAGCGACCTCCTGGAAGCTGCGATCCAGCTCCATATAGTCATAGCCCGCCGAGAGCCTGATCTGTTCCCACGCATCAACATCGGCGCTGAGATTGAGGCGCATGCGCTCGAAGCTGTAGGGGACGTTTTCCTCGAATTCGCTCGAGTTGAAGCTATCCACGATCACGCGGTTCCACTGCTCTATGGGCGTCTTATTGTCACGGTCATCGTAGCGGTAGGCGAGCTTCACCCGGGCTCGCCGATGCGGCCTCGCCGTGAGGGTCAGCGCCAGGTTGCTCGTATCCACCTTGCCACCCAGATCGGTGAGGGGCAGGGGACCGGTGACGATATTCGGATTGATGGTGTACGCCAGTAACGGGTCGTCCTGTTCCATCTCCCCTGCGGCGGCGGAGAGCGCGACAACGGTGCCGTACCAGCCGGTACGATAGTTGCCCGACAGCACGAACTGGTGGAAGCTGGAGTCGGGCGGCTCGGCGAGGGCGCCGGCGTCTGTGCCGTTGAACGGATTCTCCCAGTTCAGGGCGAGGTTGTCGTTCTCAAAGAACGAGCCATAGTAGCCGAGCTGGATCGCGCCGCGCTCGCTGCGGTAACGCAGGCCTACGTCGATCTCGTCCGTCTGATAGTCGAACGGCCGGGGCAGCAGACTCGCGTTGGTAAAAAAGGAGCCCCCCTGAATGCCGACGCCGTCGCTTTCCGAGCGACGGTAGTCCGCAAAAAAGTCGATGCGATTTCCTGACAGGTAGCGACCGCCGAGCTCGATCGCCTGCCGGTCGCTTTCGATGTTCCTAGGGAATAGGCTCGCATCCAGCGCCGTGAAACCCGATGTGAGTCCCGCGCGCACCCAGTCGTTCGGTAACACGAGGCCATCGGCGCCTTCTGAAAATACAGTGCTCGTCGTGTCGAAGGAGCGGAAAGGGAGCTCGCTGTAAGCAAGGTGATAGTCGTAGCTGCCCTGACGCCCGCCGTCGAGCCTGAGCTGCCTGGAATCGAGGCCCAGATCCTCGATGAGCCAGACCGCGCGATGGCTGTCGGTGGCATAAACGGCTTGGCCATCTAGATTCGCATAGGCGCCTTGCTCATCGTAGCCGGTCGCATTGCCGAATCGTGCCGCATCGTCGCTGACGTAGCTGGCGCCGACGCTGTAGTCTGCCTGTTGGCCGGTGGGGAACGGGCAGCGTTGGCACCTCCAGCGGCTCGTGTCCGGCTCGGCCCCCCAGCCTGGAAGAGCAAGCAGACCCAACAGTAGTGCCGCCGTTGGGCCATGCGTCGGGACTCTGCGTTCGTACATGATGTTTCTCTCCTCGCTGCCAAACCCGCGTCAGCGCATCAGCCTGGAGCCCGACGGATGATTGGAGCCGTGCACCTGAGAGTGGCAGTTCAGGCAGTTCTGCCCCAGCAGAAATTTCGACGTGGGCGCGTCGGTCGGCAGGCTGTCCGCATCGTAGGCGATGCTCGGGTGACCGGCCTGTGAATGGCAGTTCTGGCACAGCAGGGGACCGCGCTGGGTCAGCATGCCTGGGTGATTCGATCCATGCGAGTCGTGACACAGCGTGCACTCCTCCGCAACGGGGGCATGTTCCCATACGAAGGGTCCGCGCTTTTCGGCATGGCACTGATAGCAGGTGTCGTTGACAGTCTGCCTGACGAGCTGCAGCTCCGTCGTGGCCCCGTGCGGGCTGTGGCATCCCACACAGCTCATCTTGCCGGCGCGCAGGGGATGTGTGTAGGGCTTGAGACTCGCGGTGCGCTGCCGCTGGTGGCAGGCATAGCAGACTTCAGCCTGGGTCGCGGTGCTAAGCACCGGGTCGCGGGTTGCGTGGGAGCTGTGGCAATCGGCGCAGGCGACCTCATTGTCGTCATGTGGGCCGCCATGCCAGCCGAAGCCCGTATCACCCTCGTGGCAGGTGAGGCACATGCCATTCTGTTCGCTGACGGGTGCCGCGGAATTTGCGCCGAAGCGTATCACCGGCGGCCGTTCCTCGCCGCCCCGCCCGCCTCTGGCGTGGTTGCCACCGGGGCCGTGACAGGCCTCGCACTGAAGTTGGCCCTGGCCGAAGGGGCTGCGGGAATCCGCGGGCGCCGCGTGTTTGGTATTGAATATGGCGTGCGTCACCTCATCGCGGTGACAGGTGAGACAGGTATCTGCGCCGCGTCGGCTGTAGGGGACATCACTGTCTTGCGCCGGCGTTTGTGCGCCAACCGCCCCGGGAAGACCGGCGCAAAGACAGCACAGTACAAGCAGAAACGCCGGCGGCCAAGTTCTCATCCGTGTCGCTCCCCCTGTCATTCGCGCGTGCAAGCCAAGAGTGTGCCGGTCTCTCGTGCTATGAATGTACTAGTTGAAGCTGAAAGTACCGACGCCGTGGACTTCCTTCACGTCCGCCGTCCGCCCCGGACCGTGACATACCTCGCAGGTCTCCACGCCGGAGGAAATCAGCGTGCTGTCGGCGGCTTTGGTGGCCGCGAAATCGCCGCCATTCTGTCTCATGTGCTCCGCCGCCAGCTCGCTGGGATGGCAGGCCGAGCAGACTGCCGTGTTTGGCGAGATTACTACGTCGTCAATCGGCGATGCCAGGCTTGCGCCAACATCCACCGTGGTGCCGAGCACCGCGCTGCCCACCGGGAAGTAGGTGTCGGCCAGGTGACAGCCCTCACAGTTGTTGAGCCTGCCCGGATACAGGAAATCGATCGTGACGGGGCGATTGCCGAAGCCGCACACGTTGTACGGGATCTCCAGTTCACCGGACGCATGGATCGCATGGACCATGTATTTGAAATCGATCGGCACGTCGTTAGCCCCGAAGGCGGCCAGGCAGTCACCCGCGCGGCGATTGACGTCCGTCACATTCGGATTATGGCAGGCGGCACAGACCTCCGGTTTGTTGGTACGATTATTACCATGCAACGAGAGCCGGTTATGGCAATCGTTACATTTGTCAATGTCGACCACGGAGCGGCGCGGCACGACGTCGGCGCCCGCAATTCCCTCATACGCCACGCCGTTCGTGACGCCTATGCGCTCATTGAACCCGCTCATGCCGTCGCCGTTCAGATCCACCCACGGATGACCCTCCAGCGCGGCCGCGAGCGTGCCACTCATGACTGCGGGTACTGCGACCGGCGAGATCACCGTGAAGGTGCCGTCCATGTTGTCCGTGGCAGCACCGCCGCACGCGGTCAGGGGATTGATGCTGATCGGCAGTGAAGGCGGGCTGCCGGCGCCCCGATTCGTGAAGTCGGTCGTGTTCCATGCGATGTCGACCGCCAGGCGGCTCGTGCCGTCGCAGGCCGTGAATTCCGGATCCGTCCCGATATCGTACGGTTCATCGTTGTTGGTCGGATCGGTGACTGAGAACGTTACCTCCGGGAACTCGCCGGTGCCCGTATTGGTCACGCCGAGCACGTTGAACGAGAATGCTTCGCTGGCCAGCTCTCCTGGGATCTCGTGGGCGATAGCCGTCTGTACCAGTTCGCCGGCGGCGTTCTCCACCGTGGCGTCCGGCCCGTGACAATCCAGGCACTGGGTATCGTCGTTGAAAGTGAACCCGCCGGGGTGGCCGGCGTTAGCCCAGTCGATGTCATCGTGGCAGGTGCCGCAGGCCGCCCGATTGGCGACCAGCCGCCAGTTGCTGGCTTGCGGCGTATCGGGATCGCTCTCCTGGTGACAGGTCTGACAGTTACGCACGTCCTGGGAAAACACGACGTCCGAGTAGTCGTGAAGGATGTCGCGGAAGCCGATGATCTGGTAGCCGTTCGCCAGATTGATGCCGTGGTGGATCTTGTGCACCAT
>Ga0224508_10004407_pt1 | contig 11507 bp, 11 predicted proteins | sample SF_Jan12_sed_USG_4_FD_170157 | JGI IMG/M metagenome (GOLD analysis project Ga0224508, IMG submission 170157) | Sediment microbial communities from San Francisco Bay, California, United States - SF_Jan12_sed_USGS_21 | ecosystem: Environmental > Aquatic > Marine > Sediment | place: USA...
CCCAGGTCCTGGCGTTCCAGTTGCGCGGACCAGTCGCCGTTGAACTGCAGTGTGGCCTGAAACCGCGGTGCGTCGTCGCGCGGGCCGGACGGCACCGCGCGCAGATACGCCATCAGAAACGGCGAGCGCTGTCGCTCCAGCATGCCCAGATAGATCGGCCCGTGCACCAACTCGAGCTGCACTTGCACGGGTGCGTATTCGGCAACGGTGAGCTGGGTGTGCAACTGCGTCTGGAACCAGCCTTGCTCGCGGCGCAGAACCGTCCACTGGACATTGTTCAACAACGACAGGCGCTGCAGGGCGCCGCTTACGTGGGCCACGACCAGATATCCGGTCACCGCGGGCGCAAACACCAGAGACAATCCAGACAGCGCGACGGCTAATAGCACCGCATCGAACCAGCGAGCGCCCAGTGCCCGGATCATAGTCAACGTCTCCCGGTCAGGGATACAACGCGGTCAGTTTACTCGTCGGCCCGGATCGGTTCGATGCGCAGTGCGGCAAGCGTGCCGCTGCGACTTTGCGCGAGCAGCAGATCACCGTGCACCGAAGGCACGTTCGCGATCGCCGCGCCGTCGACCCTGCGGCGGGCCACGAAATGTCCGTCGGTGCGCGACAGCCAATGCACGTACCCTTCAAAGTCACCGACAGCCACGTAATCCGCGTGCGGTGCGACCCCCGTCAGGCCGCGGCGCAACAAACTGTCCTGTTTCCACAGTGCGGTGCCGCTTTCCCGATCCAGCGCCCACACTACGCCCTGTTCATCGGCGACGTATACGCTGGACCCGTCGATCGCCAGCGGCTTATTGGACGACATATCGCGCGACCAGCGGGTCGCCCCGTTATTTGCGGCAAGCAACACAATGCGACCTTGATAACCACTCACGAACAGTGCATCGCCATCGCTGACTGGTGCGCTGTCCACGTCCACCAGCCGCTCCACTTCGGAGCGCCCGCGTGGCGCGGTAACTGTCTGCTCCCAGAGCAGCGTACCATCGCTCAGGTTCAGTGCCACGATTCGACCGTTGTCCAATCCCAGGAATACCAGCCCGCCATCGATCAAAGGCTCACCGACACCGCGCAGAGTGAGTACCGGCACGTTGCTGCGGTAGTCCCACTGTCGCTCACCGGTACGTACATCGAACGTCGTAACCCGGCCATCGATACTGCGTACCACGACACGGCCGTCCGCCGCCACCGGCACAGTGAGGATTTCGCTCGCCACGTTGGCGGACCACAACTCGGCACCGTCGGTGATCGACAATGCGAGTACCTCACCGTCGCGGGTGGCGACCCAAAGATGCTCACCGTTGCCACCTACGCCCGTGGCAATCTTCCGTTCGATCTTTTGCCGCCACAATCGCTTGCCACGCTCCAGCGTGTAGGCCGTTAAAATGCCTTCCGCATCGATCGCGTAAACTGTCTGCGCGTGCACGTACGGGCGTAAATTCGTGACATCGAATTCCTGGTCTGCGCCGATGTCTACACTCCACGCGCGCGAGACGCGGGCACTGGGATCGAATGCCGTCAGCTCCGCAGGCGGTTCTTGCTCGGGCGTAGTCCCGCACGCCGTAAGCGCAATCGCTACCAACAGCTGCACCACCCGCGCGGGCAGGAGGATTACGATTCGTCCAAGACTCGCCACGCGCCGTGCTTCCTATGAACCGGCGTCGTCGCTGCGCAAATCATTGAACTTCATTTCCACCAGCTCGCGGTCAACGCTTGAGTATGACGCCCCGAGTGCCTTGCGGTACGCGTCGCGCGCCTTATCGCGATCGCCTTTGGCGAGGTACAGATCGCCGCGCAACTCCTCCGCAGCCGCCAGGAACGCCGCCGGAAAAGCCACGTCTATCGCCTCCAGTGCCGCATCCAAATCGCCGGACTGGCGCAGCACGCGCGCCAGTCTGATACGCGCTATGTGACGAATGTTCTGCTGGTTGGCATTGTCACGCGCCCATTGCAGACTCTTTTTCGCGCGCTCGTAATCAGCCTGCTCGACGGCTGCTCTGGCATCTCCCAGGGCCGCCAGTTCCGCATACGGTGTGCTGGCGTAATCCTCAATGAGTTCCTGTGCCTGCGCCGCTATATCCGTCAACTCGTTGTTGGTGAGATTCCGCATCAGGGTCTGATAAATCGCCGATGCGCTTTCCGCACGCGCCTCTGTGTAATAGACCCAGCCACGCCAGCCGCCTACCGCACCCAGCCCGAGCACCACGCCGACTACTATCCCGCGTCCGTTCTCCTGCCACCATTTACGCAGCGCTTCCAGCTGTTGTTCTTCGGTTTCGAATTCAGCCACCGATCACTCCTCGCGTATTGTTTGTTTCGGCATCGACGACCTCGCGCAGGGCTGCCGTCAATTCGTCGAATGACACCGCGCTTTGCTCGCGGTCTTCACGCAACGGCTTGCATACCACGCTGTTATTGTCCAACTCCGTATCGCCGACAATCAGCGCGAATGCCGCGCCGCTCTTGTCGGCACGCTTCATCTGACTCTTGATCGACCCGCCACCACAGTGCGTCTGCAATCGTAGATTCGGTATCGCATCACGCAATCTCTCCGCAATCACCATGCCCTCGCTGCCTGCTCTTTCGCCCAACAGCACGAGGCTGGCATGCGGCCGCGGCGCGGGGACTCCGGCGCCGCAAGCTTCGATCAACAGCAGCAGACGCTCGATACCCATGGCAAACCCGATTCCCGGAGTAGCACGTCCACCCAACTGTTCAATCAGACCATCGTAGCGGCCGCCGGCGCAGACCGCGCTCTGCGCGCCCAGGCGATCGGTGGTCCATTCGAAAACGACGTGTGTGTAATAGTCCAGCCCCCGTACCAGGCGCGGCGACACCTGGTATTCGATGCCCGCGGCCTGCAGCATCGCGCAAAGCGTCTCGAACCGCTCGCGAGAAGACTCGCCCAGGTTGTCCCACAGCTTGGGCGCATCCGCCACAAGCGCTTGCATCGCCGGATTCTTAGTGTCCAGAATGCGCAGCGGGTTCGTCTCCAGGCGCCGCAAACTGTCTTCGTCCAACCGAGTTTTGTGCTCGGTTAAATAGGCTACCAGCGTTTCGCGGTAGCCGGCCCGCTCTTCTGCGGTGCCCAATGTATTGAGCTCGAGACGGATCTGCTCGGAAATGCCCAGCGACCTCCACAACCGTTCACCCAGCGCAATCAGTTCAAACTCTATGTCGGCCTGCGCAAAGCCGAATGCTTCCACGTCCACCTGGTGGAACTGACGGTAGCGCCCTTTCTGCGGTTTTTCGTGACGAAACATCGGGCCGATACACCACAGGCGCTGCGGGCCCTGATAAAGAAAGCCGTGCTGAATAGCCGAGCGCACACAACTTGCCGTGTTTTCGGGGCGCAAGGCAATACTGCGTTTGTCGCGATCGACAAACGTGAACATCTCCTTCTCCACGATGTCGGTGGCCTCACCCAGCGAGCGTTTGAACAGCGCTGTGTCTTCCAGTATCGGCGTGCGCAATTCCTGGTATCCGTAGGCGGACATCACCGTGCGTACGTGCGATTCGAAAGATTGCCAGGCATGGACGTCCGTGTGCAGCACGTCATGCATTCCCCGCAGGGTATCGATACGCTGACTCATCTTGCGGATTTGCTCGACTAGAAGATCGCCTCAGCGCTCGCGCTAAGGTCTGCGGAGACCGGCACCGTCAAGCGCGAACCGTGCGGTATTGTTGGCTCGATTGAAAAGCGTCTGATCGTAGGTTTCGCCATTGAACAGTATGGTCACGGCCGGTGAATTACCGAGAAATACAACGAAAGGCAGCTGCCCGGTCAAGCGTAACGGCGCCGGTGAATCGTAAAGACCATAATAAAGTGTCTGGCCCAGCGCGTCGCGGACCTCCGCCCAGCTGGAACCATCGAACATCAGCACCAACTCGTCAGTGCCGGCACTGGCGATGGGAGATTCTGCGAGCTGCAACGTATCGGTGTCGGCGAAGACGGCTGTTTCGGGGGACTCCTGCGTGGCGGCCTCGGTCGCGGCCACCTCGGCATCCGGCGAAGCGATTGTTTCAACGGCGCTCACGTTTTCGCCACTGGGCGTTTCCGCAACGGACGCTGGGGGGGCATCCGCAACGCCGCTTGGCTCTGCTGCGGAGGTCACCGCGGTCACCTTGTCGGCTGCGGATTCAGTCCCGGTACTTTGCGTGGCGTCATCCGCGAGCGGCTGTTCGCTGATCGCTGCTTGCGTGTCGAGAGGTTGGGGGTCTACCTCCACTTGCCGTTCGGTACCATCCGTATCCGTTTGTGGCTGTGCGACTTCCGGCTGGTTGTTTTGCGGCGCAGATATCTCCGCTTGATCCTGCAACGCGAGCATTTCCTGCGATTGCGTGGGTTGCTGCGCGACTTCTGCCTCGCGCCGCACACCGGCCGGCTGGTCGACACCGTTTTTGGTTTGCCACCAGATAACCACCATCACTGCCAGCACGAAGAACACCGCCACCGACATCCAGCGCACCAAGGGATCGCTGCTCACGCGTTGTGCGCTGAGCACGGTGACCGGCGCGATGTCCGGGTCGGACACACCTGCACCATCCAGCAGACCCAGCAGCATGTCGACATCCAGTTCGAGCAACTTGGCATAAGAACGCAGATAACCGCGTACGAACGCCGCCGGCGGCAACGCTTCCATATCGCCGGTTTCCAGCGCGGTGATTATCAGTTTACTCAGGTTCAGCTGCCGCGAGACGTCGTCCACCGACAACCCGGCAGCCTGACGCGCCGACTGCAACACGGAGCCGGCGTCCCGCTTGGGCGCTGAGTCCATCGGCTGTGGCACGGCGGCGTTCATTGCACGGCAGATTCCCGCAAGCGTCGCGCCTGCGCAGACTGTGGAAAAAGCGTGGTCAAACGCGTCTCGTAGGTGCTGGCGAGATCGCGATTACCAAGGTCGCGGTATATCCCGGCATACAGCCAGAGACTTTCCGGCGACTGCGGGAAAATCTTGTGATAACGTTCCAGATAGGTCAAGGCCGGCTGAAACTGACGTTGCTCGCGGTTGATATTGGCCATGTCCAGTAGCGCCGGTCCAAAGCGTGGATTGATCTCCAACGCACGCTGAAAATAACTCTTAGCCTTGCTGATGTCGCCATCCGAGAGGGCGCAGGTACCGGCATTACGGTAAGCGAATTCGGGCGTTCCATACAGCGGATCTGCAGCGGCTTTCAGGAAGTGCATTTCAGCATCATCCGAGCGACCCTGATCACATAAGTAGGCGCCGTAGTTGTTCAACACCTGCGAGTCGTCTGGATCGAGCTCGATGGCTCTTTCGAAATACGTATCCGCCTCCTCATGGTTGCCGAGCCGCGCCTGCAACAACGCGTAGCCACTGTTCGCCTTGGCATTTTCTTCGTCTTGATCCAGGGCTTTCTCGAACTTTACTTTTGCCTGTTCCAGGTTGCCTCGTGCCAGGTAGCCTGCGCCGAGTTCCGCATTGAAGGTCGCCGCTTTTTTGATCTGGGCCTCGTAGCGGCGTTCCGATGTAGTCGTGCAGGCAACCAGCATTGCAAAGACCGTCAACGGCGCAAGCCATCTCAGCACGGCAATTCTCCGAACCGCGGCTCACTGAACCGGCGAGAGCGCCGGCTGCGGTCCGCGACCCGTCCGGCAAGTTGCCCACAGGCGGCATCGATATCGTCACCGCGAGTCTTGCGTGTAATCGTCATTACGCCCGCACGGTAAAGGATATCGCGAAAGCGCTCGATCGAACTTTGTGTGGAAGTCTGGTAACCACAGCCGGAAAACGCATTGAAAGGGATCAAGTTCACTTTCGCTGGAACTCCGTCCAGCAACCTCCAAAGCTGATCCGCGCACGCCGGTGAATCGTTGATGCCGCGCAGCATCACGTACTCGAACGTGATCGACTTCTTGCGGTCACCTTGCACGTAGCGCTTGCAGGCGGGCATCAGTTCGGTGAGCGGGTATTTGCGGTTGAGCGGAACCAGTTCGTCACGCAAGGCATCGTTGGGCGCGTGCAGGGACACGGCCAGACTGACGTCGATCGCTTCGCGCAACCGGTCGATCGCCGGCACCACGCCCGCGGTACTCACAGTAACACGTCGTTTGCTGAGCCCGTAACCCAGGTCGTCGACCAGCAAGCGCAACGTGCACACCACATTATTGAAATTAAGCAGTGGTTCGCCCATGCCCATGAAAACGATGTTGCTTATCGTGCGCCCGCTGCCCGCCCGGTGATCGTGCAACAGTTCGTGCGCCAGCCACACCTGGCCGACGATCTCGGCGACGCTGAGATTGCGGTTGAAACCCTGGCGCGCGGTGGCGCAAAACGAGCAATCCAGCGCGCACCCTACCTGCGAGGAGATGCACAGCGTACCCCGTTCCGGCTCGGGAATGAACACGGTCTCGATACAGTTACCGTCGTCGAGGCGCAACACCCACTTACGTGTGCCGTCTGCGGATTCCTGCTCATCGACCACCTCGGGAGGCCGAACTTCGGCCGACGGGAGTAACGACTCGCGCAATGCGCGGCTCAAATCCGTCATGTGCGCGAAGTCGGTTACGCCGCGGTGAAACACCCAGCGCATCACCTGCGTCGCCCGGTACGGTTGTTCGCCGCGTGCAGCAAAAAAGCCGCGCAGTGCGTCTGGCTCCAGATCCAGAAGATTTTGTTTGCTCGCTGCGTCCACGGAATCCGCTACGGAAGTTACGCGTCGCGGGTGCGCGCACACACACCATCGGGGAAAAAGAACTCTATCTCCTGTCGCGCGGTTTCCAGCGCATCCGATCCGTGCACGGCGTTTTCTTCTACCGACGTGGCGAAATCGGCGCGGATTGTGCCCGGGTCGGCATCCTTGGGATTAGTGGCCCCCATCAGCTCGCGGTTGCGTGCGACTGCATTCTCACCCTCCAGAACCTGCACGACGATGGGGCCGGAAATCATAAAGGTCACCAGATCGGCGAAAAACGGCCGCTCCCTGTGCACGGCGTAGAACGCCTCGGCCCGTTCCCGGGTCAAATGCAGCATTTTCGCGGCGACAATACGCAGCCCGCCACTCTCGAAACGCGAGTAGATCGCGCCGATATTGTTGTTCGCCACCGCATCCGGCTTGACGATCGACAGCGTTCGTTCCAGGGCCATTAATCTCCAGCTCCGCAAGTTAAACGCGCAATTTTACTCGCCATAGTATCGTCAAGGAAAGGCTGACAGCGTGCGCAACGCCCAGCGAATCAGGGCTCGAGGACCACCCGGTGCTGGCTCGGCTCGATACGCCCCGTATCACGCTGGCGGCGCGCCACCTCACGCACCCGCTGGCGACGTTTGAGTTCTCCCAGACTGACATTTTCGAAGAAACTGTGGATCCGCTTGCTCAGGGAAGCCCACAGGCCGTGCGCCAGACAGTGGCGCTGCTCGCTGCAGTCGAATTGCCCGCTGCACAGCGCCGCGTGCACGCCTTCGTCCACTGCGCCGATGATATCGGCCACCGCGATGCCGTGGGGATCGCGGCTCAGCGCATACCCGCCGCCGGGTCCTCGCGTGCTGGTCACCAGCCCCCGATTGCGCAGCTTGGCAAACAGCTGCTCGAGATAGGAGAGCGAAATATCCTGCCGACGCGCAATATCGGCGAGCGCCACAGGCCTCTGGTCACCGTGGATAGCCAGGTCCAGCATCGCGGTGACCGCGTATCGCCCTTTGGTGGTCAACTTCATGGCAGGTCTCCGCCGCGGCGCCCGTAACAGCTCGAGTTGCGTAGGCCGCACAATGATCGCGGCAGGTCACGCGGTCCCCGGGAAAAAGACCATGCGATTTGGTCGGTTATTATAACGGGTTCCTTTCGCGAAAGGCACGTGCCTTCTCGCCCTGACGAGCGATGGCGGTCAGAATGCCGCGCAGGATGTTGAGTTCCACGTCGCTCGGCCGCGCACGATTGAATAGACGCCGCAAACGCCGCAGCAACAGCCGCGGATTGGCGGGATCGAGAAAATCTATCTCCACCAGAATCTGCTCCAGGGCGGCGTAAAACCTTTGCATATCCTCCAGGCGTGCCGGCTGTTCGTCCGCCGCAGCGGTTGGCACCTGCGCCGCCGCGCAGGCCAGGCGCAACTCATAGCCCACGATCTGCACCGCAGCGGCGACATTCAGGGAACTGTAATCAGGGTCGGTGGGGATGCGCAGCATGGCCTCACACCGATCCAATTCGGCATTGCTGAGCCCGCTGCGTTCTGGACCGAACACCACCGCGGAGGTCGCCTCCTGCGCACCTTCCAGCAACTTCGCGGCGGCGGCTCCCGGCGTGAGCTCCGGCCAGGCAAGAGTTCGGCTGCGGGCGCTGGTGGCTATCGCACAACCACAATCCTGCAACGCCTCGTCGAGGCTCGCACACACGCGCGCCCCCGCCAGCACGCCATCGGCACCCGACGCGCGCGCTGTGGCTTCCGCCGCTGGAAACCGGGCGGGTCTGACCAGCCGCAAATCGGCAAGGCCCATGGTTTTCATCGCGCGCGCCGCAGCGCCGATATTGCCCGGATGGGAGGTGTCGACGAGCACCACGCATACGCGCCTCAACGCTTCTTGCTCAAACACGATCTTCTTTGTGATTGTCTGCTATTCTACGCGCCCGCCGGGACCCGGGCCAACCCGGGCGCCTGCGGATAAAGGAACATCTGGATGCAACACCTGCCCGCCCCAATGCCTTCAACCAAGTCTCAACCGGCGCCGTCCAAAAGGTTTGGTCGTCCGTGATACATCCGATGCTCAACATGGCGATCCGCGCTGCGCGCGCCGCCGGCGATGTGATCATACGCCATGTGGAACGCGTCGACACACTGCGCATAGAGCGTAAACAACGCTACGATTTCGTCAGCGAAGTCGATCGGCTGGCCGAACACGAAATCATTTCGATCGCGCACAAGGCCTACCCCGATCACGGCATTCTCGCCGAGGAAAGCGGCCGCCAATCCGGCAACGACTACCTGTGGATTATCGACCCGTTGGACGGCACCACAAATTTCCTGCACGGCATGCCGCATTTCGCGGTATCGATAGCGATCCAGCACAAACAACACATCGAGCACGGGGTAATCTACGATCCCATGCGCCAGGAGTTGTTCACGGCATCACGCGGCGCCGGCGCGCAGCTCAACAATCGTCGTATCCGGGTCAGTAAACTGCGGCATTTGCACGACGCATTGCTGGGCACCGGATTTCCATTCCGTGAAGGCCAACCGTTGAGCAATTATCTGGCCGTGCAGGAAACATTCATGCAGCGTACTGCCGGAATCCGTCGGCCCGGCGCCGCCGCACTCGATCTGGCCTATGTGGCAGCCGGCCGCTTCGATGGCTTCTGGGAGGCAAACCTCAATCTGTGGGACATTGCGGCCGGGGTGTTGTTGGTGCGGGAAGCAGGCGGCCTGGTCGGCTCACTGGACGGCAGCGACGACTACCTGGAAAGCGGCAATGTGCTCGCCGCCAACCCACATATCTTTATGGAGATGCTCAATGTTACGCGGACCGCCAGCTGGGCGTAGTCACTCCATATCCTAAGGAATATTCTCCAGTTCCGCGCCCTCTTTCTTGACCGGCATCAACGCCTGTTTGGAAATGCCCAACCCCAGCACACTGGTACTGGCCACGAATATCGACGAATAGGTGCCGACCAGCACACCGATGATCAACGCGACGGCAAAGCCGCGAATCACTTCGCCGCCCAGGACGAGCAACGCCACCAACACCAGCAGCGTGGTCAACGACGTGATGATCGTGCGCGATAAAGTCTGATTGACCGACGCGTTGACGATTTCCAGCGGCTGACCTTTACGCATGCGGCGGAAATTCTCGCGAATCCTGTCATAAACCACGATGGTATCGTTCAACGAGTAACCGATAACCGCCAGGATGGCGGCCAGGACGCTTAAATCGAAAGAGAATTGAAACAGGCCGAATGCCCCCAGCGTGATCACAACGTCGTGCACCAGCGCTGCAACCGCGCCAAGCGAGAATTGCCACTCGAACCGCAGCCAGATGTAAACCAGGATGCATGCCAGCGCGTATACCACCGCCAACCCACCCTGCTCACGGAGTTCTTCGCCCACTTGCGGGCCGACGAATTCCACGCGCCGCATCTCCACGCTGGGGTCCTGCGCACGTAATGTTTCGATCACACGATCGCTGAGTTCCGCGCTGTCTTCGCCGACACGCGGCGACAAACGCACCAGCACGTCGCGCACCGTACCAAAATGCTGCACGCTGGCATCCTCGAATCCGCCGGACTCCAGTGCGCTGCGCAGCGGCGCCAGTTCGGCCGGTTCCGGGTAGCCCACTTCGACCAGGTAGCCGCCGGTAAAATCGATACCGAAACTCAGACCGCGCATGGCCAGCGCGGCCACCGAAACCAGCAGCAGGACTATTGACACCACCATCGCAAGCTTACGCTTGCCCATGATGTCGAGGTTCCCCTTTACCGCAATAATTTCCATGGACGCCAACGCCTCGTTCAGATTGCCAGCCGGCCGACCCTGCGGCCGCCGTAGATCAGGTTGATTACGCCACGCGTGCCCATGATTGCCGTGAACATCGAACTGGCTATGCCTATCATCAAGGTCACCGCGAATCCTTTGATCGGGCCGGTGCCGAAACTGAACAGCACCAGCGCGGCTATGAATGTGGTGATGTTGGCGTCGGCAATGGTGGTAAAGGCCTTGTCGTAACCGGCATTGATACTCGCCTGCACACTGACGCCGTTACGCAGTTCCTCGCGGATGCGTTCGAATATCAGCACGTTTGCATCCACCGCCATACCCACCGTAAGCACGATTCCCGCAATACCTGGCAGGGTCAGCGTGGCTTGAAACAACGACAGCACCGCCACGATCAGCACCAGGTTGACAAACAGCGCCAGGTTCGCGACCAGGCCGAAGACCTTGTAGTAGAAGCCCATGAAGACCAGTACCAGAACGAATCCGATCAACACCGAGTTGCGGCCCTGATCGATATTGTCCTGACCCAGGCTGGGGCCGACCGTGCGTTCCTCGATTATCTCCATGGGCGCGCGCAACGATCCCGCACGCAACAGCAGCGACAGGTCACGCGCTTCGTTGGAGTCCAGCCCGGTGGTCTGAAAGCGGTTACTCAAGACGTCGCGAATGGTCGCCATGTTGATGACTTCCTCGACGTGGCTGCGCTTTTTCTTCAATTCCCCTTCGACGACCTGCGTTTCGACACGGTTCTCGATGAACACGACGGCCATCAGCTTGCCAATGTTCTCTGAGCTCACCGCCTGCATCCGGTTCGCGCCCTTGCCATCCAGCGTGACGAATACCGCCGGCTGCCCGGTTTGCTGATCGAAACCTGCCGAGGCGTCCTTGATCTGGTCGCCGGTAACGATCACGCGGCGTTCCAGCAGTACCGGGCTGCCGTCACGTTCACGATACAGACGCGCGTTTACCGGGACATTGCCGGAACTGGCGGCGGCATCCCAATCCGCGGCGCTGCCGTGCACCATTCGGTATTCGAGGGTCGCTGTGGCACCGA
>Ga0224508_10004408_pt1 | contig 11507 bp, 14 predicted proteins | sample SF_Jan12_sed_USG_4_FD_170157 | JGI IMG/M metagenome (GOLD analysis project Ga0224508, IMG submission 170157) | Sediment microbial communities from San Francisco Bay, California, United States - SF_Jan12_sed_USGS_21 | ecosystem: Environmental > Aquatic > Marine > Sediment | place: USA...
ATGCCACCTCTGGCCCGCTGATCGAGGCAAGAGGTGGAACGTTGGAACGCTTTCTCGGTGACGGCTTGATGGTTCTCTTCGGTGCGCCAGTCCCGATGAAGGATGCCGCCGAAAGCGCGGTCGCGCTGGCCAAGGACATGCAAGAGGCATTTCGCCCCGCCCTTGAACCGTTTCAGACCCGCGAAAACAGTCTCGGGCTGGGCATCGGCATTGCGACGGGGATCGCAACGTTGGGTCAGATCGGATTTGAGAGTCGGCTGGATTACTCCGCCATCGGCCCGGCTCCCAACCTCGCGGCACGGCTCTGCGATCATGCGAGCGACGGACAAATCCTGCTATCCGAGGCGACCGCGCAAGGCATTGATGCCTCCGTGGCACAGGCGGGCCCATTCAACTTGAAGGGAATTGGCGAAGCTATTCCAGCTTTCGAGGTGCAGATGCTCCAAAGGTCTTAATGGCTTTCTTGATTGACTGCTTCGTCCGCAAAGCGGTCATTTGGCAGAAATCATCAGATTACTGCTTTGAACCCGAAGCGGTCGATCGATTTACGTGGCTGCGAGACAAGATTGCGGGGAGTCGACCTTCGCTGCAGGAGCAAAAGCGCACCGGGGCGATTTCCCCGAACCGGCTATTCTGACGCCCTGTTGCCCAATTCCTAAAGTAAAATCAAACGGCAACTTTCCTCGCGCAATCCCATTGACATGTTCACGATTTGTGCTAGGGGTCCGCGCATAGGGTAAAGATGTTCAGCAGAGTGCCGAACTTGCTGAATGAAGCGTTGGATAACCACCCTTGCTCCGGCAAAAGTCCACCAAGCGGATGCGCGGTGGCGGCACGCCCTGGATAGGGCACGTGTCCGGTATCAAATGATCTCCGGCAGGGAAATCCGAACAATTGGCGTCGTTTCGGCGTCTTCTCGTAACACGTGCAGGTGTCCGGCACCTGTACCCCAGAATTAGGAGTCTGGCGATGGCCGCCGCCCCCCTTACCCTCATGAACGTCCCGCTGGGAGACCTCAAACCATACTCAACGTGCGAGTTTTTGGCGTGTGCTCAGATTGTCTAGCAGTCTGTGCCTTGCCTCAAGAACCATTCCTTTGGACACTGTCTCGGTAGGAGGGCCAACCAATGCTAATCCCTGCCAACAGATATCACGACTGCGACGCCGCACTTTCCTTCATCACTGGTGTTTTGGGACTCGAAGAGCACGCGGTCTATCGCGCAGAAGGCGGCGAGATACAGCATGCGCAGGTCAAACTCGGGTCCGGAATCATGATGTTTGGGCCCGGCAGCACCGCCAGTGAATTCGACCGCTACCTGGCCGATCCTCAGGAAATCGGCGGCCGTGCGACGACAACCATTTACGCGGTTATCGGCAGCCAAGAAGAGTTGGAGACACTTTATTCCCGTGTGACCGAAGCCGGTGCCAATATTCTGATGCCGCTGGCCAAACAGCCCTACGGAGGCTCCAACTTCACTGTTGCCGACCCCGAAGGCCACATTTGGTCTTTCGGCAACTATGATCCACGCCGCGCAGATGACTGAATAGGCAGGTGAGCGACTGCTTTGCGGAAAAGTGGACGTATGGCGATCAGACCGTCAATGACCTCAGTGCGGGACGAAGCTGCCGTTCGCTGCAGAGCGGAACCATAACATTACATGTGCGTCTTCTTTTCGGACAATACGGACATTCAAACCGACCGCGTAATGATTAGCTTCCGTGCCAGGGCACACATTCGCTGATGGGCTGTCATGATCACGTACCTCGCACTAAAATCGGAGGTCGTCTTCTCTACTGAGACGAATATAAAATTCCTCAATATCGACATATCTTAGTCATATTACTTCGATTTGAAGTGAATGTTAGGAGTTGCCCATGGCCTTTTCTGGACCACTCCTGTTGTACTATTTACCATTTGTTGTCGCTATCACCGTTCTGATTTGGGTAAATATTTCCAAGAGGAACATTGAAGATGCTGATGAACAGAAGGATCCTCATGATCAAGATACAACCATGCGCTAGCGCACTCAATGAAATGAAAGAAATGCATGGAAGCCCAAAATGAACATAAAAGGTTAGCATTTCTGCACAGCCTCAATATCCTAGACACGCCAATAGAAGAGCCATACGAACGCATTACAAGGCTTCTCTGTAGAGTTTTAGACGTCCCGATAGCTGCCGTTTCTCTCATAGATAAAAAGAGGCAGTGGTTTAAATCGATCCAAGGAGCCGAAATAATAGAAATAGATAGAAAAGATTCCTTTTGCTCGCATACAATTTTGACACCTCATACAATAATCATACCAGATGCGCGATTGGATGATAGGTTCAGAAACCTAAGTATAGTTCAAAATACCCCTAATGTTGTGTTCTACGCTGGACACCCAATTGAACTAGCTGACAGCATTAATATCGGAACGTTATGCGTTTTCGATACAGAGCCAAAAGAGTTCTCAAACCAAGATGTTCAGTTTTTGGAAGATATTTCGAAAACAGCTGCCAGTGAAATGAAATCAAGACTATTCAAAAATGTCTACGATATCAAAGTATGAATGGAAAAGTAGAATGATTGAAGCACGAAAACCAGAAAATGAAGAGGAGCGCGTATCCTATTTGCGAGAACTGCAAATATTGGATACACCACTTGAAGAACGATTTGAGCGAATAACACGAATTGTATGTCGCTCCCTAGACGTTCCGATATCCGCTATTTCCCTTGTCGACGAAGAAAGACAGTGGTTCAAGTCGATTCAAGGAATAGATGCATCCGAAACTTCTCGATCAGTAGCATTCTGTGCCCACACCATCTTAGACAAAAAACCGTTTATAGTCGAAGATGCCCTAGAAGACGATAGATTTTCAGATAATCCATTGGTTGTAGGAAATCCGAATATTCGTTTTTATGCGGGCATTCCACTGGAAGTTCAGGAAGGCGTACGTATCGGTTCGCTTTGTGCCATCGATCACAAAGCTCGAGATATAACAGAGGAACAGATTTCAACTCTAAAAGATCTGTCGGAAATGGTAAAGTCGGAGCTTGCTTCTGTTAAGCTTTCTTCGGTCCATTTAGGTTTAATAAAGGACTTGGAAAATGCCGAACGTGCTGCAGCTGTAGATTCTCTTACAAGGATTTGGAACAGGGCTGGTGGAGAGAAACTTTTGGAACGTGAGTGGGAAGTTGCGAAACGCAACGCTTCTCCGTTATCTCTTGCTATGCTCGATATAGACAATTTCAAAACCGTTAACGATCATCATGGTCATGATTTTGGAGATCAGATTTTGCGCAGATTCTCGCGCAATGTTCTTACAGCAATTCGTCCCAGCGACGGATTTTGTAGGTGGGGAGGGGAGGAATTTCTTTTGATTTTTCCTAGTTGTGACAAGGAAGATCTAAAAGGTGCCTTGGAAAGAATCTTGGGTACTATTCGTAATACTCAGGAACTAATTCCGGTTACAGCTAGTATAGGCGCGCACACAGTTTATCCAGGGGATCAAAGAGGTCTCTATGAATCTCTCAAGATTTCCGACAAGGCGCTATATGAAGCTAAAACTGGCGGCAGAGATCGGTATGTTATTTCCTCTTAGTTTGAGATCATCCATTTCGACTTTGATGTTAGTTCATATCTAAAAATCATCGGGAGGTAACTCATCGGCGATTTTCGCAATTTTCTGCTCGATTTTGCAGAATACTTTCACGATATCGGGATCAAAATGCGAACCACTTCCATCTGATATCACTTTTAGAGCTTCCTGATGAGTAAATGCGCGTTTGTAGGCCCGCCTTGAAATGAGCGCGTCATAAACATCAGCCACGGCCATAATGCGACCCGTCAATGGAATAGATTTTCCTATTAAACCGTTCGGATAGCCTGACCCGTCCCACTTTTCGTGATGCGTCAGAGCTATTTGCTTAGCAATTTCAAGGAACGAGTTTTCTCCGAGCGCTGCCTCCGCGGATTTTAGCGCCTCATAGCCAAGGGTCGTATGAGATTTCATCACCTCGAATTCTTCCGTTGTGAGTTTTCCTGGCTTATTCAGAATGGCGTCTGGAACACCGACTTTTCCAATGTCATGCAAAGGTGCAGACTTACAAATTTCTTCGATCATTTGATTGTCCAGTTGATCCTCGAACTCGGCTGTCGATGCTAGTTCTTCAACGATTGCACGGATATAACTCTGGGTTCGGCGGATGTGGTTGCCGGTATCGCTATCTCTGGTTTCAGCCAATGTAGCGAGTGTTAGAATCGTAGCATCTTGCGTCTGGGAAATTTCCCGAGTTCGCTCAACTACTCTGCGTTCGAGAATTTCATTCTGCCTCTCTAACGCGCTTCGCGCTAGAGCCAACTGGATCTGGTTGCGGACTCGGAAGGTCACAATAGGAGCAGATGTAGTTTTTGTAATGTAATCCGCCGCGCCGATTTTTAAACCTTGTTCCTCGTCGAGGTCACCATCCTTGCCACTAACAAAAATGATCGGGATGTCCTTTGTTTCGCGGGTCCGCTTCAATCTCTGACAAACTTCATAGCCGTCCATTTCTGGCATCATTACGTCTAAAAGGATCAAATTTGGGGAAGGAACGCTACTGGCAAGTGCCAGTCCCTCTTGACCATTTTTGGCGACGTTAATCGTGTAGTCATGACTAAGGAAGCTTGCTAGGATTTCGATAGACATGGGGTCATCATCAACAATAAGAATGCGCTCCTTTGAATGTGTCATTCCTCGACCTCAGTTTTGGTTTTAATATTTCTACGGTATCGGGTGCCGGCTCGGGTTTAATCGTGAGACTGTAGTCGCCGAATTTGTTAGATAGAGGATTGTTCAAAATTTTATTGTCAAAAATCTTCAGCGCTCGTGCCATCTTTTTGGCAAAGTGCCGTTTTCAGAATTTTTTGTACCAGCAGACGCGCTCTATCCGTGGAGATTGATGGATTAGGTCGGCTTAACTGAGTTCCCGAAATCCGGTTGCCAGAAACGGGTTCACGGAAAACACCCGCTGGATTTCCCGTGCCTCCTGGTTTTCGAATTATCGACAATTCTTTTCGCCCAATCGGGCGCATAAATTCGATACCAAAGGCATCTTCTCCGACCCAAACAACTGTTGCCGGGATTTTTTGTTGTAGACAACTAATACTTATTTTCTCACCTTCCTCGAAGTTATGAAAGCCGCTCAATCTCGCACCTGACGTGCTTACTGATGAGACGCTAAGTGGTCTTGTGCACTCGTTGTTCGAGACCATTGTGGGAAACTCACTCACCCATCGCAACGCTCGCCACTTCATAGTTTGTTCCTTTGAATTTCATTTCTGCTATTTTCAGGACTTTGTTGCAAAGTATGAAATACTTGTAAGCTGTTGATCTCAGGCACAGTAGCCCAATATAGTTGGAATTTGCCTACTTTATGGCGCCTTTGGGGCCGGATCGTCTCGAAGCAGGAATATGACAAAAAAAGACGCGCCAGACTTGAAAAGAAATCGATACCTTGGCGTTCATTTTCATTCAAAAAAGTGAGCGTTAAGGCGACGAACTGGCTAATCGGCGTGGCTCGCGGCCGTGCGTAGTCGATCCGGCATTCCTAAGACGCGGAGGCCGACATGCCTACCCACAAGCCAATTTTAAACGGACCAACGGCAGTTTGAAGATGGGTAATGAGCGTCCGCAAGGGGCTCAATGCAACCATTCGCTGCAGAGCGGCACCAGATGACCGTGTGAACGACCGCTCTGCGGACTTTGTTACCATTCGACTGAGACATTCGAACGTCGGCTTTTTTGAGCATTTCATGCTGAGATTTGATCTGCGAGGCTGCACTGCGGACACATTTTGTCGCATCTTGCGCGAGCGTGGCACCACGACCACGTGATTCATTTCGGGGACTACGACACGCGGCCCATTGAGAATCCTCTCACAAGGTGTTTTCTCAAGAGAATTGCGAATATTAGGCCCGGGATAAGCATTAGAATGCTTGCCGCCGAAGAGATTCCAATGTGAACAAAGCCAAGCGGCTCGGCTACCAGACGCATCACAACGCCGATTGGCTTGGCATTCACTGTCGTCAGAGCGTTTGCAATGATTAGCTCCACCCAGGAGAACATGAAGCTGAAGAACGCAGCCACGCCTATACCGGTCCGAATCTGCGGCAACAGAAATTTGAAAAAAATCATGACGGGGTGATAGCCGTCCACTGCGGCCGTTTCTTCAATTTCTCGCGGGATAGACGAGATAAAACCCTCCAATATCCATATGGCAATTGGCACTGTAAAAAGACAATGCGCGGCAGCAACGGCGAAATGAGTATCCATCAGACCGCCTGTAGCGAACATCTGCACAAGTGGGATGATCATGATTGCTGGCGGGATCAGGCGGAAAATGAAGGCGAAGAAAAAAGCATGGTCGCTTCCAAGGAATCGAAAGCGCGAAAACGCGTAAGCCGCCGGTACGGAAACGACGAGTGTCAAAACAATGTTCATGGCAACGTAGATGACGGCGTTGCGATAGCCTGCAATCCAGTTGTCCTGCGAGAAAATATAGAGGTAATTCTCTAGGGAAATGGGATCAGGCCAAAGGTTCGCGGATTGCTCGCTGGCCCCGTTCGGCTGGAAGCTCAAGATGATCAACCAGTATATCGGCAAGAGCGAGAATGCCGTATAGATCAGGACGGTCATTGACCAACGCTTGGCGGACAAGTCAGCCATCTTGTAATCTCATGCTTCGGTAAAGGGCCCAGGAAATGGACGTCACAAGCACAATGTAGAAGACAGAAAGCGCCCCGGCCTGTCCGAGGTTGAATTCCTGCAGGGCCGTCTGGATCAGTTTCTGCGACAAGAAGGTGGATGACACATGTGGCCCTCCGCGACTGATCATCAAAGGCTCGGTATAGATCATTAGGCTGTCTGCGAGACGCAAAAGCAGGGCTATGAGCAGCACCCGGCGCAGTTTTGGCAATTCGATATGGCGAAAGGTGGCCCACGGGCTGGCGCCATCAATAGATGCGGCCTGAAAAAAGGGCCGCGGAATTCCAAGATAGCCGGCATAGCACAGGACGACGACCAGCGATGTCCAGTGCCAAACATCCATCACGATTATCGTGCCCCAAACCCAATAAACGGAGTTCAGGTCGGGGGCCATTCCAATGCTCTCCCCCAAAACGCCGATCAGTCCGGCTTCCGGGTTCATGAGGTGACGCCAGATAAATCCGACGACAATCCACGGCGCAAGAAGCGGCAGCACGATCAGACTTATGAAAAGCTCACCACGTTTTTGAATGTAATAGAGCTTGCGTGCGACGAATATACCGATGCTGAATTGAAGCGTCAGCGTGATGGCTGTGAACAATACTGTTCGACCAACTGTGCCCCAAAACTCAGCAGAGCCAAACATCTCTTCGTACCAACGTGTTCCGACCCAAAAATACTGACCCGCCCCGAAGCTGTCTTGAACAGAGTAATTGAGCGTCACCATCAAGGGCGCAAAACCGATGGCGACTATTACGAGAGCGGCTGGCATGATCAGAAGCCATGCCTTGTTGTTGTATCGGCGAACCATGGATCACATCCAGATGTGTTAGTTGATACTAAGGTCCTAGTTTTAGCTGGCAAAAGCTAGTCCGTGCGTTAGCAGCTTGGCCTGTTGGGGCGGACCAGCATTCGCCTTTCTTTCCGCTTTCGAACAGCAGCCATTCGCCGCGCCGCGACAATAATGCAGTTTGAGCTCTAAGCGGTCATTCCATGCATGGCAGCGACCAACGACCAGATGAACTTCCGCTAAGGGCTCAAAGCGGTCATCCAGCGAAAACCACCCAATGACCACAATGCGGACAAAGCGGGCCTTCGTTTGAATCTGAAAAATCCATAATTTGGCGTCGTGCAGACAGGTTTTAGAACCGCTTGAGCTAGCTCAAAGAAAATAAGATTAAACGCAGTCATTATGGCGATACCCGATGGACAAAGAGAGGCCGGTGGAATGTACCAAAGATTTTGCGGCGGCAGGAAAAAGTTGAGGCGGCATGCACGTCTCTTGATCGTCGTGATCTATTCGGCCTTGTCCGCCGCCGGAAATCCGGCTGCGGCAGGTGAACACCATGACCCTATCCTGGAAATGGGTGCCAGACTGGTCAAAGCTCGCTGTGTGATTTGCCACAACGAAGATTTCTTGCCTGATCTTGTGGATAGATGCACCAATACGCATGGAGAACCGTACCTAGACGAATTCCTGAATCTCCACCACGCCCCCGACAAGGAGGCACGGGCGGACATTATCGCCTACCTCACCTGCCCACCCCATCTGCTTCCGGCTAAGTAAGTTTCGGTTACTTGCCGTTTGCCGTCCAACACTATTGAGACTTCCGCGAATGAGCACAATGCAGGCCGTCGGAGAATCAGAAGCTCGGATTCGCGAGCAGATTGAAAATAAAGACGATGGCAAACACCGCCACACCGGTAATGACCGCGCGCTGCAATTTGCTCCTCGCCTTGAAATAAACCCAGTCCTCTAGAATGAGAACAACCATGATCACGATGATCGCTGGGATCGCTGGGCCGAGAAAGTCTAGCTGCACATTGTCTCCGCTTCTTGGTTCCTTAATATTGCCCGAAGCGCAGTTCTAGTCACTAGAAAAGGAGTAGGATTGGACGTCCGCCATGGGCTCTAAGCTGTCATCTGATGATTTTCGTCGAACGACCGCTCAGCCGGACAAAGTGGCCGTTCGCTGTAGTTGCACAAATCCCAAGGCCATAAATCTGAGATGTTTAAATCGGGCTGAATTCCGACTTTCGCCGCGGGCGAAATTAAAGCAAGCCCGACTTGCCCGAAACAGGCTTTCAGGGGACAGCGTGACGAGCGGCCGCGTCCAAAACGCCGCCGGTTATGACGTTCGCGGTAGAGTCTCGATCGGCGCCGTCGATTGATCCATCTCATGGCGAGCCTCAGCCAATCGTGTTTCCAAGATTCGAAACTGGGTGAACTGCTAATCCGACTTCCGATCGAAGCAGAGAGTTTCGTGCGGCTTGCCGATGCCTAGGGGGGGCAGTCAATGAAAATCAAAGACTATTTAAAGATCGAACGCGCGACAGATTTGAGCCGCACTGAAGTCGGCCGGTTGGGAACTGCGATCCTATTTATCGTAGCGGTGATGATCTACGCAGGATCAAAATTCGCGCATATCGAGCAGTCCTATCTGCTGGTCGCTGCGGCAGTAATTGGCGCCTACATGGCCATCAATATTGGCGCCAACGACGTTGCCAACAATGTCGGGCCAGCGGTTGGTTCCTTTGCGCTTACCCTGACCGGGGCGATTATCATTGCCGCGATATTCGAGGCCGCCGGAGCGATCATTGCGGGTGGTGACGTGGTCAGCACGGTGAAAAAGGGCATCATTGATCCCGCCGACGTGGCCGACCCGCAAGTCTTCGTCTGGGTCATGATGGGTGCACTGACCGGCGCTGCGATCTGGCTCAACGCCGCCACATGGCTGGGCGCTCCGGTATCAACCACTCACTCGATAGTGGGCGGCGTCATGGGCGCGGGCATCGCAGCGGCAGGGTGGGACGTGGTGAACTGGGATGCGATGAGCAAGATCGCTGCCAGCTGGGTGATTTCTCCGGTCACCGGCGGGATCATTGCCGCCCTGTTCCTGTATTTCCTGAAACGCACCGTGTTCTTCAAATCCGAGCCGGTCGAATCCGCGCGAAATGTTGTTCCCTTCATGATCGGGATCATGGTTTGGGCGTTTACCACCTATATCGCGCTTAAAGGCATCAGGCAGCTCATCAAAATCGATTTCACAAACGCGCTGTTAGTCGGTCCTGTCGCCGGTCTGGTGGCCATCATCATTGTCCGCCCGATAATCAACCGCGCGGCTCCCAATCTGGAAAACAACCGCGATGGCGTGAACCGCCTGTTCACAATCCCGCTGATCATCTCGGCGGCGCTGCTCAGCTTTGCGCATGGCGCAAACGACGTGGCTAATGCCGTGGGTCCGCTCGCCGGCATCGTAGATGCCCTCACCGTCGGAGAGGGTGGCAGTTCGAATGTGGCGATCCCACTGTGGGTCATGATTGTCGGTGCGATTGGAATCTCGGTCGGGTTGGCTCTGTTTGGACCCAAGCTGATCCGCACCGTGGGGTCTGAAATCACCGAACTGGACCGGTCACGAGCATTCTGCATCGCATTGGCTGCTGCAATCACTGTGATCATAGCCAGCCACCTGAAGCTGCCTGTCAGTTCGACGCACGTTGCACTTGGCGCGGTGTTTGGAGTGGGGTTCCTGCGCGAATTCCTCGAGCTTCGGTTGGGCAAGGTTGTCGAGGACGTTCTGAACCAGCACGAAGGCGAGCCCGATTTCGCCAAGGCCGAAGAAGTATTGATGAATTTCCAGAATGCCCCGCCCGAAGACAAGCAGCGTATCCTTAAAGAGTTACAGAAAATGGGCCCCGAGGCCGTCATCGATGCCGCCCAGCGCAAAGAGCTGCAAAAGGCGCTGAAGCGGCAATTGGTCAAACGATCATCGCTGTTCAAAATCGTGTCTGCCTGGATCATCACCGTCCCGGTTTCGGCCGTCTTGGCGGCGATGTTCTACTTTGTTTTGCGCGGAATGATGCTGCCATGAGGTGCGCCCAGCCATGATGAAAAAGCTTCTATTGCCAGTCATCTTACTGGTCTTGTCCCTCGGGTTCTGGGTTAGCCCCGACTTTCAGGAGATCGCAGCTGGTGTGGCCATCTTCCTTTTTGGCATGTTGATGCTAGAGGACGGGTTCAAGCTGTTCAGCGGCGGGTTTCTGGAGCGCGCTTTGGAGAAGGCCACCGGGTCGGTTGCGAGGTCGATTGGTTTCGGCATCGTTACGACGACAATCATGCAGTCCAGTTCGCTGGTCTCGGTGATTACAATCTCGTTCTTGTCTGCCGGGCTGATCTCGCTTCTGGCTGGGGTCGGCATCATCTTCGGCGCCAATATCGGCACTACTACCGGCGCGTGGCTGGTCGCCGGGTTTGGTCTGAAGGTCAATATATCTGCCTATGCGCTGCCAATGCTGGCAATCAGCATCATTCTGGTGTTCCAGAAATCGAAATACCTGCGCGGCGGGGGATTTGTGCTGGCCGGGGTTGGCGAATGGCCGGTTTGGGGAAATTGCCTGAGTGATTTTGCACGCGCAGCGAAGGTCGACTCCCCGCGCGATCTTGTCTCGCGACGACAAAAATCGAACGGCCGCTGTGGGCTCGAAGCAGTCGTTCGCTGTAGAGCGGCACCTGTTGACCGTTTGAATGACCGCAGTGCGGACAAAGCGGCCATCAGTGCACTTAGGAAATTCGCGAGAGCTCGGCGGCCAGCTGGTCTTGATCCATGGCTTCAAGGGGTAGATTCAACAACGAACTCCCCCGAGATTCCAGGATTGAATAGGCGACCTCAAAAGCTGTTTCCTGATCCTCTTCCGGTACTGCAACCGGATCGTCTATTCCCCAATGGATGCGAATAGGTGCGCCGGGCCCTCTCTTACACCAGGCTTGAAAGGAAATC
>Ga0224508_10004409_pt1 | contig 11506 bp, 11 predicted proteins | sample SF_Jan12_sed_USG_4_FD_170157 | JGI IMG/M metagenome (GOLD analysis project Ga0224508, IMG submission 170157) | Sediment microbial communities from San Francisco Bay, California, United States - SF_Jan12_sed_USGS_21 | ecosystem: Environmental > Aquatic > Marine > Sediment | place: USA...
CAGAAGCGCTTGTCCGCTGCGAATATTCGCACCGTGAGTGATCTGCGCCTGGCCGAGAATCAGGATCTCGAACGCATCTTCGGCCGATTCGCGGGGAAGACGCGCGATCGGGCGTCTGGCCGCGATTGCCGCCCCGTCGTCCCGTCGCGGGCCGAGAAATCCATCAGCTCAGAGGAGACCTATGGCACGGACCTGGCCAGTCGCGAGCAAATGGAACGCGAGCTGTTGCGTTTGACCGAGCGCACCGCCAGCCGGCTGCGAAGAGCCGGCCTGGCCGCTAACACGGTACAGATCAAGATTCGCCAGTCCGATTTCAAGACCTGCACGCGACAGCGCAGCCTCACACCGCCCGCCGATGGCACTGACCAGATATACGCCGTCGCACGCGCATTGCTGCTGGAATGGCTCGGGGGTAATCCGGACGCCAGGATTCGCCTGCTGGGCGTCGGCGGCAGCAACCTCGGTCCGGCGGAACAGCCCGACCTGTTCGCGGCAACCGCGGATTCGTCGGGCTCGGTCATTGACCGGGCCGTTGACAGGATCCGCGATCGATTCGGCGGGGCCGCCGTTGGACGTGCCCGGACTTTTGACCCGCCGTCATAAAATAATTGATCGGAGCTTCCTTAAGGTAGAATCCGGGGTCGGCACAGGCCTCTGCGGGGTCCCATGTACACCAGCTTTTTCGGACTGAACGAAAAACCGTTTTCGATAACGCCCGATCCGCGCTACCTCTTTATGAGCGAGCGACACGGCGAGGCGCTCGCGCACCTGGTGTACGGCGTCACGGAGAGCGGTGGCTTTATTCAGCTAACCGGCGAAGTTGGCACCGGCAAGACCACCCTGGTTCGTACGCTGCTCCTCAATCGCATGCCGGACAATGCCGACGTCGCCGTCGTTATGAATCCGCAATTGTCTGTGCTCGAGTTCCTCGCAACAATCTGCGAGGAACTCCACATCGACGTGCCACACAACAGGGGCAGTATCAAGGCGCAAACCGATGCGCTGAATCGACATCTCTTGAAAGCGCATGCGGAAGGCCGACGAACCATCCTGGTCGTCGACGAAGCGCAGAACCTGACCCCGGCCGTGCTGGAACAGGTGCGTTTGCTGACGAATCTCGAGACCGCGAAACAGAAGCTGTTACAGATCATTTTGATCGGACAACCTGAACTCCGGGACCTGCTGGCACGCAACGATCTTCGTCAGCTTGCGCAACGCATCACCGGTCGTTATCACCTCGAACCACTGACGGGCGAAGAAACCGCACGCTATATCGAACATCGCCTGAAAGTCGCTGGTGCATTGGGGGAGGTATTCGACGGCAGCGCGAAAAAGGAAACGTTTCGCCTTTCACAGGGCGTGCCTCGCCTGATTAATGTCATCTGCGATCGCGCGTTGCTCGGCGCGTATAGCCAGGAATCCCGCCGAGTCGATAGCCGGCTTATTCGTCGTGCCGCAGCCGAAGTCCGTGGGCAGCTGGAGCGATCGCCATGGCTACGCCCTGTCGCCGTGGCGGCTGGCGTGATCGGTCTCACGATTATCGCGGCGAGCCTCTGGTCCGTAAACCAGCCGCAGGTAACGCCGCCAGTCGAAATGGCAACAACACCGACTGAAGCTGTCGCGGCTGAGCCGTTGGCTGCAGCACCGGATGCCGTGCCGACGGAGACGACCGTCGCGGTTGAAACACCAGAACCGCAGCCAATATTGGATGAACAGCTGCAGCTTGCCGCCGATCTCACGAACCGGTCTTCAGCACTCACTTCGCTATTTAATACCTGGGGCCTGGAGTACAAACGCGGCTCGCAAAGCGGCTGCGCGCAAGCCAGCGACGCCGGTCTCGCGTGCCTTTATAGTCGAGGTTCATGGAGCGGATTGCGACAGATGGACCGTCCGGCAATCCTCACGCTCATCGATAAAAGCGGTGAAAGCCACGAGGTCGTGCTGACCGCAATTAATGGCGCCATGGCCGAATTATCCATCGGTGGCGTACTCGTAACACATCCGGTTGACTCGATCACGGACGCCTGGTTTGGCCAGTACCTCTTGCTATGGCGACCACCAAGCGGTCAAGCAGTCTCTCTCGGACCCGATTCTCGCGGCCCGGATGTCCTGTGGCTGCGCGCGAGTCTCGCGACGATCGACGATCAGTTTGTCACCAGCAAGCCGTCTTCAGATGTATACGATGCAGAACTCACACAAGTCGTCAGAGCTTTTCAGCGGGCCAACAGACTTGATGTCGATGGGCTCGCCGGGCAGCAGACACAAATCATTATCAACTCAATGCTTGCCGTTGACGGCACCCCGCGCCTCAGAAAGCCGCGACTGGCTCAGGATTAGCCGATGTCATTCATACTCGACGCGCTGAAAAAATCGGAAACTGAGCGCCAACGACAGAGTTCAGCGGAATTCGCCGGAGTGCCGACGAGCCGTGACAACCGCCGTGTACCGCGCTGGCTGTGGGTACTTGGACTATTGCTCGCGATCAACCTGGTCGTATTGCTGGGGTTGCTGTTTCGGCCGGGCGCGAGGCCACCAGTCTTGCCGGAGACGACCGTCACCGAAACCCGTGCGGCAGCCGTCGACGCGCCAGATTTTGCAGCGCAGATCGCGGCAGCGAAACAGAATGTCCCTGTGCATCAGGATGCCGTTAGCGCGGAACCAAAAACGTTGCCGTCCGTGGCCCCGGCGGCCACTCCGGGGGTAGTCTACTCAGACGCCCCACGAAACTCCACGTCATTGCCGACGGTCCATGAGGTCATTGCCAATGGCACCGTTATGGTGCCCGATCTGCACCTCGACATACATGTCTACAGCGATATCCCCGAAGACAGATTCGTGTTTATCAACATGTCGAAACAACGTGAGAACTCACAGCTCACCGAAGGGCCTGTGGTAAAGGAAATATTGCCGGAAGGCGTAATTCTCGAATACCAGGGCACCTCGTTCCTGTTAACGCGCGACTAGAACGCGGAGATTGACCGGCCCGATGTCGAAATATCTCGATGGCGATGCCTTTGCCGTCGCCCTGACGTCGGGCATCCACCGCGTCATTGGCGAGCAGGATCTCCTGAATCGCATCAACGTGTTTCCCGTAGCGGACAGTGATACGGGTACCAACCTGAGCCTCTCGCTAAGTGCCGCGCTCGGCGTACTGAGCGGACCCGACGACAAACATCTCGGGACGATGCTCGCCGCAGTCGCCGATGCGCTGCTCGACGGCGCCCGCGGTAACTCCGGGGCGATCGTCGCGCAGTTCTTCCAGGGCATGAGCGATTCAGCCGGCGAGATCACGCGTTTTACGACCTATACGTTCGGCAAAGCCGTCCGCACGGGCAGCGAGTATGCACACGACGCGCTTTCGCAGCCGCGCGAAGGCACCATTCTCTCGGTGATCGCCGCATTTTCCGATAGCATCGCCCACCAGGTTTCGGAAGTTCGCGAAGCGAAATTTTCGCTTGTCATTGAAAACGCGGCGCAACGCGTTGAAGAGGCACTCGCGAACACGCCCAATCAGCTCGAGGTTTTGCGTAAAGCCGGCGTAGTGGATGCTGGTGCGAAAGGATTTGCGGAACTCGTAGCCGGCATGTCGGATTTTCTTAACGACGGCAAGGCCGTACCGATGCCGAATATCGCGCTGCAATATGACATCGAGCCCCCCGTCCACTTCGCAGAAGCCGATAACGAGTCACGATTTCGGTTCTGCACGGAGTGCATCGTAACGGCGGCCGACATCAACCGCCGCAAGCTGCGCGAGGCGCTTGCCGAAGTCGGCGACTCGGTAGTGCTGGCTGGTACAAAACGTAAAGCGAAAATCCACATCCACGTCGATGACCCTGACGCGGTCTTTGATATTGCACGACAGTTCGGCGACCTCAGCGCGGAGAAAGCGGACGACATGCACCGGCAGCAGCATAGCGTGCACGACGCTACGCGTCGGTTCGCCGTGATTACTGACTCGGCTGCCGATATCGCCGATCACGATATGGAGCGTCTCGACATCCACATGGTCCCCTGCCGGATTCAATTCGGTGACCGGGGCTATCTCGACAAAGTCAGCATCACGATCGATGAGTTCTACGCAGAACTCGAGTCCAATAATAATCATCCGACGACATCACAACCCGCCCCCGGTGATTTTCGCCGACAGTTTCAGTTTCTCGCCAGCCATTTCGAAGACGTCCTGTCGATTACCCTCACCAGCGCCGCCAGCGGCACTTTTGAAGCCGCCCGGCTGGCAGCTTCCCGGACCACCGCACCGGGTCGCATTCACGTCATTGACTCGCTGAACGCTTCGATGGGTCAAGGGCAATTGGTGGTGCTCGCTGCGGAGTGTGCTGACAGGGGTGCTGATATCGACACGACGATCGCACTGGTCAAAGAGCAAGTACCACTGACGCGGACGTATGCGCTGCTCCGTGATCTGCGTTACGCCGTTCGGGGCGGGCGCCTGCCGCGATGGGTAAAGACCATAGCCGGCCTGTTGCGCCTGATGCCTGTCATTTGCACAAAACCCGATGGACGCATCACTTCGGCCGGTTTCTTGTTCGGTTCACACAACCGTATCGGTCGCTTTGCGAAATTCATTGCGCGGCGCGCCGCGAAGAATCAATCGATCGAAGTCGGTATTGGGCATGCCATCTGTAAGAACGATGCGGAGAAGCTGGAACAAGAACTTCGGTTGCGGCTCCCGACCATCAAGAAACTCACGCTCGTTGGATTGGGAACTGCCCTCGGCGCGCACGGAGGTCCTGGCACGCTTTTGGTCTCGGTCAGACCCATCGTTTCAGCGGACGATATCGCCAGCAACGTCGATTAATTCCTCGCCCTCGTTGCGCGCATTGTTCACTCTTCGGTGGACGGGCCATGCCTGCAGCCCGGGAGTCCGGTCCGCCGCGTGTTCCAGCAGCTCGACGGATCCGGCCAACCATTCGTCGGCCGCGTCCGGCTGCAGGATAACCGGCATCCTGTGATGCAGTGGCCGCATGAATTCATTCGCATCAGTCGTAATCAGCGTCGTCGTCTGCAGCGACTCGCCGCTCTTTTTATCATTCCAGTTTTCCCACAGGCCTGCGAGTGCAAATGGCTCTCCGCTGGTGAGTGAAATGAAATAAGGCGTCTTCGTATCGTTCTGTTTACGCCACTCGTAGAACCCGTCGGCCAGAGCGATACAACGTCGATGCCGGAAAGCCGCGCGAAATGACGGCTTTTCGGCGACGGTTTCGGCACGCGCGTTAATCATGCGATTGCCTATGGACGGATCCTTGGCCCAGGATGGTACGAGGCCCCAGCGCAACATGACCATCTCGCGCTCGTTGTTGCTGTCTTCACGAATGGCCGCAATATATTGGGTTGGCGCGATGTTGTAGCGCGGCTTTACGTCCACGGCAACCGATACGCCAAACAACGCAGCGGCAGCTTCACTCGGCGAATAGAACGCGAACCGGCCACACATGGTTATTCGCGGATGCCGATACCACGCTGCATCAGGAACATGCAGCCGGTGAACAGGGCAACAACAAACACGATCAGGATCGAATAGGCGTGACCAATACTGATGTCTGACGTGCCAAGAATGCCGTAGCGGAAGGCGTTGACCATGTAGAGAATCGGGTTTGCTTTCGACACGTTCTGCCAGAATTCCGGCAACATCGATATCGAATAGAAGACGCCACCAAGGTAGGTCAGCGGCGTTAGAACGAATGTCGGGACGATCGATATATCATCAAACTTCCTCGCGAACACGGCATTAATGAAGCCAGCCAGCGAAAATACAATCGATGACATCAGGACAACCGAAATCATTATCAGAGGATGAGCAACGGTGAGTCGCGTGAAAAACAGCGCAATAATGGTGACAAGCAGGCCCACAAGCAGCCCTCGCAATACGCCACCGGCCACGTGACCAATGATGATTGTCGCATAGGACATTGGCGCCACCAGCATTTCTTCGACATGCCGTCCGAATTTCGCGCCAAAAAACGAGGACACGACATTGCCATAGGAATTCGTGATGACCGACATCATGATCAGACCAGGCGCAATGTACTGCATGTAATCAAAGCCATCCATCGTGCCGATGCGACGTCCAATCAGGTTGCCGAAAATTATGAAGTACAGCGTCATGGTTATGGCAGGCGGCACGATCGTTTGCACCCAGATGCGCAGCACCCGCACGATTTCCTTGCGAATGATGGTCTTCGCAGCGACCAGGTTGAGCCTGATATTCACGCGCCAGCCTCTGCTTGTTTTCTGTCGACCAGGCGCATAAACAATTCTTCAAGACGGTTTGCCTTGTTTCGCAGGCTGGTCACGCGAATACCCAGACTGTTCAGTTGTGCGAACAGATCATTGAGGTCGCGATCAGGGCCTTTCTCGACTTCGAGTTCGCCGTCATCCCGCAATCGTGTGTTGAATCCCTCAAGTGGCGGCGCCTCGGACAATACAGAGCCAAGGCTCAGCACGAATACTTCGCGTTGAAGTTTTCTGAGCACCTCGCTCATCCTCGCATCTTCGATGATTTTGCCTTCATCAATGATCGCGATATGCCGACACAAGGATTCGGCCTCCTCGAGATAATGCGTTGTCAGGATTATCGTCGTCCCTGCTGCATTGATTGCCTGCAAGTACTCCCACATCGACCGTCTGATTTCGATGTCGACGCCCGCCGTTGGCTCGTCGAGAATCAGTAACCTCGGCTCATGCACGAGGGCACGGGCGATCATCAGTCGCCGCTTCATGCCGCCGGACAGACTTCGCGCGATATGCTTGCGCCTGTCCCACAGTCTCAGTTCACGCAGGCACTGCTCAACACGCTGCTTCGCCAGTTTGCCACTCAGACCATAGTAGCCGGCCTGGTTCGACACAATATTGCCTACCGTTTCCCAGAGGTTGAGGTTCACCTCCTGCGGGACGATACCAATGCAGGCTTTGGCGGCCTCGAGTTCAGTGTCAATATTGTGGCCGAACACCTCGACCTCTCCGCTGCTCTTGTTGACGAGTGAGCTTATGATGCCGATGGCCGTCGTCTTGCCCGCGCCATTGGGGCCCAGCAGCGCATAGAAGTCCCCGGCGTCCACGGACAGGTCGATGCCCTTGAGTGCCTGGTTACCGTTGCTATAGGTCTTGGTGAGCTTTTTTATTGAGAGCGCCTGCATGAGGCGGCGTATTGTAACCGCGCATTCGCTATCGTCACACCTGTCTGGAGCGAATGTCGACCGCGCGCGGCCGGACATCGCGTTGCCCAGGCGTCTGCATAGTGCACGCTGCAGCCGAAAGCCTGTCGTAGTGCGGCTCTTGTCTGCGAGTAAGCATCGCTTGCAGCGCAGAGTGATGCGATGTCAATCGAATCTGACGCCTCGAGCTAACGCCGTGCCCCAGCAACCGACGCCACAGGTTATCTTCATCCGGGAAACGTATGCACAGCAAATCACCACGTGGAGCCGCGCGCTGCAAAAGGCTAAGCAGCGTAAATCCGGCCAGTTGCTCGCACCAGCTCACAGGCGCGCCACTTATGATTCGAGCAGCGTAGGGGTTTCGGCGTACCAGCTGCCAGAGAAACCCCAGCGCGGCCATCTGCAACTGCCCGATTCTCTGGTCAGGTGGATCGCCGTTGTCGATCAGGTCGATTTGAGGATCGTCGGTGAGGATGTGCTGCCAGTAATCGTTGTCCTGTTCGCGTAATGAGAACAGCAGAAACGGTGCGCTCGCAAGCCATAAGCGCTGTTTTTCCGTCAGACGCCTTGCAGCGATTCCGGCGAAGACCGCGGCATCGGACTCTGATACGACCCCAAGAAAGAAGCGATTGAGCGCCTCGATATTGGCAAGATCGTCGGCTGTTGGCCCCTGATATTCCATATTCCCCCCATTTGGGCGCTTTTCTCGCCCGTTGCTGTAATTTCTATATTTCGCACTAGTCGACCATTTATGGATATTATAGGCTATGTTAATACTATATATGGTCCGTTTCTAGCAAAAAGAGCAAACAATGCGACTAACCGATGATCGATACTCAGGGGAACGCAGCCAGTTCGAGCTGGCGTTGCGGATGATCCGTCACGAAGCCCGCACCCGCACCATTCGCGAGTGCACGGGCCTCTCTGACGATCGCATCCGAAAACTTTATGCGAGGTACTTTCGTGACAGTGGCGACACCATTGTCAAGCGAAGGCGTGGCAAGTCGCCGCGCCAGGTCACTCGTTACGTCAAGAACCCGGAAAACCAGCTGCAGGCGACAACGCTCGTCGCGCTGTTTTGCGCCGGGCTGCTGGTGCGAATCGATCAGGAGGACCAGGTGCATCCTTGCTGGCCACGCCCTGACGTTGAATTCGGCCACCGCCTGTGCCGAGCGTACGAGACTTACCTGCTACTGCATGAAAACGCGATACTCAGTTTTGAATGGGCCTGGAACCTGCTGCAGTGCATCTCTTATAACGACGAGCTCTATCTTGCCCACTGCCGAAATTGCGACGCGCGTTACGTGCAGGATGCCTATGCGCTGGACCACAAGATCTGCCCGGCCTGTTTAATAGAAATCCGCCGCCGCTCCCGCCAGCCGTAGACTGGTCTGGCCGCCATTTGAGTCCACGGCCGAGCGCTCTTTTCCGGTACAATTGGCTACTTGCGGCTATGCCGTAATAAAAAAAATTAAAACGAAGGAGTCAAAAAATGTTAAATGAATTCAAAGCGTTTGCGATGCGCGGCAACGTCGTCGACATGGCGGTCGGTATCGTTATTGGTGGGGCATTCGGCAAGATCGTTTCATCGTTTGTCGCGGATGTGCTCATGCCACCGATCGGCATGCTCATGGGTGGCATGGATTTCAGCCAGCTGTCGATCGCCCTCGGCGAAGGTGAAGAAGCTGCGTCGATAAACTACGGCATGTTCATCAATACCGTGCTGGATTTCGTCATCATCGCATTTGCGATATTCATGGTGATCAAGGGCCTGAATTCCATGAAGAAGAAGGAAGAAGAGAAACCAGCAGAGCCACCCAAGCCATCGGCAGAGGAAACACTCCTGACCGAAATCCGCGACTTGCTCGCGAAACAGTAAGGCGTGAACCGGCGAAACAAACATCGTCGTTGCGTAGCAACGGCGGTGTTTCCGCTCGTTTGAATCCGGATACCGTTAGCGATGGTGGAAAATCACAACGTATTTGCGGGCGCGTTTGTCGATCGCAGCGGCGAGCGCCGCAAGGATCCCGATTGGCTCAACCGGGCCGTCGTTAGCGAGGAAGCGCGTTTCGTTCCCGTGTGGGGCGATCGTTGCCTCGTCGGTGGTGATCCACTGCATGCCGTACGACTCGAGCGCTCGCAGATTGAGGAATTCGTCGGCGAACATAACGTGATCTTTCTCGGGCTGTTCAGAAACCAGCCCGCGTTTGCACTCGCGATCGATCGCGACGTTAAGCAACCGTTCGCCGGTTTGGGAAGCTTCGAGAGCCTCAGGTATCTGGGCACGCGGCTACCCCTGGATGAGGCCAATCTGGTCGCACATGCGCGTGCGCTGGTGCTTTGGCACGCGTCCCAGTCATATTGCGGTATTTGTGGCTCTGAGGCTCGTCCGGACGCGGGCGGCAATACTCGACGCTGTATCAATCCCGACTGCGGCAGAGAAATATTCCCACGCACCGATCCCGCGGTGATTGTGCTCGTTCATGACGGAGAACGATGCCTGCTCGGCCGCCAGGCAAGTTGGCCAGAGCATCGTTACTCGACGATCGCGGGTTTCGTCGAGCCCGGAGAAAGCCTAGAGGACGCGGTACGTCGCGAGGTCTTCGAGGAAACCAATGTCCGCGTCGGTGCCGTGCGTTATCACAGCTCTCAACCCTGGCCGTTTCCGTCGTCACTGATGCTCGGATTCATGGCCGAGGCAAAGACCAGCGACATACTTTTGAATGACGGTGAACTCGACGACGCACAGTGGTTTACGCGGGAACAACTTCGCTCGGATTTTCCGAAGTTGCCGTTTCGGATCTCAATCGCGCGCCGACTCGTCGATCACTGGATCCTGCTCGGCGACACTGACTGATCATGTGCCTAGTCGTTCTTGCGATCGGGCAAAATGACAATTACCCGCTGATTCTCGCGGGAAACCGCGACGAGTTTCACGGACGTCCGACACAGAATGCGGATTGGTGGCCGGACAGACCCGATGTCGTTGGCGGGCGTGATCTTCAGGCCGGCGGCACGTGGCTGGCGCTGCACCGTAGCGGGCGATTCGCCACCGTCACCAATTACCGGGATGCCGAGCCCGTGTCGTCGAGATTCCGTTCGCGAGGTCACCTTGTCACCGGGTTCCTCGAGGGCGATCAACTGCCGCTCGATTATCTCGAGGCGATCGATGGGACGTCGTATGCGGGATTCAACCTCATTGTCGGCGATGCCAGGCAAGTCGCGTATCTCTCCAATCGCGGCGCAGGGCCGCAGGAGTTGCCGGCCGGCTTATACGGCCTCAGCAACGCGCTGCTAGACGGACCCTGGTACAAAGTCGAACGCAGCAAGCAGGCATTGAGATCGCTACTGGATCGTAAAGCAGTCAACGAAACGACGCTGCTGCGCTTGCTCGACGATCGGTCCCTGGGTGCGGTCGACGAAGCCGATATGAATCGTCTGGGCTTATCCATAGCGCGCGCCATTACGGCGCCCTTTATCGTCACGTCCGAATACGGCACACGCTGTTCGACAATTGTTACTGCGGACAATTCCGGCAGATGGCGGATGACCGAGCGTCGCTTCGATCCGGCGGGCGTGTCAACGGGAGAGTCCCGATTTACGTTCGCACCAGGCGACGGACTTACCTGAAGATCGACAACAACCAGGTACGAATGTCATTGATCTCCTCCGGGCACACGGCGTGCGCCATCGGATAGTCATGCCATTCCAGGCTAAAACCCGCCTCGACCAGCTTGTCCGCCGATGCCCGTCCCCATTGCATGGGCAGCATCGGATCGAAACTGCCGTGCGCCATGAAGACCGGCAGGTCACGATTCCCGACACTTTTCTCGAGTTCACCCGGCAGCACGAGGTAGGTAGAAAGCGCCATCAATCCGCCGAGCCTGAACTCGGATCGCAACACGGCGTTGATCGCGATCGCACCACCTTGCGAGAAACCTGCGACGACGATCCTGTCTGCCTCAACGCCGCTATCCATCTCGCGACGGATCAACGCCTGCAGCAGCGCGGTGCTATCGAGCACTCCCTGGGCGTCGGCACGCCCGGCGGAGTCGAGCCTGAGAATGTCATACCAGGCACGCATCGCCATTCCGCCATTGATTGTCACCGGTCGAACCGGGGCGTGCGGAAACACGAAACGCAGCGGCAGGTCCGGGGGCACCCTCAACTCCGGCACGATGGGTTCGAAATCGTGTCCATCGGCGCCAAGCCCATGTAGCCATATCACGCTGCCGACGGGATTCTCGCCCGTGGTGACCTCGACGGTCTCGGGTAGCTGCATCTTGATACTCGCGGATTTCTGAAGCGGCGCAGTGTAGCGCAAAAATCTTCGT
>Ga0224508_10004410_pt1 | contig 11506 bp, 8 predicted proteins | sample SF_Jan12_sed_USG_4_FD_170157 | JGI IMG/M metagenome (GOLD analysis project Ga0224508, IMG submission 170157) | Sediment microbial communities from San Francisco Bay, California, United States - SF_Jan12_sed_USGS_21 | ecosystem: Environmental > Aquatic > Marine > Sediment | place: USA: California...
GTCGTGCCCCTGCGCGTCGAGGTCGAGGCCCTGGTCTGCGCCCACATCTGTCTGCCCGCGAGCTTCGAGCTGGGCGGCGAGCTGCGCGACGGCGCCTCGGACGCCGCGGCCTCGGCCCGCTTCGACGCCGAGGCCGAGGGACGGGTCGTCGCCGCGGAGTCCTCGCTTCCGGCCCTCGGGCCCTGGCTGGCGGCGCTGGCCGCGGGCTGGCTCGGCGGGCTGATCCTCAACCTGATGCCCTGCGTGCTGCCAGTGCTCGCCATGAAGCTCACCTCGCTGGCCAGCATGGCCCACGCCAGCCACCGCGATCGCCAGGCCCACGCCTTCGCCTACGCCGCCGGCATCTCGCTGAGCATGCTCGCCCTGGCCGGCGCGGTGCTGGCCCTGCGCGCGGCCGGCCACGCCGTGGGTTGGGGCTTCCAGCTGCAGGAGCCGCTCTTCCTGGTGGCGATCACCTGCGTGGTGGTGGTCTTCGCGCTCAACCTGTTCGGGGTCTTCGAGATCGACGTCGACTTCGGCCGCCTGGCCAGCGTCGGCAGCGACGCCCGCGGCACGGTGCGCAGCTTGGGCGACGGCTTCCTGGCGGTGGTGCTGGCCACACCCTGCTCGGCGCCCTTCCTGGGGACGGCGGTGGGCCTGGCCTTCGCGAGCCCGGCCCCGGTGATCGTCACGATCTTCCTGGCCATCGGCCTCGGCCTGGCCTCGCCCTTCCTGGTGGCCGCGCGGCTGCCGGGCTGGACCCGCTTCATTCCGCGGTCGGGGCCGTGGATGCACGATCTGCGCGGCGTGCTCGGCTTCTCACTGCTGCTCACGGCCCTCGCCCTGCTCTGGGTGCTGGGCCGCGCGGCCGGCGCGGCGGCAATGAGCTCCGCCCTGTTGCTGCTGCTCTTCGTGTCGGCTGCGGCCTGGGTGCTGGGCTCGGTGCAGCAGCGCTCACGGCGCGTGCCCGCCGGCGTCTTCGCCCTGGTGCTGGGCGGGCTCGGCGCGGCCGGGCTCGCGCTGGGCGACTGGAGCCCTGCCCCCGATCGCGGCGTCAAGCGCGCAGCGCTCGAGAGCGCCCGAGACTTCGACCGAGCCGCTCTGGACGCCACGCTGCGCGCCGGCCAGCCCGCCTTCGTCTACTTCACCGCCGACTGGTGCGTGACCTGCAAGCTCAACGAGCGCACCGTGCTCTCCCACCCCGAGGTGGCGCCGAGCTCGAGCGCCTGGGCTTCCAGGTCTACCGCGCCGACTGGACGAGCCGCGATGAGCGGATCCGCAGCGCCCTGGCCGAGCTCGACCGCGCCGGAGTGCCCGTCTATGCGCTCTACGCCGCCGGGGATCCCGCCCCACCACGCCTGTTGCCCGAGCTGCTTACGGTGACCGGTTTCCTGGAAGCTGCGCGTGAGGTGGCCGCCCAGGGCCCGGGAGAGGTGGCCGCCGCCGTCCCGCGCTGACCACGGCGGCAGTGTGACCGCCGTCACCCAGCGCGCGCCGCGAGGCCGCGATGCAGGAGTGTCTCCTCGGAGGACTCCATGCAGCGCCGCATCCAGAAGCTCCGGCTCGCCCTGGTCGCGCTGGCCCTGTGGCTGGCGAGCGCCAGCCTGGCCAGCACGGCGCCGGCCATCGAGCTGGGCCAGCCCGCTCCCGCCTTCAGCGCGCCCGCGGTCGACGGCAGCCAGATCTCGCTGACGGACTACCGGGGCAAGGTGGTCTTCCTCGACTTCTGGGCCTCGTGGTGCGGCCCCTGCGCCCAGAGCCTGCCCGCCCTGGACGGACTGCGCGGCGAGTTCCCGGACAGCGAGTTCCAGGTGCTCGCGGTCAACGTCGACCGCAAGCGCGAGGCAGCGCGCACCTTCCTGCGCCGCCGCCCGGTGGGCTACCCCAGCGCCCTCGACCCCAGCGGCGAGATCCCCGTCCGCTTCGGCGTCCAGACCATGCCCACCTCGTTCCTGATCGACCGCGACGGCGTGGTGCGCCACGTGCACCGCGGCTTCCGCCCGAGCGACGTGCCCGAGCTGCGGCGGAAGATCCAGGCCCTGCTCGCGGCGGGCCGGTAGCCGCCCCGTGCGCGCGCTGCGGCCGACGCTGATGGTGTGCCTGCTGCTGAGCCTCGGGCTCGGCGGCTGCAGCGTCGTGCGCCCCTGGGAGCGCGAGGCCCTGGCCCGCTCGGACATGGCCTGGGAGCCCGACCCCCTCGAGGCTTCGCTCGACTCCCACATCCGCTTCAGCAAGGAGGCCTCGCTGTCGGGAGGCACCGCCGGCGGCGGAGGCTGCGGATGCAATTGATGCGGCGCGATACGCGCTGCGGAGGCCACTGATGTCGCGCGGCAACGCCCGCGCGGCGCGACGCGCGCGGCAGCGACGCCGGCGCGAACGCCGCCTGCAGCGCCGCAGCGGGGGCAGCCAGGCGCTGCGCGCGCTCACCACCAGCGCCCTGGCCCTGCCCGGCCTGGCCGAGCGCGCCGCGGCCGCCGGGGCGCCGGTCGACTACCGCGCCGACTACCGCTACGCGCGCTACTCCGAGGACGCGATCTCGCGCTCCAAGGTGGCCGTCGGCGGCGAGACCGAGCGCTACGAGATCGACATCCATCAGTTCCGTCTCGAGGCCCCGATCGGCCAGAGCTTCGACCTGGGCCTGGAAGTCGCTCACGAGACCATGAGCGGCGCCACCCCCTGGTACGTCACGCCCGACCCGAACGGAGGCGACGACCCGATCCAGGTGATGACCGAGGCCACCATCGACGAGGCGCGTACCGACGTGCTGCTGTCGGGCAACCACTATCGCGACGAGAGCGTGCTCAACGCGGGCCTGGGCTTCTCGATCGAGAACGACTACATGGCCTACAACGGAAGTCTGGGTGGAGAGCGCTCGTTCAATGAGCAGAACACCACGGTGTCGGGGGGCATCGGGTTCTCCTACGACCTGATCGAGCCCGAGGACACCAACCTCTTCCCCGAGCGCCCCGACCGCGAGGACAAGCAGAGCTACAGCCTGTTCGCCGGCGTCGCCCAGGTGCTGGGCCGCAACACCCAGGTGCAGACTTCGCTCACCTACCAGCACCAGCGCGGCTTCCTCTCGGACCCCTACAAGCGCGCCTTCGTCGAGAACAGTCCGATCCCCGACGACCGGCCCGACACGCGCAACCAGTTCGCGTGGCTGACCCAGCTGCGGCGACACTTCCGCAAGATCGACGGCACCCTGCACGTCGACTACCAGTTCTTCTTCGACGACTGGGAGATGCGCTCCCACACGATCGAGCTGGCCTGGTACCAGACCCTCTTCGATCGCTTCCGGCTCGTCCCCTCCTTCCGCTACTACAGCCAAAGTCAGGCCGACTTCTACGCGCCCTTCTACGTCACCGCGCGCAGCGACGGGCACGCCGCGAGCGACTATCGCCTTTCGCCCTTCGGTGCGATCTCCGGGGGGATCAAGGCCGAGACGCGCTTCCAGACCTGGAGCCTGCTGTGGGACGTCAACGTCTCCTACCAGCGCTATGTGAGCGACGCGGACTACGCCCTCGAGAGCGTGGACGTCGAGAACCCGGGCCTGGTGTCCTACGACCTGATCAGCGCCGGATTGACGCTGCACTTCTAGGCGAAGCCCCGTGCCGCCCACCCCGCACCGCTTCCGCTTCAAGGCCATGGGCTGCCCCTGCTCGCTGCAGCTCTTCGCCCCCTCGGCCCGCGAAGCTCGCGCCCTGGCCACCCTGGCCCGCGGCGAGATCACGCGCCTCGAGCACAAGTACTCGCGCTACCGCGATGACAGCCTGGCCTCGCGCATCAACGCCAGCGCCGGCGACCCCGCCGGCGTGGCCATCGACGCCGAGACCGAGGCCCTGCTCGATCACGCCGACACCCTGCACCACGAGAGCGGCGGCCGCTTCGACCCCACCTCGGGCGTGCTGCGCCGGGCCTGGAACTTCCGCTCGGGACGCCTGCCCGAGCAGGGCGAGATCGACGCGCTGCTGCCGCGCATCGGCTGGACCCGGCTGCAGCGCGCTCCCCGTCGCCTCGCCCTGCCCGTCGCGGGCATGGAGCTCGACTTCGGCGGCTTCGTGAAGGAGTACGCGGCCGACCGCGCCGTGGCGCTGCTGCAGCGAGCCCGCTGCTTCGCGGGCCTGGTCGATCTGGGCGGCGACCTGGCCGTGGCGGGTCCGCAGCCCGACGGTCGCCCTTGGACCGTGGGCGTGCGCGACGTCCGCCAGCCCGAGCGCGCCGCGCTCCGGGTCGAGCTGTTCCGCGGGGGCATCGCCACCAGCGGTGACTACGAACGCGGCATCAGCGTCGACGGCGTGCGCTACGGCCACCTGCTCGACCCGCGCAACGGCTGGCCCATCGAGAGCCTGGCCAGCGCAACGGTGTTGGCCGAGCGCTGCCTGATCGCCGGCAGCGCCTCCACCCTGGCCCTGCTCCAGGGCGAGGGCGCGGTCGCCTGGCTCGACGCCCTGGGCCTGCCTCACGTGCGGCAGCACCGGGACGGGCGCATCGAGACCCGGCTCGACGAGGGGCTCAGCGCGCCGCGGCGCCGCTCGCTTCGGCCGCGGCGGCGGGCCCGGCCGAGGCGGCGAGCCGCTCCAGGCGCGCAGCCAGGGCGCGGGTCTCGTCGCTCAGCACCTGCGCGCTCGCGGTGATCAGCAGGTAGCGCGTCCTGGCGCGCTCGGTGGTGGCGCGGAACAGGAAGCCCAGGCCCGGGATGTCCTTCAGGAAGGGCACGCCGGTGCTGGCCTCGGCCCGGATCGGACGCGCGGCCGTGGCGATCACCGCCACCTCGCCGGGCTCGAGCCGCACCAGGCTCTCGACCGAGATCTCCTCCAGGGTGGGTCCGACCTCCGACACGTCGCCGGCCAGCGAGGCCCCGAGCTCGCTCACCTCGACCGACAGCTCCAGAACCACCACGCCCTGCTTGCCGACGGTGGGCAGCACGCGCAGCGTGGTGCCCACGTCCTGGCGCTGGATGTCCTGGGTGAGCTGGGTGGCCACCTGGCCCTCGACCGTGCGCCCGACCGGAATCGGGATCTCGTCGCCGGCGAAGATCCGGTGCTCTTCGCCGCTGTTGGCCAGCAGCTCGGGCTGGATCAAGAGCTCGGTGCGCACGTCGCCCTCGTTCAACGTGATCGAGGCACTCTCGCGCGGAATCGAGACGGGCAGACCGGTGAGCGGGTTGAGGATCGGCACCTGATCGCCTGTGACCGGATCGAGCACGGTCAGGACCAGCGGCGCACGCGTGAAGGCGGCGGTGAACGAGGCGTCGGCCAGGCCCAGGCTCGAGCTCACCGAGGCGATCAGATCGGTGGGCTTCTTGGGGTTGGTCAGGGTGGGGATCAGGTAGTCGACGCCCAGGTCGAGCTGGTCGGAGATCGTGACCGACGCGACCGTCACCGCGACCCGCACCTGGGTCGGCTGGCGATCGATCTCGCGCACCAGATCGAGCAGGCTCGACATCACCTCGGGCCCCGCCCGGACCACCAGCGAGTGGGTCGGCGCGTCCACCACCACGTCGAACTCGAGACCTTCCAGACCCGCCGCGGCGCCCCGGAAGCTCGCGGGGGTCGAGGCCGAGCCCCGGCCCCCGTCGCGCAGGGTGACCAGCTGCTCGGCCAGGGTGTCGGGATCGGCGTGGCGCAGCCGGATCACGTGGATCGCGCCGCGCCCCGGGGCGGGTCGGTCGAGGCGGTCGACGGCGCGGCGGGCGCGCTCCAGGTCTGCGCTGCGCACGCCCAGCAGCAGCGAGTTGTTGCGCAGGTCCGACGAGGCCAGGGGCAACGCCTCTTCGCCGAGCAGGCCCTGGAGCTCCCCGGCCACTTGTTCGGCGTCGGCGTGATACAGCGGCCACAGCACCGTGCGCAGCGGCTCCACCGCGTCGAGGGTCTCGACCATGTCGCGGATTCGTCGCAGGCGCTGGGCCGCGCCCGACAGGATCACGCTGTTGCTCGGGGGAAAGGCCAGGGCCAGCGTGTTCCCGCCCAGATAGGGCGTGAGGACCGCCACCACGTCCTCGGCCTCGACGCTCGACAGGCGCAAGAGGGTGGTGACCGGGGCGTCGCTCTCGGGCAGCGCCGAAGCGGCACTCCACGGCCCCGCAGCGCCGGCGATCTCCACGATCGTGCGGCTGCCGCCCGGCGCGGGCACCGCCGCATAGCCGCGCAGCAACAGAACGCTGTCGAGCAGGGCCAGGGCCTCGGCGCGGCTCACCCGCGGCGGACCCTCGATGGTGACCAGGCCGCCCAGGGTTTCGTCGAAGACCAGCGTCTCGCCGGTGGCGCGGGCGAGGTCGGAGACGAAACGCGCCAGGGGTACGCCGCGGTACTGCACCGACACGCCGGCGTTCGCGGAAGCCGGCGTCCGCGCGTTCGCCGCTTCGAAGGCGAGGCTCAGCCCCCGGGGCCCGGGGTCGAGACGCGGAGGCGGGCCGGGACGGCGGTGGATCACCACCCGCACCTCGCGGAGATCGCCGGCCTCCACCGGGGTTTCGAAGGCCGAGACGCGCCGCACGGTGCCCTGGGCAGTCGGGGCGATGCGGCCCGGCGCCGACTCGCCGAGCACGGCCCCGGGCAGGGCCAGCATCAGGGTGCGCTCGTCGAGCTCGACCAGCCGCGGCTCCAGCGGGCCGTCGGCGAAGACGCGCAGGCGCTCGCCGTCGGCATCGAGGCGCAGCTCGAGGCCGGTCACCGCCACCTCGCCGGCCGCCGGCAGCGCACCGGCAACGAGAGCGCAGAGGACGATCCAGAGCCCCGCGGGCGGGCTGGGACGCAGGGAATTTCGCATCGGGTCCTTCATCCTGGAGGCCATCGGCCGAGAAGAGAGTGACTCAGCGCACAAGACCCGCAACGCGGGCTGGCGATGAGCGGAGGGGTCGAGCGGCAGCTCGGCGGAAACGGCGAGGTTGTCGATGCGCATTCCCAGCGTCGCGTGGATCGCGATCGCCCTGATCGCGGGGGCCCCTCTGCCCGCGATCGCGGCCAATCCTTCGGAACTCTATCTGCGGGGAGACATCGGGATCTCCTTCGGAACCGGTGACGCGGACGGCTCCCACGATTTCCTGGCCACTCCCGATTCCGGCGAGGACGACGACGCGTCCCCCGTCTACGGAGTGGCTGCAGGCGTGTCGTTCCCGATGAACCGCGCCCTGCCCTGGCGCTGGCGCACTCCGGCCCTGCGCATCCCCTACTGGCCGGGCAAGGCGATCGAGCGCGAGGCCTCCGACGACTCCGGCTTCCCGGACTGGCCCGTGAGCTTCGAGGTGGAGTACCTGCGCGGCCGAAACTTTGACTACGTCACGCAGGGCGTTCCCAACGATCCCTACCGCTCGGAGATCGACTCCTGGACCGTGATGGGAAACCTCCGCCTCGACTTTCCCGTGCGGCCCGCGGTTCAGCAGCTGTTCGGACGTGTGCCGCTTTTGGACCCGATGACCGTGTATGTGGGCGGGGGCGCAGGGCTCGCCATGAACGAAGTCGAGGCCAGCATCGCCACGGATCGCGGCTCGGAGGAAGCCTACGGCTTTGCCTGGCAGGCTGGCTTGGGCTTCGGATACCAGCTCACCGAGCGCGTGCGCTGGAGCGCGGGCTGGCGCTACGTGGACCTCGGCGACTCCGACATCGCCCTGCGCAGCGCCGCCGGGGTGCGCAACGGCAGCTATTCCGTCGACCTCGGGACCCACGAGTTCGCCACCTCGCTGACCTTCGCGTTCTGGCGCGTGTCCTTCCTGGACGACGACTGAGGAGAGCCCCGAGTGCAAGGCGTCGATACCAAGGGCGGCAACGCCCCGTCCTGGCTGTTCTCGTTCGTGGACCTGGCCTTCCTGCTGCTGATCGCCATGACCCAGCTGGCCGAGGACACCCCGCGCCCGCCCGACCTGGGCGAGCTGGTGGTGCCGCGCATCGACCGCGAGGCCGCGGCGAACCTGCCCGGTCAGGCGGCCGAGCTGTGGCAGCTGCGCATCCACCCGCCCGGCGACGACTCGCCCTTCGAGCTGGTGCGCCTCGCGGGCGGTGAGCCAATGGAGAGCCTGCGCGCCGAGCTCGGCGAGGTGCAGACCCGGCTCGCTTCGCTGAAGCACGACTCGGGACGCAAGCCTCTGCTCGCCCCGCACCAGGACTCGCGCAGCCAGGACCTGCTCGACGCGGTCTCGGTCCTCGAGACGCTCTGGCCGGGCACTCGGCGCGCCGCCGTTTCTCCCCGCATGGCGCAGCGGTGACCGATCGGGTCACCCAGCATTTCGGCTACGGCGCATTCGGGGTGGCGATCGCGACGCCGCCCGCCCGCCGCCGCGTCGAGCCGCGCTCGCTGCGCGAGGGCGTGCTGCACTGGCACCGCGAGGGCGCGCCCGCGCGCACGGCGCGCGACCTGGCGCGAGGTCTCTCGCCGCCGCTGCTGGCCGCGCTCGGCATGTGGATGCTGCTCTGGGTGGTCGACCGGCCCGACGAGTCGGCGATCGCGATCGTGCCGTTCGAGACGCCGCCGCTGCAGGTGGCCCGGGTCGAGCCCCCGCCGCCCGTGCCGATCGTGCCCGAACCCGAGCCGCTCTTGCCCGAGCCCGAGCCGCTGCGCCCGGTGGTGCGGCCCGAGCCCGAGCCGCCGCGCCCGGTCGTTCGGCCCCAGCCCGAGCCGCCGCCGCCCGTGCCGGTGGTGCGCCCCGAGCCGCCCCCTCCGCTTCCCGTGCAGGCCCCGAAGCCGCCGCCCGCGGCGCGGCCGCGGCCGCGACCCGCGCCGGCCCCGGCCCCGCGCCGGCCCACGCCCCAGATCGACCAGATGATCGCGCGGGCCGAGGTGCCCGAGCCCGTCGCCCCGACGCGGCGCAGCCCCCAGCCGCGCGCCCCGGCGCCGGCGCTGACGCCGCCCCCGGTGCAGCTCGACCGCGTCGCCAACCGCGAGCCGCAGGCGGCGCCCGAGCTGCCGACCCGCAGCCGACCCGCCTTCCAGGTGGCGCGCTCGGCGCGACCCGCCCCCGAGCTGGCGCCCGCCCCGCTGCCGGCGGCGCCCGACGCAGCCCCCGCGCCCACCCGCAACCGCCGCCAGGCCCCGGCCCGCCGCGAGCGGCGCGAAGCGCCGGCGCCCGCGCCGCTGGCACCCGTGGCGCCGCCGCCCCCGACTCCCACGAGGGCCGCGCGCACGCCGAGCCGGGCGCATCGTCCCAGCGGGGCGCCGCGCCCCGAGCGCAGCAGTGCCCCGCGAAACGTACAGCTGGCCGCGACGGCGCCGGCGCCGGCCCCCTCGACGCGGGGTCCCGCGCCCCGCGCCGCGCGCCCCGAGCTGCCCCCGAGCCCCGACCGCGCGCGTCAGGCCGAGCCCGGCGCCGAGATCCCCGGCATCTCGCTGGGATCGCTGGCCCCCTGTGTCACCGACGCCCGCGAGCACGCGCTCAAGCAAGAAGTCGTGGCACACGTCGGAAATCGGCCTCTTTGTGAGAGCCCGGCCGGCCGATTCCATTTCATCGAAACGAAGAACGTGAATGCCTTCCTGATGGGGATCGAGGTGGCGCCGGGACGCGCCACCACCGATCGCTGCGGAGAGCTCGCGTTCGCCCTGGATTGCTTGGACGCCGCATCTCGAAGGAGTGGAAGATGAGACCCCAGCTGCTGATCGCCGTCGCGCTCGCGGCCTCCGCCGCAGCGATGTCGTGGGCCGCGCCCGCCGCCGCCGAAGACTCACCGTGGACGGCCTATCTCGATTACGCCTACGTCTACTCGTCTGCCGAAGAGGACGCGCTGCGCGCGCGGATCGACCAGTACGGGAAGGAAGCGGGCATTCGCCTCGAGGACTACGTGCCCGTCGCCTTCGGCGCGCGCGCGCTGGCCGAGTCGCCCGATCCCGAGGCGGACATCCGACGCGCCGCGATCGCGCGCATGCTGCTCTACCTCGCTCACGGCGAGACGCGCGAGATCGAGCGCAGCGCGGCGCTGATCCAGCGCCTCGAGGACCGCCTGGAGCGCCACGAGAACCGCTATTGGTACCACTACATCCTCGCCCACCGGGCGCTCGAGAAGGGCCGCCCCGTCGACTTCAGCGCCGAGCTGCTGGACCTGTGGCTGCACGTGGTGCTGCCCCTCGAGACTCCCTACGAGACGCTTCGCACCCTCTCGCTCTCGGAGGCGCCGAGCTCGGGCTTCGTGGCCGCGCTGCCCTACGTCTACGAGAACCTGGCGCGCATGATCCTGATCCGCAGCCCCAAGATGGGCGTCACCACCGACCTCGATCCGCTGGGCGCGCTGGTGCGCATGCTCCACGACGGACGCGTCGGCGCACACCCCGACGTGATCCCCGTCGAGCTCTCGTCGCTGGCCTATGTCGAGCGCGTGGCCACGCGACTGGACGGCATCGAGTCGGACGGCGGAAGCCTCACCTTCACCCTGGCCCTCTACGAGGCCAGCAAGCACCACGACGCGGCGCGCGCCACGATGGCGAGCCACGGGCTCGGCCCCGAGACGATCAAAGCACTGCGCGTAGCCAGTGGGGCCTACGAGGCGTCGCTCGACCGCGCAACCTTCCTCCAGGGCAAGACGGCGGTCCACATCCGGGTGCTCCAGCAGCTCGGCGAGGTCTACGCCGCGAAGCAGCGCCTGGGCGTCGACCCCGAGATCGAGATGCCGCTGGGCATCGAGAACGCGATGCAGCTCTACGCCGAGCTGAACCGCGGCTCGCGGCGCGCCGCCGAGCAGGGCTTCGACACGGCCGACCTCCGCAACTCGGCCATGCGCCGGCTGTGGGAGGAGATCCAGGAGACCAGCCTCAACGCCGCCGACTACTACCTGACGCGCTCGGTCGAAGACCCGGCACGCGGCGACGAGCACGCGCGCAGCGCGGCCCGGATCTACGCCCGCTACCTGTCGCTCTTCCAGCGCTTCGCCGCCCAGCGCGGCGGCGAAGCCGTGCCCGACTCGGCCTACTTCGCCGCCTACGAGGCGGCTCGCGGCTACGGCGACTCGTTGCTCACCTACACGCGGGGCCGGGTGTCGGACACCGAGATGAAGCAGGCCTCGCGGCGCTACGTCGCCGCGCTGCACCTGTTCCCCTTCGACCGCCACGTCTGGCCGGGCCTGGCCCGGGCGCTCGAGCGCCAGGGGCAGGAGAACCGCTACCTGGGCCTGGCGCGCCCGGTGGCCGAGGCGGTCAACACCTCGCGCCACGTCGAGCTCTGGATCCAGCACGGCGAGCCCGGCGCCCGGGCGATCGCCGCCCTGCGCCGCGCCTTCTCGGACAGCCAGGCCCTGATCTACCTCGGCTTCGCCGAGGAGGAGACCGTGGCCGAGCTGGAGTCCAGCCTGGCGGGCCTGCGCGGCCGACGCGACGCCACCCGCAGCGAGCTCGACACCCTGAGCCTCAAGCGCGCAAGCCTGGGACGCGTGGGCACCGCTCCGCCGGCCGCCAAGGCCGACGACGGGCGCCGCGCCCGCGCGGTGGACTCCATGCAGGTCGAGGCCCTCGACCGCAAGCTCGCCGAGACCCGGCTGCTGCTGCGGCGTCTCGAGAGCCAGATCGACGCTCGCACCCGCGCGCTGCCTTTGTTCAAGGCCACCCTCGGCAC
>Ga0224508_10004411_pt1 | contig 11503 bp, 8 predicted proteins | sample SF_Jan12_sed_USG_4_FD_170157 | JGI IMG/M metagenome (GOLD analysis project Ga0224508, IMG submission 170157) | Sediment microbial communities from San Francisco Bay, California, United States - SF_Jan12_sed_USGS_21 | ecosystem: Environmental > Aquatic > Marine > Sediment | place: USA: California...
AGGGGAATCCTACCCGGGGTTTCCCATCGACCTGAAGGGACCCACCCAAAGTCCTATGTTTATGGAAATAGGCACTGATTTCGCCAAAACTTATTTTACCACCATTACTGCTTCCGGACTCATTATGCGGTTTAATCTTGAAGGGACGGTGGTGCAGCGCCAGCAACTGTTAAAGCCCAGCTCAGACACTCGGTACAAGCTATGTATTGATGCATTAAGAAAAAATTATGTTATCAGCCGTCAAAACGCCAACCGTTTAGGTATTTTGAATCGCAAAGGAGAGGTAATTTTGGAAAAGGACTATCTCACTAGTGGAGCTTTGAACGTGCAATACTATAAATTCGGCAACGATCACAGCATTTATTCTGTAACTGATCCCATCCAGCAATTTACCTACTTCTACAATCAGGACGGGGCTTTGGTGAATGCCATGCCCATTGAAAACGCCCAGGAGGTGGGGGTTGTTTATTTTGAAAACCAGCAAAAACATCATGTTTATAATGTTTATGAACGTAGATTTTCCATCCTGTCTTTCTAAGGCTTTAATAGCCGGCCTGCTTGTATTAAACATATTTTCCATACAAGGCCAGGACACCTTGTATTTTAACTTGAGCTCGCCCCATAGTGCGGTGGTAACACACCTGCAAAATCTGCAGGGCGAAAGCTATCACCCCGAAGTAGCTGCCCAGGTGTTCAACCAGGAACTGGTTTCGAAAGAGAGAGCCCGCAAACTAGCAGTGAAACTAAAGCAGATATGGGACGGTGAGGGTCATTTTATTGCCGTTGAAGATATACCCAATAATCCACAGCATATCGACTCGCTAAGCGGAAGGCATAAATATGTGGTGGTTTCCAAATACCCTCAAATATTTTTGGTAAAGTATGGCAACCGCTGGCAATATGCCGAAAGCTCCTATTCTGCCATTGACCGTTTACATAATACGGTGTACCCCTTTGGAGCAGACTTCCTGGTTAACCTATTTCCAGAGTCAGCTCACAAACAGTTTCTGGGTTTGCAGTTATGGCAATATCTGGGAGTATTGTTGCTGCTGGTATTCGGATGGCTGGTGTTCCAGCTATTCACTTTGATTTTCAAAAAAATATTGGCAAATGTGGTACATAGATTAGGCTATCAGGACCAGTTCGATGCCTTTATTCGCCCTATTGCCAAGCCCTTTAGCCTGATAGTGGCCATTCTATTGATACTGGCGGTGCTACCCTTATTACAATTACCTGTCAACGTATCGCGCTACTTCTTTGTGGGGTTGAAGATTGTGATCCCTGTACTGGGAGTGATCATTTTTTACGTGCTCGCGGACATATTGAGCTTGTACTTGGCCAAAATGGCGAGCCTTACCGAGAGTACCATGGATGACCAGCTGATCCCTATCGTAAGAAGATCGCTAAAGTTATTTGTCATTTTAGTGGGTGCTCTATTTTTACTGCACAACCTGGACATTAATATCACCGCCCTGCTGGCCGGGTTGTCCATTGGTGGATTAGCGGTGGCGCTGGCTGCACAAGATACGCTGAAAAATCTTTTCGGCTCTGTGATGATCTTTCTGGATCGCCCTTTTCAAATAGGTGATTGGATAAGCGGCGACGGCTTCGACGGTACTGTAGAGGAGGTTGGTTTCCGATCTACTCGCATTCGCACCTTCAGTAATTCTTTAGTGAGCATACCCAATGGCCGGTTGTCAGATCTTACTATCGACAATCATGGTCTGCGCACATTCAGAAGGTTTAAGACCTACCTGGCCTTAACCTACGACACCGCACCTGCATCAATAGAAGCATTTGTAAGTGGAGTGCATAAGTTGATTGAACAACATCCACATACCCGAAAGGACTTTTTTGAGGTTCGTTTAAATCAATTGGGCGACTTTTCTTTGAATGTCTTGTTGTATGTGTTTTTCGAAGTTCCGGACTGGAGTGCTGAACTGAAAGCCCGCCATGAAGTTTTACTGCAGATTTTGGAGTTAGCGGATAGCTTACAGGTACGTTTTGCTTTCCCCACCCAAACTTTGCATATGGAAACTTTTCCCGGAGAACTTCCGTTAACACCGGGATCGGAAGAAGATATGAGTATTCTTAAACAGAAATTAGATCAATACTTTCAAAAAAACCCAGAATAACCCATAAATGAAATTTGCCACTAAAACTATACATGCCGGCATAAGTCCGGACCCAGGAACAGGAGCGATCATGACGCCTATTTTTCAAACTTCAACTTATGCTCAGGAAAAAGTTGGGGAGCACAAGGGATATGAATATAGTCGAACCCACAATCCTACCCGCACTGCCTTGCAAAATAACCTGGCAGCACTAGAGAACGGAAAACACGGTCTGTGTTTTGCCTCCGGGCTGGCGGCCACCGATGCAGTGATCAAAACCCTGGATCCTGGTGATGAAGTCTTGAGCACCAACGACCTCTACGGCGGTACCTACCGCATCTTCACTAAAGTTTTTCAGAAATACGGTTTGCAATTCAAGTTTGTAGGTATGAGTGATGCGGAATCGTTGATGCCCTACATCACAGAGAAGACCAAGTTGATCTGGATCGAAACTCCTACCAACCCCATGATGCACATCATCGATATTCGCAGCATTACTCAAATGGCCCGCGAAAGGAATATTAAAGTGGTGGTTGATAATACTTTTGCTACCCCATACCTGCAAAGACCATTGGACCTGGGTGCTGACATGGTCATGCATTCGGTTACCAAGTATCTGGGTGGTCACTCCGATGTGGTAATGGGGGCTTTGATCCTCAATAATGATGACTGGGCCGAGCAATTAACCTTTTTGCAAAATGCTACTGGTGCGGTGCCCGGGCCACAGGATTGCTTTCTGGTACTGAGGGGGATCAAAACCCTCCATTTGCGGATGCAAAGACATTGTGAAAATGGGGCCGCTGTAGCCAAGTTCCTGGCCGAACACTCCAGAGTGGACAAAGTATACTGGCCAGGCTTTGAAGACCACCCCAACCATGAAGTAGCTAAGCAACAGATGGATAATTTTGGAGGTATGATATCTTTTACTCTCAAAGGCGATGATGTTGATGAGGCCATGGCAGTAATGAATACGTTCAAATATTTTACCATTGCGGAGTCTTTGGGAGGTGTGGAGTCCCTATGCGGCCACCCCGCAACTATGACACATTCCAGTATCCCTCCGGAGGAACGACGCAAATCGGGTCTGCTGGACTCTTTGATCAGGTTGAGCGTAGGTATTGAAGATATCGATGACCTCATCCAGGATCTGGATCAGGCACTTGCTTAAATACGGAAAAGGCTCATTTTTGCTTTTCCCCAGTTATTGCTATTTTGATGGCCCAATCATAAGCCACCAATCATGCAACGATCCTATAAACTGGGTATTGCGCTCATGTGTTGCGCAGTTTTGCTCTCTGTCGATTTACTAGCCCAAAGAAAACGAAAGGCTACCAATACTCTTCAATATTCCGAAGATCTGTACAAAGCTTTGGAATGGCGCTCCATCGGCCCTTACCGAGGTGGGCGTAGTGCCGCAGTTACCGGCGTTCCGGGTAAGCCTAACCTATTCTATTTTGGAGGGGCCGGAGGAGGTGTTTGGCGTACCCGCGATGGCGGTTCCAATTGGGAGAATATTTCCGACGGTTATTTTGGTGGCTCCATTGGAGCGGTAGCCGTCAGTGAGTACGATCCTAACGTTATTTATGTGGGAGGCGGGGAGAAGACCGTGCGGGGTAATGTCTCCTACGGTTATGGAGTATGGAAATCCACTGATGCCGGCAAGACCTGGGTATCTAAGGGTCTGGATGATTCACGGCATGTTTCCCGCATCAGGATTCACCCTAAAGATCCCGATTTGGTCTATGCGGCGGTGATGGGTAACCTGTTTGCCCCTTCAGCAACCCGGGGAATTTTTCGCAGTAAGGACGGCGGCCAGTCCTGGGACAAGGTATTGTTTGTTTCCGATGAAGTAGGGGCAGTGGATCTGATTCTGGATCCCAATAATCCCAGAGTGATCTACGCCAGCACCTGGAAGGTGAAAAGAACTCCCTATAGCCTCAGCAGTGGAGGCAAAGGCTCGGGGCTTTGGAAAAGTACCGATGGAGGTGATACCTGGAATTCACTGGTGGATAAAAAAGGTTTTGCTTCCGGTACCCTGGGAATTATTGGCGTGGCAGTTTCGCCGGCTAATTCGGAACGGGTATGGGCCATGGTCGAGGCAAAAGAAGGTGGTCTGTTCAGAACCGATGATGGAGGAGAAACCTGGAAAAAGCTGAACGATGACCGCAACTTGCGGCAAAGGGCCTGGTATTACACCCGTGTTTATGCGGACCCTAAAGATGAGGATCAGCTATACGTTTTAAATGTTCAATATCACAAATCCAAAGACGGTGGCAAAACCTTTTCGGAACACGTGGCACCCCATGGCGATCACCATGATCTGTGGATTGCACCAGAAGATCCTCAACGTATGATCATTGGCGATGATGGAGGGGCACAGGTGTCATTTGACGGAGGGGAGAATTGGTCGACATACCACAACCAACCAACGGCTCAGTTTTACCGCGTAACAACAGACGATAGTTTCCCATACCGAATATATGGTGCCCAGCAAGATAACTCCACGGTACGCATTAAACATCGTACCGACGGAAATGCCATAACGGAAAGGGATTGGGAGCCCACTGCCGGTGGTGAGAGTGCTCACATAGCTATCGATCCTCTAAATAATGACATTGTTTATGGAGGAAGCTATGGAGGGTTTCTATCCAGGATCGATCATGGCACCAAGCAGATGCGCATAATCAACGTATGGCCCGACAACCCCATGGGCCATGGAGCTGAAGGTATGAAATACCGTTTCCAATGGAATTTTCCCATTTTCTTTTCACCTCATGATCCCAAGAAATTATACACAGCCAGTAATCATTTGCATCTCAGCACCAATGAAGGGCAGTCATGGGAGTTGATCAGCGGGGATCTTACCCGCAACGATCCGTCCAAACTAGGTCCTTCAGGAGGACCTATAACCAAGGACAATACCGCCGTAGAGTATTACTGCACCATTTTTGCGGCCTGCGAATCGCCTTATGAAAAAGATCTGCTGTGGACGGGTTCTGACGATGGATTAGTACATGTATCCCGTGACGGCGGTAAGAACTGGAGTAACGTAACTCCTGCTGGCTTGCCTACCTGGGCCATGATCAATAGTATTGATCCTCATCCCTTTGTGAAAGGAGGGGCCTACCTAGCGGCTACCCTTTATAAGTCTGGTGATTTTGCTCCTTATCTTTATAAAACTGAGGATTATGGGGTCAGCTGGACTCAAATCACCGGTGGGATCGACAATCAGCATTTCACCAGAGTGGTCAGAGCCGATACTAAGAGAAAGGGTTTGCTGTATGCGGGAACGGAGAGCGGAATGTATATATCCTTCGACGATGGCAATAGTTGGAAGCCTTTTCAACTGAACTTGCCTAAGGTTCCCATTACTGATTTGGCCATTAAAAATGACAATCTAATCGCGGCTACCCAGGGAAGGTCCTTTTGGCTTATCGACGACCTGACACCCCTTCATCAGTTAAGCTCTCAAGTTGCTTCCAGTGAATTATATCTGTACAAGCCCATGTCCTCTTATCGCATGGGTAATCCCAGTTTTCGTTCTGCGCCCGCTAATTCCGGCAAGAATCATCCGGGAGGGGTTATGGTCCATTATTACTTGAAGCAGGACCTTGACAGTGGACAACTGCTGACGCTGGAGATACTGGATCAAAAGGGCGAGCTGATCCGTAGTTTCAGCAACCAGCTTAAACCTGAGAAGAAAGAGCCAGAATTGACCCCCAAAGCGGGTATGAACCGCTTTGTCTGGGATATGAGATATCCGGAAGCGGAAAAATTCGAAGGTCTGATTATGTGGGGAGCCGGTACTCAGGGCCCCAAAGCTGTACCGGGTATTTATCAGGCACGGTTGAGTCAAGGTGAATCCAACCAACAGGTGGAATTCGAAATCCTGGCTGACCCGCGATCGACCAGTTCAGCGGCCGATTTACAAGCTCAATTTGATTTTCTGATGGAGGTACGGGACAAACTGACGGAAACTCATTTGGCTATTAAGTACATGAAGCAAGCCAGCAGTCAGATATCCACGGTACAAGAAAAGGTCAAGGAACAAGATGATATGAAAGAATTGAATACCCTGGCCGACACCTTGAAGTCACAGATCAGGAAGGTGGAAGAAACACTCCACCAAACCAAGAACCGCAGCCGGCAAGATCCTTTGAACTTTCCCATTAGGCTGAATAACAAGCTTGCCGGTCTTTCGCAGGCGGGTGTAGGAAATGCTGCGCCTACTGAACAAGCGGTGGAGTTTAAGAAGGAGGTAGTAGGAAAAATAGACGACGCCTTAAATCAGTGGCGAAAGATTCTGGAAGAAGAAATTCCGAAGTTCAACGAAATGGTAAAACAAAAAGGCGTAGATGCCATAAGCATAAAACAAGACAAGGTCATTACCCCCTGATCCGGGTTAAAAGTAATTGGAAGTGGTCAAATATAACCGGCCACTTTATAAGCAGCTATACCCATCCACTCTCTGACCAGGACATGCCATTTGACCAAGGCAGTGGGCGAAGGTAAAATAATGGATCCTAAGCTTGGAGGGTCGTCCGAAGTTCTGAAATCCGTACTGAAAGGCTGTACTTGTACTCCCACCTTTTCAAAGCAGGCTTTAGATCTGCGCATGTGAAAGCCGGAGGTGATCAGCGTATATTGGTGATCAGGAAAACGTTGGGCCAGTACTTTAGAAACCGCCAGTGCGCTTTCTCGGGTATTTCTCGATTGGTCCTCAATGATCAGATCCTCTGAATTAACCCCACAGAGCTGCAGGACCTCTGCTAATAGCGTGGCCTCCTTGATCTCTGTTTTGATGAGATTTGCACTACCACCGCTAACGATAATCTTGTTGATCTTACCCATTTTATACAATTGAATGGCGTGGGTTACGCGGTCCGCACCGTGTCTAAAATAAACTCGATCTCGGGGCAGTTTCTTCTTATTGGTAACTCCAGTCAGGACAATCCCTACGGTGTGGTTGGCCTGATACTGTTGGATTGGGGTAGGGGCTATTTCCCACCATTTCATTACGCTATTGGTCAGAAAAGAATTGGTACATATGATTAGCAATACCAATGCGAAATACCTTAACCTTCTTTTGAAGGTCGGACTTTTCAAAAAAAAGGAAATGACAAAAGCCCCTGTAATGATAGTTAGGGGCATGAACAAATAAGATACGGTTTTAGACAAAATGAAAAACATAAATCAGCTTATGGTTAAGGGTTTTCACATACCGTTTGCTTAGTGTATTTTAGCAATTAAGGATTAGTATTCCTTATGAAGGCCCTTAAATTTATCAAGATAGTATTTATGTCCTTGCTAACCTTGGTGGTAGTGGTGTTACTGCTGTTAGGTTGGTTCGGCTCAGGATGGGGAATCAAATCAACACCGCAGGATCATCCGTTCTATTCAGGAGAACCTCGAATGATCGCTCACCGTGGAGTTAGTGATGCAGCTCCTGAAAACACTTTGGCTGCTACTGACAGGGCTCTGGAGCTAGGATTTGAGGCCATGGAGATCGATATCAAGGAAAGCGCTGACCAACAATTCTTTTTGTTTCACGATCGTAATGGAAGCAGGCTGCTAAATGACCCCGGACCAGTGGGACCTCAGGATCTGGACATCATTCAACAATGGCCCCTTTACTACAAAGGCCAGGCTACCGATCATCGAATTCCCGACCTGGAGTCATTCTTGTCACAATATCGGGGCGAGTTAACCCTATACTTTGATGTGAAACGTCATGGTAATGATCGCTACGCTTATCTGGCCGATAAACTATGGGAAATTATACAGCGATATGATTTGGTAGATAAAGCATTTGTAGGTAGCGATTTTCTATTCACGGCTTACCTGGAGTATCGATACCCCGAATTACATACTGTTTTCACTGGTCCCGGTGACGGCAATATCTTCATATACCATTGGATTCCCAAAAAGTTTCGTCCCGATTTTATTATTAGTTATGCCCGCGAGGTGACACCTGATCATCTAGAGTGGTTGCGGCGAAATGACCTTATGCACCGACGTATGCTTTACGGAGTAAATGAGGAAACCTTCCAAGACGTCATTCAAATGGGGGTTCCTATATTGGTGGTGGACTACCATCCCGTGATGGCCGATCATTTGAATCAGTAAATAGGGCCCAGAACCCGGGCTAATGATTCCTTGATCTTGGTAGAACGTGGGCGTTTCATGAACTCAGAAAGCACCACTTCCTTACTGTCCTTAATATCTTCCAGAAAGCTCTCCTCCATTTTTTTCACGGTTTCCCGGTCATATATTAAGGCGTTAACCTCAAAATTCTTATCAAAGCTACGGCTGTCCATGTTGGCGGTGCCCACGGTGGTAAAAAGTCCATCCACCATCATCACTTTCCCGTGATTGAATCCTTTCTGGTAAAGATATACGTGAACTCCCGCTTGCAGCAGCTCTTCTACGTACGACATGGAGCCATACAAGTGCGTGGTAATATCGGATTTGCTGGGTAAGATCAATTTTACATCCACACCGCTGAGGGCGGCGGTCTTTAATGCCGTAAGGATACTCTCATTGGGCATAAAATAGGGAGTTGAAATATAAATGTAATGCTCGGCGGTAGTAATGGCGGTGAAGTAGGCCTGCATAATACTGGACCAGTCAGAATCAGGACCGCTCACGGTAATTTGCACCCAAAGGGTTTTCCGGACCGGAGATTTGGGAAAGTAACCACTCCCTTGCAAATAGTCCTTGGTGATAAAATACCAGTCCGTTATAAATATGGTTTGTAAACTTTGAACGGCGTCGCCGGTAATTTTAAGATGAGTGTCTCTCCAAATCCCCAATTTATCAGTACCATGTATATATCTGTCGGCAATATTCAAGCCACCCACATAGGCTTTCTTTCCATCTATCACCACGATCTTCCGGTGGTTGCGGTAGTTGATCTTATTGGCCACCAGGGGGAATCGAACAGGCATAAATACGCCCACTTTAACTCCGGCCTTTTTCAAGGTCTTCAGGAAAGACTTACTCAAACCCCAACTACCTATAGCATCGATAATCAGGCGTATTTCCAAGCCCTGTTGGGCTTTTTCCACCAGAATATCCCGAATTTTTTTCCCTATCTCGTCCTCCTCATATACATAGTACTCCAAATGGATGTGGTGTTGGGCCTGTAACATGTCCTCAATGAGAGCATCAAATTTGGCTTTGCCATTGTTGAGGATCTCCACAGTATTATTGGACGTTAGCAAGGCTTTACTGTTATTGAGCAGCAGTTTAATGATATGCAGTTTCTGAGTGGGAATGGGACCTGACTCATCAGTAATCCCTGATAGATCTCTTATCTGATTCAGGCTTATCTGTTCCATTCTTTGCAGGTCCGTGAGTCCTTTACGACTGAATATTTTCACCTTTCGGAAGTTCCTTCCAAAATTTAAGTATATGCTTAGTCCCAGTATTGGTAAGGCCACGATCACCAAAATCCAGGCCATGGTAATTTCAGGATCACGGTTTTCCTGAAGCAATACCAGCAATGTATATCCGATTATTAATAAGTAAATGAGAAGTCCTGCAATTCCTAGAATTCCGGTCAAAGTCAAACCGTAGATTATGACCATATGGGGTATACCTGTTTCTTAAAAATACCCATTCCGCATTTACCGGTCAAGCGGTGTCCAAAGACCAATAAGGAATCAGGCATTTTTTAAGTGATGCCAGGTCTTTCAGGGTTTTCTGCACCAGGAGAGGAGATGTAGTGGTGGGCTCCTCGGATTGTTCCGGTGGTTTACTGTTAAAACCATTAACAAAATTATGAATAGCCAGCGGTAGCATACTCAGGTTATACCCTCCTTCCAAAACCGCAAAAACCCTGTCAAAGTTTTCTCTCAACCATTGGCCGCAGCGGTAAAAAGCCTGGAGACTGTATTGAAGTTGTAATAAAGGATCTTCCCGGTACCCGTCAAAACCTGCTGATACTGCCACTACATCCGGTTGAAACTGGTGTCCAATGTGGCCGATCAATTCCATTCCCTGCCAGAACAGGTCATCACCTGCCCCTGGTGGCAGCGGAATATTTACGGTAAATCCTTTTCCCGGGCCCGACCCAATTTCATCGATCCAGCCATGGCCGGGAAAAGCCGGAAATTGATGAATGGAGCAAAAGAGCACATTAGGGTCCTCATAAAAGATATGGGAAGTGCCATCACCAAGATGACCATCGAAGTCCAGGATCATTACCCGTTTACCTTGACGCTGCAAGTGTTTTACTGCGATGGCGATATTGTTGAAAAGGCAGAATCCGGTGGACTTATGGGGGTAGGCATGATGTCCCGGAGGCCGGATCAATGCAAAATCTCCCTGGTCCGCGGCGGTGATGCTGGCCCCAACCCCAGCCAAAGCTGCAGCATAACTGCCCACACTGGTCAAGGTGTCATTATCCAAGGGTCTTTCATGGTTACAAGCGCTACGTACTTGCTCGATATGGGCAGCGGTATGCACCAGGGGCACATAGTCCAATCCGAAGGCCGTGTCGGAGGGTGGCAGATGTTCAAATTTCTGCAGTCGTTGTGGGCATTCAGGATGAGCACCTGTTTGATGGCCCAGGCATGCCGGGACGAAAATAAAATTCAACTAATTTCTGATTATCTGATGTGCATGTTCTTTGGCCTTAACCTTCTCAATGATATCGGAGATCACTCCATTTTCATCAATTACAAAGGTAGTTCTGGCTGTACCCATATAGTTCCTGCCATACATGGATTTTTCAATCCAAGTACCGTAAGTCTGATGCATATCTTTTTCAGTATCGGCCAAAAGAGAAAAAGGCAACTCATGCTTATCAATAAATTTCTTATGGGACTTAGCGGAATCACTGCTTATACCCAAAACTTCATAACCTTCTGATCTCAACTCCTGATAATGATCCCTGAGGTTGCAGACTTCATTGGTACAAGTCGGTGTATTATCTCTGGGGTAGAAAAAAAGGATCAATTTTTTGCCCCGGTAATCTGAAAGTTTGGTGGGTAATCCCTGTTCGTTTTCAATGACAAAATCTGGTGCAGGATCTCCTATTTTTAGTTTCATATGCTCAACAAGGTTAGTACGGCAAATATAACCAAAGCAAGGAACAGGAATAAATGTTTGAGGGGAACTTTATAGGAGTGGTAAAAACAAAAGCGGGAATCCCTTCTTTCGAAATTATTCCCGCTTAATTCTGTAAATCCGTAGACCTTCAGAATTCCAAGTTACTGTTATTTTGACTTTCTCCTCGAAACCGGATCCGAGAACCCGACTACCTCAGAGTGTAACGTTTGAGCTTCCCGCTTCTTCCGGAGTTAATCCCGTGAGAATAACTCTTTCCGAAACTTTCCACCTTCACATCCGACCTTTTACCGCCGGCCTTTTATCTCTCACTTGGT
>Ga0224508_10004412_pt1 | contig 11503 bp, 7 predicted proteins | sample SF_Jan12_sed_USG_4_FD_170157 | JGI IMG/M metagenome (GOLD analysis project Ga0224508, IMG submission 170157) | Sediment microbial communities from San Francisco Bay, California, United States - SF_Jan12_sed_USGS_21 | ecosystem: Environmental > Aquatic > Marine > Sediment | place: USA: California...
CGGCTTCCTCGTCGCCGCTGCGGGCGCCTTCGCCGCAAACCTCACCGGCGAGATCCCGCGCGCGAGCTGGACGACGATTCGCGCGATGTGGGTGGCCTTCGCGATCCTCTACCTGGCCTGGATGATCGGCGCGGTCTGCGGCGCGCTGGGCACGGCCCCCTACCTCACGTCGCTCGTGGAGGGTGTCCTCGACGCCAAGCTCCTGCCCGCGATCATCTTCGTCCTCGCAGGCCTGGTCGCGCTCGCCACGGGCAGCTCCTGGAGCACGATGAGCATCCTCTTGCCCCTCGTGGTTCCGCTAGCGTACTCCTTGGGTCAGAACGCCGGGCTCGACCCCATCGAGGTCGAGAGTGGGCGACTCCTGATGGTGATCTGCATCGCGGCGGTGCTCTCCGGCGCGATCTTCGGCGACCACTGCTCGCCGATCTCGGACACGACCGTGCTGAGTTCCATGGCCTCGGCGTGTGATCACGTGGACCACGTGCGGACGCAGATGCCATACGCCCTGATGGTAGGTGGCATCGGAATTGTGGTCGGAGACATTCCGACCGCGTACGGCATGTCCCCGGTGATTTCGTATGCCCTGGGGGTGACGCTGATCTTCCTGGTGCTGCGGTTCATTGGGCGCCGCGACATGGATTCGCCGCAGTTCTCGTAGGCCGGAGCGGCCTTACCGTCGGGCCCGAAAGAACTCCGTCAGGAGGGCGCCGCACTGCTCGGCGAGCAGACCGGACTCCACCGTGACCTGGTGATTCAGCCGGTCGTCCTGCACCAGGTTTCCGAGCGAGCCACACATCCCGGCTTTCGGATCGAAGGCTCCGAACACAACGCGGGGAATCCGGGCCAGCACGATCGCGCCCGCGCACATGGCACACGGCTCGAGGGTCACGCACAACGTGTGGTCTTCGAGGCGCCAGTCTCCCTGCGCGGCAGCCGCGGCGCGGATCACGAGGACTTCCGCATGCGCCGTTGGATCATGCCGGCCACGGGTGCGGTTGTGATCCTCGAACACCGTCCCGTCCGGTGCCGTGAGCACTGCCCCGATCGGGACCTCGCCCGCCCGCTCTGCCTCGCGTGCCTGCGCGAAAGCTCGCCTCATCAACTCCTCGGTGGTCATTCGGCCAGGACCTCGAGGGCCCGGTCCAGTCGCTCGATGCATCGCTCGCGACCCAACAGAACGATCACGTCGAAGATGCCGGGGCTTTCTGCCGAACCCATGAGCGCCACGCGGAGGGGCTGGAATAACTTCCCGGCTCCGATCTCCAGCCGTTCTGCCAGGGCCCGCAGATCGGTCTCGAGCGCTTCGCCCGCGAGTGTGTCCGAACCCTTCAGAAGCTCCCGCACGGCCACGAGGCGTTCGGCCGCCTGGAGAGGATCCTTCCAGTGCTTCGCGGTTGCTGCGGGATCGAACCGCAACGCGTCTATCGGCGTGAAGAACGGGCGGGACTGCTCCCCCATCGCCTGGACCGTCCGGGCCCGCTGGCGGATCAGGTCGGCCACCGCGTGCAGTCGATCCGGTTCCGACTCTGCGCACGACCTCTCCGGCTCGGGCAGGTGCTCGAGCACCACCGGCACCAGTCGGTCGGGAGACATCCGGGCCAGGTGCCGGCCATTCAGCCATTCCAGCTTCTCCGCATCGAACACCGATGCCTTCTTCAGAATGCGATCGAGCGAGAAGGCCTCGGTGAGTTCCGACAGGTCCATGATTTCCCGGTCGTCTCCCGGCGACCAGCCCATCAGCGCGAGAAAGTTCACGAGCGCCTCGGGGAGGATCCCGGCCTCGCGGTACGCTTCAACGGAGGCAGCTCCGTGCCGCTTCGACAGACGCTTGCCGTCCGCCCCCAGGATCATCGGGACATGGGCGAACCGGGGGGCCTGCGCGCCGAGGGCTCCGTAGATCAGTACTTGCTTCGGCGTGTTGGACAGGTGGTCGTCTCCGCGCAGGACCAGCGTAATGGCCATGTCCAGGTCGTCGACCACGACCGCCAGGTTGTAGACCGGGGTCGCATCGGACCGCAGGAGAACGAAGTCGTCGATGGTGTCGTTCTGCATCCGTGTGGGGCCATGGACCACGTCGTCCCACTCGGTGACCCCTTCCGGTACGGCGAAGAACACAGCGTGGGGTTCTCCTCCTGCGGCGCGGCGCTCGGATTCGTCGTCGGAAACACCGATCATCGACCGCCGGATCGGAACGACCTCGTCGCGCGCCCTCTCCCGAACGGCGGCCAGTTCATCGGGCTCCAGAAAGCTCCGGTAGGCAGCCCCAGAGGCGAGCAACGATTCAGCCGCGGCGCAATGCCGGGCCACGCCGTCGGCCTGGTGTACGGCAGGTTCGTCCACCTCCAGACCCAGCCAACCCATCGCATCGAGAATCTGACCCGTCATCTCGTCGCTCGAACGCTCCCGGTCCGTATCCTCGATCCGTAGAAGAAACGCGCCTCCCGTCTGCCGGGCATATAGAAAATTGAACAGCGCCGTCCGGGCTCCTCCGACGTGCAGGTATCCGGTCGGACTGGGTGCGAACCGCACTCTTGGATGCCGGTGTGGCTTGTTGCTGTGATCTTTGACGTCGATCATCTCATGTAGTTTCTAAGCTGCGTTCGGTCGCGCCGACGGCCTGGATTCCCAACCGGGCACCGACGCGTTGGCGTTCGTTCCGATGGTGCAACATCTTGCGGTCTGAGTTCACATCGCGCCAGAACGAGAGGACGCTCGTATGCCCGACCGACCGGACGTCTACCTGTTCCCCGGGTTGCGCAGTCCGTTTGCGAAAATCGATCGCGAGCTCGAGGGTCTCAATGCGTTGAAGCTGTCGGTTCCGGTGGTTCAGCAGTCGGTCGTGGGGTCCCGCGGCGTGGGACCCAACGGGGCTGGTGGCGTTGACCTTGTCATCTGGGGCTCCGTGATCCCGACCCTGTCGGTGAGTAACTGGGGTCGCGAGGTCTGGCTGGATGCCGGTCTCGATCCCTCGGTTCCCGCGCTCACCATCGTGCAACAGTGCGCCACGAGCATGGCGGCCGCGACGCATGCGGCGGCTCAGGTGGGAGTCGGCCGGCTGGACCTCGCGCTTTGCGGTGGCGTTGAATCCATGTCGGCCACGCAGGTTGGGCTTTCGCGGTCGTTCAGCCAGAAGCTGCGCCGTGCCGGACAGGCCGGGAGTCCGGTCGACGCCGCGAAGCAGCTCGTGAAGCTGCGGCCGTCGGATCTACGTCTCGGAATCCCGGCGATCGAGGAACGGACGACCGGCAAGTCGATGGGCCAGCATACGGAAGAGATGGCGCAGGACTGGGAGATCCCCCGGGATGCGCAGGACGAGTTCGCTGTCGCGAGCCATCACAATGCGGCGCGGGCCGCGGCCGATGGCCTCTTCCGCCCGCTGCTCGTGTCGCCCGGAACATACGTCGTGGACGGCGACACAATGCCCCGTCCCGACACGTCCGTCGAGGCGCTGGCTAAGTTGAGACCGGCGTTCGACAAGGAGCGCGGCACGCTCACCGCCGGCAACTCCTCGCCGCTCACGGATGGAGCCGCCTGTTGCTGGATTGCCTCGACCTCAGGCGCGGACCGACTTCCCGCTTCCGTTCCCCGGGTGCGTGTGCTGGATTGGGAAGTCGCGGCCATCGACCCGCGAACCGAGGGCCTGCTGATCGCGCCCGCGATCGCCATCCCACGCCTGCTGGCACGAAACGAACTCACCTACGGCGACATCGCTCTGTGGGAAATCCACGAGGCGTTCGCGGCGCAGGTTCTGTGCACCGTCAAGGCATTGGAAGACGAGGCGTGGGTGAGCGAGAAATCAGGCGTCGGAGCGCCTCTCGGCTTGTTTCCCCGCGACCGGATCAACCCGAATGGCGGCAGCGTTGCGATCGGCCACCCGTTCGCGGCAACCGGCGCGAGGATCCTGTCTCAGGCCGCTACGGAACTTGCCGAACTGCCGGCCGGTTCGCGCTGCGTCGTCAGCATCTGCGCGGCCGGCGGGCTGGGACACGTGACCCTGTTGGAGTCGATCGGCTAGTCCGAGGCTGGGTAGCGGGCGACCCAGGCGAGGCGAACCGCCGCGACGAATACGGCGGCACCCAATCCGACGTGCGCGGCCCTCAGTGCGCCGGGAAGGCTCATCAGGACCATCACTGCGCCCACCGCCAGTTGCAGCACGGCCACGATCGCCGTAGCCCACGCCGGACGACGCAGTCCAGGATCCCCGGGGCGCCGCTTCCTGATCGTCGCAGGCAACACGAGGCACCAGGCTACCAGTGCGTACGCAGCGACCCTGTGACCCCAGTGCGAAAGAATGAGCGGGTTCCCACCGCTGCCTGGCAGGAGTCGTCCGTTGCACAGCGGGAACCCCTGGCAGGCAAGGCCGGCATCCAGGTTAGCGGTCAACGCGCCGAGCAGGATGACCGCCAGAGTCGCCACGGATGTCCACCACGCGATCCCGGAGGCCCGGTCGTTCACCCGCTGACGCCCGGGACCAACCGCTTCACTCGAAATCACGATCAGCACGGCGAGCAACAGCATGGCGGTGCCGAGGTGGAGAATGACGGAAGCGGGCGGCAGTTCGAGCCACACGGTCACGGCGCCCAGCAGGATCTGGATGATCAACAACACGACGGCGGACGCCGCCAGTCGCCACACGCGGGAGCCGCTCCCCGTGGAAACCTCGACGGACGTATCACGGCGCCGGACCATGAATGCGACCAGCGCCACGGCGCCGACGAACGCTGACACCAGCAGGGCAGCCAGCCGGTGCCCATACTCGATCATTGTCGGCAGGTCCATCGGCGGGATCAGCTGGCCATTGCACAACGGCCAGTCGTCGCCGCAGCCCATGCCACTGCCCGTAATCCGTACGATTCCTCCGAACACGATCAGGGCAAACGTCGCGACCGATGCGGCAACGCTCAGCCGGCCCAGTGTCCGGCGTATTCCTTCGAGTGACTCCACAGGTCCTACCCCCGCGCCCACTGGCGCGTCTGGCTCCCGGCGACGATCGGATCTGGTCCGGTCGGCGGGAACAGGCTTACCTTCTCGCACGGAAGGCCGGATAATATGGGCGGGATCGCTGGCGTGCCATGTCGGCTTCCGGCCCGCAACGAAGAGGTAGACGCGCGACTGATGGCGGAGCCAACTCAGCGGCAGTCACTGGGTCCTAGATCGACACTGGAGCGCCTGGCGCCCCGGCTGCGTCCGCACAAATTCGCGCTGGCCATCGCCACCGTGGCTCTCGTGCTTAGCGCCGCGATCGGGTTGAGTTTTCCGCTTGTCGTTCAGTACCTGCTGGACGCGGCGTTCGAATCCGGAGACTCCCAGGCGCTCAATTCGATCGCGCTGATTCTCGTGGGGCTGTTCGGCGTTCAGGCCCTGACCAACTTCGTGCAGGTGTTTCTCCTGGGCTCCACGGCCGAACGGGTGGTCGCCGGGCTCCGCACGGATCTGTTCGGACATCTCCTCACATTGTCGCCCGGGTTCTTCACCGAGCGCAGCTCGGGGGAGTTGACGAGCCGGCTGACCTCAGATTGCTCGACCCTGGGGACGGTCCTCAGTCACCAGATCGCTGAGCTGTTCCGCCAGCTGCTGTACCTGTTTGGCGGCCTGACTCTGCTCGCGTTGCTGCATTCCCGGCTGATGCTGACGACAGTCATGGTGGCCCCCGTGGTGGTTCTGAGCGCGTTCGCGTTCGGACGGCTGTTGAAGGGACAGAGCATGCGCGTGCAGGATAGTCTCGCGTCGGCCAACGCCACGGCCGAGGAGGCGCTGACGCAGATCCCCACGGTGCAGAGCTTCGTCCGCGAGGGCTGGGAGGAGAAGCGCTACGGCGACCGGATCCGGGCGGCCCTGCGGGAAGCGATCCGCCGGGCCCTCACGCGTGGCGGCTTCTTCGGACTCGTGACGTTCATCGCGTTCGGCGGAGTCGTGGCTGTGTTGTGGGAAGGCGGGCGGTTGGTCATAGCCCAGGAAATCACGGCCGGCATGCTGGTGTCCTTCCTGCTGTACGCCGTGACGATCGCGGCCGCGATCACGGCCCTCGCCTCTTTGTGGTCAGGCTTTCAGGAGGGGATGGGCGCCGCGACCCGCGTGTTCGAGCTCCTGGACATGGAGCCCACGATTCGGGAGCCCCGGCACTCTGAGGCGCTGCCACCGGCGTCCGACAGGGGCGGCCTTGTGTTTCATGACGTCTGGTTCCGCTACGGCCGGGAAGAACCCTGGATCCTCCGCGGCCTCAGCGTAGCGATCCAGCCCGGTGAAATCGTCGCCCTCGTCGGCGCCAGCGGAGCTGGCAAGACAACGCTCTCCTCGCTCGTGCCACGCTTCTGGGATCCCACCCAGGGGCTGATCACGCTACGCGGCGCAGACCTGCGCAGAATCCCGCTCATCGAGCTGCGAACCGCGGTCGGAATTGTACCGCAGGAGCCTCTGTTGTTTGCCGACACGGTCGCCTCGAACATCGGGTATGGAAAGCCGCATGCCACCCTCGAGGACATCGAGCAGGCGGCGCGCCACGCCCATGCCCACGAATTCATTGAGACGCTGCCGAACGGGTACGACACGATGGTCGGCGAGCGGGGGGTCCGTCTTTCGGGTGGGCAGCGTCAACGGATCGCGATCGCACGGATCTTCCTCAAGCAACCGGAAGTGCTCATCCTGGACGAGGCGACGAGCAGCCTCGACTCCGAAAGCGAGCGGCTCGTCGAACAGGCCCTCGAAACGGTGATGCGCGACCGCACGACGCTGATCATCGCGCATCGGCTCAGGACCGTACAGCGCGCGGACCGGGTGCTGGTCCTGGACGGCGGGGAGATCTCCGAGACCGGCTCACATGCCGAACTCGCGGCGGGAGAAGGACTGTATGCCCGCCTGTACCGCGGACAGTTGCTGGAAACGGCGCTGGTCGGTGACGAACAGGCAATTCTCTAGCCAGAATCAGCCTCCGGGACTCTCCGCCTCCAGTTGCCGGACGTCTGCCAGTAGATTCGGCATCTTCTGCGGCCCCAGGTAGGTCTTCCGGATCACCCCTCCCCGATCGATCAGCAGTGTATACGGATAGCCCACCGCCGCGAAGGTGCCCACGGCCTGGTTGGTCGTGGTCCTGAAAACCGGGTAGTTGATCCCCATCTCCTCGGCGAATTCGGTGATCGCTTCCGACGAGCCGGAGTCGACGGCAGGACCGAGCACCGTTCCGCCCATCTCTTCCAGGTAAGGCTGCAGGCGCACCAGCTCCGGGATTTCGTGGATGCACGGCGGGCACCAGGTGCCCCAGAAGTTCAGCACCACGATCTGGCCGCGATAGTCAGCCAGCAGCTTCGATCCCCCGTCGAGTGTCGCGAACACCTCGTTCACCGGCGTCGGAATCGCCAACCACTCGGAAACGGCCGGACGCAGGATCCCATCGTCCGACATCGCAGCGGTGGCCGCATCGAGCCGCTGTCCGGTGCGATACCCGAGAGCAGCAGCGCCGGCGATCCCGGCCCCCGCGGCCAGGAGCAATATCAGTCTGCGATAGTTCATCTATCTCCGTGTGTCGATCAGAGGAGGGCCGCTAAGTAAGCTGTCGCCACGCCCAGATAGTTCCCGAGCGCATACCCGATCAACGCCAGCATGATCGAAATCGGAACGAGCTCTTCCCGATGGTACGCCGCGGCGACGGGAGCGCTCGCCGCTCCACCCACGCCCGAGACGCTGGCCACGGCCGCCATGCTCACGTCGAGCCGAAGCAGCTTCGCGCCGAGAACGGTCACCACGAGGTGAATCGCTATCGCGATGAATCCGGCGGCGATGAACCACTGCGCTCCGGCCATCCCGGCCAGGTCCGCACTGGCTCCGATCATCGTCATGTAGATGTAGACCAGGGCCATCGCCATCGGTTCCGTACCCGGAATTCTCCGCAGGGGGGTCGCGGACAATCCGATTCCGAACGTCGTCACCAGCAGGATGGTATAGGTGCCCTTCGTCAGCACTCTTCCGACCTCCGGGATATACCCGGCCAGCCAATTCGCGGCGAGTATCGCGGCGAACGACCACGCCACGAGGGTCAACAGACCGGGGAAGGTCACCTCGTGCCGCTTCTTTTCCACATCGTTGCCGACCGCGTACCGTGCGTCGATCTCGTCCTGCGTGACCCCGGTGAAACGATTGAACCAGGGCGCCCAGCGCTTACACGTGAGGATGATCGGGAAGTAGACGAGGTATACGAGATTGTCCACTACCACCACGATCCCGATCAACTCCTCCGGAGTGCCCAGGCCCTCGGCAACGGCAGCCAGGTTGCCCGTGCCGCCGATCCAGCTCCCGGCGAGCGCGCCGAAGCCGGACCATGCGTTCTCGGGAAGTCCGCTCTTGAACATGCCGTAGGCGATGACGCAGCCGATGACGATACCCACCGCCCCCATCACGAGCACGACGGCGCCGCGCCAGGCCACACGCATCGTCTGCTTGATGTCGATGTCCAGCAGCATCAGCACGATGAACATCGGCACCGCGAATGCCCGGAATGTCCGGTAAATGTCGCTCGACTGGGGGATGATCGAGAACTCGATCCCCGGGATCGTGTGCAGATTGCTGAGCAGGATGGGCGTCAGAAAGATCCAGATGATCGCGGGCAGGAAGTCGAACACCCGCCACTTGGTCTTCTTCTCCAGCCAGAGGAAGAACACCGGCACCATCGTGATGACGGCCATCACGCCGAACAGGTCGGAGAACAGTGGCTGTCCGTCCATGCGAACTCCGTTTGAGGGGTTCCCGAAAGCTCAAACCGGCGTCGGAACCCGGTCCCGACGCCGGCCAAGCGTGCTGGTTTGGAGGAGCAGCGTCAAGCCGTGACGAGTCTGTCGTCGCTCGGGTCGGGCTCCGGCGCGCGTACTTGCTGATCGCCTTCCGCGCCCGCGGCAGCCAGCTCCTCGGCCTTGCCTTCCTTTGTAACGTGCCTGCGCACGAAGTGGTTGAGATCATCGACCAGCGAGTGCATCACGGGCACCAGGATGAGCGTCAGGAAGGTCGCGAACGCCAGGCCTGCGATCACGGCGATGGCCATCGGACCCCACCACGCTGCCTGGACGCCGCCCCAGTAGACGTCGGGTGACAGACGGGCGTACAGACCCTCGAAGTCGAAGTTCAACCCGATCGCCAGCGGCACGAGGCCCATGATCGTAGTGATCGCCGTCAGGATCACGGGACGGAACCTCGTCAGACCGCCCACGACCAGCGATTCGTGCTCTCCCATCCCATCGCGCTCGCGCAGGATGCGGATGTAGTCCATCAGCACGATCGCGTTGTTGACCACGATTCCCGCCAGGCTGATCACGCCGACCCCCGACATGATGATCCCGAAGGGCATCCGGAAGACGACGAGGCCAATCAGCACGCCGATCGTCGACAGGAGCACGGTGCTGAGGATGATCACCGGCTTGAACACCGAGTCGAACTGCGACACCAGGATCAGTCCGATTAGAAACACGGCGATCATGAACGCGCCGGCGAGGAAGTCCTGGGACTCCTGCTGGTCTTGCTGCTGTCCGGTGTAGCTGACGCGGTATCCCGGCGGAAGCGCAGCGACGAAATCGTCGAGCGTCAGCTGCACCTCGGCCAGCACGGCATTCGCATTGTGGCCGGCCCGCACGTCGGCAGACACCGTAACGACCCTGTCCAGGTCCTTCCGGTTGATCCCGCTGGGATTCTCCTCGATGCGCCACGAAGCGACGGCCGGAAGCGGAATCTGCTCACCCATTTCCGTGACGATCGTCAGGTCATCGAGCGAACTCAGGTCACTTCTGTACGCCTCCGCGAGGCGGACGACGATGTCGTACTCCTCTTCCCCATCCCGGAACTCGGAAGCATCCGTGCCGTTGATCGCGCTGCGAACCGTGCGGCCGATCTTCGCCGTCGTGAGCCCGTAGAGCTTCGCCCGCTCGCGGTCGATGTCGATCTCGAGCTCGGGACGGGCATCCGACAGATCGCTTTCCAGCCCGTCCAGCTTGACGGCTACAGGAGCGTTGGACAGCACCTGTACCGCCCGCTCTCCCAGATCGCGCAGCAGCTCTACGTCCTCGCCCGCGATCTCGATGGTGACGGGCAAGCCCGACTGCGGACCATTGGACGGCTTGTCCACTTTGACGGACGCTCCAGCGACGTTGGTGCCTACACTGCTCCGCATCCACTCCAACGTCTCGAAGGCATCAGCCTCCAGGTCCTGAAAGTCCAGCAGGTTCACGGCAATCGTCGCGAAGTGTTCTCCCGTCTCGTTGCCGAACGTCCCGATCTTCATCCCCGTCGTCGCAACCACCGATTCGAAATCCGCCCGTGCGGAATAGGCTACCAGGTCGCGCTCGAGGCGTTGCGTGTATCCGTCGGTCACGTCCGCGCGCGTTCCGGTGGGCGCCTCGACCTGCACCCAGACGGTCTCGGGCGGGATGTCTTCCGGAAACAGCTCGATGCCGGCATTGAACGCCCCGAACACACCCACGGCGAATACGAGGGCGAGGGTAGTCCCACCGAGGATCTTCCACCGATGGCCGAGTGACCAGCGAAGCCCGTGTTCGTACCGGCCGAGCATCCGCGGCATTCCGGTGTCGCGCACCCAGCCTCCGACGGGTTCCAGCACGCGCCCGTTGAACCACCACAGGCCTACCGCAGTCAAGGCGAGCAGAAACGCCGTCAGGGGCTGGAAGATCAGCCACATGATGAGGAACACGCCGAACAGGCCCCAGGCCGCCAGCCTGAACTCGCGGGTCAGCACGACGCGTGGCTCCCCGGGCAGGCGCATGAAGATGCTGCACAGCGTCGGGTTGACGATGAGACCCACGAACAGTGAGGACGACAGCGTGATGATCAGGGTGAGCGGCAGGTAGCGCATGAACTCACCGATCATCCCCGGCCAGAACAGCATCGGCGCGAAAGCCGCCAACGTGGTGGCCGTTGCCGCGATCACCGGCATCGACACCTCTCCGGTGGCGAGCTTCGCGGCGGTGGGGGCGTCGTATCCGTGTTCGCGATACCGGTAGATGTTCTCGACGATGACGACCGCGTTATCGACGAGCATGCCAAGCGCCAGGATCAACGAAAACAGCACGACCATGTTCATCGTCATGCCCAGCATCTGGATGATGCTGAACGACAGGAGCATCGACAGCGGAATCGCGACCCCGACGAACGATGCGTTGCGAACGCCCAGAGCGAACAGGAGCACGGCCACCACCAGGATGAGACCGGAAATGATGTTGTTCTCGAGGCTGCTCACCATCATCCGCACGTCACCAGCGGCATCCGAAGTTATCGATATGTCCGTCGTTGGCGGGAAGTCCGGCTCCATCTCGGCGACGACGGCCCGCACGGCTTCGGAGGTGGCGATGATGTTCTCGCCGGTCCGCTTGCTTACGCTGAGCGTGACGACCGGCTTGCCGTTGAGGCGCGCGAAGCTCTCGCGCTCCTTGAACCCGAAATCGACGGTCGCCACGTCCCTGATGTAGACCGGCACCTCACCCGCTTCGCTGACGATGATGTCCTGAATCGG
>Ga0224508_10004413_pt1 | contig 11503 bp, 11 predicted proteins | sample SF_Jan12_sed_USG_4_FD_170157 | JGI IMG/M metagenome (GOLD analysis project Ga0224508, IMG submission 170157) | Sediment microbial communities from San Francisco Bay, California, United States - SF_Jan12_sed_USGS_21 | ecosystem: Environmental > Aquatic > Marine > Sediment | place: USA...
GCAAATACTCGCTGTGGATGTATCAATTTGGCCTGGCCTGCTGTGCGGTCGAGATGATCGCCGCCGCCGGTCCCCGATACGACATGATGCGCTTCGGGATCATTCCGTTTCCGGCTTCCCCTCGCCAAGCCGACCTCATGGTCGTAGCGGGGACGGTAACCGACAAGATGGCCGCCCCCGTGCGGCGCCTGTACGACCAGATGCCCGACCCCAAGTATGTGATCTCTATGGGCTCGTGTGCCAACTGCGGCGGTCCGTATTGGGACTCGTATTCGGTCACCAAAGGCGTCGACCAGATTATTCCGGTGGACGTGTACGTGCCGGGCTGCCCACCGCGCCCCGAAGCGTTGATGGAGGGCATCGTTCTCCTTCAGGAGAAGATCCAACAAGAGGACATGCAAGAAAAGTGGATGCAGCGTGACCGAGAGCCCGTCTGACACCGCCGCCTCAGCGCCTGAGGCAATCTCCACGAACCCCCTCTTCGAGTATGCGGCCCGGGTTGCGGCCGCCGTGGGAGCCTCTGCTCACACCGTTGACTTCGACACCATCAAGATTCGGGTGACCCCCGACCAGTGGATCCCAGCTTTGACGACAGCCAAACACGAGCTCGGTTTGGTTCACTTTTCGTATTTGTCGGCCATTGACTGGACTAACGATGTCGAGGTCGGGGATCCGCCTTCCGAAGAAGTCGAAGAGCGGTTCGAGATGATGGCTGCAGTGGCCGATCTGACGGACGGGAGGATCGTTCATTTCGTAACTGATCTCGCCAAAGAGGACGCGTCCATCGCATCGGCGACCGCGGTCTACGCCGGTGCCAGTTGGCATGAACGTGAGGCGAACGAGATGTTCGGCATCGACTTCGCGGGCCACGGTCACCTCGACAACCTCTACCTACCAACCGAATTCGAGGGCAATCCTCTGAAGAAGTCTTACCCCTTGCTGGCTCGCGAGGTGAAACCGTGGCCAGGGACCGTGGACGTCGAGGGAATGCCCGAGTCTGAAGAAGAAGCCGAGGCCCCGACAACGACACCGTCTGGCGCGAGCACGGAGAATCCGGGCCGATGAGCATCGACCAGGAATCGCTGCGACGCGTCGCCGAGGCTGCCGTCTCTGTGGAGCTCGAGACGGAGGACATGACGCTCAACATCGGCCCGCAACACCCCTCCACTCACGGTGTGTTGCGACTCGTCGCCAAGGTGGACGGGGAGCGGGTTTCGGGGGTACAGCCGTCCATCGGTTACATGCATCGCGGGTACGAGAAGATCTGCGAGGTTCGAACGTACCCACAGATCACCGCCATCATCAATCGCATCGACTGGACCTCCGGCTACGCCAACGAGATACCTTTCATAGTGGCGGCCGAGAAGCTGATGGAGATCGAAGTCCCCGAACGGGCTCAGTACATACGCTTGATCCTCACCGAGATGGCCCGCATCGCCTCCCACCTCATGTTTATGGCGTCGTATCCGTTGGAGTTGGGGGCAACGACGCCGCTCATGTTCGCCCTCCGAGAGCGAGAGCGTGTGCTCGACCTCATCGAATCGGTCACTGGTGGGCGATTTCACCCCAACTTCAACCGGATCGGTGGTGTCAAGCCTGCGTACGGCTCGGGCTCGGCAACCCGCAAGACCATTCAAGATCTCCCGCAGGGCTTCTTGCAGGGGACCCGCGACACGATGGATGCGGTGCTCGGCACATGCGACGAGATCGAGAGTCTTGTCACCGGCAACGAGATCTTCGTGGCTCGCACGAAGGGCATCGGCGTGCTGCCGCCCGACGTGGCTGCTGACTATGGAGTCACCGGACCCAACCTGAGAGCTTCCGGCATCCGGTTCGACCTGCGCAAAGTGGGGGACTATCTGCCATACGACCGATTCGACTTCGTTGTGCCTATCGGCCAAACGGGCGACAGTTGGGACCGTTGGTGGGTACGACTCGAAGAGATCCGACAGGCATGTCGCATCGTGCAACAGGCAGTAGATGGCGTTCCCTCCGGCCCGCTGCAGGCGAAGGTTCCCAAGATCATCAAGGTGCCCAAGGGCGAGGTGTATGTAAGAGCGGAGAACCCCAAAGGCGAGATGGGCTACTACATCGTGTCCGAAGGAGGTCAAGGCCCGTACCGGCTCAAGATCCGTTCAGCCTCGTTCTCGAACCTTTCGATGCTGTCGTGGATCCTCGAGGGGGTCTTGGTTCCCGACATCATCGCCATCATGGGCAGCCTCGACTTCGTCCTAGGTGACGTCGACAGATGAGACGCGAAGCGTCTCATCTGTTGCGAGTTGCGCTTCGCGCAACGTCCACGACCGATGGCACCGGAAGTCGGGCTCCCTTTTCGAGTCTTGTGTCTGTAGCCGTGACTCCGGCCGCCGAAGGTGGTCCCTCTTGAGTACCGTCGTCGATTTCTTTTCCACGAATTTCTGGGCGTTGCTGGCCCTGAAACTCGTCATCATCGCCGGGCTCATCCCGATATCGGGTCTCGCCATCGGATTCGGCGAGCTCAAGCTGTCCGCCAAGATGCAGAGCCGGGTGGGCCCGTACTTCGCCGGCGGGCGCTACGGATGGCTTCAGCTCATCGCCGACGGCGTCAAGTTCATCCAGAAGGAAGACATCATCCCCGAGGAGGCTGATCGGCCGGTTTTCCGGTGGGCGCCGGCGCTGGTGATGGCGGCAACGGTCGGACTCTTCATCGTCATTCCATTCTGGCCCGAGGGAACCATCGGGACAGTCGAGTTTGCCCAAGGGTCGGTCCGCAACCTCGACGTCGGGATATTTTTTGCCCTCGCCATTTCGTCACTGTCGACTATCGGCGTCTTGATGGCAGGGTGGTCGTCGGCCAACAAGTACTCGCTCATGGGTGGGCTGCGAGCGGCCGGTCAGCTGATCGCATACGAGCTGCCCCTGGTGCTCTCGGTGGTCGGTGTGGTGATCATGGCAGGGACGATGTCGCTGCAGGGCATCGTCGATGCTCAAGCCGGTTTCTCCTTCTTCGGATTCGACTCCACCTCCCTCGGGCACATCGTCCCGCCTTTTTTCGTCCTGCAATTCGTCGGCTTTGTCATCTTCTTCACGGCAGCCCTCGCCGAGATGAGCCGCATCCCGTTCGATATGCCAATTGCCGAGTCAGAGCTCGTCACGGGGTACCTCACCGAATATTCAGGCTTCCGCTTTCTCTTCTTCTTCCTGGCGGAATTCGCCAACATGTTCACGATGTCGGCCTTGGCTGTGACGCTGTTCCTCGGTGGTTATCTCGGCCCCGGCGTCGAAACCTATCCCGCCCTCGGCCCGCTCTATCTCGTGTCCAAGATCTCCATCCTCGTCTTCTTGATGATCTGGTTTCGCTGGACGTTCCCCAGGTTCCGTGAGGATCAGCTGCAGACGCTTGCATGGAAAGTGCTCGTGCCGCTCGGCCTCGCCAACATCGTCGTGACTGCGATTCTCAAGGTGGTGATCTAGGTGGCTCGCACGATGCCGAACCTGCCGGGGCGCGGCCTCATCAAAGGTCTCAGGGTGACCATGGAGACCATGCTCAAGACGCTGTTCCTTCCAAAGAAATACCTGGCCACGGTCAACTACCCAGTCGTCAAAGAGGATCCCGTGCCTCGGGCCCGAGGGGTCATCGCCTTGGACCAAGAGGCGTGTACTTCTTGCATGCTCTGCGCTCGCTCGTGCCCTGATTGGTGCATCTATATCGAGGCCCACAAGGAGGAGCAGCCTCCCTCGAAGCCGGGCGGGCGGCCTCGCCAGCGAGCCGTGCTCGACCGGTTCGATATCGACTACGCCCTGTGCATGTACTGCGGAATCTGTGTTGAGGTGTGCCCGTTCGATGCGCTGTTCTGGTCACCAGAGTACGAATACTCCGAATACCAGATGGGTGCCATGCTCCACGACAAGGACCGGCTCCAGGACTGGCTTGCCACCGTGCCAGAAGCCCCGGCGTTGGAGTCATGATGGACTACTCACAGCCGGTCACCTGGGTCGCCTCAGTTCTCGGCATCTTCATCGCAGTGTCGGGGTTCCGAGTCGTGACATCGAAGAACCTCATTCACGCGGCGTTGTTCTTGGTATTTGCGCTCGGCGGAACCGCAGCATTGTTTCTGATTCTCTCGGCCGAATTCGTGGCGTGGGTGCTCGTTCTCGTCTACATCGGCGCTGTGATCGTGCTGTTCTTGTTCGGCATCATGATCACCAGAGCCCCCATCGGATATGACGCAGCAGTCGACAACGACCGCAAGGGAATCGCCGTCGTGGCATCTCTGGCCGTCTTCGCACTCATGGCCTGGTCGAGCATCCAAGCCTTCGGCGATGTCGAGTTGGTTGGGATCGGCGAGGCCACTCCCACCGAAACCATCGCGGACGGCCTGTTGGGGCGCTTCGTGCTGCCCTTCGAGATTGTCTCGTTCGTACTCCTGGCAGCGCTGATCGGTGGTATCAGCGTTGCTCGCAAAGACTTGTCGCCGGCCGAGGAAGAGGAGGCGCTCTGATGTCGGTCGTGGCGCTCCTCACCCTCCTCATTGCCGTACTGATCGTCGGGGGAGCGGTCATCGTCGCGGGGACGGTTCTTGCCAACCGACCCAAGGAGCCCCGCCCATGACGCTGGCTCCGATCCTCGTGCTTGCTGCCGCACTCTTCTCGATGGGTATCTACGGGCTCTTGGCCCGCCGCAACGCGGTCATGGTGCTGCTGGCGGTCGAGTTGATGCTCAACGCCGTCAACATCAACCTCGTTGCATTCGAGGCAGCGATCCGCGACGCCATGGCCACCGGCCAGATCTTCGCCATTTTCATCATCACGGTGGCCGCCGCGGAGGTCGGGATCGGCCTCGCCATCGTCCTGATGATCTTCCGCAATCGTCACTCTGCAAACCTCGACGACTTTGCCACGATGAGCGGTTGACATGAACCAGATGCTTTTCAGGTTTGCCGAAGAGGCGCCGGAGTTTTCGACCGGCGGGGCGATGCAGGAATGGGCGTGGCTCATTCTGGTAGCGCCGTTCGTGGCGGTAGCGGGCATCGTGTTCTTCGGCAAGCGGATGAAGTACCAGGGCGCCGAATTGGCGGTAGGCATGATGGCGTTCGTTTTCGTCTACGGCCTCATCCTGTGGGTTCAAACCATGACGGACGAAGTCGTCTACCAGAAGTCGATCGTCATCGCCGAGGTGTCCGACACATTGGTGTTCGAATGGGGATGGGTCGTCGACGGTTTGTCGTCGATGATGTATTTCGTGGTTGGCACCGTTGGCCTGATGGTGTTCATCTATGCCCTGGGATACATGCGAGGAGACATTCGCTATACGTGGTTCTTTGCCTCGCTGTCGATGTTTGCCGGGGCGATGCTGGTGCTGGTTGCCGCCCCCAATCTGGCCCAGCTCATCGTTGGGTGGGAGCTCGTCGGCCTGGCTTCCTACCTGCTCATCTCCCATTACTGGGAGGAGAAAGAGAACTCGTCTGCCGGCATGAAGGCTTTCTTCACCAACAAGGTCGCCGACGTCGGTCTCATCATCGGCGCCATCGCCCTGTCCGGAGCGGTGGGGTCGTTCCGAATCGACGACATCCTCGACGCCGCTACCCATGGTGATGACGTATTGAACGCCCCGCTCTTCGGTTCGACGGTTGCCATTGCGGGCGCCCTGCTTCTCTTCTTCGGCGCCATGGGCAAGTCGGCTCAGTTTCCGCTTCATATCTGGCTACCCGACGCCATGGCAGGCCCCACGCCGGTGTCGGCCCTCATGCACGCCGCCACGATGGTCACTGCCGGCATCTACCTCATGGCTCGGATGTTCCCGCTGTATCAGACCATGGCTCAGGATGCCCGACCGTGGATGATCGGCATCGGGGCCGCCACGCTGGCGCTCACCGGGCTCCTCGCTTTGGTACAGAACGACATCAAGAAGGTGCTGGCCTACTCCACAGTGAGCCAGCTCGGGTACATGATGACGGCCGTGGCGGCAGGCGGTTACACGGCCGGCTTGTTCCACCTCTTCACTCATGCGTTCTTCAAGGCGCTGCTGTTCCTCGGAGCCGGATCGGTGATCCACTCGGTCCATTCGAACAACATGTCGGACATGGGGGGCTTGCGGAAATCGATGCCGGTGACCTTTTGGACGTTCGTTGTCGGATCCGGCGCCCTGGCAGCGATCTTTCCTCTGTCGGGCTTCTTCTCGAAGGACGAGATCCTTGCCACGTTCGGCCACGAGGGATACACGCTGGTGCTTGGCATCGGTATTGCCGGAGCATTTGTCACCGCTTTCTACATGACCAGAGCTGTCGCTCTCACGTTCTTCGGCACGTACAAAGGTGAGGGCCATCCCCATGAGTCAGAGCGCCTGATGACCGTCCCACTCATTGTGCTCGCGGTGCTGGCTGCCGTTGCCGGTTTCGCAAACTGGCCGGGCGTGTTCACCGGGTTCACGGAGTGGGTGGGGACGGTGGCGTTTGCTCCGCTCGGCGATTACCACCCCGAGTCGCTTGACCTCACGCTCGCCGCAATTGGCATGGGGGCGGCGCTCCTCGGCGTTGCAGCCGGATGGTTGCTGTACGGGAAGGACAGGGAGACCCAGCAAGCCCGCGATGGGTTCTGGATCCCAGGCCTCTACGATGCGCTCAAAGCCAAGTACTGGCTCGACGATGTGGCCCTCGGCATCGTGGGTGTCATCAAGGGCCCACTGGCTCGCTTCGTGGACTGGACAAACACCAATCTCATCGATGCCATCGTGAATGCGGCGGGCATTTCAACCAAGTGGCTCGGAGAACTCGTCTACGGAGCGTTCGACCAGGGTGGCATCGACTATGCGATCAATGCCTCCGCGACCGGCTGGGGTGCGGCCGGTGGGGCTCTCCGGAAACTGCAGACCGGCCGCATCCAGCAGTATGCCGGTGCGTTCGTGGTAGGGGCAGTGGTGCTCGTCGTCGGTTTCGTTATTTACATCAACTAGGAGGACGGACAAGATGGATTGGTTCGACAGCGGTTGGGGTTTGAGCCTCATCGTGTTCCTGCCCTTGGTGGGCGCGTTGCTGGTTGGCCTTGCGCCGAAAGCCAATGAAGACCTCGTGAAACAGGTTGCGCTGTTGACGACCGTCGTCGTGGCTGTCCTGTCTGTCGTGGCCGCATTCCAGTTTGACTACGCATCATCGGCCGAACTCCAGCTCGGCACCGATTTGTCGTGGATTCCGTCCATCGGCTCGAACTATCACATTGGCATCGACGGGATCAGCCTTCCTCTCCTGGTCCTGTCGGCCGTCGTGACCGTTCTGGCGATCATCTACAGCTGGAATCACTGGGAGGAGCCCAAGAACCCCAAGGCGTTCCTCATCCTGATTCTCCTGCTCGAGACCGGGATGAACGGGACCTTCGTCGCCCTCGACTTGGTGCTGTTCTTCATCTTCTTCGAGCTCGTTCTCCTGCCCATGTACTTCATGATCGGCATTTGGGGTGACAAGAGCCCCTACACCGTCAAGGTGGGCAGGTTCGAGCTCGAGACTGAGACCAGGCTGTATGCGTCGATCAAGTTCTTCCTGTTCACGCTGTTCGGCTCGGCCTTCATGCTCTTGTCGTTCCTGGCGTTGTCGTTCGAAGCAGGGACCTTCGATATTCTCGAGCTGATTCAACTCGGCTCCACGGGAGCTTTCACCGGGACGTTTGCGCAGCTGGTCTTTGCCGGAATGTTCCTCGGTTTTGCGGTGAAGGTGCCGATGTGGCCGCTCCACACGTGGCTTCCCGATGCCCATACCGCCGCCCCGACGGTTGGGTCGGTTCTGCTGGCTGCCATCCTCCTGAAGCTCGGCTCATACGGCTTCATCCGCATCGCTCTTCCGATCCTTCCCGAACAAGCCAGGGCGTGGGCGCCTGTGATTGCTGTTCTTGCGGCAATCGGCATCATCTACGGTTCGCTGGCGTGTCTTGCCCAAACCGACATGAAGCGGCTCATCGCGTTCTCATCGGTCGGGCACATGGGTTTCGTCATGCTCGGCATCGCCTCTCTGACCGATGTTGGCATCAACGCTGCGATCATCGGGATGGTGGCGCACGGCGTGATCACGGGAATGCTCTTCTTCCTGGCCGGCTCGATGCACCATCGCTACCACACGCGCGATATGGCTCGCCTCGGCGGGAATATGAAGCTCATGCCCAAGATGGGCGCCATCCTTGCCTTCATCGCGATGGCCTCGCTGGGCTTGCCCGGGCTGGCAGGCTTCTGGGGTGAGTTCTGGTCGCTGATCGGCGCTTACAACCCCCTCAACGGCCTCAATGTGAGCCTCTTCCGGGGGACGATGGTGGCCGGCGCCATTGGCACGGTGCTCACCGCTGGATACATGCTGTGGATGTTGCAGCGAGTGAACCTCGGAGAGCCAAACGCAGAATGGGAGGGCCACGATCTTCCCGATGCCGACCGGTTTGAGCTCGCTGCCTGGGCGCCGTTGCTCGTTGCCACGGTTGCGATCGGGGTATTCCCTCGCATCATCACCGAGGCCACCAACGGCGCTGTCGTTGAGCTGGTTGCCAAGGCCTTCGGGAGCTAGACCTGGTGCCATTCGAGATCGACTACCACGCCCTCGGCCCGGAAATCGTCCTGGCCGTCACCCTCATGGCGGTGATCACCGTCGATCTTCTGGTGCCGCGCTCTCTCAAGTATCTGACGGCAATCACAGCCGTGGTGGGGACGACCGCAGCTTTTGTGCCGCTCATCACCCTGGCGCTGCACGACGACCCGGTGCGGTCGATGTTCGACGGTAGCTATGTCGCCGACGAGTTTGCACTTGTCATGAAGGCCCTCTTCCTGGCGGCCGCCTACCTGGTGATCCTCATGTCATTCGACTACATCGACTCCGAGCGCTTCTATCAGGGCGAGTACTACTTCCTGCTCGTAGCGTCGACGCTTGGCGCGGTTGTCATGACGTCGGCGCGCGATCTCATCATCCTCTTCATCGGTCTGGAGCTGGTTTCTGGGCCGTTGTTCCTGCTGGCCGGGTGGCGCAAGGGCAGCGTCAAGTCGAACGAGGCGTCCCTCAAGTTCTTCCTGCTGGGTGTGCTGTCGGCGGCGATCTTGCTGTACGGCATGTCGTTTCTCTACGGCCTTACGGGCTCGGTCACATTCGAGGGGATTCGGGAGGCTGCGATCTCCGGTGACCAAGGCCCGGCATTCACGATGGCGATTCTGTTTGTGATGGTCGGGTTTGCCTTCAAGATCTCAGCGGTGCCGTTCCATTTCTGGGCGCCCGATACCTATGAAGGGGCGCCGACACCTGTGACCGCGTACCTCTCCGTGAGCTCCAAGGCAGCCGGATTCGTGGGGTTGCTACTCGTGACCTATTTGGCGTTCCCTGATGCCGCCAACGTGTGGGGACCCGCATTGTGGATACTGGCGGCATTGACGATGACCGTTGGGAATCTCACCGCGTTGCGGCAGACCAACATCGTTCGGCTCCTGGCGTACTCATCCGTTGCCCAGGCCGGCTTCATGCTGATCCCATTCGCCATCGCCGGCGTCAGCGACACGCCTGACCAACTGGAGTCGGCCTTTGGCGCCACGGTCACATACATCGTCATCTACGCGTTCATGAACCTCGGAGCGTTCGCGGTTGTGATCGCCGTGTCTCGCATCACCCGTTCGGGGTTGATCGACAGTTGGTCGGGACTCGGCGCACGCGCCACCGGTCTCGCTGTCCTCGGCTCCATCTTCTTCCTGTCGCTGGCCGGCATTCCTCCACTGGCCGGCTGGTTCGCCAAGTTCGTTGTCTTCAGTGCAGCCATCAGCACCCTCAACGTGTGGACGACGTCACTTGCCGCGATCGCCGCCGTGAACGCCGTCATTGCCTTCTACTACTACGCCAGAGTGGTGAAGGCGATGTGGTTCGACCCGGCTCCGACCACGGCCGAGCGAGAGGCTCTGCCGATTGTGCCGCGCACGCTCCAGTATGCCCTTGCCATTACGGTCGCCTATGTACTTGCGGCCGGCTTCTTTCCGCAGCTCTCGTCGTTCTTTGGCGATGCGTCCCGCATGATCGCCGCGGGCAACTAGCGGGGCTCCGAGCCGGCCCGTTGGAGCGTCGGCGGCAGCCCCGTCGGGTGGGGTTAGTGTCTGAGCGATGTCAGGCCGCTCGTCCATCCTCTCCACCTCGCATGGCACCAACCGCGCTGCATTTCGGTTTTCCGAATGGGGCCTATTGGTGTACCTGGCGACGCTGTGGGGCGGATCATTCCTGTTCATCGCCATCGGCCTCGACAGCCTGAGCCCAGGGGTGGTGACCATGGGCCGCGTCTCGCTTGGTGCGCTTGCCCTTCTGGTCCTCCCATCGGGACGCCAGAAACTGAACAGGGAGGACTGGCCGCGCGTGATCGTGCTGGCATTCACCTGGGTAGCCATCCCGTTCACGCTGTTTCCGCTTGCTCAGCAGTGGATCAACTCCGCCGTCGCTGGGATGCTCAACGGCGGAATGCCCATATTCGCCGCCCTCATCGCAACCGCCCTTCTGCGCGAGCTGCCGGGCCGGTGGCAGCGGATCGGCCTATCGGTCGGCTTTGTGGGCATTATTGCCATCAGCGTGCCGACGATGGGGGAGGGAAGCAACGCGACCATCGGCGTGGCGTTGGTGATTGTCGCAGTCGCGTTGTACGGGCTGTCGGTGAACCTCGTGACTCCGCTTCAGCAGAAATACGGGTCGGTCCCGGTGATGGCCCGCATGCTGCAAGTTGCCGCCGTTCTCACCATTCCATACGGTGTAGCCACGCTGCCCGCGTCGGAGTTCGAGTGGGGGTCCGTGATGGCTGTCGTGGTGTTGGGGGTGCTGGGCACGGGCTTGGCGTTTGCGGCCATGGCGGAACTGGCCGGCCGGGTGGGAGGAACACGGGCTTCTGTGATCACCTACCTCATCCCAGTCGTCGCCATCGTGCTGGGCGTGGTGTTCCGGGATGATGTGGTCACGCCGCTGGCCCTCATCGGCATTGCTTTGGTCATTGCCGGTGCGGCCATCACGTCGTTGCCGGAGACTCGGGTGTAGCGAGGCAAGGTTCGCAAACTGCTCGCGAGTGAATATCATTCCGAAATACGCCACGAAGAGGAGAAGGGGGTTTGGCGGATTCATCTGCGCGACGGCGCTCACTCATTGTCTTGATTCTGGCGGTGCTCGCGATTGCTGCCTTCTTCGCTGTGTTGGTCATTGCCGCCAACGACGACCCGGCCGACGACCTCGCCGCCCGAGTTCAGGCCGTGGTCCCGGTTGGGATCGGTGTGGAAGTGTCGGGGAGTGACGTCTTCCTCTCGGGCGAATTCGACGATGACATCGACGATCTCATCGCAATCGTTGCGGCCGTCGAGGGCGTCGGACGAGTATTCACCGACGACCTCGGCCCACCGGTTGCGGCCCCGACAACAGTCACGCTTTCCACGACCCCACCCACGACGGCGCCCCTTCCCGAAGTGGATTTGGACACGCCCACCTTCAATCTGCAAGCCGATCGTCAATCTGCCGTGGTCAGCGGCACTCTGCCTGACGAAGAAATCGTCGCA
>Ga0224508_10004414_pt1 | contig 11502 bp, 7 predicted proteins | sample SF_Jan12_sed_USG_4_FD_170157 | JGI IMG/M metagenome (GOLD analysis project Ga0224508, IMG submission 170157) | Sediment microbial communities from San Francisco Bay, California, United States - SF_Jan12_sed_USGS_21 | ecosystem: Environmental > Aquatic > Marine > Sediment | place: USA: California...
AGACGATAGGTAGATGCGAGCGCCCGGCGTGATAATCGATGTTGAGTGTGAATTGATCACCTGGTTTACCAGCAACGAGGCTACGTGGTTTGGCGCACGGTGAGCGGCGGTGCCAGCGTTCGCGCGGCTCGATGCGAGGCCGTCGATTAGCTGCAAGCAGGCCATTATAGACTTCGTTCGGTGTTTGCCCGTCCAAGGCGCTATGCGGACGTGTTTCGTTATACCACTCGACGAAGTAGCCGATTTCACGACGCACTGTGTCGCGCTGCGCTGGCACCATGATTCTTCGCATGCCTTCATCCTTCAGGGTACGGATAAATCGTTCGACCACAGCAATGCTGCCGTGTTGACCGACGGCACCGTACCGAGGCTTGATGTGCTTTCTAACGAGCCAGCGTGTGAAGTCATCGGCCGTAAACACCTTGTCTTGGTCGCAAACCAAGTATTTTGGGGTAGCATTAAAAGCGATGGCGCTTTCCAGAAAGGCAGAGATCGCGGGCGAAGTAGGGCGTTTCGAAAAAACGGCAAACCCGATGGCACGGCGCGAATACTGGTCGATGATCACGGCCACCCACCAGCAGAACGGCCAGCACTGCGGTAGGGCGAATGGTGACCAGGGCGCCCAGAAGCCGGCGCCCGTCGGCACAATAGTCAGGTCCATATGCCAGACATGGTTGGGTTTTCTAGCAATTACTACGCGGGCGGGCGAAGACGCTGTGTCTGGGGGTTCTGTCTCCGGCATTTCTCTGAGCATGCGTCCAACGGTAGTCGATCCGAGATGCAATCCGGCCCGACAGAGCGTCTGGGCGATCTTGACTTTACCCATACTGGGACAAAACGTTTTAAGCCGTTGAACGGCGTACCGCACGAAATCTGGAAACCTATTCACGGGTTCACGAAGTTGTACGAGTGCATTGGGCCCTTCTTCGTCGACACGCCTCATCCACGAGGCAATCGTCGTCGCCGTCACTAGAAAAGTATCGGCAGTTTGCTGCAACGACCACCCACGGGCGGCCCGCAGCTCCAAGATAGACATCCTCTCAACGGCTGGGTAGTGTGGTCGCCGCTGTAGCCCGATCAAAATCATGCGGGCATCTTTGACCCGGATCTCTTCCCGAAGCAGTGCAATTTCCTGTTGTAGTCTGTCGTTCTCGACTTTCAACCGTACCCGAACATTCACGCTATTTGCTGCCCAACCCCGAGTGTACGCCGTGGCATACCGGGCGAGCGAAACGACGTGCAACATGGCCACCCGGGCGTGCCGAGTCCAGGACTTGGGAAGTGGGATTCGAGGCGGCTTCTTTGCTCCCATGATGTTCTCCGCGGTATTTCTTTATTTCTTCAAAGGATCCGCGGAGAACAAGATAAGTTCAAGGAAATCAACAAAGTTGATCCAAACCTTCGCGTCAAAAGAATCGGTGGACCACTACAGCATGCGTATCTATGTCCGACGGACGATTTTTTTTCTACCCATACTATGAGAGCGGGGTCGCGGTCCTAACCGGCCTTCTCTTCCCCCAGGGGGACGGGGCCCGGGCCGCGTGGTTCAGTGCGGGCGCGACGCCGCCCGCTCCAGGCGAGCATCCACAACGTCAGCGCCGGCAGAAAGGTGAGCGTGACGATGGCTGCGCCGGCCAACCCGAAGAGCACGATGGCACCCACGCCGCGATACATCTCCGTCCCCTCTCCCGGCAGGAACACCAACGGCGCCAGGCCGAAGATGGTGGTGACTGTGGACATCGCGATGGGCCGCAGGCGCGAGTCGACCGCCTCGTGGACCGCCTGGCGCGCGTTCATGCCTGTCTCCCGCAGGTTGGCGGCGGCGCGGTGCACGATCAGGATGGGGTTGTTGACCACCGTGCCCATCAGGATCAGGAAACCGAGCATGGAGATCATGTCGAACGGCTGCTGCACGGCGTCGAGGCCGATGCTCGGCAGCAGCGCGCCCACCGTGTTCATCAGCCACAGGCCACCGATACCCCCCGCCACGCCGAGGGGGATGGTCGTCATAATGAGCAGCGGGTACCCCCAATGGGAGAAGATCGCGACCATCACCAGATAGACCAGGATTAGCGCCACGGCGTAGTTGCCGGTGAGCGCCTCGCGCGTGGCCTGGAGCTGATCGCTGGCCCCGGAGATGCCCACACTGACGTCCGCCGGGATGGTGCCGGCCTCGCGCAAGTGGTCGAGGACTTGCTCGCGCACGATCTCCACGCCCGTCTCGAGGGCCACGGACTTGGGCGGGATCACGCTCAGGGTGACGGTGCGCCGGCCATCGACGCGCCGGATGGTGCTGGTGTCCACCGTCTCCATCACCTGCGCGATGCTAGAAAGCGGCACGACGCCGACCGGCGTATGCACCGGCAGATCGGCGAGTTGGTCGAGCGGCGCGTCGGGCCCGCGCTCGTTATAGAGATAAACGTCGATCTTGTCATCGGCGAGGAAGAACTCGTCCACGTACGCCCCGTCGGTGAGCGCGGCGACGGTAAAGCCGATGTCACCCGCGTCCAGACCCATCTCGGCGGCGCGGTCCCAGTTGGGACGCACCTCGAGTAGCGGCTGCGACAGCGAGAGGGTGGGCGGATCGGCGCGGATGCGCGGACGGTCGAACACCTCGCGGGAGCGGCGGTCTAGAGTGGTCGCCGCATTATAGACGTCGGCCAGGTTGGGACCGGAAATGTCGAGGTCGACGCTGCGGGTGGTGCCCCGGTTGCTGGTGATAATCGAGCCCCGAGTGGTGAACGAGCGCATACCCGGGTAGCGTTCGTACTCGCGGTCAAGGGCGTCCAGCAGCTGGTCGGCTTGGTCGGAATCCTTGGGCTCGGAGATCAAGATCACGCGCCCGGCGTTAATGCCCATAAATAGGTATTTCATCGCCGGCACCTCGCTCTCGCCGCGCGCGAAGCGTTCGGGCGGATCATCCAGAAAGGGCAGCAGCCGATCCTGGATCTCGTAGCCGATGCCACGCATGGTCTCTAAGTTGTAACCGGGCGGGGCGTGCATGCGCGCGAAGATCTTGGGCTCCTCGCCCGGTGGCAGGTACTCTGCCGGCGGCGTGAGCCCGACGATCATGCCAGCGCTGGCCGCGATCGTAGCAACAATGCAGGCGCCACGTCTAAGCGGGGTGGCGACGAGCCAGTCGATACCGCGCACCACCGTAGCCCGCGCGCTCGTATGGGGGCTACCCGATTGCGAAGACAAGGCGAAGTAGGCCAAGGCAGTGGGGACCAGCGTGATCGCCACCAGCATCGAGGTGAGGATCGAGGCGGAGATGCCGATCGCGATGTCCGAGTAGAGCTGACCGGCCTCGAGTTCGATAAACACGATGGGCGTGAACACCAGCACCGTGGTCAGGGTCGAGGCAAGCACTGCCGGCCATACACGTTGCACGCCGATGACGGCCGCTCGCAAACGGTCAAGTCCCCGGCGCCTCTCGAGCTCGATGCTCTCAAGCACGACGATGGTGTTGTCCAGCGTCATGCCGATGGCAAACGCAACACCGGCCAGCGAGATCACGTTGATCGTACGGCCCGTCAGCAAGAGCCCGATGAAGGCGGCGATGGTGCAAAGTGGGATACCCATAATGCCAATGAGCGTGCCGCGTCCGGAGCGTAGGAACAGGAACAACACGGCGGTGGCAAGCACCGCGCCGAGCCCGAGGTTGCGCCACACGGTGACAATCGATTGTTCCACGTAAATGGTATCCGTGGCCGTCAGCATGAGCTCCATGCCCGCCGGGTTCAGCACCTCTTCGTTGATGCGCTCGACCGCGGCCGTCATGCTTTCTTTGATGGCAATGACGTTGGAACCCAGCTCGCGGTTGACGGCCAGGCTGATCACCGGCCGGCCTTCGGCGAACGATTCGCGGCGGAGCTCGGAGTGCCCGAGTTGGATGCGGGCCACGTCGCCCAAGCGCACTATCGCGGCGCCGCGGCGGGCAATAATGAGCCGTTCAAGGTCCTCGACATTGTCGAAGCGCCCGATAGTACGCAGCAAGTAGCGACGCTTACCGGCCTCGACCTCCCCGGCAGATACGTCGCGGTTGCGCGCAACGAGCGCCCTGCGTACGTCGGCGGCCGTGAGATTGCGCTCTGCCAACGCCGCCGGGTCAGCAAGGATCTGGACCTGGCGCTCGGCACCGCCCCAAAGCTCCACGCTCGACACACCGGGAACGTTCTCCATGCGCACGCGCACGTTGTCGTCGATAAAATCGCGCAGCATGTCCATGTCGAGGTCACGCGGGTTGCCCTTGAGCGGTGCCACCCGGTAGTACATGAAGGAGTTCTGCGAGAATGACTCCGCATCGATGCGCGGCTGATCGACGTTTTGCGGGTAACTTGGCACCTGCGAGAGCGCGTTGTTCACGCGGATTAGTGTGTCGGCGATATCAACGCCGTGGGGGAACTCGAGATCGATACGCGCAGAACCATAGGACGCGGTAGAGGTGAGCCGCTGTAGGCTCGGGATCGTGCGCAGGTACTCCTCTTGTTCGATCAAGATTTCCTTCTCGATGTCCTGCGGCGTTGCGCCTGGCCACGAGGTACGCACGCGGATCTCACGCACCTCGAGGTTGGGGATCATCTGTACCGGGACGGTGAACGCGGCGGCCACCCCGAGGGTGGCGACAATAGCAGCGATCACTGTCATCAGCGTGCCGCGCTGGATCAGGGCTTCGAACACGACACTCTCCTTGGATGTGTCTGTCGGCGGTGGATCATGAACCGGGTTCCTGGATGCGCACCTGCTGGCCCTCCCGCAGCGTCTCGTTGCCGCGCACGACCACTGCTGTGCCGGCCTCAAGTCCCGCAACGATCTCCACTTGTTCAGCGAACGTGAGCCCGGTCCGCACGCGCTGCTCGCTCACCGTGTGGCGCTCGCTGTTGCGGCGCGCGATCCACACCATGATGCGCCCATCGGGGTAGCGGATCAGTGCATCGCGGGGCACCACCACGTTGGTACGCCCGGTGTCGATGCGCAACGTCGCCCGCGCCGACATGCCCGGCGTCATACGACCGGTCGCGTTGTCGAGGCGTACACGCGCGAGAAAGGTGCGCGCGCTCGGATTGCTCACCGGCACGATCTTGCTGACGGGCGCTTCCACGCTCCGGCCTAGCAGGGCGTCGAGGTGCACAACGACGGGCGTCTTGCGATCCAGTCGGCCGAAATACGATTGTGGGACCTGGAGATCGAGTCGCAGCCGGTCCACCGCAACCAGCTCGAGCACCGCCGTACCGGGCACAACCCACTCACCCAGTTCGGTGAGCCGCCGTCCGATGACACCGGCAAAAGGGGCCTCCAGGGTGTGGCGTTCGATCCGCGCGCTCTGGTAGGCCTGCTCCGCCTTCCGCCGCTCGGCGGCGGCGACCAGGCGCCGGACCTGCGCCTCGCGCGTCTCCATCTCGGTCTCGGGGATACTCTGGCGTGCGACGAGATTCCGTGCCTCGCGCAGGCGCCGGCGGGCATCGGCGAGCTCGGCCTCGGTCTCGCGCAGGGCGGCCTGCGCCTGTTCCAGCTCGAGGCGGGCGAGCTCATCGTCAAGCGTAAGGAGTATGGCGCCGCCCTTTACGCGATCGCCGGCATCGACCGAGACCTTCGCGACACGACCTTCGACCTCGGGCGAGAGACGGGCGGAGCGCGGCGACGTCAGCGTACCGGTGAGCGACAGCTCCTCGACGATCTCGGCCCGCTCCGCCAGGGCGACGGCCACCGGCGGCACCTGCTGGGCGTGCAGGGCTGGCGGCGCCAACAGCACCCAAACCAAAAGCCCCAACCCGTGCACGCAGCGGGGGCATGGGTCGCCGTGATCCATCTACTACCTCCTCGGTTCGCCGAGCGTCCCGCCGCGAGGGCACGGACCGCGAAACGTGCAGCGTATAGGCAGTTTACAGGAGCCGCGCCCAGAGAGAAATTAGTGGAAAAAAGCAGTGAGTAGATGACTAGGCAGGGATTGTTCTGACGTGCACGGAAGCACTAATGCCGCGGACGCAGGCAGGGATTGTTCCCAACAATCCTTCTGCATTTCCTCCATTGCATCAGGACGTGCGAGAGCGGCCATCCTTGGAGGTCAGATGCGGAGGAGCGGCCCGACAATCCCGCGCATTTCCTCCATTGCGCCTGAACGCGCAGGTGCGGCGCAGCGCAAGGATGCGCGAGAGCGGCCTTCTCGACAATTGCTCCTTGCATTGTTCTAACTTCCAGCGTCCATACTGGTCGCTTGGAGGTCACGTTTCAGCGGTGATTCGAAATATAAAGCTACGACTTGACCCCTTTTCTTCTCAGGAGGATCTTTTGCGGCGTACCACCTTTGCGCGCGCGGTGCCACGACCGGCGGTACTGTAGCGCCTGATGACCTGTAGCTTGAGCGCGCCGAGACCAAATACGAGAGCCGCGAGCGTGGTGAAGGTACCCAGCAACGGAATCCATGCAATGATACTCAGCACGAGCACCGCAGCGACGATGGAAAGCACCCTAAGGCCAGTCGAAGCTCGCGTGTCCTTACCCAACCAGCCAAGCCCAAGTTCGCCTAGGAAAAGCGCGCCCGTCAGATAACCCGCGATAAGGAATACGACATAGGTAGCAAGTGTCATGACGGCCAGTGGGATGCCGATGATGGTCACTAACAACAGCAGCGCCACGATCGGGCCCATGATGAGCACCGCCAACCCAAGCCCGAGACATTTCCAGGCATCACTTACAATCGCCTGCGCCGCCCCGCGGGCGAAGCTCGGAAACATCAGAAAAAGCACGACACCCGTGAGTATCAAGCTCATGACCATCGCGATGCGACCACCCCATGCGGCCGCTGCGTGCGCGGGGAGGTCCATCTCTAACGGTTCGTAGCTCACCTGCCCAGCGATCTCGGCCCCCGCGTCAATCACCGGCTCGTGGCGGCCGGTGTAGCGGATATCACCGCGGATCTTGGCGGTCGGGAGCACGGAGATCTTGTCGGCAAACAACTCGACATCACCGTTGATCTCGCCGGCGATGCTGATTGATCCACCGGCGGCCCGCAGCCCGTTGTCGAGACGACCGCCAATCTCGAGCTGGCCGCCTGTGATCCAAGTGCGCCCACTTATTCTGGCACCGGACAGGATGTTGACCGAACCGCCCGCGGCGATGAGGTCACCGGCGATGGTCCCGCTAACGGTTACCGAACCGCCGGCAGTACGCACATCGTCCTGTACGTCTGCGCGCAGGTCCACAAAACCGCCAGCCGCCATCACGTCACCGGTGACGCGCTGGTCGACGACGATCCGCCCGCCGGCGACGATCACATCACCGTCGACATCGGCCGATACCGTGACCTGACCGCCAGCCGCGTAAAAGTCCTCGGACACGCGACCGGTTTTTGTGACGCTTTCCCCCGCCTGCTGCGCGGACGCGATAAGGCTAGCGCCCAACGTTACCAGCCCGATGGTCAGAAGATATAAAGATACACGCGTGCGCACATTAACCCTCCCGTGTGGTGAAATTCCATGACAAAAAAGTTAGATTCCGTACTTTTCCCTAAGCTCCTGTGCCACTCAGGAAACATAACGTCGCCAGCATACCCTTTGGCAACGTGGAACTAAACTACTCGCTCACGGAGACCCTCAAATTATTCAATGATCGCGTTTCAGGCGCTGATTCGAAAGTATGAGGTCGTGATCGGTGAACAGTATATGCGTGAACTGTTAACTGTTAGTCGTTAGGGGTTAAAAATACACAAAGCTTTCAAAACGAGAATTCGGTCGTCCGCACAATGTCGTGCGGCCAGTCGCAACGATGTGTCATTGCAAAACCTGACCCCGTTTACCGCGGATTCGCTCAGTCAGCCGCCGCTGGTTTGACATCAGCAAAATAGTTAGTGCCGAGCCAAGTTGAGATGTGGCGTTTGAGCTTGTCTGGGCCCATCATCCTTAGCCGCCTAGTGCGGATCGCCTGACTAAGCCCAATATCGCCCATCCAGATACCCGTGAGTGTTTTGACGTCGGTCATGACTTGGAGATCAACTTCATGGCCGGGATCTTTTATGCAGACATCCACTTCGCCATCACCAACGACCAACCACCAGCGTCGGAATTTGGCTTTGTAGTCATCAAATTCGAACAATAAGACGGTGCGTTGCTTGCCAAAGTACTCGACATTCATGGTTCGATGAATATCCCACATCAACATCGATGGATCGAGATCCTGCTTTTCTAGTTTGCTTCGCGTCCAACGATGTCCCCAAATCCCCATGGCTAGGATGATGGGTTTTAGCTCGCGACCAGCGTCAGTCAGCGTATAGCGCACGCCCTTGTCAGATTCCGTGCGAAGGACGATGCCGGCTGCCTCCAGTGATTTGAGCCTTGCCGACAGCAACGAGGGAGACATGAGAGGGAGCCCTCTGCGCAGGTCATTGAACGCCTCGCTGCCGGCACCGAGCTCGCGAATGACGAGGAGCGTCCAGCGCTCGCTCAACACCTCGGAGGCCTTTGCAATCGGACAGAATTGACCATATCCCTTCATGGCGAACAGTTTAGGCCCCCGTCTTTCCTGAAGCTAGTACAGTTTCTGTACCTATATACCCACCGCCATGCCGGAAGTCCTAAAGGCGCACGCGCCCAACGGGCTGCGACGGGGACTCGAGCTAGTACAAAAATTGTACTAGATCGATCTGCACGCAGTGCCTACGATCACGACCGCTGATTGCACACCCTTAAACCTGAACAGGAGAACAGACATGTTGCCATCAAGAATTCGATATTGGTTGTTCGACACACTTTCGGTCCAGACCATGCGTTACGTATCAGCCGTGCCGACTCGCAAAGCAAAAGGGCTGACAAAAGAGGTCTACGATATGATCCGGGAAGACTTTTTCAAGAACGGATCCCTGACCAGCCGTTCAAGGGTTCCAGAACTCATGGCAGCCATCTGGACGGGCGGGCGCGAAACAATGTTGGTGGCTGACAAGGTCGACCGTACAACGAAGGATGCGATATCGGCCGTTCTGTCGCAGATCAACGATTGTCCGTACTGCGAGGACATGCTTATTAGTCTCGTGCATGCCGGCGGTGATCATGAAGCGGCGAATGACATTTTCGTGCAAAATGATTTCGATGCTTCAGACGAAACGCTGCGTCGGCGCCTAGAGTGGGTAAGAGCCGTTGCGACACCCGGTAATGATCAAATCCCCGATACGCCATTTACTGAAGAGCAGATACCCGAAGTTATCGGTACCCTTATGGGTATGAGCGACATCAATCGCTTCAGCCACGTAGTGATGGAGGACTCTCCGGTAGCGGCGCCTTTCGGCATGCAGTCCGTAAAGGCATGGGCTCTAAAAATGTTCGGGTCCGAACTCAAGGTGACGCGACAGGTGCCACTCGTGCCCGGACGCGCTTTGGGACTTCTGCCGCCGGCCGAGTTGCCTGCCGATATGCAGTGGGCAAAGTCCAACCCCAGGGTGGCGGACGCTGTTTCTCGATGGGCAGCTGCCGTCGAACGCGAAGGGGCCAAGGTCATTTCGTCAAAGGCCAGCAAAGTGGTCGCTGATTCGTTGCATCGGTGGAATGGCGAACAGATGCCGATCGATAGCCGCTGGATCGACCGCGACGTCGAAGGGTTGAACGGCGAAGATCAAGCCATCGTCCGTCTGGCCATCGTTCTTGCGAAGGCCTCGTACCGTGTAACGGAAAAGATGGTCGTTGATGTTCTGGGCGCAGACCGGGACCAAGAACGATTTATTCGCATTTTGGCTTGGTCGTCGTTCGCGGGTGCCAGGCGGTTTGCTGAGATAGTCGCCCATAAAGTCGCGGAAACGAGCTCGCCACAATCTCAAGCCGCTGCCTAATTGGGACTCGGCGAGGCATAAACCAGCTTTGTGATACCACGGAGACGCGAACGAAATCGGTCGCGCTCAATTTGGCCTTCGGGAGATATGGAAAAGGTGTCTCCCGGGCGCTGCACTTGGTGACGACGGGAACCTTCGTCAGGGCAATCTCGCTCTGATGATCCCTTGCCCTGCGGCTGGATGGAATGATTATTCCGTATAATACGTTAGCGTTCGTTTCTGCCGGCACACTACAACGAGCACCTATTTTCGAGTTTTTTACAACCGGCCATCAACCTAGAGAGGAGAGAACAATGAAAGCGCGACGGGGATTTCTCCAGTTCGGATTAGCGACAGTCGGGGCAGCGTTCGCGGCCCTGGGGGCCAAGGCGGCCAGCGCCGCTCACCTGCCCGAACACAAGAAGAAACACAAAGTGGTCTACCATTTGAGCAGCCCAAATCTCAAACACGCCATGTTCGTGCTTGGCAATATCCGCAACCACATCAAGGGCGTAAAGGACCCTCAGAACCTTGACGTAGAGCTGGTGGTCCATGGACCGGCCCTCAAGCACTTCGTGGTTATGGATATGGACTCCAAACTCATGGCACGGCTGGATGCCCTTCGCGCTGATAACTTGCGCTTCGGGGCCTGCGGCAACACCATGAAGGCTTTCAAAATCACGGCAGACATGCTTCCCGAAGGTCTGGCGACACCATCATCCATTCACCTCCCGCAGGGTGGCGTCGTCCGAATCATGGAGCTCCAGGAGCAAGGCTACATCTATATCCGTCCTTGACGAAAGCGGCACGAAGCCCCGTCACAACCCACGAAAAGCAAGAGGATAATGCGACGCGTTAATACGGTAGGTTGGTCCGTGATCCGTTAACGGTAAACCGTGACTCGTGAGCCGAACGGCGTCTACACATGTATTAGTGTTCCCGATGCCTTCCTGTCAGATAAAACCAAGCGGTATGAGCCATACCCGGCAGACACCCATAATCGATAATCAGAGGCACGTACCAATATTTGGCTACCCCCGCCATCGGCAAAGTGGCCAAACCCACAGCGGCGAGACCACCACCCACGAGCGGCGCCCAAGAAGAATACTTCTTTTTGACGAGTGAATAGTAAATGATCGTCCAGTTCATAATGATGACAAAGCCACCGACTAGAAGTATCATACCTGATAAAAGCCAATCCATTAGCGCCTAATTCCCCATACATAACTTGCAAACATATTACCCCTTGTCATCTCCGTTCGAGTATGTCTTCAACCATGTGAAGGACGTCCACGACTGTATCAAATTCATCTACCTTCAGTTCGTTTCGGTGTTTGGCCCGGATAGTCTTGAGCTCCTGTCTTAAGTCCTCCCATCCGTCTGTTAATCCGTTAATCGAGGCTTGCCCATTCAATAACCTTCGCAGTGGCTCTAGCTTTCGGCTATCGCACCATCTATTTATGAGAAATTCTATCTTTCGATGTATGTCGCTCATGGCCTGATGTGATCTGAAAGCCGTGAGCCGTTAGGAACCGTTTTTGGTTTATTCAGGCCCGGCTTGATCTCAGCCACCCAATGAATCTTCAGCGCCCCTTGTCGGACCCCGATCCCGATCGGCATCCCGACTTCGATTTGTTTAAATTGCTTGCGGCGCACAGCTAGTTCAGGCGGCTCATCTAAAGAGGGTGTCCACGGGGCCACCTTGATGG
>Ga0224508_10004415_pt1 | contig 11496 bp, 13 predicted proteins | sample SF_Jan12_sed_USG_4_FD_170157 | JGI IMG/M metagenome (GOLD analysis project Ga0224508, IMG submission 170157) | Sediment microbial communities from San Francisco Bay, California, United States - SF_Jan12_sed_USGS_21 | ecosystem: Environmental > Aquatic > Marine > Sediment | place: USA...
ATTGATTTATTTGGTGGGCGATACTGGGATTGAACCAGTGACCTCTGCCGTGTGAAGGCAGCGCTCTCCCCCTGAGCTAATCGCCCACGTTGATTGGAATGTTACGGACTTTGGCCTGGTCCTTCAATCCGTGAACATGCTGGAGCGCTATTTGAGGTGCTCCTCGGTGTAGAGCGACAGTTCGATCAGGCGCTCCAGCAGTTGCTCGATCGGCATCCCGGGAAAGTTCTTGTAAACTAGTTCCTTGGCGTACAGACGCGCAATATAACGTAGCTTGCGGGCTTTGAGACGGGCAGCGTAGACGAAGTCGCGGTGTCCGCTGTTGATCACGATGACGTTTTGCTCGTTGTCTAGGCGCGATCTCCACAGAGACCCCGCGGCGCGTTCAAACGTGTAGCCGGGCAGGCCTTGCTGGCTTCCGCTGCTATCGCGGGTGGTCGTCAGTAGAGAATCGGTCACGGTGATCAGGGCTTCCGCCTCGCAGATCGTCTGCTCCTGGGTCACGGCGACTTTCAGGCGCGTCAGGCCAGGCTCTTTCAATGCTCGGAACGTCACGATCTCCCGATCAGGGTTTTCGAGATAACCCTCACCATCGGTGATCTCCCAGCGGTAGTGCAGGTTCTCCTCCACCTGCCGGCCTTTGCGGTCGCGCGCCTGGACGCGGAAGTTACGAGTCTCGCCTACCGGCACGACGCACGAGGTCGGCAGGATGCGCACTATGTGCAACGGTCCAGCGAACTCGAAGAACTGCTTTTGGGTCGCTATGTCGTCGGCGTTGGGAGCTGGCGGTTCCGGAACGGTTTCTGCATCAACGGTGCCGGGTGTCGCACGATGGCCGGGTTCAGGGACAGCCTTACGGCCGATGTCGAACCAGTCGTATTCCTCCGCAGGCAGCACAAGTAGCGCTTCTCTGAACGCGCGTTGAATGGTCCGCAAGGTTTGGCGCGTGGCTTGCTCCTCTTCGGCCTGACGTTGCTCCGAGACGAGTCTGCCGGCGGCCACCCCGATTTCGCCCATCGCCTTTCTGAACGCTGCAAGCGTCTGGTCATGTACCACGCCGCTGCGAGTGCCGGGCGTAAGGTTGAGGAACGGTGCATCTACGACCCCCTGGAGGTACCCGTCTGTCCACGGTGAATGCCGAAAGATGTCCAGCTCGGTGATCGACGCCAGTACGCGGGTGCCGCGCCGGTAGAGCCCCACGCCATGCTGGTCGTCGCTCTCGCCCAGATACAGTTCCACGTAGACGTCGCCGTACTCGGTGCCGGCACGGGGCAGGTCGTGTAGAAGCCGGCCACTGAACTGACGCGGTTCGACCTCGTATTCCTTGCGTGCCTGGCGGTCTACAATCTGCACGCGCACGCCGGACTCGCGAATGCAGTCGCGCAATTCTGCGGCTAGATACCATTGCATCTTTTCGCCGCTGAGCTGGCGGATCCCTGGCAGCAGCGGCTTTATCATGATTTCGGTGCCTGTTCGGCGAACAGACGACGGCTGGTGACCACCGAGTAGTCGGGATCGTCCTTGCGCATGTGCATTTGCCAGGTGCGCCCGTCGGTGGCGGCGTTGGTCATGGTAAGTGTTTCGCCCACGGTCCAGAAGCTGAGCAGGCCGATGCCGAATTCGCCCTGAATCCCGATGGTGCCGTTCGCTTTCAGGCGGCGTTGGATGGAGTCGCAGATGTGCGTAGCGACGTAGCGGAAGTCCGGCGCGCCGTGGTTGTCTCTGGGGATTCCTTCACCGTCATCGGTGATGCGCAGGTACGGTGCACCACGCTCGCGCCCGCGGGTAATGATCGCGTTGGCCGCTCGGGCATCGATGCTGTTTTCGACGAACTCGGCCACTGCCTTGAGCGGGTTGCTCTGGGACAAGGCGATGATGGTGATGGCATTCCAATCGTCGCCAATGCGCAGTCTTCCGCCGCTGTCGCGACTTGCGGGTCGTTTGCTGGTCATGAATCGTACGATTGCTGTCGTTTCGGATCATACATAATCGATCACCACTGACGCCAATTAAAGGCCGAGTTTTCCGCTACCGTCTGCGGGGGAAAACGGAGCGTGCTATGGTTGAACGGTCAAGTTGAACAGGCGTGAGGGCAATGACAGAAAATGTCCCGGAGCGACGCTCTTACAGCGGAAGTTGCCTGTGCGAAGCGGTGAGGTTTGTGATCGATGGGCCGCTACGCGACGTGATCATTTGCCATTGCGGGCAATGCCGCCGCAGCCACGGTCATTTTGCGGCGTACACGGCCGCGCCGAGAGATACGATCACGTTTGCGAGCGACACTGGTCTTGCCTGGTTTCGTTCGTCGGACAAAGCACGGCGTGGATTCTGCAAGCGCTGCGGTTCCAGCCCGTTCTGGGCGCTGGACGACGATCCAGTGTTGCGCATTACCGCGGGGTCACTCGAATCGCCTACCGGGTTGACCTCGGTCCAGCACATCTATGTCGACGACAAAAGCGATTACTATGCGATTGGCGACGATCTGCCGAGGGAATCCCAATCGATGCTGAAGCGGTATCCAGGTTTGCGCCCTGCCGAACGCCATCCGCCGTACGAGCATTTTCTGTGATTGAAGCCTTGAAGCGCTGAAACTGGCTGATCGAATCGCCATCATGTTCAACGGCAGGGTCGAACAGATAGACAAGCCGGAGAATATCGTACTTAATCCAGCCACCGAGTACGTCGCCAAGTTCACTGGCGACGTGCCACGCGAGAAAGTGGTGACCGCTGGATCGGTGATGGATGCACTGAGCGATGAAGAGGTAGCTGCGCAATAGGTCAGAGTCAACGACCGTATCGATTCGATCGCCGAATACGTGCTCGGGCAGAGCCTGCCTGTTTCGGTTGTCGATGACGACGGTGAGCCGGCCGGTGTGTTGCATCCGGCACACGTGCTGGGAATATTGTTTCCGCGCGATTCCGGGGCGTTAAACGAGTAGCGGGAGATTTTGCAGAGCGATGCGTGCCGCGATTTTCGATATGGATGGCCTGCTGATCGATTCGGAACCTCTATGGCGGCGCGCCGAGATAGCGGTATTTGAAACTGTCGGCATCGCGCTGGATGAAAAAATGTGCCGGCAGACTACCGGCATGCGCATCGATGCGGCGATACAGCATTGGTTCGAACGGTTTCCGTGGCAAGGGAAATCAACACAGCAACTCACGCACGAACTGTTATTGCGTGTGCAGGGTGAAGTAGAGGAGACCGGGGTCTGCATGCCGGGTGTGGTGGAAACTCTCGACAATGCTCAGGCTGCTGGATGGCGTATCGGACTTGCATCTTCCTCACCCTCTTCGCTCATCACCTGCGTTTTACAAAAGCTCGGTATCGCCGACTATTTCGATGTCTGCTGTTCGGCTGTCGACGAACCAGCCGGTAAGCCGGATCCGGCGGTTTATTTAACGGTGGCGCGCGTGCTGGAAGTAGCCCCCGGGCGCTGTGTTGCATTTGAGGATTCTCTGCCGGGCATTCGTTCCGCGAAGGCGGCCGGGATGCAGGTGGTTGCGGTTCCGGACCCGGCGCGCAGCGATGATCCCGCATTCGCCATGGCGGATCTGCGTCTGCGTTCGCTGCAGGAACTTTCTTACCAGACGTTGATCGGGTTGTAGGTGTTGGTTTTGACTTTGTCATCCGATGCGTACCGTTCTCTTCCCCTCTAGGAAAGAAGAGCTTTTATTGTTTGCGCGACTTATGCAGCCACTGGGGCAGAGGTGAGGTCAGCTCAGCGTCAAGCGGAGTCGTTTTTCAAAAACACCAGCAGATCGGCAACATTAGTCCCTGTCGCACCAGTCATCAGCAGGTCGTTCGACATCTGTAATGCCCGGTAGGCGTCGTTGTTCTCGAGCAAGGCCTGAGGGCCGCCGCCGGCGTCTCGTATACGTTGCAGCGTTTCGGGGCCCACAATTCCACCAGCTGCGTCGGTAGGGCCGTCAATACCGTCGGTGCCACCACTCAGCAAAACCCAGTTCGCGGGCATCGATTGTTGTTCCGCGTTCAACGCGAAAGCCAGCGCCAGCTCCTGGTTGCGGCCGCCGCGTCCGTCGCCGCGCAATGTAACGGTGGTTTCACCGCCAGCCAGAATTGCGTGCTGTCCGGCTGGCAGTTCGGCGGCCGCACGGCTGATCTCTCGCGCGACGTCGCGAGCTTCACCATGCATTGAGCGACTGTGGACGTGTACCGTATACGCGCAATTTTCAGCTTCCGCGACCGCTGCGTTCAGACTTACGCTGTTACCACCGATCAAAGTACTGCCAGCGTTTGCAAACGCCTCGTCCCCGGAGCCCGGCGTTTCCGCGATTTCCCCCGCGCAGCCACGTTCCATGTAATCCCGCACGCTGGCGGGAAGTTGTTGCACGAGATCACGTTCTTCGAACACGTGCAAAGCCTGGGCGAAGGTCGTATCATCGGCAACGGTCGGGCCGCTGGCAACGGTGCTGAGGTCGTCGCCGATTACGTCCGAAAGAATCAGGGCGTGCATGTCCGCGGGTGCCGCCAGGCGTGCCAGGCCGCCGCCTTTCAGTTGAGACAAGTGTTTGCGAACCGTATTGATTTCGCCGATATCTGCACCGCAGGCTAGTAACAACTCGTTGACGGCGATCTTGTCGGCCAGCGAAATGTTGTCGGGCGGCAAGGGTAGCAGTGCCGAAGCGCCGCCGCTGATCAACGCCAGCACCAGTTCACCGGCACGCGCATCGCTCGCGATCCGGGCTATGTGGCGCGCCGCCTGCTGCCCGTTGTCATCAGGCAACGGATGTGCCGCGCCGAGCACCCGTAACCCGTCGACAGGTGTCGCATTTTCGTAACTGGTGACGACAGTCGGCGGAGCGACGAGCGACTGTTGCGGGACGATTTCCAGCACTGCGCCGGCCATCGGCACCGCGGCCTTGCCGAACGCGATCACGTGTATCCGCGACCAGTCTTCGGTACGGAGCGCCTGTCGGTCTTCTTGATGGCACACTATCTGCAAACGGCCCTGATCAAATCGCAGATGCCTGCGCACCGCCGCACCCGGGTCGGCGGCGCGTACCCCCGTCATGAAAATACTCAGCGCCTGATCGCGCAGGGTTTGCGGTGGGCGTGAGTTGATCACTTAACTGAACTGGTTTCGCAGTACACGACCAAACATCGCATACTTAATCGGATTGCCGCACGAAGCGCAATGCCGCTTCCGCCGGGGTCGACGTCGAAGCTTGATTCCACGTCGTTGTCGTTGCGGCCAGCAGGAAGTCGTCGATAAGTTGCACCAGCCCCACGGACTCCGGCGTAAGAAGGATCTGCGCAACCGTCAACAGCAGCAACAGCGAAATCCCCGCTGCGGTCACGAGCATCAGCATGCCCGTCAGGCGTGCGACAGTGTACGCTGTCTCCATAACTCTTTGTACTTCGGCAGTCGGCATCTATTAGCCCCGGTTGCAGGGATGATTCACACCAGAGTTCTACCGGGCGGTGGAGAACTCACGGCGGTATTCTGCCAACCCTGAAACGCCCGCCATTCTCGACTGATCCATGATCAGCATCATAAACACATCGTCCGGCACGTCCCACTCGCAGCGTATCCCATAACGGCTTGCGGGTTCGAAGCCGAATCGCGGGTAGTACTCGGGGTGGCCGACCACAACGACGAACGGGCAACCAAGATCGCGCAGTTTCTGCTTTCCAGCTTCGATCAGTTTGCCACCGATTCCCTGGCGCTGATGTTCGGGGAGCACAGCCATCGGTCCGAGGCCCGCGCCGGAAATCTGCTCTCGATCAGAGCGGACAATCGCCGGGGAGAAGAGGATGTGACCGACGATTTCGTCATTCAGCGCTGCCACGAGAGACAGAATAAAGCCCCTATTCGAACGCAAGGCATCGACGAGCCGGCCTTCCAGCAACTGGCCGAACGCCTGTTGATTCAGGACGCGAATCGCTTCGATGTCGGCGGGGCGTTCCTCGCGAACCGTCAGCAACGCGTTAACCTATTCCGGGCGCCGATCGGGTTGCGCGGTCAATGCTGCCGTCGTCTTCCGACTGGACATTTCAGCCACTGGCTTCGGACCTGGTTTTGATCGCCTGGTTCATAGCTTCAAACCCTTTTTTGGTGTCCTGCTCCAGGCTGCTCCACAGTATCAAAGCAAGTATGCCCGTGAAGAATTCACCTTGGATGAGATGCGTGCTGCCGTCGGGTTTCGTTTCGATGATGAAATAGTGTTCTCCATCGAACAGTTTCGGCAGCAGCACGCGCCCCAGCCAGCGCAGTTCTTCATTTTCTTTCACTACCAGCAGCCGTGGTGAAAACTGCATTGCGTCTTTGCCGGGCGGCTGGATGGTAACCGAGAGTTGCGACCCTGCTGAGACATCGCCGGATATATTCCTCATGAAAGGATTCCATTGCGGATACCGGTCAAAATCCGTCAGATGGTCCCAGACCACTTTCGGCGGAGCGTCGATGTCGATGTCCGTATACAGCGTTTGAGTGGTGAACGCACCGGTAAGATAGGCCAATGCGAGAATCCCGATCACAGTAAGAATCACTTTTTTCATTGTTGCTTCGTCGTTCCGCCTGATGCCCGATAATGCAGAGGACGCAGCCCGGTTTCGCCATGCGCGAACTTCGTGGTTCTCATCTGGACACTGCGCTGTACCGCAGGAAAAGTCAAAGTGTCGCTGTTTCACTCGGCGGACCCAGTTTGTCCTGACCAGGACACACCACGCTTGAGGGCAACCGCCGCAGATGTCAACACGGCCGATTTCAGTGCCGCCTCCCGTTACGGTTGCCTGGATCCGGTTTGGATCAGAATATCGCGCGGCGCCCATTCGTCAAATTGCGGGAGGTCTCCGTCGATGACCTCCCAGGATGCCTTGTCGCTGACGAAGGTATGTGCCTTGGCGTGTTTGGTAAAAGGCGTGTCCAGGCTGCCCAGACGGATGCGGATGATATCTGGCGTACTGTTCAGGTAGGCGTAGACAGGCGAGCCGCAGTTCGAACAGAACGCGCGCAACTTTCCGGGAGACGACTCGTACTCGCGTAACCAACCGTGGGGATCCATCAACTCGAACTTGCTGCGGTGCAGGCCGGCATTTGCTCCATGGGAGGAGCCGCTGGCCTTGCGGCAACTCGTGCAATGGCAATAGCCGAAATTGCTCAGCTCGCCCTCGATCCTGTAGTTGATATGCCCGCAAAGGCAGCTTCCCTTGTGCATTGATTGATCTCGCAGTGTGGTCGCCGAATTGTAGGCGTTTTAACGGCGCAGTGCCGCAAGTGCGCTATCTGGCCGGAAGCCGGTGATGTGCGGGTTTCTAGTCAGCCGGTTGCGGCGCGGCTGTCGCGAATGCGAGGAGTGCAACGCAGACGGTAATTGCAGCGGGCACGGCAAATACCCATGCTCCCATCCACGTGTACAGCAATCCTCCGGAAATCAATCCGACGATACTTGCCGCAGCGCCGAGGCTGCTGGCGAAGCCTTGCACGGCACCCTGCACACGGCCCTCGGCGCGGCGCGACAAAACTGCCATGAACGTCGGCCACATCAAGCCGTTTCCGAGCGCGATCAACAGCGCTGCCGCGTAAATCATGGTCGTATCATCCGACAGCAGAAATGCGAAACCAGCACCCAGTGCGAGACTTCCCCCGACAATAAGCACGGTATCGGACAACTTTTTTGACAGTCGGCTCAACAGCGGGCCCTGTACCACGACCATGAACAGACTCAGCGTGGCGAAGTAGGCGCCGGTATCGGTGACCTGCCAGTCTAGGCGTGTCGCAGCGTGCGTGGGAAAGGCGATGTAGAACACACTGAAGCCGAGCATGACCAGAAAGTTGATTCCGAGCAGCGCCGGGATCTGCGGCAGCCTGAGAATGTCCCGATTCGACAACGCCTCGCAGTGGCGAACGAAACACTCCTTGGTCTCCTGCCCGAAAACTTTACACGCATTGGGGGTTTGCGGGTCCGTGGCGAGCGCCACGGGTCTGCTCTCTCTGAGCCCGAATCCGATGAGTAATGTGGCGACAAATGAAACCAACAGCGCGGTCGCAACCGGAAGAATTTCGCCGTGAACGGTGGCGCCGAGTAGACCGGCCAGCGCGGGGCCTGCGATAAAGCCGACATTGGTCGATACCGCCATACGCCCGTAATTTTCACTGCGATGCGCGTCGTCGGTGATGTCGGCGAGATAGGCGTTGGCCACCGATACGTTGCCGCCGGTCAGACCGTCGGTCGCGCGTGCCGCAAACAGTACCAGCAGCGGTAGAGTCAGGGTGAACTGCCCTAACGTGCTGGAATCGATCTCCAGCAATGCATCGGTGGGAAGCACGAAGGCGGTAAGAAAAATAAGCCAGGACAGCAGTGTGCCCAACTGGCTGAGCAAGAGAATTTTTCGCCGGCCGTAGCGGTCGGACCATTTGCCGAGCAATGGTGCGCCCAGCAGTTGAAAAAACGAATAAGTCGACGCCAGCACGCCGTACACGATTGCATTGCCGCCCCATTTCGTGACCAGAAATACCATGAACGGCAGCACGATGCTGAATCCCAGCGTTCCCACAAAATTGACCGAAAGGATCGGTACGATGGAAATGCTGGCAGGTTCACGCGAATCGGCAATTGGTGTGGACATGTACCCTTACCCACGACCCCGCTCCCACGAGGAGAGGGGAACAACAGATGCGCCCTCCCATACAGTCAGAGGATTGAGCGCAGCCTAAGAGTAAAGATACGAAAAGAAAAGAGCGCGACGGCGATCACTCGGGCGCGACGTCACGTGCGCGGGACCTGTCCGGGTTTGACACCGGGAAGCAACAAACGCAGTCCGGGCTCCAGCAGGCGCGGGCGCGCGGTGACCGTAGCATTCATACCGGATCGCTGGCCGCGCCCAACAAATGGTATCTGGCGGTTTTCAGATGCTGCACGATATGCTCTACAGCGGCGTTGCTGTCTCGCGCCGCAATCGCTTCGAACAGCTCGCGATGCTGGTCGTTGTACTCGCTTATGTGCAACGGGTCGAGGATCTTGTCTTTCATTTTGCTCCACTGACTGTGGCCACGCACTTCGTTCAAGTGCTGATACAGCCACTTCATCAGCGGGTTGCGCGTGCAATCGGCGAGCGCCAGGTGAAACGCTGCGTCGGCTTCAGTGAACGTTTCGGGATCGCGCGCGGCGCAGACACGCCGCAGTGCACTGTCGAGGTTTTCAATGTCGTGGCCGTTGGCGTTGATGGCGGCCAGTCGCACCATCTGCGGCTCGATGCCGAAGCGCACATCGATCAACTCTATCGGGCTGGTGGCTTTGGCAATGTCTTCATCGTTTTCGCTGGCACGGTAGCGCACGAACGTGCCGCTGCCGACTTTGCGTATCACCAGGTTGGTGTCTTCCAGGCGGCGCAGCGCTTCGCGAATGGTACCGCGCGATGCGCCGAAGTGATCAGCCAGCTGCCGCTCCGGCGGCAGACGGTCGTTATCGGCATACACCCCTTGCTGTATGGCCAGGCGCAGGTCGGCGGCAATCCGGTCGGCGCTCGCTGTGGTTGCCGGCGGTCTGTCCCGATCCTGATCAAGCATATGCGTGGTCCCCGTTCGTGCCGGGCAAGTGGTATAGGAATTGGATTGAATTGGAACATATATGCACCGCCAAATCCACTTGAGTAGGAACTCTTTCGCTGCCCCTGATCCGCTCTGGGTTATCGAAAAAATGTTTCCCGTCAGGCAATATTTTGCTTAAAAAACAATTAATTGAATGATGTTCTCAAGCGACGCTGCAGACCGTTATGGCTGGTTGACGCGCAGGTGCTTTTGGTCTAGATTTGGTCCGAATAATACTAAACCATTTTTCCGAGGAGTACCGGCACGTGAGGTTTCCAGGACGGGCGGCAGTGCCTGCGCCCAGGCATTACATTATGCCGTTGAATCGCTGAGTTCGGGTGCACGACCGTGGCGTTTCCCAACAGCACGAAATATCTGATCGTCGGCGCAGGTATTCACGGACTCAGCACCGCGTGGCACCTGGCCAGGCAGTTGCAAGCCACCGGTAACGGCCGTGGCGAAGACATACTGGTGATCGACAAAACCGCCATAGCGGCGGGTGCTTCCGGCATCGCTTGCGGGGTGATTCGCAACAACTATTTCCAGCCCGCGATGCGCGAGCTGATGGCACACAGCGTGTCGGTGTGGGACAGCGACCCCGAAGCCTTCAGTTATCACCCTGTCGGTTACATGCAGATCAGTCCGGAGTCCATGCATGCCGGCGTCGCCACGATTTTCGATCAACAGCGGGCGATCGGTTACGAATCCATCTTCATCGAAGGCAAAGACGACTGTCACAATTACATGCAGGGTCTGTTCAGTGACTGGCAGGCGCAAGGCATTACCTCGGTGCTGCATGAGAAGCGAGGTGGTTACGCTAACAACACCAAGGCGATCTATGGGCTGGCCGGCAAGGCTGAGGCCGAGGGTGTGCGCATCATGACCGGCGTAGCCGTGACGGGCTTTCGGCGCGGCAACGGCAGTGACGCGGTAACCGCTGTCGAAACCAGCAAAGGCACGATCGTTTGCGAACAGGTGGTCGTGGCGGCAGGTCCCTGGGCCAAACAGATCTGGGACATGCTGGAGTTGCCCAGGTCCATCAGTATCAAGGGTCGTGACGGACACATGCATCACGACGTGCCGATGTGGGTGTACTGGTGCCTGGAGGAGGGTACGCTGGGCATCGATCCCGAAATACAGAAAACCAACGACGGCGAAATGCCGCCGGTGATTCACGTGGATACCGACGCGCCGCTGTTCTCCGACGTCGACGGTTCGCTGATCACGGAAGACATGTGGGGCATTTACTACAAGCCGGACTTCAACTTTGGGGGCATTCAGGGCGGCGCGGCACCCTACGAAGTGAAGACACCGCCGGACGAAGTGGCCGTGGATCCGTACGGTGTGGACTCGCCGGATTTCATCGTCGGTGACGAGTTTGCACACATGTGGTGCTCGGCGCTGGCGCACTGTCAGAAACGTTTTTCCGGGCAGATTCCGCGGTACAAGAACGAACCGTCGGGCGGCATCGGTGCATTTACACCGGACAGTTTTCCCTTGTTCGATCGATTCTGCGAGAACGTGTATATCATTGCCGATTCCAATCACGGTTTCAAAATGATCGGAGTCGGTGCGCTGGTAGCGGAAGAGCTGTGCGGGAAACACAGCAGCCTGCTGGAGCCGTTCCGCTTTGCGCGTTACGCAAAGGGCGAGTTGCACCCGGTTTCCAACAGCCCCTTCCCGTGGAGCTGAGTCCACGGAAACAATCAATCAGCCGGCTGCTGGGGTGTTCGGCGCTGGCGGATCGAGATAAATCAGGAGGAAAAAATGACTGACCTCGAAGCATGTGTGAACGCGCCCGGGCGCGCCGATCTGGTTTGGCGGGCGCACCGGCGCGTTCAGCGGTTTCATGATGCAGCGAGGTCGGATGATTATCTGCGGCGACGCCGGCAAGAACCTGGGCGACTCGATGTATGACGGTACCATTCACGTGGGCGGCACA
>Ga0224508_10004416_pt1 | contig 11495 bp, 9 predicted proteins | sample SF_Jan12_sed_USG_4_FD_170157 | JGI IMG/M metagenome (GOLD analysis project Ga0224508, IMG submission 170157) | Sediment microbial communities from San Francisco Bay, California, United States - SF_Jan12_sed_USGS_21 | ecosystem: Environmental > Aquatic > Marine > Sediment | place: USA: California...
GAGGAGGCAGTCGCATGCGCGTAATGTTTATAGACGACGAGCCAAATATCCTCAGCGGGCTGAAGAGAATCCTGCGGCCGATGCGAAACGAATGGCAGATGCAGTTCGCGGAGGGTGGCCAGGTCGCGCTGGATTCACTGGCCGATGCTCCTTGCGACGTCATTGTCAGTGACATGAAAATGCCCGGGATGGATGGAGCCGAGCTGTTATCGGCTGTGAAAAAACAGTATCCCTCGTCCATTCGGATAGCGCTCTCCGGCGAGACAGACGCGCACATGATTTACCGCTGCGTGCAACACGCGCACCAGTACCTGGCGAAACCCTGTGATCCTGACGCACTGGTAAGCGCGGTGCGCCGGGCCTTCACGCTCCGCGACCTGATGCATGACGCCGCGCTCGAGAGAACGGTTGCAGAGCTCTCATCGTTGCCAAGTCTTCCGGAGGCGTATGAGAAAATTATGCGGGAGCTGCAATCGGAAGATCCGTCGCTGCAGAAAGTCGCCAAAATCGTCGAGTCTGATGTAGCAATGTCAGCGAAGATTTTGCAGCTGGTCAATTCGGCTTTCTTCGGGCTCGCAAGGCACCTGGCGTCTCCCGCGGAGGCGGCGACCTACCTCGGTGTTGACGTATTGAAGTCGCTGGTGTTGACGACCGGCGTATTCTCACAATTCGAGGACTCACCCATCGACGACGCAACGCTGAAATCGATCTGGAACCGGAGTTCCCAGGTCGGCGCGCTGGCCAAGGCAATTGTCATGCGTGAGACAAACGACAAGCTGCAGGCTGATTATGCCTTGATGGGGGGGTTGCTGACCGAAGTGGGCAAGCTGGTATTCGCCAGCAGTTACCCGGACAAGTTCGTCAGTGTTGCCACAAAGGTGGCAGATGACGCTTCGAATGAGATTGCGGTGGAGAAGGAAGTCATCGGCCATAGCCATACGGAGGTTGGTGCCTACTTGATCGGCCTCTGGGGCCTGCCAAATCCCGTGGTCGAATGTGTGGCATTCCATCACGAACCGGCAGATTGCGTCGATGCAGGGTTTATACCGCTAACCGCAGTGCACGTAGCGACGGCAATTGTAACTGCCAACGGCCACGATGAGCTGCCCATTCTCGATGCAGGGTATATCGATGCGCTCGGCCTGACCGACCACATACCCGGTTGGATTGAGATGAATAATGAACTTGAGGCCGCCGAGCAGGAGTAGCACGATGGGTAAGAAGATCCTGTTTGTCGATGACGAGCCTAACGTGTTGCAGTCGATCCGCCGACAGTTACGCAAGGAGTTTGATCTCGACACCGCCGAAGGTGGCGAGGAAGCGTTACAGATGCTCAATGCAAACGGCACCTACGCAATTATCGTCTCCGACATGCGCATGCCCGGGATGAACGGTGTCGAGGTGCTCGCGCAGGCAAAGAAAGACTCGCCCGAAACGGTCCGGATGATGCTGACCGGTAACGCCGACCAACAAACGGCCGTAGATGCCGTTAACCATGGCGACATCTTCCGGTTTCTTAACAAGCCCTGTGACTCAGATGAGCTCGCCAAGGCAATCAGGAACGGGCTGCGCCAGCACGAACTGATCACCGCCGAAAAGGAACTGCTTGAGGATACGTTGAGGGGCAGCATCAAGGCGCTGGCCGATGTTCTGTCGCTGTCCAACCCGGAAGTATTTGGCAAGACGACGCGATTTAAAAACCAGGTACGGCAGATCGGTGTCGGGATGGGGCTGGCCGATCTCTGGCAGTATGAGAGTGCTGCAATGTTGTCGCAAATCGGTTGTGTCACGGTAGCTGAGGATCTTCTGCAGCGCCGCCTCGGCGGTCACCCGCTTGCGGACGATCAAATGGCTGAGTACGCGGCGCATGCGGCAATCGGTGCAGATATTGTGGCGAAAATACCGCGCATGGAAGGTGTGGCAGAAGCGATTCGTTACCAGGAAAAGAATTTTGATGGATCCGGCTTCCCGAAAGATCCCGTCAAGGGTGAGGAAATCCCTCTGGGTGCCCGCTTGTTGAAGATCGTCGTTGATTTCGATGCTTTTGAATCCACCGGTGCACCATCGGCGGACGCTCTGGCACGCATCAAGCAACAGGCACCTCACTACGATCCTGATGTGCTGGCAGCATTTGAAAAATCCATGCAGCGCGACATGGCGCAGACCGTCGTCACCGTCGACATCATGCAATTGACGGATGCAATGGTACTGGCCGAGGACGTTGTTACCTCCGGCGACACGCTTCTAATCGCAAAGGGGCAAGAGACGGCGCTGTCGGTTCGCCGCCATCTCCAGAATTTCAAGAACAAGGGCCTGATCGGCGACGCGGTCAAGGTACTGCAGCGCGCCGACTGACAGCGTCCCGAAACGGCACGTCGCAACGGGCCGATTGCGCCGCGCATACATCACTCTGGGTTTTCGCTGCTATATTTAATAGCAGGGGCCGAAGTCACTGGCCCTGTCCGACAAGGGGAGTGCCATGAGCAAAACAATTACGACGAGCATAATCGCGATTTTCGTCCTGATGGCGTCGCTGTCGCAGGCGCAAGTCACTAATTCTGAAAAGATATATGCCTACGCAACCTACTTCGTCTGTACCGCGGACCGGGAGTCTCGCGCCGACGAAATCATCCGGTCGAGTTTCAAACCACATTATGACCAGGCTGTCGAGCAGGACCAGATCGTCTCGTGGACCTGGCTGCAGCACTACGTAGGTGGCAAGTGGCGGCGGGTCATGGTGGTGGTAACGCCGGATATGGAGGCAGCGCTGGAGACTTCCGGGGCGCTTGGGGAGATCATCAGCGATGAGACGCCGGAGGCGGGCCGCGCATTTTCGGAAATCTGCAATTCGCATGAAGACTACATCTGGGAGTCGGTGCCGGGTATTGGTGGTGGGCCGGTCGCAGCAAATCGCGGTACTGCGACATTTTCGACGTACCTGCAGTGTGATCTGGCGCGCGAGGACCGCGCCGATCAACTGGTTGCCGAGGTTTTATCGGCGGTTTACACCGCGCACGTTAATGAAGGCGAGCTCACGTCATGGAACTGGCTCAAGCAGTCGGTCGGTGGCAACTGGCGACGCCTGCTGACGTTGGGGGCGGCTGACCACCATGCGCTGATCCAGGCACGGGCGGCGATTGAGACAGATCTGAGCAATCGCAGGCACGAGCGTGCGTTGCGGGAATTCAGGGAAATTTGCCACACAAAAACCGACTACATGTGGGACGCATTCCTGGAAACCTCCTGACCTTCGTCTCCCGCGATGCTCGGCGGGCGTATGCTTCGCCGCGTCCGCCGGAGGATGTATCGGGCTCGCGCCTTATTGGAGACGCAGCATAGGAGACACAGCGACTGCGTGTTAATGTCTGCAGCTTCCAAGCACGTGGACAGTTTGCATGACCGATACGGACGTAGTCATCGTCGGCGCGGGCCCCTGCGGCCTGTTCCAGGTATTCGAGCTCGGGCTACTCGGCCTGAAAGCAGAGGTCGTTGATTCCATCCGGCAGCCGGGCGGTCAATGCACCGAACTGTATCCCGACAAGCCGATTTACGATATTCCCGCGATTCCGATCTGTACCGGAGAGGAGCTGACCGAAGCCCTGCTCAAGCAGATCGAGCCGTTCAATTGCGGTATGCACCTCGGCGAAGAGGTCGCCGTTGTGGCGAAGAACAGTGACGCTTCGTTTCACGTGGAAACGAGCGCCGGTACGCAGTTTAATGCCAAGGCCGTGGTGATCGCCGCGGGTGTCGGCTCTTTTCAACCGCGACAGATCAGGGTGCCGGGCGCCGAGGCCTTCGACGGCAAATCGCTCCATTACCGGGTGAAAGACCCGCAGCAATTCGCGGGCAAGAACCTGGTGATTCTGGGCGGTGGTGATTCGGCTCTCGACTGGGTACTGGAGCTGATCAATGTTGCCGGGCACATCACACTGGTACACCGCCGCGACGAGTACCGCGCGGTTCCCGATTCTGTCGAGAAAATGCGCCGGCTGGTGGCCGATGGGAAAATGGATGTGATCGAGTCAGCGAAAGCGACAGCAATCGACGGCGCGGACGGCGTGATCACCTCGATCACGATACAGCCGAAGGAGGGAGACGCGGTCAAGGTTGCTGCTGACCACGTGCTCGTGTTCTTCGGCCTGGCGCCGAAACTTGGTCCGATTGCGGAGTGGGGCCTCGACATCAATCGCAAAACGATCAACGTCGATACGGAGAAATTCGAAACGTCGGAGCCCGGGATCCACGCGATCGGTGACATCAACTATTATCCGGGCAAGAAAAAACTTATCCTGTGTGGCTTTCACGAGGCAGCTTTGGCAGCATTTGCGATAAAGCAACGCATTGAACCGGACAAGAAAGTCCACGTCCAGTACACGACGACGAGTCCGATCATGCACGAGCGGCTGGGAGTGGAGGACTGACAAATGGTGAACGCCTGCACTCGTGTTTGATCGAACCGACAACCGACAACCGACAACCGACAACAGACAACGGGTTGAGCGGCGTTCTCCCGGCTCGGAGAGGCAATGATGAGAATTGTCCTGGCAGTTTTATTGGCGATCAGCACTTGCGCTTGTACAAACGAGAATCAATCGATTCCGCCGGCGCCGCATGCAATTGTCGTCGGTGTTCTTCCGGATCAGTCGAAAGCGAATCTGGCGACACGCTATGGCCCGCTTGTGGACTACCTGGAGGCAGCGACAGGTCTCCACATTGAACTGGAAATCCCATCCAGCTACGAACAAATGCTGGACGATTTTGACACTGGCCGTCTCGATGTCGCCGCTTTTGGCGGCCTGACTTATGTGCAAGCCGAGCAACGAAGCCGGGCCCAGCCGCTGGTCATGCGTGATGTCGATCTTCAGTTCCTGAGCTGCTACCTGGTCAGGGCAGCCGATGCCCGGGGTTCACTCGCTGACTTCAAAGGCACGACGTTCGCATTCGGACCCCGGCTGTCAACGTCCGGGCACCTGATGCCGCGCTACTTTCTCAATGCGGGTGACATGCCGCCGGAAGAGTTCTTCGCGTCGATACGCCATTCCTCAGGTCACGATCAAACAGTTGAGTGGGTGCGCGACGGAGATGTCGTGATCGGCGTCGCCAATTGTGACATTGCGCAGTCTATGTTGGATAATCGCGATGTATCTGCCAACTCGATTCGGATTCTGGATACGACACCTGCCTATGCGAACTATGTTTGGGCGACACAGCAATCTCTGGATGCATCCATCAAGACGCTTCTGAGAGATGCGTTTCTCGCACTCAACAAAACAAATCCCGAACATCGTGCTTTGCTCATGGCGCAGGGGGCCAATGGTTTTCTGCCTGCGGGAAAGAACGATTTCGAGGATGTGCGCGCTGCAGTACGTGAGATTGGTTTAGTCAATATGGCGAATTAAAATTGAATACGATTCGTGCCAGGCATCAACACATTTTTCGCATTGTCTATGCGTTGACGGCCGTCGCGGTCCTGGCCGCATTCACAGTTATCATCGCGCTTTACATGGGCCAGCGAGCTGAAGACATTGCGCGGGATCGAATCGCCTATTATCACCTTGCCTCCTCGACGGTGTCGGAACAGTTGGACAGAGATACCGAAGTGCTCAAACGCCTGCTCGATGCCGATACGGGCGCTGCGCCGGGCCGGCAGTCGATTCACCCCGCCGTCAACGGCATATTATTTTCAATGCGCGCCGATTTGATGCAACTGAGTGAGTTGCATGATCTTTACGCGATAGTTGACTTCGATGCGACGCTCGCGCGCCTGATCGACGGATACGACTCTATCGAGCGATTGCTGGCGAACCCGGAGCGCGCGACGTCGCCGATTGAGGAAATTGCAGGGTTTGAACTCGCCATTGAGCAGTTGTATCGTCTGCACCTCGTGGCCGCAGCCAATTCGCTGGCCGATATAGAGGACCGGGCGAGGCATAACTTGCCCACTCTGGTGCTACTCCTCGGCGTAGTGGTAACCGCGGTCCTGGTCGGATGGTACTTGACGAGATTGTTGCGACGAACACTTGCACGGCAAGCAGCGATCGAGGTTACATTGGCCGAGAGCCAGGAGCGCATGCACCACATGCAAAAACTGGAGGCGCTCGGGCAGCTCGTTGGCGGTGTCGCGCACGACTTCAACAACCTGCTCACGGTGATAATGGGCCAGACAGGATTACTCCAGGATCGAACAGCTGGTGATAAACGCCTGCAGTTGGGCCTTGACGAAATTTCCACGGCCGCGCAACAAGCGGCGTCGCTGACCAAACAGCTGCTGGCTTTTGGCCGCCGCCAGGCAGCCGAGCCGCAGCTATTCGACCTCAATGGGCTAATCGACAACATGCAGGACCTGCTGCGTCGGACAATCGGCGAGGACATCGAGCTTGAGTATGAGCATGAAGACGTCCTGGATTCTGTCAAACTCGATCCAGGACAGATGCATCAGGTGATCGTAAACCTTGTCATCAATGCACGAGACGCCATGCCGAATGGTGGCAAGATAACTCTCGCTATCAGGAATCTGCAATTTGGTCCGGATTCCGCAAGACCCGGTGATTTGGCCGAAGGTCAGTACGTGAATTTAACTGTTTCCGACAACGGCGTCGGAATGGACAAGGAGACGCAAGATCGAGTATTTGAGCCGTTCTTCACGACCAAACTAAGGGGTCGCGGCACTGGCCTCGGGCTCGCCACCGTACACGGCATCGTCGGCGCTGCATTCGGTCACATAGAAGTGGATAGTCGCCCCGGAGAAGGCACTCGCTTCGATATCTATCTGCCGGGACTCGGGCGCGACCTCGGGTCACCGGCTGCCGAATCCGCACGCGAGCGCGCGGAGATGCCTGGTGGGTCGGAGACTGTCCTGGTTGTCGAGGACGAAGCGCAAATCCTGACGTTACTGTGTGACGGACTCACCTCCCTGGGCTACACGGTACTTACGGCCTCGGGCGGAGTCGATGGACTCAAATTTTGCCGCAAGGAGCCAGGCACGATCGACGTGATTATCTCGGATGTTGTTATGCCGAAAATGAACGGGGCACGATTCATGAAACGCGCCTTGCGTTTGCAGCCCAATGCCATCGGAATTTACATGTCCGGCTACACCGACGACGTCGTTCTGCAACAAGGCGTCGACGGCTCGTTAGTACCCCTTATCCACAAGCCCTTTGATTTGCATAAGATCGCTAAGGTCATCCGTTGGCATTTAAACGAGCGCGCGGTCAAATCTGAGAGCCGCGAAGCTGGCTAGCCCGGGTTCCGGCGCGGTTCCCGGTCAAATCAAACCCTGGTTTTAGGCACCTCAGATGAGCTTGCTATAGTCAACGACGATTATGGATCTCGCAACAATAGCAATCATTACCGGACTGTTTCTCACCTACTCGCTCGTGTCGGGTCGGCTGGAGGGCACGGTCATCACTGCGCCGCTGGTGTTCGTTGTGTTCGGTTTCTTTGCCGGGTCGGGGGGGCTTGGCTTCGCAACCATCGACGTCGAGCACTCCGCGATCCACGTGATTGCGGAACTGACGCTGATCCTCGTTCTGTTTACCGACGCCGCGCGCATCGACCTCAACCGCGTCCGCCAGGATCATAATTTGCCGGTACGTATGCTGCTGGCCGGTCTGCCGCTTGCCGTCGCGGCGGGTACATTTACCGCGGCGTTCCTGTTTCCGGCGTTCTCGATCTGGGAGGCGGCGCTACTCGCCGCATTGCTGGCACCCACCGACGCCGCGCTGGGACACTCGGTGGTCGCAGCGAAAATCGTGCCGCTCAGGATACGCCAGTCGATCAATATCGAGAGCGGCCTCAATGACGGCATCGCGTTGCCCGCAGTGCTGTTGTTCGCTGCGCTCGCAGGCGCTGCCCACGGCGGCGGTGAGGCCGGCGACTGGCTTCGCTTCGGCCTGTTGCAGGTCACGCTGGGGCCGCTCGCGGGAGCGATCATCGGTTATGTCGGCGCGCGGCTGCTCGATGTGGCCGCCGAGCGCGCCTGGGCGACCATTGAATTCCAGGGTATCGGCATCTTGTCGCTGTCCGTGCTCGCTTACGTCGGTGCCGAAATGATCGGCGGCAATGGTTTCATCTCGGCGTTTGTCGCCGGCATCGTGTTCGGCAACAGTATTCGAAACGCGTGCACGTTCCTGTTCGAGTTTATGGAGAGCGAAGGCCAGTTGCTGATGCTGATTACGTTTCTCGTTTTCGGCGCGGCATTACTGCCTGAAGGGCTTGCGCACGCCGATGCTACAGTCGTCACCTACGCTGTGCTCAGCCTGACGGTAATCCGGATGATACCGATTGCAGTGTCGCTATTGGGATCGGGCATGCGCCTGCCGACCTACCTGTTCCTTGGCTGGTTCGGCCCGCGTGGACTCGCGTCGATCCTGTTCGTACTTTTGATTCTTGAAGAAGCAGAAATTCCGCATCGTGAAGAGATTTTGTCCATTACCGTTATCACGGTGGCACTCAGCGTGATTCTCCATGGAATATCTGCGGCTCCATTCGCAGCAGCTTATGGCAGGCTCGCCGAACGACTGGGCGAGTGCGAGGAAGGGAAGACCGTGTCCGAAATGCCGCTCAGAAAAGGGCCGATGCCCAACGCCAACCCGGAGTCGTAATCTATGAAAGTACTGCCGATTGTTTCCCTGGACACGCTCGAGGATAGAGTACCTGCGCATGCGCTCGTGGCAGACGTCGATCTCGTTGTCATTCGCTACGGCGACCGGGTCAGTGTCCTGTATGGACGCTGTGCGCACCGCGGTGCGCTGATGGCTGACGGCCATGTGGACGGCGACAACATCATCTGCGGCGTGCACGGCTGGGACTACCGACTCGACACCGGCATCAGCGAGTACAACAACACCGAGACGCTGCCGAAGTTCGAAGCGTGGATCGAAGATGGCCAGGTCTGTGTCGACGAGGACGAGATCGCGGCGTGGGCGAAAGCCCATCCGCAGCCCTACAATCGCGACGCCTACCAGGGTGCCTACCAGGATCCGACCGGCACGGCTGACGAGCCACACGTCAAGTTCATCCGCAAGCTCGCGAATGAAGGATTGAGCAGGGTCGGCCACCACGGTCCCGCCGCGGCAATGGGCGTGCCGCGCGACAGCCTGCCGAAGTGGGATGACCTGCAATTTGTCGTCGGCCAGCTACACAAACTGCCATTGCTCGATGAGGAACCCGTTGGTACCGATATCATCATCGGGCCTAACGCCGCGAAACCGTTACGTCTGGACATCCCGTTGTTCGTCTCGGATATGAGTTTTGGCGCGTTATCCGAGGAGGCAAAGGTCGCTCTGTCAAAGGGCGCGGAACTCGCCGGCACGGGCATTTGTTCGGGCGAGGGCGGCATGCTGCCCGAGGAGCAGGCGGCGAACTCGCGCTACTTCTACGAACTCGCATCGGCGCGCTTCGGTTTCTCGTGGGACAAGGTGCAGCAGACGCAGGCATTTCATTTCAAGGGCGGTCAGGGTGCCAAGACCGGCACCGGCGGCCACCTTCCTGGCGCCAAGGTAAAAGGCAAGATTGCTGAAGTCCGCGAGCTTCCCGAAGGCGAGTCGGCGATCTCACCAGCACGGTTTCCTGACTGGGACAGCCTGAGTCAATTTCGGGATTTCGCGGCCGAAGTACGCGAAAAGACAAGCGGTATCCCGGTCGGCTTCAAGCTGTCCGCACAGCACATCGAGAAGGACATCGACGCAGCCCTCGATGTCGGTGTTGACTACATTATCCTCGACGGTCGCGGTGGCGGCACGGGCGCTGCACCGCTGATTTTTCGCGACAATATCTCGGTGCCGACGATCCCGGCGCTCGCGCGGGCGAGAAGACACCTCGACTCCTGCAATGCAGATGGCGTAACGCTGATTATTACGGGCGGCCTGCGTACGCCGGCGGACTTCGCGAAAGCGCTGGCCCTCGGAGCCGACGGAATCGCGGTTTCCAACGCCGCGATCCAGGCGATTGGCTGTCTCGGCATGCGCGCCTGCCACACGAACAACTGCCCGGTGGGCATCGCGACGCAAAAAGAACACTTACGGGCACGGCTGCCGGTCGACATTGCGGCTGAGCGCCTCGCGAGATTTTTCGATGCCGCGGTCGAGCTCATGACGGTCGTCGCGCGTGCCGCGGGACACCGTCACCTGGCTGAGTTCAATGCTGCCGATCTGACCTCGTTCAAGACTGATATGTGCCAGCTCACCGGCGTTGCCTATGGCGGCGTCTCTGGCGACTGACGAGGGCACAACAATGACCACGAACAGCTTTCCCGAACTCGATGCCGGCGACATTCGTGCGACGCGCGATGCATTGCACGCTTATGCCCGGGTGCTCGGTGACTGGCTCAAAGCGTCCAGGGCGAAGCGGAAACACTGGTGGCATGCGAGTCTCAGGCCGTCATTGCGCGGCCTGACAACAGGTGTTGTTCACGCCGGTGGCGATTTCGAACTCGAGCTGGACTTCGTTGCAAGCCGACTGCACGTTCGATCGCCGGAAAATGACTTTGCCGAAGACCTGGCAGGACAATCGGCGGCAAGCATCGCCACATGGCTCGACGAGAAGCTTGTCGCCATCGGCGTCGATCCGTCGCTCGCACCCGGCGACAAGGTGCGCGGCGATTACACGTTTGCCGATTATTCCGCCGCAAAGGCGACAATACTGCAAGCTGCGCTCGCGTCGGTCTCCGCGGCGCTCGCGAACTTTCGAGCGGGTATCCGCGAAGAGACAAGCCCGATACAGGTCTGGCCACACCATTTCGACCTGTCGATGGTCTGGTTGCCGGGGCAGAAGATCCCGGGCCAGGATCCGGCGGACGAGGAGTACTCGGACAAGCAGATGAACTTCGGCTTCGTGTTTGGCGATGAGAGTTTCGCCGCGCCTTACTTTTATGTCACCGCCTACCCGCTGCCCGCTGCGTTGCCGAAGATCGAGCTGCCGGCCGGCACGACGTGGATGAGCGAGGGCTTCAGCGGCGCGGTACTCTTGTATAAAGACCTCGTCGCCGTGAACGATCCCGCAGCCTACCTGCAGGAGCTTTGGGCGAAGTTGCTGGCGGCGGGTCAAACCCACCTGGCCAATAACGACTAACAGGGGCGATCGCAATGAGCGAACAGGAATTGAACTGGCAACGCGTGGCGGATCTCGACGAGCTGCCGCCTGGCCGTGTCAAGACAGTAACGGCCGGCGTGCATTCGATGGCGCTAACGAACATCGACGGCGCGTATACGGCGATGGAGAATCGCTGCCCGCACCAGGGCGGACCACTCGGCGAAGGCTCGATCGAGGTCGGTGCCGATGGGCAATGCTGGCTGCGGTGTCCGTGGCACGGCTGGGACTTCGATCCGCAGACGGGGCGGCCTCCGGGCGGCCACGAGGACAGCGGGCAGCAGCTGTACCCGATCGAAGTTCGCGACGACGGCATCTACGTCGGTCTCGAGCCCGACCCGCCGCACGCAACGACCGTCACTGACCTGATGGCCGAGACAATGACGAACTGGGGCGTCACGAGT
>Ga0224508_10004417_pt1 | contig 11494 bp, 6 predicted proteins | sample SF_Jan12_sed_USG_4_FD_170157 | JGI IMG/M metagenome (GOLD analysis project Ga0224508, IMG submission 170157) | Sediment microbial communities from San Francisco Bay, California, United States - SF_Jan12_sed_USGS_21 | ecosystem: Environmental > Aquatic > Marine > Sediment | place: USA: California...
CCAAAGAGAAAAGCAGCTCCAAAGAGAAAAGCAGCTCCAAAGAGAAAAGCAGCTCCAAAGAGAAAAGCAGCTCCAAAGAGAAAAGCAGCTCCAAAGAGAAAAGCAGCTCCAAAGAGAAAAGCAGCTAAAAGAAGAAGACGGTAAAACGTCACCAATAACAACAATCGTCATTTAGAGACGATTTGTTTTCCTTTTTCTAATTTCTAAAACCAAAAATAACTTTTTAGATTATTATTTTAAAAATCAATAAAAGAATACCATAATTTTTTAAAAATATTTTTATTTACAATTTAATATTCAGAGAAAAATGTAAAAAATCCTTAAATTGTTTTCTGCGGAATCAATAAAGATAACTCATTAGTTTGATTTGTTCTTCAGTTGAAATAATATCTTTTGCAGTTAATAGTTCTAAAAGATCTTTAAACAAAGCTTTTTGTTCTATAGACATTCCACCTGCTAATCCTTTTTCTCCGGGTGGTCCTGGTGGACCTCGTGGACCTGGTGGACCAACTGGACCTTGTTCTCCCAGAGGACCATGTTCTCCTAACGGACCTAACGGACCTGTTGGTCCTCGTGTTCCCTGTGGACCTTGAATTCCTTGGGGACCTTGGGGGCCTTTTTCTCCAGGAGCTCCTGATGGACCTCGCTCACCTTGTGAACCTTGGGGGCCTTGTGGACCTTTATCACCGGTTAATCCATGTAAACCTGTAGGACCTTTTTCTCCAATTGGACCTGTAGGACCCTTTACTCCTTTTTCCCCCTGAGGACCTGGAACTCCAGTTAATCCTTTTTCTCCTGCTGGACCTTGAGGACCTTGAGGACCTTTTTCTCCAATTGGACCTTCAGGACCTTTAGTTCCTTTTTCTCCAAATGGACCTGGAACACCTTTTGGACCTTTTTCCCCTTGGGGACCAATAGGACCTGTGATTCCTTTGTCTCCTTGTGGACCTTGTTGACCTTTGTCTCCTTGTTGACCAGTTGGTCCTGTTAATCCTTTTTCGCCAATTGGACCCTGAAGACCTTGAGGACCTTTTTCGCCAATTGGACCTTTGCTTCCTTTTTCACCGATGGGACCAGTAACACCCTTGTCACCTATCGGACCAGAAAGACCGGTTGGACCTTTTTCTCCAACTTGACCAGGTTTTCCCTGTAGTCCTTTTTCTCCTTGGACACCTGTTGGTCCTGTTAATCCCTTTTCTCCAATAGAACCAGAAGGGCCTGTTAATCCCTTATCACCAGGAGGTCCTTGAGGTCCCTTGTCACCTTTATCGCCAAGAGGTCCTCTAATTCCGATTGAACCTTTGTCACCTGTTGGTCCTGTTAATCCTTTATCACCAGTAGGTCCAACAGGACCTCTTAGCCCGATTAGACCTCGTTCACCAATAGCTCCGGTAGGACCTTTTTCCCCCCTATCACCAATGGGACCTGAAACTCCTTTGTCACCTTGGGGGCCTTTGTCTCCTGTTAATCCCTTATCACCTGGCGGTCCCTTGTCCCCTGGTGCTCCTGTAATTCCTTTATCACCACGAGGTCCAGGAGTACCTTGCGGACCTTTGTCTCCAGAAGGACCTCTTGCTCCAATTAATCCCTTTTCCCCTCTTGGACCTTGATCCCCAGCAGAACCTAGTAGTTTTGAAAATCCTTGTGACATGAAATTAGATGGTGGAGTAATTTGAGTTTCAGTTCGGGTTGGAGATTCGGGGAAAACTGATTTTGTTTTGGCTGACGGAGTTTCAATATACACTTCAAAGATAGAATACAAAGATGAGAGTAAGTCATTTACAATTACCCAAATTTTTTCATGGCTGTAAACTGAATCTGGAATTGGATTATCACCATCCCCCAAAGTTTCAGTAAAGGAACCATTTTTTACTAGCAGATGAAAGTTTTTCTTCCACAATGTCGGAAAGGTTTTGTTTTTAATTTCATCCTCTGAGGGTTTATTTCCAACAATAGAAATTTGAACCTCATAAACGCCTGATTCTTTAAATGGAGCTGGTCCTTCTACGTCCAATTTAGAATAAGACACAACCGTTTGTGCGAATTCCGAGTATTTCTATATTTTCTAGGAATTCTACTATAGAATATCACTAGGCTCAGTTAAGGATAGTATTTATCTAGATAAAATGTCCACTACCGATTAGTGAAGAAGCCATTTGGAAGAAAATCAAAGGTAAAAGAATCTGATACCAAAGAAGAGTCAGAAATTACAAGCCTAGTTGATGCTGACTATAATCGGAAAAAATTATTCAAAAAGGGAGTAAATTTAATGGCCGATGAAAAGCTTGAAGAAGCCGTAGAAGTTTTCGAGCAGGCCCTCAGAATTGATCCTGAAAATATTGAAACTATGATGAAATTAGGATATGCAAGATTTCATTTAGATGATCATTCCGAATCCCTCAGGGTTTATGATAGAATTTTAGATATTGATGTAACAAATCCTGAAGCTTGGAATTTGAAAGGATTAGTACACTATGAGCAAAAAAAATATGCCAAAGCTCTTGATGCTGTTGAAAAGGCAGTTGAATCAGATCCAACCTACGGAATGGCATGGTACAATAAAGCTTGTTTTCAATCTTTGTTAAATCAAGTTCCAGAATCTTTAGAATCTCTGAAACGTTCAATCGAGATTGATGTCAAAAATGCAAGAAAATCAATTAGAGATAGAGACTTTCTAAATGTAAGAACAGAAGATGGGTTTAAGAGAATTGAAGAAGTTGTTGTTTTAGAATCAATTAGACAAGGATACCATACGATTGGAGCTATTGTGTGGACTACTTTTATTGACAAGATAGATGTTGAAAAGGCTTTGAAAAAATTAATGGATAAAGGATTGATTGTTCAAAATGAAAAGAGAGATGGATTGCATAGGATTCCTGTTTGGGATCTTACCCCACTTGTCGCAAAAAAAATGGGAGAAGAGAAAAAAGGATTATTTGGTATTACAACAAAGAAATTGCCAACTCCTGTAAAGAATCTAAAAAATCTTAGTGAAGCAATTCAAACTGCAAGAGAAGCAATTGAAGAAGAAGATATTGAAAAGGCTTTAGATATTTTTGATGAATTCATCGAGCCATCAAGGTCAGGGGAAGAAATGATTGATAATTTCTTTGATGAACATAGAGAAATTAGGCTTTGGAAAATTAGACTCAAGGACAGGGGAGTAGATTACATTATAGATAATAAAGAAAAGATGCTTGATCTTTTTGATAACATAGAAAGTACCGTTACAAAAAAACTTAGAGAGAAAGTAGCCTAATTATTCTGCAGATAAATCCCAATAATTCGCATCTTCTTGTTTTTCTGTAGGTTTGGACAAATTTTTCCATTCTTTAAAGGAACGAACGTAAAGTTTTGCATTTGGAAGACCAACTGATTTTAGTGCATAATATGCCAAACCTGAAAGTGTTCCAACACTGCCACAATATGTAATAATTTCCGAGTCTCCTGAAATACCTCTATTATCCAACAATCGCTTCATGTCTTCTTTGGGACGCAAGATTTTGTCTTGAGTAGCCAAAGTACGATAAGGAAGACTTAGCGCGCCTGGAATGTGCTGTTCAAGATAATTTAACCGCTCTCTATTATCCACTAAAATTACTCCTTGCTTTTCTTTTGCAGATTCCAAGTAATCAGATGTTGCCAAAATTTCTGGCCTTAATTTTAATGAATGTTCTCTATTTTGAAATTCAGGAATTAAATTATCATTTTCTAATCCCATTGATTTCCAATTGCTAAATGTTGTCTCAAGTAAAGAAACATCTGAGTGGCCAAGGTATTCGATAGTCCAAGCAACCCTTGATGCAAGTGCCCCAAATGTATCATCATATACAACCACCGAAGTCTCATCATCAATCCCCATTGAATTTACAAGTTTTAAGACACGTTCAGGACTATCATCGGATAGAAGTGTAGCTAAAGGTAAGTTTACAGCAGAAGGAATATGGTTTTGTTTGTAATCTTCCTCTCGTCTTACATCAATTACTCTTACACTTTTATCTCTAATTTCCGATCTTAAGGATTCAACATCAGTTGTTGTTTTTACAACTTTTTCTTGACTCAAGCGGCACATTCACCCTTGCCAGTTTTTGTATGATAGTCATTATCACTTCCATAGTCAGAGTAAAAATCAGGATCTTCAGTTTTTGAGGGAGGAAGGGTAAGGGGCATAAGAAGTTTTTTGAGGTCATCTATTGATTTTATTTCCGAATCGTCTATACCATTTACAACTCGATGAAGCCAAGATTTCAAATCATCTGAAGATTTTTTATTTTGTTTGAACAATTCAACAATCTTCAAAATAACAGGAATTACTCGTTTTGCAGGAACTCTGACGGAACTAATACCAAGCATTGTTTCGCCGTCAGATCTTCCTCCAAGCTGCATCATATAATTTGGGTACATGTCTTTACCAACTCTTGCACCACCACCAAAGAAACCAATTGTAGCAATTCCATGTTGCCCACAAGAATTTGGACATCCACTTATCTTTATTGAGGAGTCACGTAAATCATCATCTTCGTCAAGTTTCAACTCCAGGAATTTTCTTTGAATCTCTTTCGCGAGTCTATGGGAATTGGTCAAGGCCAAATTACATGAGGTAGTTCCTGAACATCCAATGGGAGCAGACATTGTTAAGGCACCAGATTTTGCTAGTCCTGCTTTTAATAATTTGGAATAGAGAGGTGACAAATCATCATCGTGAACATATCTTAAGGAAATATTTTGGCTAAATCCACATCGCGCCAATCCTTCAGATGAGAAATCTTGAATTATTTCAGATAACACATGTAGTTGATTTGAAGTGATATCCCCAGCTTCTAATGTGACAAAGACGGAATTGAAACCAGATTGTTTTTGTTTGAAGGAATTACCCTTTAGCCACCTTGCAAAACCTTCTGGAGGAGAAGAACCACTTTCGTCAGAGATTCTAATAGGTCTTTTAATTTCTATTGGAGTATCATCAACATTTAATCTTGTAACTACTGACTGTGTCGCCCTTACAATTGCTCTTTCTTTTAGTACAAGATTTTGAAATTTATCCCATCCCATATCGTTTACCAAATATCGCATCCTGTTTCGGGCTAAATTCTTTCTATCACCTAATCTGTCGAAAATTCTCACTACTGCCATCGAAGTATACAAAAGATCCTCTTCAGGAGTAAATTCCTCTAATTGATGACCAACAAAGGATCTATTTCCTAATCCACCGCCAAGGAATATCTTAAATCCTTTTTGAATAGAACCGTCCTGTGACCTTCTTTGAGGAATTAATCCTACATCTACCATTCTTACCATCCCATGTTTTTCACAACATGTAAAATTAAATTTGAATTTTCTTGGCAAGTTTTGAGCCATGGGATTTCTCAAAAAGAATCTTGCAGTTGCAAGAGCGTATGGAGTTGAATCAAATTCCTCATCAGGACAAACTCCAGAGAGTGGACTGCACATAACGTTTCGTACACTATTACCACAGGCTTCCCTTGAGGTGAGACCGACTTCGGTTAAACCTCGGAAAATTTCTGAAACATCTTCAAGAATTACCCAGTGTAATTGAATATTTTCCCGTGTAGAAAAATGTGCACTGCCAATAGAAAATTGTTCACTTAGTTGAGATAATTTTTCAAGTTGGTGAGGATAAACTTCGCCTGCAGGTAATTTTATCCTAACCATTGCATAGTCATTGGTTAATCTTGTACCATATGCACCATGTTGCAATCGAAACCTCCTAAAAGAAGCATCGTCAAATTTTCCTTGGCGATAAAGTTTAACGGTATTTGCAAAATAATCCGCTTCCTGGGATCGCGCCCAATTAATTTTTCCTTTTCTAGATTTAGGTCTGGATTGCTTTAAGGTAGATACTGTCAATACAAATCAATACCATTGATTTCAGTTATAAATTTTTGATATAGGAAATTTTTGTATCGATAAATCCAATATACATATATTTTTTCATTCTTAGTACATAATTTTGAATAAAAGAAAAATTAGGACATACTAATTTTAAAAATCTGTGCGAAGGTATTAATGTCAATTAAAAAATCAGGTTTATCATGCAAGAGGCATCAGTTGCACAAAAGCCAGAAAAGATATTCACTGATGTTAGAGAAGTTGAGATTACTCGTGCTATTGCTAATGAATTTCATGAAGTTTTGATAGATAGAGCAGAATCAGATGTGATTATTATTGGAGCAGGTCCAGCAGGGTTAACAGCTAGTAGAGAGCTGTCAAACATGGGTTTCAAAGTTTTGGTGATTGAACAAAATAATTACCTAGGCGGAGGTTATTGGTTAGGAGGGTACATGATGAACCCAGTTACAGTTAGAGAGCCAGCTCAAAAAATTTGGGATGAATTAGGAGTGCCATACAAAAAAGTCATGGAAGGATTGTATCTTACTCCTGGACCTCATGCAGTTTCAAAATTAATTGCAGGAGCATGTGACGCGGGAGTAAAGTTTCTCAATTTAACAAAATTTGATGATCTTGTTTTGAAGAATGGAAGAGTTGCAGGAATTGTTGTAAACTGGATGCCAGTATCGGCATTGCCAAGAAACATTACTTGTGTAGATCCTGTGGCCTTTGAAGCTAAGGTAATAATAGATGCCTCTGGACATGATTCAGTAGCAGTAAAGCGACTTGTTGATAGAGGGTTAGTCAATTGGAAGGGAATGAATCCCATGTATGTAAATGAAGGGGAGGAACACGTTGTGGAAAAAACAGGTGAAGTATATCCAGGATTAATTGCAGCTGGAATGTCAGTTACTGAAACTCATGGTTTAGCAAGAATGGGTCCAACATTTGGATCAATGTTATTTTCAGGTAAAAAGGCAGCAGAGATTGCAGCTGAGAAGATCAAAGAGTTAGAAAGATAATCAAATAGTCATTCTTCAGTCGTCTTTGAAATTATTTTTTAAGAAGAGCTTAAAACAGTAATGTTCGTTATGTTGTTGTGATTGATATAATCAAATTTTTCCTTATCCTTTCTGTACTATTGGTATTTACTATTCCTAGTGAAACTGCATTTTCAGGTTCAGGATATGAAAGAGGTGAAGAGTGGAGTGTACAAAAACAATTTTTAGAACCTCATTCCATTGTTTTTGATTCAAATGATAATTTTTACGTGTCTGATAGTGGAGGTTCTACTTCAAATGAAAGTATCTTTAAGTTTTCAATTGATGGAAAATTTTCCAAATCCCTTATTGCTGAAAAACCTTATGCAATGACTATTGATTCAAGTGACAACTTGTACGTAGTAAATCTAATTGATAGTGAATTTGTCATTGATAAAATGACCTTAGACGGGGAAATACTTTCTCGATATGATAAATCCAACGTATATACAATTGATGAAGAAACCTCATTAGGCATAGATTCGAATAATAATTTAATAATAAAATCTGGGAGCAATTTACAAAAAATTAATCCAAATGGCAAATCAATTGGAAAATGGGATCTTTCAGATATTTCTGGAATAGAAAAAGTAGATTCAGGAAATTTTGCAGTTGATTCAGAGGAAAATATGTATTTCATAGGTCAAGGTGAAGATAAAATTACGAAAATTGATTCAGAACTAAATTATCTTTTTGAATGGACTGTAAACAAACCTGCTGGGATGATTGTGGCTTCTGATGGCACTCTATTTGTAAATTACGGAGCCCCAGGTTCATCGGTTGCCTTGTTTTCTAAGCAGGGAGAATTACGTGGGGAATTAGGGAATTTTGCCGATGTTATTTTTCGTGATTTTGTTGGAATTGCTTTAGATTCAAACGAAAATATCTATGTTGTAGATAAAGAAAACAAGACGATAACAAAGTTTCCAAGGAGTACGGCGGAAATAAACCAAAATCAAGAAAATAAAGAAATAACATCAGAAGAAGTAACTAATTCTCAGATTGATCCATCATCACTAGAGTTAGAGACTGGATCAAGTGATGAATCTACAAAGATTCCTGATTGGATAAGAAACACTATGCAATGGTATATTGATGGTTCCATTTCAGAAGAGGAAATGATTTCTGCTCTTCAATATTTGATAAAAGAGGAAATAATCAAACTAGATTGAACTGTTTTATTTTCCCAATTTTTTTTGTATTTATTTTTGGAATTGAGAAGAATTAAAATTGTAACGTAATATTCATTTCATTTATTCAAACTTGAAATTAATTTGTTGTTTCTACAAGTACATTATCGATAAACAAATTACCAAAGTTGCCATCAGTTAGTCCATCTAAGAAGAACCTAACAGTGTCAACGTCTACATCGTTTGCAAAAGGTACATCAGTTTTTGCGATGCTCCCACCACCAATGACACCGGGTCCCGTAACTAGAATATCATAGGTGTTTGCATCTAAATCAACTGTAATCTCAAAGTGAGTTAAACCACCTGGATTAAGACCTCCTGTACCACTGACTATTCCTAACTCAGTTACTGTACCTGTTCCATCAATGTGGCCAAATCCTTCAGGTGCACTAAAGCCGTTTCCAGTGCCACCTGATTTGAGATTAATAGCTACTCCTGCATTGTCACTGCCTGGAGGGTTATCCATTATGGTACTTTGACCTAACTGCATCCATATTTCATAGAATCCCTCAGATCCTGTTCTGCTAAAGTCCCAATCAAATGACCAAATTATTTTTCCAGTGTTTTGAGTAGGGAAGGTGTTGTAAATTACTGGAGAATTTGCATCATTTGTAGAATCAAATTCTAGTTGATTGGATAAAATACGTGTTATTCCACCACCAGGTTCAATTTCTGACCAACTGTTTCCTACAACAGGACTGTCTACACGATTAAAATCATCCTCAAATATAGTAACCATAGTAGGATCAACGTCTTGATTTACTATGGTACATGTTAGACTCTCACCTGGTCCAATATTTGCAATTACGCCATTAGCATCACAGTCTCCGGTAAATTCAACCAGTTGATATCCTGTAATGCTGATTTCTGATATGGTGTGAGGAACACCTGATGCTACGGTAATTGCTGTATCTTGAGCTGCATTTACAGAGTCGATTTGTAACTGAAAGTCTGATGGTCCAAGGGTGCCATCAAAGTTGTTGTTGACTGTCTTGGTGAGTGTGATAAAAGAAGGATCAGCAGTATTTTCAAAAATACACTCTATTGAATCTCCTTCGTTTATCAAAACATTCGAAATAGTCTGACCAGAAAAAACTTCTCCTAAAACATTACAAGTAGCTGAAGTAAGGCTCCATCCTGTTTGAGAAACCTCGGTGATAGAAAATATTCCAGGTTCAACTGAGATAAAAGAGGTTGAAGGATTTACACTAGTATCAGGTATATTTTGATTTGTTTGTGTATTTCCATCATCAATAACAAAGTCAAATGAACTATGACCTCCACTTGTGATTTTTGAGATGATAAGAGATGTAGGAGGCGGTAAAGTGTTTACAAAAAAATGTTCATCTACTTCATCATATTCCAAATCAACCATTCTAATAATAGTAAAATCGTTCTCTGCAAGATATCTCAACTCAGCATCTAATAATATAACAGAAGTACTGAAACTAGGAGAATCAAAATCTAGAGTAAGGTTTGGATTTACTTTATGATAATTTACCATAGGAAATTGGTTAACGTCAGTAGGAGTGTTCATGGTTGGCGAATTTGCCACTTGGATAAAATCTTCAAGTGTTTGTAAATCATCTTGATTGGCATTTTCAACATTATGATGATTGTAATCAGGCATAGACCACCGGTGATATTCATTTAGATTTCCATTACCATCAAAGGTACTACAATCAGTTTGTGATGAACCTGGATAATCACAATGCGAATGGACTAGATCTTCAATTTGTCCTCGACCAAATTCATAATGCTGGGATACAATATCAACTATATCTGGATCATCATGACCATCATCAAAAGGAAACGAAAAGGCCTTAATGTTATTGAATCCAAAATCTTGCAAACATTGTTTGGAACCTCCCACTTCAAATTCTACTTCTGAGAGAGATAATTTGGATAATTCAGGATGGGTCATTGAGTGGGATTGGATATCATGTCCCTCAGATTGCAAAGTCAAAAGCTGCTCTGAAGTCATGTAAGGAGGAGAATCGACATCTATGGGCCCACAATGAACAAATTGAGTTGTTTTTAATCCATATTTATCAAAAATAGGTTTTCCTAAATCAAAAATATTCTGCCAGCCATCGTGAAAGACTAACATTATTACTTTATTTGCAGGATCAGTTCCTGTTGGGGCACTTGCAACACCTACTACCTGAGTATCAGTTATCGTATCTCCCCCTGTTGTTGCAGTCCACGTTACAGTTGTCCTTCCCAGTGGAAATGATGATGGTGCATCATTTGAAATAGTTGCTGAAGGTATTCCTCCACCAGTGACAGTTGGAGTTCCCAAATCATCAATAGGTAATAAACTACTTGTAGAATATGTAAGAAGATCATCTGGTGCTATTAAATCCAAAGGAGAATTATCCACGGTGTTCTCGAAAGTACAAACCACTGTATCCCCAGAATTAATAATTATGTTTGAAATGAAATTATTTGAAACTATTTCATCTGGTAGATTACATGTAGCTGATTCTAATAACCAACCTGGTTCAATTAATTCAGAAATTGTAAAAATCCCAGGGGTCACATTAAACGTGATTGAAGAGTTGGAACTAGTATCTGATATTTGTTCTATAAATGGTGCATTCCCATCATCAATTTCAAATTCAAAGAAACCATCTCCTCCATTTGTTATTTTTGTAATTGTAATTGAAGTAATCGTATCATCACAAGCATCTCCTACTCCATCACCATCAGTATCTACTTGAAGTGGATTTGCAGTGTCTGGACAGTTATCTAGGGCATTTGAATATTCGTCTCCATCTGTATCGTTTGCATCATTGCAAGCATCTCCTTCTCCGTCACCGTCAGTATCTTCTTGAAGCGGGTTTGCAGTGTCTGGACAGTTATCTGAAACATCAGATATGCCATCATTGTCTGCATCATTATCGCAAGCATCTCCTACTCCATCACCATCAGTATCTACTTGAAGTGGATTTGCAGTGTCTGGACAGTTGTCATTACCAGCAGTAGCAGGTGTCATAAATAATGAACCAGAACAAATGTTGTCTCCATCAGAGTCATTATCAGTATCATCAGCACAAACATCGCAAGCATCTCCTTCTCCATCACCGTCAGTATCTTCTTGAAGCGGGTTTGCAGTGTCTGGACAGTTATCTAGGGCATTTGAATATTCGTCTCCATCTGTATCGTTTGCATCATTGCAAGCATCTCCTTCTCCGTCACCGTCAGTATCTTCTTGAAGTGGATTTGCAGTGTCTGGACAGTTATCTGAAACATCAGGTATGCCATCATTGTCTGCATCATTATCGCAAGCATCTCCTACTCCATCACCATCAGTATCTACTTGAAGTGGATTTGCAGTGTCTGGACAGTTATCTAGGGCATTTGAATATTCGTCTCCATCTGTATCGTTTGCATCATTGCAAGCATCTCCTT
>Ga0224508_10004418_pt1 | contig 11492 bp, 10 predicted proteins | sample SF_Jan12_sed_USG_4_FD_170157 | JGI IMG/M metagenome (GOLD analysis project Ga0224508, IMG submission 170157) | Sediment microbial communities from San Francisco Bay, California, United States - SF_Jan12_sed_USGS_21 | ecosystem: Environmental > Aquatic > Marine > Sediment | place: USA...
GCCGACGAAGCCGTCGAGCGCCGCACCGATGACCTGCCTGGCGTGGTCGCACTGTTCTGGCACTCCGGGACACTGGTTGTTCACGATCCCTCCACGGCAGTGGCGACCTCATCGGTCGACGTGTCGATGTCGGCAGTGTCCGGGGTATCGACGTAACCCCGACGCTCGCCGAACTCCATCAACTGCTTCTGCAGCTGTTTTCTTCCCCGATGGATACGACTCATCACCGTGCCGATCGGAATGTCGAGGATTTCGGCGATCTCCTTGTAGGCGAAGCCCTCGACATCGGCCAACAGCACCGCCAGGCGGTACTGCTCGGGCAGCGCCTCGATGGCATCGCGGATCCTTCCGTCGGTGAGGTGATCCATGAGCTCTTCTTCGGCACTTCGGCTCAGGGCAGCCTGCTCGGCGCCACCGAGGCGACGGTACAGGTAGAGGTCCTCGACGTCTTCGAGGTCGGTCTCGCTCGGCCGGCGCTGCTTCTTGCGATACGAGTTGATGTAGGTGTTCGTGAGGATGCGGAACAGCCACGCCCGGAGGTTCGTTCCCTCGGTGAAGCCACTGAATCCGCGGTACCCCTTGAGGTAGGTCTCCTGGACGAGGTCCTCGGCGTCGGCGCGATTGCGGGTCATGCGGAGCGCGGTCGAGTAGAGCTGGTCCATGTACTCCATCGCCTGATCGGCGAAGTCGGCCTGATCTGCCATCGGTCGGACCCTAGCGGGAACGATCGTCCACCTCGCACCGGGTCGCCGATCGGGCTCAGCCGGCGGGCTCGTCGATCATGTCGACGTGTCCGTCGGCGTGGATCGCGAATCGACCCTTCGAGCGAGGGTGTACCGGATCCGGGCTCAGCCATGGCCACGCGCCGAACTGAGTCCGTTGGTAGTCCTCGATCGCCTGCTGGATCTCGGCTCGTGTGTTCATGACGAACGGCCCGTATTTCGCGACCGGCTCGCCGATCGGCCGGCCCTGCAACATCAACACCTCGGTGCCCTCGCCGCTGTCCGTCAACTGCAGGTCGGATCCGGCAGCCACGACTGCAGCCGTGTCGATGCCGATGTCCGACCCGTCGATCCGGATCGGGCCGCCCTCGAACACGTACAGCGTGCGAGCAGTATCGCGGCCGACGGCGGCCGGCAGAGACCATGTCGCCCCGGGCTCCAGTCGAATGTGCCAGATGCCGACGTCGGCCTCGGGTCGTGAGGCCCACGAGCTGGGAGGCGGCGGCGGGGACCGGTGACCGTCGAGTGCGCCGACGACGACCGTGACCGCTGTCTTGTTGCCACCGTCGTCCGTGAACTCGAGTCGGGGCTGGCTGTACCCCCACTGCATCGTGAAGTACGGCTCGACCAGCTTGTCGGCGGCCGGGAGGTTCAGCCAGATCTGGAAGAGGTGCAGCGGATTGGGGGCGTCGGGGTCGACGAGGGGGAACATCTCGCAGTGCTGGATCCCACCGCCCGCGGTGAGCCATTGCGTATCGCCCCGTCCGAAGCGGGCCGTGGCGCCGAGCGAGTCGCTGTGGTCGATGAGGCCCTCGCGCACGTAGGTGATGGTCTCGAACCCTCGGTGTGGGTGCTGGGGGAATCCGGGGACGATCGACCCGTGGTACATGTTCCAGCCATCGATGTCGTCGAAGTCCTGGCCGATGTGGCGACCGGTCAGTCCTGCGGCCGGACCCAGCTGGTCGTTGCCGGCCGGATAGCTGTCGCGGTGGTGGGCGCAGAAGAGGAACGGGTCGAGCGTGGGCCACTGGTTGCCGAGTGCCACCGTCTGGTGCACCGCTGAGCTCATGCCCACAGGCTATGGCGGCGAGCCCGACGGATCACCCGCGGGGACTGCGGGGCTTGGTCGTGTCGGTGGAGAGCCCGAGAGGAGAATCGAACTCCTGACCTATTCATTACGAGTGAATCGCTCTGCCGACTGAGCTACTCGGGCGTTCCGGTAAAGCTATCAACTCGGAACCTGGCTTCGACCCACGGCACGACGACGGTACGACCGGCTAGCTGGGCGCCAGCGCGAGGAACAGCCGTTGGAGCAACAGCGCCTCGTTGGGATTCCGCACGAGGGCTTCCGTCGCCTCCCGCAGCGCGCCGAGGGCGGGGACCGCGTCGGCCGCGCCGGCCATTTCCAGCCGATCCCGGTATCGCGCCGCGAGCGTCGCGAATCCGAACCGCAGCTCGTCGTCGCGGAGGCGACGGGCCTCGCGCCGTTGCCTGGCCTCGATGTCCTTGCGGGCAGTGATCTTGACCCCGAGCTGCTCCTCCTGAGCCGCGAGGTCCGCGGCCTCGGCCCCATGTCGGCGATCGAGCGGTGCCTGCGCGTCGTCGATGGCGGCCCGGATCTCGTCCACCAGCACCGTGACCGTGTGGCCGGTCCCGTCGAGCCGGTCGATCGCTCCGGCCCACATGGCATGACGAGAGGCGACGTCGGGGTCATCGAGCAGGAGCCGGGCCCGATCGAGATTGCCCTGGGCCGCCACAGATGCCGCGGTTGCCTTGTCGGCGTCGGCGCCCTGGCCGACGAGCCACTCGTACACGAGGTCGTCGGGCACGGGCCCGAACTCGATCACGGTGCATCTCGAGGCGACGGTGATGTGCTCCGGCGGCACCTCCTCGGCCAAGAGGACGAAGATCGCCGTGGCCGGCGGCTCCTCGATGGTCTTCAGCAGACTCGCCGCAGCAATGGGCTCAGCGGTGTGGAACCGCCGGCAGATCAATACCTTGCGTGGACCTTCGACCGGGCTACGCGACGCCTCGACCGTCAGCTGTTCGGCCTCACCGACGCGCAGGGTACGCCCTTGCGGATCGAACTCGAAGACATCGGGATGCCGGCCCGCCGCGGCAAGATCGCGGTGCCGTTGCGCAGCGCTGGAATCGCCCTCGGCCGCCAGCACCTCACCGGCGAATGCCCTGGCCGCCGTCAACCGGCCGCTGCCGCGCGGACCGAGGAAGAGGTACGCATGGACGGGCTTGGCTGCAGCAGCGGTGAGCCTGTGCACTGCGGCCTCCTGGCCGATGACGGCAGCGAGGCCGAGAGACCCGAGCGTCACCACCCGAGCCGGTCCTCCACCACGGCATCGATCCTGACCGCGACATCGTCGACCGATCCGTGGCCGTCGACGATGGCCCATCGATCAGGGTCCGCAGCGGCGAGGCGGCGATAGGCATCGTTGACCTGATCGAGCAGCCGGACGCCTTCTCGCTCGAGCCGGTCGTGGTTCCCGTCGAGTCGCTCGAGGCTGACATCGACCGCCACCTCGACGAGCACGACCAGGTCGGGCATCAGCCCGGCCGTCGCGAAGATCGACAGACCGCCGACCTGGTCGATGCCGAGCTCCCGGCCGACACCTTGATACGCGAGCGACGAGGCGACGAACCGGTCGCAGACCACATCGCACCCCGCGGCCAGGTTGGGCTCGATCACCTCGGCGACGTGCTGGGCCCTGGCCGCGGCGTACAGCAGCGCTTCGGTGCGATCGGCCATCTCGGCGTTGGTCGGGTCAAGCAGCAGGTCTCGGATCTGTTCCCCGATCCTCGTCCCACCGGGCTCGCGCGTGAACAATGCGCCGCGGCGCTCGGCGAGACGTCGGGCCTGGGTCGTCTTTCCCGAGGCATCAGGGCCCTCGAAGACGACGAATCGGCCTCGCTCCGGCACGTTCGTCATCCGCTCGTTGCCCCCTCGTCGACGATGGCACCTTCGGGCGCCGATGACCTCATCGACCGCACCGACACGAGCGCCAGGACCGCCGCCGCGAACATGATCAGCGACGCCAACCACAGCGTGAGCCGGACGCCGGGAATGAACACCTCGGTGCCGAACACATCGATACGACCGTCGAAGAACTGGTCGCTCATCCCGTCGAGCAATGCCGCCATGAAGGGCCCGAGAGACAGCGCAATGATCAGGCACAGGCGCACGATTGTGTGCAACGCCCCGAAGATCCGACCGCGAAGATCCTTGTCGACATGCTCGTGCAACAGGGTGAACCCGAGGATGTAGATCGCGCCGGCGAACACGCCGAGCAGACCCACGAGGCTGGCGGCGGCCCAGGACCGAGTCATGGAGGCGGCCAACATGAGCGACAGCCCCGAGCCGAACACCGACAGCACGAACAGTCGCATCTTGCGAATGTGCTTCTGGGTTATCGAGAGCGCGAGGACGCCGACCGCGACGCCCATGCCGAGGGCTGTCTGCAGGAACGCATACCCGGCAGCCGGATCCTCGCCGAGCACCTCCTGCGCGAACACCGGCCCGAGCGGAATCAGCATGCCGCCGCCGATCAGCCCGGTCGCGAGCGCGACCATGACGGCTCGGACGATGGGGTTGATGAAGATGAACCGCCAACCCTCGCGGAGCTCATGGAACGCCTGCAGCGAATCGATGTCGCCACCGGCGACCGATCTCGAACGTTCGTCCCGCGAGCGCACGTGGATGTGGATGGTCCAGATCAGCAGTGCTGCGACCGTGAAGGTGACAGCGTCGACATAGAACGCGAGCGCCTCCTGGTCGATTCGGAGATTCTCGGCACCGGGCCAGTCGGCCATGCCGGCCGCAGCTCGACCGAGCGCCCAGAACATGCCGGCGGCGATCGGGAAGGTCCCGTACGCTGCCGCGAACGACAGCGAGTTCGCACGGGTCAGCATGTGTTTCGGCACGAGGTCGGGGACGATCGACTCCTTCGCCGGTGACCACAACAGGGTGAACGCCTCGAGCGCGAGCGAGGCGAGCACCAGCTGCCACACCTGATCGACGAACGGCAGGTAGAGCATGATGGCGGCCCGCGCCAGGTCGCAGGTGATGAGGATGTGCTTGCGGTTCCACCGATCGACGAGCATCCCGGCGACGGGGGCGAAGAAGAGTCCGGGAATGATCCGGGCCGACACGACGAGCCCCACCGCCGCCTCGGGCGATCCGCCGCCTACCCGGGTCGCGGCGGCAACGATGGCGAGGAAACCGAGCCAGTCACCGGTGGCCGAGACCAGCTGAACGATCCACAGGCGGAAGAACCCGATCGATCCGAACACGCTCTCGACCCAGGCCGTCGTGGCCACGGCCGTGTGGGCCTCGACCACACGGCGATGCGAGTCGTCGGCGTCGGGTTCGGTGGTCACAGCACTCGGCTCGCTCTTCGCCTCGTCGCCGTGTCGCTACGAGCTCGGTGGTTTTCTCGAGGCGGCCGTCTTCTTCGCGGCCTTCTTCTTCGTCGTGGCCTTCTTCTTGGCAGACGCCGTCTTCTTCGCGGCCTTCTTCTTCGCCGGACCCTTGTCACGCCGCATCTGGAGCAGCTCGGCAGCTCGTTCGTCGCTCAGCTCCTCGACAGTGTCGCCCTTGCGCAGCGACGCGTTCACCTCGCCGTCGGTGACATACGGGCCGAACCGCCCGTCCTTGACGATCATCGGGCTTCCCGACACCGCGTCGACTCCCAGCTCGCGCAGCGGTGCCTTGGGGGTCTGGCCCCGTCTGGTCTTCGGCTTCGAGAGGATCTCGAGGCATTCCTCGAGCGTGATGGTCAACAGCTGACCCTCGGTCTCGAGACTGCGACTGTCCTTTTCCTTCTTGAGGTAGGGCCCGTACCGGCCGTTCTGCACCGTGATCTCGACGCCATCTGCCGGGTCGACACCGACGACACGCGGCAGCTGCAACAGCTGGAGCGCGTCAGCGAGCGTGACCGACTCGAGATCCATGGTCGAGAACAGCGAGGCGGTCTTGGGCTTCTCGTCGGAGTCGTCGTCGAACTCGCCGAGTTGCACGTACGGACCGAAGCGGCCGGCCTTCGCCAACACCGGCTTCCCTGTCTCGGGATCGTTGCCGAGCGCCCGGTCCCCGCTCGGTGCCTCGATGTACTCGATGGCACGCTCGATGGTGAGCTCGTCTGGAGCGAGGTCGTCCGGAATGCTCGCGCTGTCCTCGCCCCGCTGCACGTAGGGCCCGTACTTGCCGACCCTCGCGACGATCGCCTCGCCGTTGGCGTCGACTCCGAGCGGGATCGAGTTGACGGCGCGGGCATCGATGTCGCCGAGCCGCTCGTCCACCTTCTGTTTGAGACCCATGTCGTCGTCGCCGCCGAAATAGAAGGCGCGCAGCCACGGGATGGCCTCACCGGTTCCGTTGGCGATGCCGTCGAGGTCGTCTTCCATCCGAGCGGTGAAGGCGTAGTCGACCAGGTTCGGGAAGTGGCTCTCGAGCAGCGTTACCACCGAGAAAGCGGTGAGGGTCGGGACGAGAGCCGAGCCCTTCTTCCATACGTAGCCGCGGTCCTGGATGGTCCCCATGATCGACGCGTACGTCGACGGCCGCCCCACCCCGAGCTCTTCGAGGCGCTTCACCAGCGACGCCTCCGTGTACCGCGCCGGCGGCTGGGTCGTGTGTCCTGCGGCGGTGAGGTCACCTGCGTCGACGCGATCGCCCTCGCCGACCGGCGGGAGGCGACGTTCGTCCTCGCCGCGATCGGGCTCGTCGGTGTCCTCGACGTACGCCCGCCGGAAGCCCTGGTGGGTGATGACGGTCCCGCTCGCGCCGAACTCGGTCGATCGGTTGTCGGACGTGCGTGCGCCGACCTTGACCTGCACGGTCTCACCGGTCGCATCGGTCATCTGGGAGGCGATCGTGCGCTTCCAGATCAGCTCGTACACATCGGCCTCGGACTTCGGGACTTCGCCCCGGACCTGGTCGGGCGACCGGAAGCGGTCCCCAGCCGGACGGATCGCCTCGTGGGCCTCCTGGGCGTTCTTGACCTTCTTGGCATAGTGCCGCGGTGCGTCGGGGAGGAAGTCGGCCCCGTACCGTTCGCGGATCTCGGACCGGGCGCCGGTCAGCGCGGTGTCCGACAGCGTCGTGCTGTCGGTTCGCATGTAGGTGATGTAGCCCTTCTCGTACAGTCCCTGGGCGGCGCGCATCGCCATCGCGGAGGAGAGTCGGAGCTTTCGGCCGGCCTCTTGCTGGAACGTCGACGTGATGAACGGTGGCGCGGGACGGCGGCGGTACGGCTTCGACTCGACCGACGACACCGAGTAGTCGGATTCGTCGAGTGCTCCGACCAGCGCCGTTGCCGCGGCCTCGTCGAGCACGGTGACGTCGTCGGATTCGAGCCGGCCGTCATTGGAGAAGTCTCGGCCGGTCGCGAGGCGTCTGCCGTCGACACTCTGGAGCGTGGCCGAGAACGACCGCGGTTCACCCTCGGGGACGTCGCCTCGAGTCGAGAACATGGCTGTGAGGCCCCAGTAGTCGACCGCGACGAACTGCATGCGCTCGCGCTCGCGCTCGACGACGATGCGGGTTGCGACGCTCTGCACCCGACCGGCCGACAGCCGCGGCATGATCTTCTTCCACAGAACAGGCGAGACCTCGTAGCCGTAGAGCCGGTCGAGCATGCGTCGGCCCTCCTGCGCGTCGACGAGGCGACGGTCGAGCTCGCGGGGCGACTCGATGGCCTGCTGGATGGCGGCCGCGGTGATCTCGTGGAACACCATGCGCCTGACCTCGATCTGGGGCCCGGGTGCGAGCACCTCGAGCAGATGCCATGCGATGGCCTCACCCTCGCGGTCCTCATCGGTCGCGAGGTAGAGCTGGTCGGCCTCCTTCAGGAGGCTGCGAAGCTTCTTGATCTGGTCCTTCTTGTCCGGCGACACCACGTAGAGCGGCTTGAAGTCGTTGTCGACGTCGATGCCGAGCCGTGACCATTTCTCCCCCTTGTACGCGGCCGGAACATCGGCGGCGCTTCGCGGCAGGTCGCGGATGTGACCGATGGACGATTCAACGGCGAATCCATCGCCGAGGAATCCGGCGATGGTCTTGGCCTTTGCGGGGGACTCGACGATGACGAGGGCAGTGGGCACGATCAGCAACTAACGAGAAGGGGGCAGGCAATGTCGCGGCGGGCCACAGAGGGCGCCAGACGGGCACGGTAGCGGCAGGCGACGCCGAGCGCGGGACGGGTCGGGGCGTTCGCCCACCTGCCGGGTCCTAGTCGGTGCTGTGCGAACCGGCGCGCGCTGCGCCGCTCAGGATTGCAGTCCCGGCGATCGCGGCGATCGCCGACGCCACCAGGATGCCGATCTTGGCCTGATCGTCGAGCAGCGGATCGTCGTACGCGAGCCCGGACACGAAGATCGAGACCGTGAACCCGATGCCGGCGAGCATCGCCAGTCCGGTCAGGTGACGCCACGTGACCCCGCGCGGCAACGCGGCGATGCCTGAACGCACGCCGATGTAGGAGAACAGCGTGACGCCGATGGTCTTGCCGAAGACGAGTCCGAGGATCACCCCGAAGGTCACGGCCGAGCCCGTCGCGTCGGACAACGAGTCGGTCGACAGCTCGATGCCGGCGTTGGCGAGCGCGAAGATGGGAATGATCAGGTAGCTCGAGATCGGGTGGATCGCGGTCTCGAGCCGCTCTGCGACCGAAACGGACTCGCGCAGGTGGAACGCCGCGAAGCGCACATCGGCCGTGAAGACCTCGCCCTTGTCGCGCAGCCAGGTGGCGACCTCGCGTGCCTGCTCGTCGGTCTGGATAGGTCGCGCCGGTGTGATCAACCCGAGCGTCACACCGGCGATGGTTGCGTGGACTCCCGATTTGAACGTCGCCCACCAGAAGAAGGCGCCGACGACGACGTACAGCGGGATGTACCAGATGCGGGCCTCACGCATCGCGTAGGTGACCGCTGCGAGCGCCAGCGCGGTCACCAGCCACTCGATCGACAGCTCGTTGGTGTAGAAGACGGCGATCACCAAGATGGCTCCGATGTCGTCGACGATCGCCAACGACAACAGGAACACCCTGAGGCTGCGGGGGATCCGGTCGCCGAGGAGGGACACCACGCCCACTGCGAACGCGATGTCGGTGGCCATGGGGATGCCCCAGCCGGCCGAGCCGTCGCCGCCGGCATTGACGATCGCGAACAGTGCCGCAGGCACGACCATGCCGCCCAGCGCGGCGATCGCCGGGAGGGCGGCGTCGCGGCGATTGCGGAGCTGACCCGTTACCAGCTCGCGTTTGATCTCGAGCCCGACGACGAAGAAGAAGATCGCCATGAGTGCATCGTTCACGAACTCCTCGAGCGTGAAGTGCTCGAGCCCGGCCTTGGCGAAGACGTCGATGTCGCCGATGTGCAGCTCGATCTGGGACTCCCACAGCTCGTGGTAGCTGTCGGACCACGGGGAGTTCGCCCAGATCAACGCGATCGCGGTCGCGACCAACAAGACGATGCCGCCGGCGGCCTCGACGTGGAAGAACCGGTTGATCGGGCGACCGAGATTCCGCGCCAGTCGTTGGTCGCTCCCGAGCCAGGTGATTTTGGAGATGTTCGAAGTTCGCTCAGCCATCAGCGGGCCTCACGCTAGCAACGCGCCGACCCCGAACGGTGATCATGGACACGAGTCGATTCGCCGTCAACGAAGGCTCAGCTGAAGTAGCGGATCTCGCCGTCGGACGCCTCGATGACGGCGATCAGTGCGTCGTGCAGCAGCCCGTGCAGCTCCTCGAATCGTTCGATCTCGGGGTCGGTGGCCGATGCTTCGGCCGGGGCGTCGGCGTCGAGGTCGTCGAGCGCTTCGAACGCCTGATCCCAGTCGGTGGTCTCGGCTCGCAGGTTCAGGTACATGCTCGGCGCCTGGATGAGGGCACGATTCAAGTCGTTGACCATTGCGACGACGACATCGGTGGCCGTCAGCACACCCGGTGTCGCGATCAGATTCATGGCCTGGAGCTTCCTCATGGCCACCGCGGCGATCATCTGCGGATCGCCCAGCTCGACCACCGCGGAGTCGATCTCGCGCAGATCGAGCACCACCGACGGACCGACGTCGAACCAGCGTCGGAGCAGGTCGAACAGCTCGGCGCTGACGCCGTGCAGCGCTAGCAGCTCGGCCGGCTTCGGCAGTGTGTCGGGGCCCTGGGCGGGATGGCTCATTCGACGGTCGGCCTCGTCTCGCCCTGGGGCGGGGTCGTGTAGACGACCAGCCGCACCGACGTGCCTTCGGCGCCCGTCGTGATCTCGTGTTCATCGGCGAGGATGCGCATCAGGGGGATGCCGAGCCCTCGCTCGTATTCGAGTCTCTCCGGGTCGGCCGCGGGCGGGTGCGGGGTCAGGTCGGCCGGCGAGAACCCCTCGGCGTTGTCGCGGACCTCGACCTCGACGCGATCCTCGCCGAGGTTGCAGCGCACGACGATCCGTTCCGAGCTGCCGAGCTCGGCGTGGGCCTCGATGGCGTTGGTCGTGGCCTCGGACACGGCCAGGCGGAGGTCCTCGATTCGCTGCTCGCGGAGTCGGGGATCGAGCGCAGCTGCCGTCGAGACGATCGCTCGAACCAACGAGAGGTACTCGGACCGGGCCGGGATCTCGAGCTCGACATCGAACCTAGCGGTCATCTGCGTCGCGCTCCGTTCCGATCGGTGCCGCCACGGCGTCGTCGACCCGGTGGAAGACGCCGAAGACACGGTCGAGGCGGGTGAGCTCGAAGAGATCGATCATGCGCGGATCGTCGGTGACCACCCGCAGGTCACCGCCGTTGGTCCGGACCCGTTTCACGACTGCGACGAGGACGCCGAGCCCGGTCGAGTCGCAGAATCCGACCGCGCTCAGGTCGATGATCACGTAGTTGGCACCCTCGGCGACCAGGCTGACGACGCGCTGGCGAAGCTCGGGCGAGGTGGCCATGTCGATCTCGCCGGCAACGTGGAGCACGGTCCACTGGTCTCGCTGCAGTGCTTGCAAGCCGAGTTGCACCGGACCTCCTTCACCCTGCGGTCACGCTATCCGAGCCGGCGGGAACGACCGGCCATTCTCGCAGAGCCGAGCCGACCGCGCCGCAGGGCGAACGCCACGTTCGCGATTCTCACGACACCCCTGTAACTCCACGCGTGAAACTTCTAGGCTCTGTGGATGGCGCCCGTAGCCGTCGATCCCGATCTCATCGACCTCACCGATCCCGTCGCGCCCGACGAGAGTCTCGGCGACGATCCCATCGGCGAGCTCCTCGCCCGGCTGGCAGCCGACGGCCGAGTGGTCCACGTCGAACACCTCCCGGCCCGCCCCGAGCGCACCACCCATCTCGCCACCGCGCTTCGCCCCGAGGTCGCCGAGCGGCTCGAGATGCCGGCCTTCTGGACCCATCAAGCCGAGGCGATCGACCTGGTCCGAGATGGCAGCTCGGTCGTCGTCGCCACCAGCACCGCATCGGGCAAGTCGCTCTGCTACCAGGCGCCCATCGCCGATGCGATCGCCGATCCGGTCCGTCCGGCATCGGCGCTGCTGTTCTTCCCCACCAAGGCCCTCGCCAACGACCAGCTCCGCGCCATCGGCCATCATCGGTTCCCGCACGTCGTGGCTGCGACCTACGACGGCGACACCGACAGGGATCATCGGGCCTGGGTTCGCACCCACGCCAACATCGTGCTCACCAATCCCGAGATGGTGCACGGTGGTCTGCTCCCCAACCACCGACGCTGGGCCACGTTCCTGCGCCGCCTGCGTTACGTGGTGATCGACGAGCTC
>Ga0224508_10004419_pt1 | contig 11492 bp, 7 predicted proteins | sample SF_Jan12_sed_USG_4_FD_170157 | JGI IMG/M metagenome (GOLD analysis project Ga0224508, IMG submission 170157) | Sediment microbial communities from San Francisco Bay, California, United States - SF_Jan12_sed_USGS_21 | ecosystem: Environmental > Aquatic > Marine > Sediment | place: USA: California...
AACGAACAAGTCGACGAACTCGTCGGGCCAGTCGACCAGCTGCCCACCAAGACCCATGACGAGCAACAGGGGTTCGCCTACACCTTTGCTGGCGTACTCGATCGTGATTCCGTTTGACTCGATGGAGGGCATGGTGACTCATCCTGTAGGTACTTGACGGTCGACCGTCAAGCTGCGGCGCGTTGCAACGACGTCTGGGCCTGTCAGTGCGCGTCGTGATTGGCGGCGATGAAGGCCCTGAAGGTCGAGACCAGGGCGCTTCGTTGCGCGGCCGTGAGCCGCGGTTCGGCCGCGATGGCCGTTTCGAGGTCGGTGCCTTCGCCATCGTCGTCCTGGTTGTCGAGCCAGCCGGCGTAGGCCAGGAGGGTGCTGGCCCTGATGTTCAACGCCTCGGCGATCGCTCGTAAGACCCGTATGGTGGGATCGTGGCGACCTCGTTCGAGCTGGCTGAGGTAGGGGTCGGACAGCTTGCAGAGCTTGGCCAGCTCTCGCTGTGACAGGTCGGCGAGCTGGCGCTGCGATCGAATGAACTGACCGAGCGCCGACTTGTCGATTGCGTCGCCGGCTGGGGCCACGAGCCGACGCTCCTACTTGCTAGCCTTCTTCGCCGACGCCTTTTTGGACGACGCTTTCTTGGCCGAGGCTTTCTTGGCCGATGCCTTCTTCGCCGACGGCTTCTCGGCGGCGGTGTCCCTGGCGGTCGACGTGGCAGCCGGCCTCTCGTCGATCGAGGGCGTCTCTGCGTTGGGCTCCCAGGCGGCGACGAGCTGTTCGGCGAAGCTGCGGTTCGCCTCGAGGACCTTGGAGGCGAAGTCGTAATAGCGGCTCACCACGTCGGTCGCGGTGGGCACGTTCTCGGGAGTCGCGGGCGTTCCGGGCCGTAGAGCGGCCAGCCGCTCGGCCGCCTGGGTGTTGGCGTCGACGACGCGCTCATGCAGGGTGGTCAGGCCCTCGATGAAGCGGGCCTCGACCTCGTCGATGCGTTCGGTGACGGTCATTTGATCGATCCTTGGTTGGAGGGTGTCGTTGCGTCACCCGGCGGGCAACGCTCGCCAAACAACGCAGCGCTCACTATAGTTAGCACGCCTCACCGCACCAACACACTTCGTTGGCTACGTGCTCGCCGTGGCCGCACGAGCCGGTCGAGAGTATGGTCCTCGCCATGGCAGAGGCAATGACGTCGTCGACCGGCATCGTGTTCGTCCGGACCCCCGACGAACGTTTTGCCGCCATACCAGACTTCCCCTACGAGCCGGTGTACGTCGAGGTCGACGGGCTACGCATGGCCTACGTCGACGTCGGACCAGCGACGGGCTCTGTGGTGTTGCTGCTACACGGCGAGCCCACGTGGGGGTTTCTGTATCGGAGGATGATTCCACCCCTCGTCGAGGCCGGGTTCCGCTGTCTGGTCCCCGATCTGATCGGTTTCGGTCGTTCCGACAAGCCGGTCGATCGTTCGATCTACACCTACGCTCGGCACGTCGCGTGGATGAAGGAGTTCCTCGACGCAATCGAGCTCCCGAGCGCAACGCTGTTCGCCCAAGACTGGGGCGGACTGATCGGGTTGCGGGTGGCAGCGGAGGAGCCAGATCGCTTTCACCGGATTGCGATCGGCAACACAGGACTGCCGGTCGGCAAGTCGATCGGTGACGGTTTCGACGGCTGGCTCCATGCGTCGCAGACCATGGACTTCATGGACGCGGGACGGATGCTGCAGCGGGCGACCCAAGCTCGGGAGCTGACCGAGGGGGAGATGGATGCTTACCGTGCGCCGTTCCCCGACGAGACCTACATGGCCGGCGCGCGCCAGTTCCCCACCCTGGTGCCGATCACGCCCGACCACGGCGGCGTTGCGGAGAACCTGGCGGCGTGGGAGGTGCTCGACCGCTGGGACAAGCCATTCCTCACACTGTGGTGTCCCGGTGACCCCGTGCTGGGCCGCCTCCACCACGAGTTCATCGAACGGGTACCCGGCGCTGCCGATCAGCCACATCAGGAGTTCGAGCCCGGTGGGCACTTCCTACAAGACGACCGGGGTGAGGACGTCGCCGCTGCGCTGATCGACTGGATGACCTGAGACGGCACCGACGACCTCAACGATGCGTGTTCGTTCCGGTCGAGCGGGCGCGGGCGACTTGGGGGGTCTCGGCCTGGGCGGCAGCTGCGACACCGGCCTCTCGATCGAGGGGAAACGGGGCCATGCCCTCGGGACCGGGTGGAGCGATGTCGGGCGGGAAGATGGCGAACCCGCTCTCGTCCCGGGGCTTTCGTTCGAGGTTCAGTCCCCGGGCGTTGGCTCCCTTGGGGGGCGCGACCGGGGTGCCGTCGACCATCTCGATGTCGATCCACCATTTCTTGGCAGGGTTGATCGAGCCTCGCCCGACCCGGTCGTCGAGGCGGGCAATCCAACTGCGGCTGAAGGGCAGCTTCATCGCGGCCCACTGGAACGGGCGCTCGGCCAGGATGCCCTCGACGTTGTACGGGCAGGTCTTCATGCAACGCCCGCAGGCCGAGCCTCGCATGTTGGTGATTCGGTAGCGGGCGCAGCGGTCGACGTCGGGCTTCCACATCTCGTAGCCGTTGAACATCGTCTTGTCGCCGAACCGGATCGCCCCGCAGGGGCACTCCCGAGCGCACTTGGTGCACTTTCCGCAGAAGTCCTGGAGACCGAAGTCGATCGGACGGTCACTCGTGAGCGGGAGGTCCGTGGTCACCACCCCGGACTTGAAGCGGGGCCCGACGAACGGATTCAGCACGAGCTCCCCGATGCGGGACAGCTCACCGATACCGGCCCGGAGGAGGAGCGGGATGTGACTCACCTCGTCGTAGCGGGCGGTGTGGGCCTGGGCCGACCACCCTAGGGCCCGCAGGTGGGCGGCGATTGTGCAGGCGATCATCGACGCCCTGAGGTAGGCCCGCATCGACTGGGCCCCACTGATCCAATCGTCTCCGGACGCTCCCTCCATCGTCTCATAGCCCTGGTCGAGGACGAACACGATGGCGTTGCCCTGCTTGGCCTCGATCTCGGCGCCGTCGGGGCGGTGGGAGTACCAGACATAGGCCGGGGCGTCGCACACCCCGGTCATGTCGGCCCCGAGGAAGTGACCGAGGGCCTTGACCGTGTCGGCGTTGTGGTCCGGGTCTTCGGTACCGGGTGCGATCTCCGGCGCCGTGTCGCCGTGCTGGAGAGGCACGAGGCGATTCAGCATGTCCGAGGTCGCCATGCCGTGGGGCGCCTTCGGGATGAACCGAGCGACCTCCCGCTTGGGACGGGGTCCGAGATCGCCGGCGGCGGCTCTCACGAAGAAGTTGTGACGGGCGGGCACCCGCTGGACCTCGTCCTCGATGATGAGCGTCGTCGGCTCCTCCACCCGCGGCACCTTTTCCATCGGGTAGCGACCGAGGTGCCACGGTCGGTGCTGGCCGGCCAGGCGACGCCAGCCGGGCCGGGTCCCGCCGACTCCCAGCCAATGCCGAGTCATCAGTCGGGCATGCTCGAGGAAACCACGGGCGGCCAGCGGACCATCGCAGGGGAGAGCCAAGCTGGTCGTGATCGTGGCCAGGCCATACCCGCCCGGGATCAACGGACTCGTCAGCGTGCCATGGCGGGGTTCGACGACACCGGCGGCCACGGCCACCTGATGGGCGTCGACCTCGGATCCCGCCATTGTGTGCGCGGTCGCCGCATGACCGAGCGTGCCCAGATACCTGGCGACCACGGTGGCGATCTCCATGGCCCGCATCTCGGCCGCCACCTGTGCTCCCCCGCCGATCCAGTCATAGCCCGGCTCACTGCGTCGAATCGGACGACGGTGCGCCACGAGAATCGAGATGGCGTGGGAGTGCCCGGCGATCGGCTCGCCCGTCCACGCCCAATCTGATAGCTCACAGATCCCGACAAGATCGGCGTCGAGGAAGAAGCAGTACCCCTTCACGTTGTCGACGGCGGCGCGATCCGACGGCAGCGGAGCCACGGCCGACGAGACCTCGGCCGTGCGACACGAGGCGAAGACGTCCAGGATCGGATCGACGACGTCGGCGAAGCATGCCGGTCCGGGCTCGACGCCCTCGGTCGGTACCGGCGGCAGTGTGATCGGCAGCAAGGGCGCCGAGCGCCGACGAAGCCGTTCCGACGGTAGAGGGCCGGCCGCCGCCGGTCGCTTCCGATTGGAGAACAGGCGCATCGGGCTCCTCCTCGTCGTTCCTGGAGTCTGCTCCACACAGGCCGGGGTGTCGACCGAGCGACCTATCGGCTGGGCCGTTGCCAGGAGGCCCGATCGCTCGAAGGGCGGCTTCGTTCCGGTCGGTAGCGGCGATGCTTATCGTGAGCTCGAGCGAAGTTGCGTTGGATCGTGCGGGGGTCTCGGAGCGGCGGAGCGAGAGGGGGCTGTCGAGTGAGCTGCTCGGCGTTCATCGGCGGCAGCTTCGGCCGCCGGTGCTCGCTTCAGGCTCCGGCTGCCCCGAGGTCGGGGTTCAGCCGACGCGATCGGCAAGATGTCGGGCGAGTCGGTCGAGCATGACCTGGTAGGCATATCGGCTGCCTTCGATCGGGCCGCTGCCGACGACCGATGTGGTCTGGTCGGTGATGATGAGAAGAGCACCGGTCCCGGACGGGGCGATCGTCCAGGTGACCACCGAGATGGCGAGGAGCTGGTCGCCGGAATCGACGAACCGCTCGGTGAAGACGATGCGTTCGTTGGTGGCGATGTGTTCGTAGCAGGTAGTGCCAGCGCAGCTCGGGCTCCCGGGCAGGCCGCGGACGAAGTGGTCCGTTCCGCCGACCCGGAAATCGTGCGACTGGAACACGACAGGCTCGTCGGAGGATGCTCGCCAACGCACACGTTGATCGACGTCTGCATAGGCGTCGAAGACCAGCTCCGGCCGTTGGCGCAGGTTCCGCTCGACCTGAATGGTTACCGGCACGATCGCCGGATACGGGTCGGGGAGTCCCGGCTCCGCTCCAACCGTGGATGCGTGTGTCGTCGTGGTGGCCTTCGGGGGCAGTCGATGCGTCGTGATCATCGGCCGCTCACGTCGACGGTCGGGACGAGATCGGCCAGGCGCACCGGGTCGGCCAAGGCGACGAGGACTTCACGTGGGCCCTCGAAAGGCTCTCTGCTGTGGGCGGTTCGGATGTTGTCGACGAGCAGCAGGTCACCGGCCCGGAGCGGCTCCCGTGCGGTGTTTGCGTCGTAGACGTCGTTGACCACCGTCACGACCTCCTCGGCGATCGGGTCGCCGTTGCCGAATCGAGTATTGAACGGCAACCCGTCTGCGCCGTACATGTCCACGAGGAACTCGTGAACCTCGGGATTCATCGTCCACTCGTTGAGGAATGCGATCTGGTTGAACCAGCAGCGCTGACCGGTGACCGGGTGATGCACCACAGCGCTGCGGTGCTGCTTGGTGCGCAGGCCACCGTCGGGTTGCCACTCGAACTCGATCGCGTTGGCCCGGCAGTAGTTCTCGATGGCCCCACGATCTTCCGTCCCGAAGGCCTCACCGACTGACAGCCCGATCTCGTCGGTGTAGTTCCGGATCAGCATCCAGCCCTCGCGGTCGAACCGGTCAACCAGGTCGGCGGGCAGGCCAGCGAGTACTGCCGGTGAGTCTGCCAACCCGATCGCCCCGCCGTCGGTGGGAGTATCGAGGCAAGCGAAGAGCATGAGTCCGGGGAACTCGAGCCTGTAGCTCAGCTCGTGGTGCATGCACATCTGCTGCTTCGGCGGCCATGCCGACGAGGAGTAGACCCCGCCGGGAAAGGCCTGCCTGGGTGCGAAGGCCTCTTTCTCGGTCATCAACCGGGAGGTCAGCCGCTGAGCGACGGCACTGACCTCGCTGGCATCGCGCAGCCCGAGGCCGCGGACTTGGACCGAGCCGTGCTCGGTGACGGCGGCTCGCAATGCGTTCCCGTGGTCGGCGGCCCAGCCCGTGGGGTCGCCATCGACCTCGACTGTCAGCAGCGGGGGTCTCAGGGGATGCAGGTCCACCTCGAGTGGTGATGGGGATGACATGGCGTTCTCCTGTTTGTTGCTAGCTCTGGGGGTCCAGCGACGCAGCGACGCGAAGGACGACCTCGGCCGCTTCGGTCGGTCGGGTGCGCAAGAAGTAGTGGCCGCCGTCGGCGAGCTCATGGACGTCGACACGTTCCGCCAAGAGCTGCCAGTCGGAATGCCGGTGCGGCCACTCGGCCGTGCTCGGGTCGTCGGCGGCGACGACCAAGGTGACCGGAACCGCGAGCTTGACCGCCGGCGGGGCTTCGAGAGCAGCGACCAGATAACGATGGGCGCAGAGGCAGTCATGCCGGTATGCAGCACCGACCTGCTCGGCACGTTGCGCATCCAGCTCACCGAGTCTGGTGTACCCGCGGTCGGCGCTCAGCTCGGCCGCGATCGCTGCGTTGCTCCTGTTGGTCAGGTCGGCGATGCTGGCGCGGCGGTCGGCTGCGTCACCCAGGAGTTGCGCGCCGAGGAACAGCTGCTGCACGTCCACCCCGACTTCGTGAAGTCTCCGGGCCGCGTGCAGGGCGAACGCGGTGCCAGAGGATTGGCCCCACAGCAGGACCCGGGCGAGGCCCCGTCCGGTGATCTCTGCGACGACCTGCTCGACCACCTCGTCCATCGGTGCGAACGTCTCGCTCTCGGCGGCGAGATCGTGACCTGGTAGCTCGACGGCGTAGATCGCGAGCTCACTGCCTCGCAGGGCCGTGGCCATCCCCTTGAAGTTGACCGCGTTGCCACCGGCGTAGGGAAAGCACACCAGGGCACCGGCCTCCGTGTCGTCCGATTCCGACAACAGCTGCAGCAGCCCCGATCGTGGTGTCGAACTGCCGTCGACGAGCGAGGCCAGATCGGCCAGGATCGGATGCCGGGTGACGTCCTTGAGCGACACCGCACTGTCGAGGGCGATCACCAGCTCAACGGCCGAAAGCGACGTTCCGCCTCTGTCGAAGAAGTTGTCCTGCCGCCCGATGCGGTCCTGAGGGAGGCCGAGGACCTTCGCCCAGGCCGCGGCCAGCCGCTTCTCAGCTGCACTGCTCGGCTGTTGGAGCTCGTCGGCGACCACTTCGAGCTCGCCGGCGAGAGCGGTGAGCGACTTCCGGTCGATCTTGCCGTTCTCGGTCAGCGGCAGGCTCTCCCGCCAATGGAGCGCCGGGGGCACCATGTAGTCCGGTAATGATCGGCTCAGCTGACGGCCCAGGTCCTCGGCCTGGAGACGCTGCCCAGAATAGAACGCGACGAGCTGGCTGCTGCGATCGGCCCCATCGGTGACGACGACGGCGCCCTGGCGCACGCCGGCGACGCGCGACAAGGCGTTCTCGATCTCGCCGATCTCGATCCGGAAGCCTCGGATCTTCACCTGGGCATCCCGCCGGCCGAGGAACTCCAACTTGCCGTCCGCTCGCCAGCGGCCGTAGTCGCCGCTGCGGTAGAGCCGCTCGCCCTCTCGGAGTGGGTCGGCCATGTAGGCAAGACGCGTGCGGTCGGGATCGTTGATGTATCCCCGGCCAACGCAGACTCCGGAGAAGACGATCTCTCCGGGGGCGCCGAGCGGCACCGGTGACAGGTGCTCATCGACGACGTAGACGTGCACATTGTTGACGGCACGACCGAGAGGTACCCCGCCATGGGTTGGCGGCTGGTCCATGATCTCATGGTTGGTGTCATCCGATGTCTCGGTGAGTCCGTAGGCATTGGCCAGCTTGATCCCAGGTTTGGCGGCGAACCAACGCTGCGTGAGCTCCAAGGTCAGCGCCTCCCCGGTGACCGACACGCAGTGCAGATCCGGTAGGTCCCGCGGGTGCTGCTCGAGGCATGACAGAAGGACTTCGAGGTATGACGGCACGACCTGCATCACCGCCACGTGGCCGTCGACGATCTGGTCGATGAACCGCTGCGGGTCCATGATCGTTTCCTGCTCGACAACCAGTGTCCGCCCGCCGACGAGGAGCGCTGAAACCAGTTGCCACAACGAGATGTCGAAGCACTGCGGTGCGACCTGGGCGACCACCTGCCCCTCGTCGATCTCCAGGTCGTCGATCTTGGCGTAGAGGTGGTTGAGCATGCCCGCGTGCTCGCACATTGCACCCTTGGGCTCACCGGTGGAACCGGACGTGAAGTAGATGTAGGCCAGCTGGTCCGGCGCAACGTCGACGCTGAGGTCACCGTCGGCATGGTCCTCCTCGTAGGCCGTGCCGACCAGGAGCTGCTGGACACCCGAGAGCGTCTCGAGGGCGGCCTCGAGCGCGGTCGTGCTGCCGGGTTCGGTCACCACGAGCTGGCACTGGGCACGGGCCAGCGTGGCCGCGATTCGATCGGACGGGAAGTGTGGCTCGATGGGCAAGTACACGCCACCCGCTTTGAAGATCGCCAGGACGGCGGCCATCCAGTCCAGGTTGCGTTCGGTAACCACAGCAACGACCGTTTCGCGGCGCAGCCCCCGGGCCAGCAGGGCTCGTCCGAGCCGGTTGGCACGGGCGTTGAGCTCACGGTAGGTCCACTGCTGATCGCCGTGGACGGCAGCGATGGCATCTGGGTGGGAGCGCACCCGCTGCTCGAACAGCTGGTGAAATCGGCAGTCGGGCAGCTCTCGCCGCGGTCCGGCCAGCCCCTCGAGCTGAATGTGGAGCTCCTCGGGGCTGAGCAAGCTCTGCCGCCCGTGTTCGGCTCGCGGATCGGCCCTGATCAGTGCGAGCGCCTCCAGGTGATAGCCGGCGATCCGGGAGGCGCAGTCTGCGTCGAGCAGATCGGTCCGGTACCGCAGCCAGAGCACTCGGCGGCCGCGTCGTTGCGACATCCCCACCCGCCAGACCTCGCCATCGGCTGAATCGAGATGGCCGAGAACGGGACCGAGAGCTTCGTTGCGGTCGCCGGTTGGATCGAACACCGCCTCGAAAGACGGTCCGGCAACGCCCAGCTCCTGCCGGGGGTCTTCGACAGGGAACTTCTTGTGTGACTGCAGCTCGGACGCGACGCGGTGCGCGTCCAGCAGCAACTCGCGCCACGAGTCGGGTTCGGTCGTCAGCCGGCACGGCAACGGTCGACTGCCGTTCGCCGCGACATAGCCGGTCACCACCTGCTTCTCGCCGGAGAGAGCGGCCAGCACCTTGGCATGCGCCGCGAGCAGGACCGAGGTGGACGCTACCCCGAGCTCGTCGGCCAGGCGACGCATGCCGGCGACGAGCTCGTCGGCGATCGTCTCCTCGTGCTCATCGACTCCGACCACTGGATCGAGCGTCCACCGCGGACTAGCGGTGAATCCGCCAGCGAGTAGCACACCGCGCCAGTAGTCTCCGTCAGCCTGTGTATCTCCCGTCACTGTGCTGCGCCCCGTTCATCGACACGGCGCCGCTCGCTGGTGGCAGCGGCGGCACCGCAATCGTCTTCATCGTCTCGACCGGTCGATCATCCCGGATCTCCCTCGCCGGGTTCTCTCCCCAGTGCGTGTGAGGTGGGACCTCGGCCCCCTTCATCAGAAAGGCGGCGGGGGCGAGCGTTGCGCCGTCGCCCATGGTCACGCCGTAGTGGACCAAGGCGCCGACCCCTAGCGTGCAGCCCGCGCCGATCGTCACGTCGTCGGACTTGAACGTGCCGTCCTCCTGCGAGTGAGGCTGGACGACGCTGGCGGCGTTGAGCACGCAATCGTCGCCGACGGTGATCATGGTCTTCTCGATCATGAGGCAGCCGTCGTCGAAGACGCGCTTGCCGATTCGGACCCCCATGAGTCGCCAGACGATGCTCTTGAACGGCGTGCCGTTGAAGAGCGCAGGCTGCCAACTCAACTTCCAGTAGCGCTCGATCCGCCAGGATTCCGGATCGTACATCGAGCAGTAGAGGGGCTCGAGGGCCCGGAAGCCCACTGCGGCCCGCTCCACGAGAACGTAGTAGAGGGTTCGGAACACCAAGCTGAGAATCGCAGCCGCCACGATCGCCGACGGGCCGAACCGCTGATAGAGGCCCGCCGCACCGAAGGCGAACAGGACGACTACGAACGACAGGACCCAACGCGACAGCAGATACAGCCCTATGGTCACCGCATTGTGCTTGTTCTTTGCCGCCAGCCGGCGAGCCAGCACGTCACCGGCCTTCAACTCGTCGAACTTCCGGTCACGCATGACCAGTCTCGGGATCTCGAAGCTCGGTGAGCCGAGAAACCCGACGCCCTCTCGAACCTCGCCCTCGACGGGAACCAAGACCTTCGACGCGTGTAGGCAGTTCTCCCCTGTCTTGGCCTGCGACGGATAGCCAACCTGGTTGCCGATGAAGCTCTGCGAGCCGATGGTCACCGGGGACACACGAAAGGATGTGCTCGAGTAGTCGGCATTGATGATCGACAGCCCATCGGCGACCATCGTGCCGGGGCCGACGGTGACCGCATACGGATTGTCGTGCTTCACGTTCAAGCCGAAATTCGCCCCAGTCTGTCCCTCGAATGAGACGCGATATCCGAGCCAGTACAGATAGTGCACGATGTAGGAGCTATCACCGAAGAGAGTGGTGAAGAACACGACGTTCGTCAGGCGCCCGATCGCCCGGTGTGCCCAGTAACGGAAGCCGTAGAGCGGATAGACCTTGTCCTGTTCGATCGCGAGGTTGAGCAGGCGAGGAATCGTGCCGACGAACACCAACCTGACGAGGGCGAAGCCGAAGAACAGCACAAGTGAGAAGACCAGAACGTCGCGATAGAACATCAGGCTGGTGAACCCCGACTCGCTGGAGCCCAGAAGCGCGTCGGGCGATATGCGCCATTCAGCCAAGATCGTCAGGCTGCCGGTCGCCAGCGGCAGGGTCACGGCGAAGAGGAGCAACAGCTGTACGAACGAGTAGGCGGCTCTCCTCAGGAACGGGCGGTCGGTCGGGGCAACCGCCCGGTAGTCCACCTCTGTTTGTTGCTTGGCCGGTGAACCTTGTAGATGCGCACCATCGGGTATGACCTGGCCTGCGTGCAGTGAGCTGGCGTGGCCGAGCTGCGCCCCGTCGCCCAGTGAGGTATCGATGTCGAGCACCGTCAACTCGCCAACGAATGCATCCCTTCCGAGGGTGACCGGGCCCATCTCGATCATGCCAGCCTGCGCCCGATGGCAGGTAAAGGACGAGTCCTTGCGGACAACGGTGTTGTCACCAATCGTGAGCAAATCGGTACAGACCGGCACGTTCCCGGAAAGGATCACGGCCCCCCGGCCGATTCTCGCCCCCAGCGCTCGCAAATAGAGCACGTAGATCGGTGAGCCGACGAACAGGACCAGCGGGTTACGCTGAATCAGTAACTTGACGAACCAGAACGTCACGTACCGAAGGCTCCAAATGGGGAACCGCCCGGGCTGCCAGCGACCGATCAGAGCCCATTTCGCCATGATGGGAAAGACGGACAGGCCGAGGAATACTGCGCTACCGTAGAGCGCCGACCTCAGATAGATGCTGCTCAACCCTGAGCCGGCCGAGATCCAGTCGTACCCAACACCGAGAACGAACGCAGACAACACCGTCAATTCG